>ENA-OXZW01000811-OXZW01000811.1-human-gut-metagenome-genome-assembly--contig:-NODE-811-length-7693-cov-3.931788_pt1 | contig 7693 bp, 5 predicted proteins | sample MGYA00243424_ERZ652812 | MGnify/ENA primary metagenome ERZ652812 (study PRJEB26926, sample SAMN06164808) | human gut metagenome | biome: ENVO:00009003; feature: ENVO:2100002; material: ENVO:00002003... | reverse complement strand
TACGAGATGACGTCGAGTCTCGTGGGCTCGGAGATGTGTATAAGAGACAGGTGAAAAGGGAAACAGGTGCAAATCCTGTACGAACTCGTCACCGTAATTAAGGAGTGACGGCCGATAGGTCACTGGGCAACCGGGAAGACGGCCGAAGCAATGATATTTAAGCCGGGAGACCTGCCTTTGTGTTGTACGGAAACAATAGTGTTTCAAGCCACGAGTAACTGGCTGTACGTGATGAAATAATTATAATTACAGACAAGGTTATGATAGCCGTATAGTCTGGGTTAGAAGGATTTTGACATGTATAGCTCTTTGACGCAATAGTACAAAGAGCTTTTATTTTTGACGCTTTAAATGTTTTTGTATTACATATTTAAATCATGTGCAGCTTAACAGCTGCAAGGCTAATGAAAAGGAGAAAATATGAAAAAGAAATTAGTAGTAGTACTGATGGCAGCAGTTATGGCTATGACAGCAGTGACCGGCTGTGGCAGCAAGGCAGATGATGCAAAGAATGATACACAGGTATCTAAGGCTTCAGAGAGTGAGACAAGCGCAAAAGCAGATCAGGAGGCAGCAATGCATGTGGCAGATTTAATCGATGCAATCTACGTGCAGGAGAGAACAGATGATACAGATAAGCAGTGCAAGGAGGCTAAGGAGGCCTGGGACAAGCTCACAGATGCACAGAAGGAGCTTGTAGAGGGAGAAAATGCTGATCCTGACTATTTCGGCAGAGATACAGGTGATGCCTCAAAGGACGATCCGAGAAACCAGGATGATATCGGAGAGAATGAGATTCTTGTAGTAAGCTTTGGTACATCCTTCAACGACAGCCGTGTGGCTGATATCAAGGGTGTGGAGGATGCAATAGCAGCCGCAAATCCTGATTGGTCAGTCAGAAGAGCTTTCACTGCACAGATTATCATTAATCATGTACAGGCAAGAGATGACGAGAAGATTGACAATATGGATCAGGCACTTGAGCGTGCAGTCAAAAATGGTGTAAAGAATCTTGTGGTACAGCCTACACACCTGATGCATGGCGCAGAGTATGATGAGCTTTCAGAGGCTGTAGAGAAGTATAAGGATAAATTTGAGTCTGTAAAGATTGCAGAGCCACTCCTCGGTGAGGTTGGAAGTGATGCCACAGTTGTAAATGAGGATAAAAAGGCCGTTGCAGAAATTCTTACAGAGGAAGCAGTGGAAAAGGCAGGCTATGACAGCCTTGATGCTGCAAAAAAAGAGGGCACAGCATTTGTATTTATGGGACATGGAACAAGCCATACAGCAAAGATTTCATACAGCCAGATGCAGAGCCAGATGACAGATTTGGGTTATGAGAACGTATTTATCGGAACTGTAGAGGGTGAGCCGGAGGATACATCATGTGAGTCTGTCATTGAGAAGGTGTCAGCCGCTGGTTACAAGAATGTCATTCTTCGTCCGCTTATGGTTGTTGCAGGAGACCATGCCAACAATGATATGGCGGGAAGTGATGATGATTCATGGCTTTCACAGTTTAAGGCATCAGGAAAGTTTGATAAAATCGATACACAGATTAACGGACTTGGTGAGATTGAGGGTATCCAGAAGCTTTATGTTGAGCATACAGCGGCTGCTATGAGCAAGTAGCAGTTACTTAAATGTATAGTGGGGAAGCTATAAAATAACAGGAGCAGTATATCAGACATGAGAAAATTATTCAGAAACAAGTTTACTTACATCATTGCACTGGCACTGGTTTGTGCCATGAGCCTGGCAGCCTGCGGTAATAAGAATGCAAAAGCTGAAACAGAAAGCAAAAAAGCAGTGCAGGATGCGACAGAGAGCACAAAAAAGGCTGAAAAAACAGAAAAGATAGCACTTTCAGATGGTACATATACAGCAGAGTTTACTACAGACAGCTCAATGTTTCATGTGAATGATGCATATGACAACAAAGGTACACTCACCGTGAAGGATGGCAAGGCAACAATACATGTTACTCTCACATCCACACACATTGTCAATCTCTTTTTGGGAACAGCAAAGGATGCCTCAAAGGACAAGGCTGAGCTTTTAGAGCCAACTGTAGAGACTGTCGATTATGGCGATGGCACAACTGAGGAGGTCAATGCGTTTGATATACCGGTTCCTGTTTTGGATGAGGAATTTGACCTTGCACTTATCGGTACAAAGGGCAAATGGTATGACCACAAGGTAAAGGTTTCAAATGCCACACCTGCGGACGCAGATGCAAGCGTATCTGAGAGTGCAGGAAAAGAGCTTCCTGACGGAACATACAATATCAATCTTGATTTCGAGGGCGGAAGCGGTAAGGCGAGCATTGCATCACCGGCTGAGGTGACTATAAGCGGTGGAGCCGCTACTGCAACAGTGCAGTGGAGCAGTCCAAACTATGATTATATGATAGTTGGCGGACAGAAATATATGCCTGTAAATACAGACGGCAATTCTGTATTTGAAATTCCGGTTAAGCTTGATACACCTATGCAGGTTATCGGAGATACAGTTGCTATGAGCAAGCCGCACGAGGTTGAGTACACACTTACCTTCCATTCAGATTCTGCTACAGAGGTGCTTGGTGAGGATGGAGAATAATTAAGCTATGCATGGAAGAAAAAAGATAATTATATATATATTGATATCAATTATAGGACTGTTCTGGCTGTCAGGCTGCGACAGTCCTTCTTCCGATTCAGGGAATACCGAATCGAAGGCTGAGGCAGAGGCACAAAACGGTCTTATATATAAGAGCAGTATGAAGCTTTTATATGCAAAGAATTTTTCTGTTGACTATTATGAGGGTGGATACAAGATACTTACGACAAAGGACGGTACCAAAATACTTACCGTGCCAAAGGGCAGAAAGACTCCAAAGGATATTGACAAGGATATCATTGTATTGAAGGAGCCTGTAAGTGATTTGTATCTGGTCGCATCAGGTGTGATGGATATGTTTGACAAGCTTGATGCAGTGGACACTATTAAATTTTCGGGGCTTGACAGTGATGGCTGGTACATTGACAGTGCAAGAAAGGCTCTTGAAAGTGGCAGAATGCTTTATGCCGGCAAATATTCAAAGCCCGATTATGAGCTTTTGGTGTCAGAAAATTGTTCTCTTGCCATAGAAAATACTATGATTACTCATTCGCCGCAGGTAACGGAAAAGCTTAAAAGCTTTGATATCCCTTCAATAATCGAGTACTCAAGCTATGAGGAGGAGCCGCTCGGCAGAGTGGAGTGGGTGAAGTTTTTTGGAGCACTCACAGACCGGGATGAAAAGGCCGATGAGCTCTTTAATGAGCAGGTGGATATTGTAAATCGCATCGCAAAGACAGATGGTACCGATACTGCTGCAAATGCTGACAGCAGACCGACAGTTGCATTTTTTTATATCACATCCAATGGACAGGTTCAGGTGCGCAAAAGCACAGATTATGTGCCAAAGATGATTTCGCTTGCCGGCGGAAAATATATTTTTGATGCGTCAAATGACGACGATACAGGCAGGTCAACCATGAATATGCAGCTAGAGGATTTCTACAATGGAGCAATAGATGCTGACTATCTGATATATAACAGTGCGATAGACGGCGGTGTGAAGAATCTGAATGAGCTTTTGGACAAGTGCCCGGTGCTTGCTGATTTTAGGGCTGTCAAAGGTGGCAATGTATTTTGCACCACGAACGATATGTATCAGCAGTCTATGTCCATCGGATATATGATTGATGATATGCATTCAATGATTACAGGTGCACCCGACAGCGGCATGAAATATCTGTTTAAGCTCAAATAACTGTGATTTGTGGAATGTATGTGGTGGGCTGAATTGTTACCGGATATGACAGAATGCAGGAAAATCAATAGCACAAAAAGATAAAAAGCGGAGCTACAACATGGAAAAAAACAGAAAAATAAGGTGTTTTACAACATTTATTATTCTTATAATCTTAATTATTATATTGCTTATCATGAATGTGTGCATAGGAACTGTACACATATCGTTTAAGGCTGCATTTGCGACACTTTATGACCACTCAGACAGGGTAGGACGTATTGTGTGGGATATCCGCATGCCAAGAGCTATCGCAGCGATGATACTGGGCGGGGCGTTAGCGCTTGCAGGCTATCTTTTGCAGACTTTTTTTCATAATCCAATCGCGGGACCTTTTGTACTTGGCATATCATCGGGAGCCAAGATGGTCGTGGCACTTGTTATGGTATTTTTACTTGGAAATGCCATACGTGTGAGCTCACTGGCCATGATTGCAGCAGCGTTTTTGGGAGCAATGCTTTCAATGGGCTTTGTGCTTATCATTTCAAGAAAGGTAAGCAGCATGTCAATGCTTGTGGTGAGCGGTGTCATGATTGGCTACATATGCTCTGCGGTGACTGAGTTTGTGGTGACATTTGCAGATGATTCCGACATAGTAAACCTGCATAACTGGTCAAGGGGAAGCTTTTCGGGCATGACCTGGGACAGCGTCGGGGTGATGAGCATTGTGGTGGGAATCACATTTATTTTTGTTTTTCTCATGTCAAAGCCCCTTATGGCATATCAGCTCGGAGAGTCATATGCCGTAAATCTGGGTGTAAACATAAAGCGCATCCGGGTGCTTCTGGTATTGCTTTCAAGCCTGCTTTCCGCATGTATAGTGGCGTTTGCGGGACCGATATCGTTTGTCGGAATAGCTGCACCACACATAGTAAAAAGCATGCTAAAAAGCACAAAGCCCATATATATGATACCGGCCTGCTTCCTTGGGGGAGCGGTGTTCTGCCTGTTTTGTGATTTGCTTGCGAGGATGATGTTTGCGCCTACGGAGCTTAGTATCAGCACGGTTACGGCAGTATTTGGTGCACCGGTAGTGCTGTTTATCATGATAAGACGCAGCAAGGAGAAAAATGTCTGATGGAATATTATTTTACTGCTCAAAAGCTGGCTGTTGGATATGATAACAGGCCGCTTATTGAAAATATTGATTTTTCCCTGAAAAGGGGAGAGATTCTCACATTAATCGGGCCAAACGGTGCCGGTAAATCGACTATTTTAAAAAGTATTGCAAGACAGCTTTCGCTTGTGAGCGGTACGATATATCTTGATAAAAGTGATGTAGTGACGATGAATGGCAATGAATTTGCAAAGAAAATGGCTGTTGTGCTCACCGATAAGCTAAAGACGGAGCTTATGACCTGCTATGATGTGGTTGCGACAGGCAGATATCCATACACAGGCCGGTTCGGAGTACTTTCGGATGAGGACAAAAAGGCTGTGGATGAGGCGATGGAGCTGGTCAATGTATCACAGATAAAAGATAAGGATTTTACAAAGATAAGCGATGGACAAAGACAGCGGGTTATGCTGTCACGGGCTATATGTCAACAGCCGGAGATTATAGTGTTAGACGAGCCTACCTCGTATCTAGATATAAAGTATAAGCTTGAGTTTTTATCAATACTCCAAAGGCTTAAAAGACAGAAGAATCTTACGGTTATCATGTCGCTCCATGAGCTTGATATGGCAAAGCGTGTGTCAGACCATATTTTGTGTATAGATGGCAGATATGTGGACAGATACGGAACTCCCGAGGACGTATTTACTGATCAATATGTTTCAGGGCTTTTTGGAATTACGGCAGGAAGCTTTGATGAAACAGGAGAGGATTTAGAGCTGGAAAAACCGGATGGAAGGGCGAGGGTATTTGTCATAGCAGGAGGGGGCTTGGGCAGAAAAAGCTTCAGGAGCTTGCAGCGAAAAGGTATACCGTTTGCGACAGGAATCATCTATGAAAATGATCTGGATTTTCCGGCAGCGAAGGCTCTTTCGGCAGAGTTTGTCAGTGCAAAGGGCTTTGAGCCTGTAGACGATGCCCTTATTAAAAAGGCAAAGGAGCTTATTGATTCATGCGAGAGCGTCATATGTGACAAAACAGAGTTTGGCACGTATGAGCAGTTTAACAGCAGACTTTATGAGTATGCAGTCTCTACAGGAAAAATTATAAAAATTCCTTTTCTTGAGGAACAATTGGCACAGCTTTAAGGAAGTTACTGTTCACACTACAGTTTAATATTCATGATAAAGCAACAGACTACCACATAAATTCAGACAGCAGGTATATATATGGCAAAGGTAATTATGGTACAGGGTACAATGTCCAATTCAGGCAAGAGCTTTCTTGTCGCGGGCTTGTGCCGTATTTTCAGACAGGACGGATACAGGGTGGCACCGTTTAAATCACAGAACATGGCGCTCAACTCTTATATAACAGACGAAGGACTTGAGATGGGACGGGCCCAGGTGATGCAGGCTGAGGCAGCAGGCATTAAGCCTATGGTGTGCATGAATCCTATTCTTTTAAAGCCTACAAATAATACAGGCTCACAGGTGATTGTAAACGGAAGGGTGCTTAAGAACATGCCGGCGAGAGAGTATTTTGCATACAAGAAAACTCTCATACCGGATATAAAAAAGGCATTTAAAAAGCTTGAGGAGTATGCTGATATCATAGTGATTGAGGGCGCTGGAAGCCCGGCGGAGATTAATCTGAAGGAAAATGATATTGTGAACATGGGGCTTGCGCATATGGTGGATGCACCGGTGCTGCTCGTGGGTGATATCGACAGAGGTGGTGTTTTTGCTCAGCTTCTCGGCACGCTTATGCTTTTAACTCCAGAGGAAAAGGCGCGTGTCTGTGGGCTTATAATCAATAAATTTCGTGGAGACAAGACGATCCTTGACCCGGGGATACAGATGCTTGAGGAGAGAGGCGGGGTGCCTGTTACCGGAGTGGTGCCATATATGGATGTACAGCTTGAGGATGAGGACAGCCTGACAGAGCGTTTTGACAAAAAGACAGATGGGCTTATTGATATAGCGGTCATCAGATATCCGAGAATATCAAATTTCACGGATTTCAATGTCTTTGAGCAGATGTCCGAGGTAACAGTGCGGTATGTGTCAACAGTAAATGAGCTGCGCCATCCGGATATAGTATTTCTGCCGGGAAGCAAGAATACGATGGGAGATCTTTTGTGGATGAGACAAAACGGACTCGAGGCCGCTGTAAAAAAGCTCTCCTGTGAGATACCTGTTTTTGGAATATGCGGAGGCTATCAGATGCTTGGGGCTTCAATAGCCGACCCCGACGGTGTTGAGGAGGGGGGATATATGCGTGGCATGGAGCTTCTCCCTATAGATACCGTTCTAAAAGACAGCAAGACACGGCTTCAGACAAGCGGTGAAATAGCACATGTAGATGGTGTATTGAGCAGGCTTTCAGGCTGTCACTTTCTGGGCTATGAGATACATATGGGGAAGAGCGCATATAGCACAGCTTCAGATGAGCAGGGGGCTTGTGCTGACAGGAAAAATGAGTTAAATAATGTCATATCTGATGGCAGGAATGTGTATGGCTCGTATATCCACGGCATTTTTGATACTGCAGAGGCCGCCAGAGTGATAGTGGATTATATTGCTGATAAAAAGGGCATTGATGTGAATGACAGTGCTATTTTAAGCTATAAGAGCTTTAAGGAAAAACAGTATGACAGGCTTGCGGATACACTGAGAGAGTATCTGGATATGGATGCAGTGTACGGCATGCTTCGTGAGGCAAAATATGATTGAAAACAATATTATTTCTGTCTCTTATACACATCTCCGAGCCCACGAGACTCGACGTCATCTCGT
>ENA-OXZW01000787-OXZW01000787.1-human-gut-metagenome-genome-assembly--contig:-NODE-787-length-7892-cov-5.554166_pt1 | contig 7892 bp, 4 predicted proteins | sample MGYA00243424_ERZ652812 | MGnify/ENA primary metagenome ERZ652812 (study PRJEB26926, sample SAMN06164808) | human gut metagenome | biome: ENVO:00009003; feature: ENVO:2100002; material: ENVO:00002003... | reverse complement strand
CATACGAGATGACGTCGAGTCTCGTGGGCTCGGAGATGTGTATAAGAGACAGATATGATAAAATATTTCTAACACAATAACACAATGGCTACATAAACAATAGGATATATGGAGGAAGTTATGGACGATAACAATTATATGAACAATGACAACCGGTCGTCAGGCACACCGGACAATACAGGTGTATTCGGTCAGTCTTCAGAAACAGCAAATGGCTCAGACACATACAGCCAGCCGCAGGACACATACAATCAGCCGACAGACACATATAATCAGTCTGTATCCCAGCAGGAAAGTGGGAATGCATATGCATATGGACAGTCATCAGACCAGACAGGCAGCACAGACGGATATGTCAATAATCCGGGCAGTGCATATGGTTATGCAAATCAGGGTACATACAATCAGAATCCAAATGCCCAGGGTACATACAACCAGAACACATATGCTCAGGGCTCATTTAATCAGTCAGCTTACGGACAGACGCAGTATGGCCAGCAGCCAAACGGACAGGGTGGCTACAATCAGACCGCATACGGACAGACAGCCTACAATCAGCCACAGTATGGAGCTAATCCATACAACCAGCCGCCAAAGAACAGCAATGGCTTTGGTATAGCTTCTCTGGTACTTGGAATCGCATCTATTGTACTGTTTTGTACATGCATCAATTATGTGACAGCTCTGCTTGCTATCATTTTTGGTATTATACATATCATAAAGGGCAACAACAAGGTGTTTGGTATAGTTGGTATAGCAACAGCAGCCATCTCAGTTATAGTCAGCATCATATTCTGGGTTGTGGCAGGCGCAAATGTAAGCACAGATTTAGAAAAGGAGTTCATGAGGGGCTTTGATGAGGGCTATGAGTATTATAATGATGACGATTCCTATGAGGATTACGATTATGATTATGATTCTTATGATTATGATGATTTTGATTATCAGAATTTTGATTATGATGGCATTTATTAGAGTTAATTATTATCAAATTATTACAGAATCAATTACATCTTGACAACAGTGGCTTTTCAGTTATATACTTAAACACAGTTAGTAAAAGGCAGTGACGAAGACAGTAGAGATGGCAGGAAAGTCAAAGAGAGCCGGGGCAGGTGAGAGCCGGTATGAGTAGAGCCGTTTTGAAAATCACTTCTGAGCCGCAGGCTAAAATCGCCATACAGCGTTGCGAGAGTAGGTTCTGACGTATTCCCTACGTTACAGGGGCGGGTATGCAAGGGTATTTCCCTTAAGTACATTGTAATAGGTGGTATAGACGTATCAGGCACGCGTTCCTAATTACAGGAATGTGTGCCTTTTTTTGTGAATATTCAATAAACCGGGATGTTTACGAACAATATAGAATAAGGAGAGATAGTCATGTACAACAAAGTTGACACCAATATGAACTTCGTTGAACGAGAGAAGAAGACAGAGCAGTTCTGGAGAGAGAACAATATCTTCAGAAAATCTATGGAAAACAGAAAAGAAGGAGAGACATACACATTCTATGATGGACCTCCTACAGCAAACGGAAAGCCTCACATCGGACATGTTGAGACACGTACCATAAAGGATATGATTCCAAGATTCCAGACCATGAAGGGCAAATATGTGCCACGTAAAGCAGGCTGGGATACACACGGACTTCCTGTTGAGATCGAGGTGGAGAAGCTTCTCGGCCTTGACGGCAAGGATCAGATTGAGAACTACGGACTTGAGCCATTCATCAAGAAATGTAAAGAGTCTGTATGGAAATACAAGGGTATGTGGGAGGATTTCTCCAACACAGTAGGTTTCTGGGCTGATATGGACAATCCATACGTCACATATGACGACAATTTCATTGAGTCAGAGTGGTGGGCTCTCAAGGAAATCTGGAATAAGGGACTTCTTTACAAGGGCTTCAAGATTGTTCCTTACTGTCCTCGTTGTGGAACACCGCTTTCTGCACAGGAGGTGGCACAGGGCTACAAGACAGTTAAAGAAAAATCAGCAGTAGTACGTTTTAAGGTAGTAGGAGAGGATGCATATTTCCTCGCATGGACCACAACTCCATGGACACTTCCAAGCAACGTGGCACTCTGTGTGAACCCTAATGACACATATGTAAAGGTAAAGGCTGTTGATGGCTACACATATTATATGGCAGAGGCACTTGCAGACAAGGTGCTCTCACAGCTTCTTTCAAAAGAGGACGCAGAAGCAGGCAAGAAGGCATATGAGGTGCTTGAGACATACAAAGGAAAGGACCTTGAGTACAAGGAGTATGAGCCGCTTTATGACTGTGCTAAGCAGGTTGCCGATAAGCAGGGCAAGAAGGGCTTTTTCGTGACATGTGACACATATGTTACTATGTCAGATGGTACAGGAATCGTTCATATCGCTCCTGCATTTGGTGAGGATGATGCCAATGTCGGAAGAAATTATGACCTTCCATTTGTACAGTTTGTAAACGACAAGGGAGAGCTTACAGCAGAGACTCCGTTTGCCGGTATGTGGGTAAAGGATGCAGATCCTGAGGTATTAAAGGACTTAAGCGGCAGAAAGCAGCTCTTCGATGCTCCGAAATTTGAGCATGAGTATCCACACTGCTGGAGATGTGACAAGCCTCTTATCTACTATGCAAGAGAGTCATGGTACATCAAGGAGACAGCAGTAAAGGATGATCTTATCAGAAACAACAATACAGTAAACTGGATTCCTGAGTCTATCGGTTCAGGACGTTTCGGAAACTGGCTTGAGAATATACAGGATTGGGCTATCTCACGTAACCGTTACTGGGGCACACCACTCAATATCTGGGAGTGTGAATGCGGACACAGAGAGTGTATCGGAAGCCGTGCAGAGCTCGCCGAAAAAGCAGGAGATCCAAAGGCAGCAGAGGTAGAGCTTCACAGACCATACATCGACGCTGTGACAATCAAGTGTCCTGAGTGTGGCAAGGATATGCACCGTGTACCAGAGGTACTTGACTGCTGGTTTGATTCAGGAGCCATGCCATTTGCACAGCACCACTATCCATTCGAGAACAAGGAAGTATTTGAGAAGCAGTTCCCGGCAAAGTTTATCTCAGAGGCAGTTGACCAGACACGTGGATGGTTCCATTCACTCATGGCTGAGTCTACACTCCTTTTCAACAAGGCCCCTTATGAGAATGTAATCGTGCTTGGACACGTACAGGATGAGAACGGACAGAAGATGTCCAAGTCAAAGGGCAACGCTGTAGATCCGTTTGATGCACTTGAGACATACGGTGCAGATGCCATCAGATGGTATTTCTACACAGCATCAGCTCCATGGATTCCAAAGAAGTTTTCAGGAAAGCTCGTGCTTGAGGGACAGCGTAAGTTTATGGGAACACTCTGGAACACATACGCATTCTTCGTTCTTTATGCAAATATCGACAATTTTGATGCTACAAAATACAGCCTTGAGTATGATAAGCTTGCAGTAATGGACAAGTGGATTCTTTCAAAGCTCAACTCAGCAGTGGCAGGAGTGGATGAGTGCCTGTCAAACTACAAGATTCCGGAGGCGGCAAAGTACCTTCAGGAGTTCGTAGACGACTTAAGTAACTGGTATGTACGCCGCAGCCGTGAGCGTTTCTGGGCAAAGGGCATGGAGCAGGACAAGATAAACGCATACATGACACTTTATACAGCACTTGTCACCATATCAAAGGCGGCAGCACCTATGATTCCTTTCATGACAGAGGATATCTACAGAAATCTTGTCTGCTCTATCGACAAGAGCGCACCGGAGTCAATTCATCTGTGCGACTATCCTGTAGTTGATGAGAAGCTGATTGACAAAAAGCTCGAAGCTGATATGGATGAGGTACTAAAGGTTGTAGTACTCGGACGTGCATGCCGTAACGAGGCAAATATCAAAAACCGTCAGCCAATCGGAAAAATGTTTGTAAAGGCTCCGGAAAAACTGGATGAATTTTATGTGGATATCATCGCAGACGAGCTCAACGTAAAAGAGGTTGAGTTCACTGATGATGTATCACACTACACCACCTACAAATTCAAGCCACAGCTTAGAACAGTGGGTCCTAAGTATGGTAAATACCTTGGCCAGATTAAGGCAGTTTTAGCTGAGCTTGATGGTCATAAGGCCATGGAGGAGCTTAACAGCACCGGCTCTCTCAAGCTTGACAGCATTAGCGATGAAGTTGTATTATCTAAAGAGGATTTACTTATCGAGATGACTCAGATGGAGGGCTATGTGACACAGTCTGACAACAATATAACCGTTGTTCTTGACACCAACCTCACTCCTGAGCTTATCGAGGAAGGTTTCGTAAGAGAAATCATCAGTAAGATCCAGACAATGCGTAAGGACGCAGGCTTTGAGGTTATGGACCACATCGCTGTGACATACGAGGCAGATGAGAAGCTTTCAAATGTATTTGAAAAGTTTGGTGATGAAATCAAGACCGAGGTTCTTGCCGTATCAATTAAATCAGGCGAACTTAAGGGCTATGAAAAGGATTGGAAGATTAATGGTGAGGCTGTTAAGCTTGCAGTTGAAAAACAATAATCTCTGCACGAGAGGGAGCATTAATTTGCTCCCTTTTAGTGCCATAAGGAGGAATATGATGAGAGATAATACGTTTAGCAAAAAGGTGTTTATTAAGACTGTATCAGACAATTTAAAAAATAAATATCGTAAGACTATAGATGATGCCACACAGCAGGAACTTTATCAGGCTGTATCAGAGGCCGTAAAGGATGTCATCATGGATGAGTGGATTGCCACACAGAGAGTGATGGACAAGGACGATCCAAAGGTTGTTTACTATATGTCCATGGAGTTTTTGATGGGAAGAGCTCTCGGCAACAACCTTATAAACCTCTCAGCATACAAGGAGGTCAAGGAGGCTCTCAATGAGATTGGTGTGGATATCAATGCTATTGAGGACCAGGAGCCTGATCCGGCACTTGGAAACGGTGGACTCGGAAGACTGGCAGCGTGTTTCATGGATTCACTTGCCACACTTGGATATCCTGCATACGGCTGTGGAATCAGATACAGATATGGTATGTTCAAGCAGCAGATTTCAGACGGCTTCCAGATTGAGGTGCCTGACAACTGGCTCAAGGACGGATATCCATTCGAGCTTCGTCGTCCGGAGTACTGCTATGAGGTCAAGTTTGGAGGATATGTGCAGGAGAGCACAGATGAAAACGGAGAGCTTCATTTCGAGCAGAAGGACTATCAGTCGGTGCTTGCAGTGCCTTATGATATGCCTATAGTCGGTTATGACAACAATGTGGTCAATTCTCTCATGATATGGGATGCAGAGCCAAAAAACGGCTTCTCGCTCGAGTCCTTTGACCAGGGTGACTACGACAAGGCAGTGGAGCAGGAAAATCTTGCAAGAAACCTTGTTGAGGTGCTCTATCCAAACGATAACCATGTAAAGGGCAAGGAGCTTCGCTTAAAGCAGCAGTATTTCTTTGTATCAGCAAGCATCCAGCGTGCACTTGCAAGGTTTAAAAAGCATCACAGCGATTTAAAAGATCTTCCGAATAAGGTCGTTTTCCAGATGAACGATACTCACCCTACAGTTGCAGTCGCAGAGCTTATGAGAATCCTTGTGGACGAGGAACATCTGTCATGGGATGATGCATGGGATATCACTACAAGATGTGTAGCCTACACTAACCATACAATCATGGCTGAGGCGCTTGAGAAGTGGCCAATTGAGATATTCCAGAGACTGCTTCCTCGTGTATACCAGATTGTTGACGAGATAAACAGAAGATTTGTGATGCAGATTAATGAGAGATATCCTGGCAATGAGGACAAGGTAAGAAAGATGGCTATCCTCTATGACGGACAGGTCAAGATGGCAAATATGGCTATCGTTGCAGGCTATTCTGTAAACGGTGTTGCAAAGCTTCACACAGAGATACTTAAGAATCAGGAGCTTCATGATTTCTATGAGATGTTCCCTGAGAAGTTCAATAACAAGACAAACGGAATCACACAGCGTAGATTCTTAGCACATGCAAATCCACTCCTTGCAGACTGGGCAACAAAAAAGGTAGGAGCCGGCTGGATTACAGATCTTACAATGCTTTCAAAGCTCAAGGCTTATGCGGACAGCCCTGTTGCACAGCAGGAGTTTGCTGAGATTAAGAGAGCAAACAAGGTGCGTTTAGCAAAGTATATCAAGGAGCACAATGGTATTGATGTAAATCCGGATTCTATCTTTGATGTGCAGGTTAAGAGACTTCACGAGTACAAGAGACAGCTCATGAACATCCTTCATGTGATGTATCTGTACAACAAGATTAAGGAAAATCCGTCTATGGATTTCTATCCTAGAACATTCATTTTTGGAGCAAAGGCAGCAGCAGGCTACAGAAATGCAAAGAAAACAATAAAGCTCATCAACAGTGTGGCTGATGTGATAAATAACGATGCTTCTATTGGCGGCAAGCTCAAGGTAGTATTTATCGAGGATTACAAGGTATCCAATGCCGAGATTATTTTTGCGGCAGCAGATGTCAGCGAGCAGATTTCCACAGCAAGCAAGGAGGCATCCGGAACAGGAAACATGAAGTTTATGCTCAATGGAGCGCTCACTATCGGAACTATGGATGGTGCCAATGTCGAGATGTTCGATGAGGTAGGGGCTGACAACATGTTTATCTTTGGAATGAGCTCTGATGAGGTCATCTCACACGAGAACAGACATGACTACAATCCTGTTGATGTATATAATAACGATGCCGAGCTAAGAAAGGTAGTAAACCAGCTTGTAGACGGCACATATTCACCAAATGACCATGAGCTTTTCAGGGAGCTTTACAACTCACTGCTCAATCCACAGCAGGGACAGGTGGCTGACCGCTACTTTATCCTCGCAGACTTCCGCTCATATGCAAATGCACAGCAGAAGATTAATGATTATTACAAGAACAAGAGCGCATGGAGAAAGAGTGCACTGCTCAATATCGCACATGTAGGAAAGTTCTCTTCAGACAGAACAATCCAGGAATATGTGGACGATATCTGGCATCTTGACAGAATTACCGTAAATATGGCAGGAGTATAGGATTTTGGAAAAAGTTATCGCAAAGTCTGGTATCAGTGGAAGCACGCTTAAGCTTATAGCCATTTTTACCATGCTTATAGACCATATTGCGGCAACGGTTATTCTTCAGATGATAAATAACGGGATAGGTGGACAAACGCTTATTGATATCTACTGGGTCATGCGTTCTATAGGGCGCATGGCCTTTCCTGTTTTCTGCTTCCTGCTTGTGGAGGGCTTCAAATATACACACAGCAGGGAAAAATATGCTGCGAGGATGTTTATATTCGCGCTTATCTCTGAGATACCGTTTGACCTTGCAATAAACAATACAGTGCTCGAATTTAAGAGCAACAATGTGTTTTTTACACTGCTTTTAGGCTTGCTTGCCATCACAGTGCTTGATTGGCTTAAGTCGGTCGATAAAATAGAAAAGGCATCCTCTGCAGTCAAGTGGTTTTTTGTCACACTGATCAGGTGTATAGTAATGGTATCAGTAGTGCTTGTTATGATGATTATTGCAGAGTTTGTGCTTTGCTGTGATTATGGTGCGGCGGGTGTAGGGTGCATTGTCATGATGTACCTGCTTTCTTCAAACCGGGATGTTGCATTTGCCGTGGCAGTCATACTGCTTGGACTTTTCTCAGGTACCATAGAGTTTTTTGCACTGTTTATGCTTATACCGCTTCGCTATTACAATGGAAAAAGAGGCATTTCACTAAAATATGTCTTTTACGCCTTTTACCCGGTGCATCTTTTTGTACTGTATCTGATATGCAGGCTTGCTATGGCTGCTGTTCACACCTAACACTGTCTCTTATACACATCTCCGAGCCCA
>ENA-OXZW01000762-OXZW01000762.1-human-gut-metagenome-genome-assembly--contig:-NODE-762-length-8069-cov-5.299351_pt1 | contig 8069 bp, 9 predicted proteins | sample MGYA00243424_ERZ652812 | MGnify/ENA primary metagenome ERZ652812 (study PRJEB26926, sample SAMN06164808) | human gut metagenome | biome: ENVO:00009003; feature: ENVO:2100002; material: ENVO:00002003... | reverse complement strand
GACGTCGAGTCTCGTGGGCTCGGAGATGTGTATAAGAGACAGAGCCTATTGACATATTTCGAGTTTTATAGTACCATATAATCGGTTAGCGAGAGCTAACCTTTGATCAACAAATATTGTTAGTATCTGCTAACTTAAAGGAGATTGATTTTATGATGCCTTTGATGTTTGCTAACACAGGTGAAACCAATATTATAAAGAAAGTCGGAGGTTCTCCCGAGGTTAAAAAGCACCTTGAAAATCTCGGTTTTGTTGCCGGCGGAGAGGTTACCATTATTTCGTCGCTCGGCGGAAATGTTATTGTTAACGTAAAGGAAACACGAGTTGCAATCAGCGAAGAAATGGCTCGTAAAATTATGATTTGATTCTATGTAACAAACACACGGCGGAGTTGTTCCGAGAGGTGTTTTTATACGGCTTTATGCTCAATTTTAGATGGAGGAAACTGTTATGAAAACTTTAAAACAGGCAAAAGTAGGTGAAACCGTAAAGGTTGTTAAGCTTCACGGTGAGGGCGCTGTCAAACGCAGAATTATGGATATGGGCATCACAAAGGGCGTTGAAATTTACATCAGAAAAGTTGCTCCGCTCGGAGATCCGATTGAAATTACTGTCAGAAATTATGAACTTTCGCTCAGAAAAGCCGATGCTGAAATGATTGAAGTTGAGTAATTCGGACTTGTAAATCCTACGGGAGAAATCCCGTATTTTTATAAATTACGGTTAGCTTTTGCTAATCTAAGAGAGGATAACTGATATATGGAAATTAAAATTGCTCTTGCAGGTAACCCTAACTGCGGTAAAACAACTTTGTTTAACGCACTCACGGGTTCCAATCAGTTTGTCGGTAACTGGCCCGGCGTAACTGTTGAGAAAAAAGAGGGTAAGCTCAAAAAGCACAAGGATGTTACAATCATGGACTTGCCCGGTATCTATTCACTTTCACCTTATACTCTTGAAGAGGTTGTTGCCCGTAACTATCTTGTAGGTGAACGCCCCGATGCGATTCTCAATATCATTGACGGTACTAACCTTGAAAGAAACCTTTACCTCACAACACAGCTTACAGAACTCGGTATCCCTGTTGTTGTGGCAATCAATATGATTGACCTCGTTAAGAAGAACGGCGATTCAATCAACATTGATGAGCTTTCAAGACAGCTTGGTTGTAAGGTTGTTGAAATTTCGGCTCTTAAAGGCACAGGCATTATGGAAGCTGCCGAGGCCGCAATCAAAGCCGCAGGCTCAACAAAGACAATCCCCATGCACAGCTTTAACGGTGCTGTTGAACACGCAATTGCCCACATTGAAGAGGCTGCGGTTCACGATATGCCCGAGGAACAGCAGCGTTGGTACGCTATCAAGATTTTTGAGCGTGACGACAAGGTTCTTGCAAAGCTTGACATTCCGCAGAATGTTATTGACCACATTGAAAAAGATATTCAGGCGGCTGAAAAAGAGCTTGATGATGACGCAGAAAGTATCATCACTAATGAGAGATACATCTACATTGCCTCAATCATCAAGAGCTGTTATAAGAAGAAAAACAAGGGTAAGCTTACAACATCGGACAAGATTGATAAGGTTGTAACCAACCGTTGGCTCGGCCTTCCGATTTTTGCGGTTATTATGTTCCTTGTTTACTACATCTCAATGCAGACAGTAGGTACTGCCGCAACTGACTGGGCAAATGACGGTCTTTTCGGTGACGGCTGGCACCTTTTCGGTATCGGCTCATCACAGGCTGCCGAGGCTGAAGAAACCTACGGCGATTCAGATGCAATTATCGAGGCATTCAATGCTCAGTACGGAAATGACAACATTGCCGAAGCTGTTGACCTTGAATCTGAAAATTATTCCGAAGACGCCGCTAAGGCTGCTCTTGCAGAACTCGTAAATCTCACACCTTCAGACGCAAGCGTTACATATTCTGTTCAGGATGAAGAAACTCTTGAAATTACAGAAACTCCCGATACTAAGAAATCTGATCTTGAAAAGGCTGTTTCAAACTACCTCAACACAGATTATAAAGAGGGTTACGGTGCTCCTGATGCCGCAAAATACGGAATCTGGGTTCCCGGTATTCCTGTTCTTATCGGCAACGGCCTTGATGCAATCAACTGTGCAGACTGGCTCAACGGTCTTATCCTTGACGGTATCGTAGCCGGCGTAGGTGCGGTTCTCGGCTTTGTTCCGCAGATGCTTGTACTCTTCCTTTTCCTTGCTTTCCTCGAAAGCTGCGGTTATATGGCTCGTATCGCATTCGTACTCGACCGTATTTTCCGTAAGTTCGGTCTTTCGGGTAAGTCGTTTATCCCAATGCTTGTCGGCACAGGCTGCGGTGTTCCGGGTATTATGGCGTCCCGTACAATCGAGAATGAGCGTGACCGCCGTATGACTATTATGACAACAACATTCATTCCCTGCGGTGCTAAACAGCCGTTCATCGCTATGATTGCAGGTGCTGTCTTCGGTGGTTCACCGTGGATTGCAACATCGGCTTACTTCATCGGTATGGCTGCAATCGTAGTTTCAGGCATTATGCTTAAAAAGACAAAGATGTTCTCAGGCGATCCCGCTCCGTTTGTAATGGAGCTTCCGGCTTATCATCTTCCGACAGTAGGCAACCTTCTCCGTTCAATGTGGGAGCGTGGCTGGTCATTCATCAAGAAAGCCGGTACAATTATTCTCCTTTCAACAATCCTTGTTTGGTTCACAACATACTTCGGATTTGTTGACGGTACATTCCGTATGCTCGGTGAGGACGAAATCGGAAACTCAATTCTTGCCGCAATCGGTAACGGTCTTGCATGGATTTTTGCACCGCTCGGCTGGGGCAACTGGCAGGCAACCGTTGCATCCATCACAGGTCTTGTTGCTAAGGAAAACATCGTTGGTACAATGGGTATCCTTTATCCGGGCGGATGGACGGAAATCGGTGCCGCATTCACAGGACTCAGCGGTTTCTCGTTCCTTCTCTTCAACCTCCTCTGTGCTCCTTGCTTTGCCGCTATGGGTGCTATCAAGAGAGAGATGAACAACATCAAGTGGTTCTGGTTCGCAGTCGGTTATCAGTGCGTATTTGCTTATGCAATTGCATTTATGGTATTCCAGTTCGGTTCAATCTTTGCAGGCGGTCTTAATGTAATCGGTCTTATATTTGCCGTTGCAGTATTTGCATTTATGATTTATATGCTCGTAAGACCTTACAAAGAGGCTACAACTCTTAAAGTTAAGTCGGCTAAGAAGTAATAAATTTATTGATTAACAATGGGAGGAATAAATATGTTGGAATGGTTAGCGGCTAATATCGGCACAATCATTGTTGCATTAATTGTTATTGCCGTGATTGTTTTTGTGGTTGCCCGTATGGTAAAAGACAAAAAAGAGGGCAAATCCTCCTGCGGTGCAAACTGTGCGCATTGTGCGTGTCACGGTGACTGCCATAATCATAAGTAAATGTTTTGTAGGGGGTACAGCTAAAAAGCTGTACCCCTTCTTGTTTGTTATTGAAATTATGAATTTGGTGTTGAAGAAATTATATGAGTAATGTGTATTCGGTACGATTCTGAATCGTAAAAAATAAAAGGAGAGATAAATATGGAGTATGTTTTTTACGGGTTGTTTGCCGTGGCATTCATTGCGTTTGTGGTTCTCGTAATCAGAAGTTACAGGAAAAAGCTTGCAAGCGGATGTTGCGGTGCAAGTGACGAAAGCGTTAAGAAAAACAAGGTTGCCGATAAGGATAAGTCACATTATCCCTATGAAAAAACTTTTGTTGTTGACGGAATGGTCTGTAAAAACTGTTCCGCAAGAGTAGAAAACGCACTCAATTCAATTGACGGTGTGTGGGCGGAAGCCGATGTTTCTTCCGGCAGAGTTACGGTCAGAATGAAAAGAGAAATTGAGGATAAAGTCCTCAAAAAGACAGTTAACGATATAGGCGCATACACCGTTATGAAGGCGGAATAAGGGTTTTAGGAGCTTATGGCAGTATTGCAGAAAATTGACAATCCATACGGTATGATACAGACTGTTGAACACTGCGAATCGTTCAGCATATACCGTTCACAGGACAGCACGGGTGATTGCGAGGTCACCGTGTATCCTGTATTTTCAGGCATTGAGCTTGTGTATTACGATGTACATATGCAAAGTTGTGACATTAATCTTGCAAAGGGAAGAGAAATGCTCATCATCACGCATTGTCAGGAGGGCAGAATTGAGTTTGAATACAAAAACGGCGAATATCTTTACCTTGCGTCGGGTGATTTGTCGATACAGAAGAATACGGAAAACATCCGACACAGATATTGTCCGCTGAGCCACTACCACGGTGTATCGGTTGCAATTGATATGAACCGTGTGCCAAGGTGTTTTTCGTGTATTCTTGACGATGTTTTTGTCAGCCCCGAAGAGCTTGAAATGAAATTCTGTTCCGAAAAGCCGTACTCAATTATGCGTGAAAATATCAGCATTGAGCATATTTTTTCGGAACTCTATTCCGTTCCCGAAAATATCCGAAAGGGTTATCACAAGGTTAAGGTGCTTGAACTTCTTTTGTTTTTGAGCGGTCTTGAATACAAGGGTGAGAGTGAGGAAAGACGATATTTTTCACGCTCACAGGTTACCGCCGCAAAAGAGGCAAAAAAATATCTGCTTGCTCACCTTGACGAGCATATAACAATTACGGAGCTTGCCGATATGCTCGGCATCTCTTCAACTTCTCTTAAAATTTGCTTTAAGGGTGTCTACGGCGACACGATTAACGGCTACATAACGAACTGTAAAATGCAAAAGGCCGCCTCTCTTTTGAAAAACACCGACAAAAGTGTTCTTGAAATTGCAGGAATTGTCGGCTACAACAACGGCAGTAAGTTTGCGGGTGCTTTCAGAAGGGTGATGAACAAATCGCCGAACGAGTACAGAAAATCGCCCGTCTGAACAGAGCCTTATATGTCCGTAAAGAGCAGTAAAAAGACTTTGTAAAGTGCTATAATAACATTGTCGAAAAGATACGCCTATATTCTTTTCTGACAGACTGCGGAAATATCCGCAGAGTATTTGATGATTACTTTGCCGGGTAATTATTCATAATATCTCTTCTCCTTTCAGGGACAGCGTTTGCTGTCCCTAAATCTTTGCTGAAATTGTCTGTCCGTTTGGAGCGTAGAAAACCTTTTAAGAGCCGATAACAACATCGATTGATGGTATATTTTAACTGTAAGATAAAGACAACAAACAAGTCTTGCTTATGGAATTAAGTTAGCAAAAGCTAACTACAAAACATTTATCGGATAATCACTGTGGTGTATTTATTCAATTCTATTCAAATCATTCATTCAATTATTTAGAGGAAAAGATGTCAGAAGATTTAATTATCAAGCATTGTTCCCCAACGCTTGCAGGAATAAAAACGGCTAACCTTTTTAACTGTCCGTACTCATCACGGCTTGAGTGCGAATGTGATGTGAGAAAGCTGAATAAAATGTTCTGCAAAAAGGGAATAAAAGTTCTGCCACTGAAGTTCAGCAACGGAAAGGCTTTAATCTATATTTTTCGCCCGTCCAAGCTTGCTGTTGATTTGTCCGATGAATATGCGTGCAAGCTGCTTGAGTCGCAGGGGTATCATTCACACGATGCCGCACGCTGTATAAGGGAGCTTCGCCACCGACTTAAAGACTCAACCGAGTTCCCGCACGAAATCGGACTGTTCCTCGGTTATCCTCCCGAAGATGTCCGTGGCTTTATTCTTCATAAAGGAAATTGCTGTAAATATTCAGGTTGCTGGAAGGTTTACGGTAATGAAGAAAAAGCAGCCAAAGAGTTCGCCAAATTCAAAAAATGTTCTGACATCTATTACTCTAAGTGGTTACAGGGCACGCCTATTCAGAAACTGACGGTTGCATGTAACTGACTTAAAGTGTAATCAAGTACAAAAACTGAAAGGTGAGTATATAATATGAGTAAAGTAGCAGTAGTATTCTGGAGCGGTACAGGTAACACAGAGCAGATGGCGGAAGCCGTTGCCGAGGGTGCAAAGTCCGCAGGCGCAGAAGTTACTCTTGCAAATGTAAACGATTTTGATTCTTCATCGGTTGCCGATTTTGACGGCATTGCATTTGGTTGTCCTGCAATGGGTGCGGAGGTTCTTGAGGACAGCGAGTTTGAGCCTGTTTTCAATGAATGTGAAAGTGCATTAAACGGCAAAAGCATTGCCCTCTTCGGTTCATACGGCTGGGGTGACGGCGAATGGATGAGAAACTGGGAGGACACCTGTAAGGGTGACGGTGCAAACCTTATTTGCGAAAGCGTTATCTGTAACGATGCTCCCGATGACGACGCCCTTGAGGCTTGCAAAAAGCTTGGCGCATCACTTGCTTAACTTAGGCTGTAAGTATTCAATTAGTTAATACCAATTTCATAATTTCATAGAAACGCCTGTTTACGCTTGTAAGCAGGTGTTTTTATTTGTTCGTTATTAATATTTTATATTCTGTTTGCGAATTATGAATAAGACTTAAAAAAATCCTGTAAAAATTCCCTTTGTTTATTCTAAAAAAACTTGATTTTAAAGCCTTGTTGTATTAAAATAAGCAGTGGATACATATAGAAAAGGAAGTAATTGGTATGCTTACATTAGACAAAATCTATCACGCATCATATGTTTTGAAGGATGTTATCAGACAGACTAATATCGTTCAGGCAAGGGGTATTTGTGATGATTGTGATGTTTATCTCAAACCCGAAAATCTTCAGATTACAGGTTCATTCAAGGTAAGAGGTTCAGGCTACAAGATTTCTCAGCTTACCGAAGAAGAAAAGGCAAGAGGTGTTATTGCCTGTTCTGCAGGCAACCACGCTCAGGGTGTTGCACTTGCTGCTACAAAGTACGGTATCAAGTCGCTTATCTGTCTGCCTGACGGTGCACCTATTTCAAAGGTTGAGGCTACTAAGAACTACGGAGCCGAGGTTTGTATGGTTCCGGGTGTTTATGATGACGCTTATAACGAGGCTTTAAGACTTCGTGATGAAAAGAACTATACATTTATCCACCCGTTTGACGATGAAAATGTAATTGCAGGTCAGGGTACAATCGGTATCGAAATTATGAATGAAATGCCCGATGTTGACGCTGTTGTATGTGCAATCGGCGGCGGCGGACTTATTTCGGGTGTTGCCTGTGCAATCAAGAGCCTTAATCCTAACATTAAGGTTTACGGTGTTCAGGCAGAGGGCGCTCCTTCAATGGTTGAGTCAATCAAGAACGGCGAGCCTGTTCATCTTGACAGCGTTTCTACAATTGCCGACGGTATTCAGGTTAAAGAACCGGGTGAGCATACATTTGAATATGTTAAGAAGTATGTTGACGATATCGTAACAGTAAGCGATGACGAAATTTCATCTGCAATTCTCAAGCTTATTGAGTCGCAGAAGATGATTGCCGAGGGCGCAGGCGCAGCTCCTTTGGCTGCTGTAATGTTCAACAAGCTCCCCGTTAAGGGCAAGAAGGTTGTTTGCGTTGTATCAGGCGGTAACATTGATGTTACAATCCTTTCAAGAGTTATCAAGCGTGGACTTCTCATGACAGGCAGACAGCAGACTTTCTGTGTTGAACTTCAGGATAAGCCGGGTCAGCTCGTTGCCGTTTCAAATATCATTGCCGAAAAGGGCGCAAATGTAATTTCTATCCACCACGAAAGAGGCGGAGAGGGTACGGATGTAAACGGTTGTTACCTCCGTGTTGTTCTTGAAACAAGAGATTTTGCTCAGATTAAAGAAATTCGTGATGCACTTGTTGACGCAGGCTTTAAGCTTGTTTAATCAGTAATTTTTAATATATTGACAGGAGGTCATTATAATGGAAAAGGTTTATACTAAAAATGCTCCCGATGCTATCGGTCCGTATTCACAGGCTGTAAAGGTAAACGGTCTTGTTTTTACATCCGGTCAGATTGCAATTAACCCTGCAACAGGCAATGTTGAGGCTGCAACAATTGAGGCTCAGACAGAACAGGTTTGCACAAACCTTAAACTGTCTCTTATACACATCTCCGAGCCCACGAGAC
>ENA-OXZW01000759-OXZW01000759.1-human-gut-metagenome-genome-assembly--contig:-NODE-759-length-8105-cov-3.974286_pt1 | contig 8105 bp, 8 predicted proteins | sample MGYA00243424_ERZ652812 | MGnify/ENA primary metagenome ERZ652812 (study PRJEB26926, sample SAMN06164808) | human gut metagenome | biome: ENVO:00009003; feature: ENVO:2100002; material: ENVO:00002003... | reverse complement strand
GAGATCTACACTTATGCGATCGTCGGCAGCGTCAGATGTGTATAAGAGACAGGTAGTATATTTCTTCACAGACTCCTTAAATCCTATAATTTCAAGCTTTTGCGATACTTTGTTGTTCATATCATTATTCACCCACCAGGTGAAGAAAATATATGGTAAAATAGACGTAACAAAACCTATAGATTGGAGTCTTTTACCATGAATAACAACCACCGAATCACACTGAGCACCAATAAGAACATTATTGTTGAGTTTACAAATGATACAATAAATCGTTCTGAATAAAGTGTTTTTCAGGAAACATCCAATTTAGGAATTTTGATTAAGAGAGAGATAATAAAATGAAAATATGTTATATAGTTGTTTCAGCTTTTTTGATTATTTTCTATCCAAGACAATTAACACATCTTATGTGCTTTGGGAGACATCGTGATAAGAATATTGTCAAAAGCAAAGCTGCTTATTGGGGAATATATTTGTTTTGGACAATTATTTTTTTGATTGGTTGTCTGATGATGGGTTCAGCGATGAAAGTAAATTCTACAATGGATAAATTAGTGTATTATTTCATTTTAGGAAGTGATAATAGGGATTGTGTTGAATTGGGAAGTGAAGAGAATGATGAGGCATATATTTCTACATATTATACACGAAAGGAAATCAATGAGAGCTTTTTATTTGAGGTTGTCCAAAAACATGAATATGCATATGAGATGTGTCAATTACAGGAGTTGATAATTAAGAAACAGGATGAAAGATGGATACTTTATTTGAATGATGAGGTGATGGGATATGTAGAAGTAAAAAAAGTTTTTTTAATTAAGGAGTTTTGTTTTGTGTGGGATAGGCAAAAAATAGACCAAAGGAGGCAGTTATATGAGTAAAAAAATGTGCAAGAGGATATTTTCAGTAATTTTATCATTAGGTCTTGTTATGGTTCAATCCATGAATGTTAATGCAGCAGGTAATGAAATTGGTAAATATTCAGTATTCGTTTAGTGGCAGATATGCGGTGCGGACAGGCATCTATTTGGGATTTTAAAAAATAGCAAAAATCTCTGGACACTGCAACAAACAGGAGCCTCGCAGGAACACTGCTGTAAAATCCGCTTAGTATGAGCGTATTTTGCAGCAAGTGCTCCTGCGAGGCTTTGTCATTTAATCCAATAAACTTAAAACGCTTTATTTCTTCTTCCACGCAAGAAGCCTCTCAATATGCAGCGGTTTCCCCTGAACAGCCTGCACCTTCAATCTGTTTTCCTCACTGAAACCAACCAGAATATCATGATTAGCCTCAGCCAGATAATCGATGATACCATCGATATCAGACTTCGTGTTCTTCGGACAATGAATATACAGATGCTTATTTGCGGAAATATGCAGTGTATATGAGATGCTGAAATGATACCACAGAATCTTGTGCAGGGTAGAGTATTTGTAAATCCATAAAATCTCTTTGATAGGCACGATGGCATTGCCATAAGGCGAGGTCATGATAAAATAGTGCTCTGTGATAAACATGTCCTCGGTGGCAAGCTGTGGCAGTGTCGCAAGCTCCTCCTCAGCCTCGGCAAGCAGCTTGTGCGGATTGCCAAATACAACAAGATTCTGACATGCCGGTGCCAAAACAGGAAACCTGATGCATAGGATGTAGAATATCAGGCTGATAACAGCATAGATGAGAGTGCCAAAATAAAAAACAAACATAAAAATAGTAGTTTTCAAATGGTACTCAGGCTCATTAAGATAGTAGCCTGTTATGGTATCGGAGAGTCCCTTGGAATCCCAACTCAGATCCTTAGACAGTTTATTTACAAACTGTGTGTAGGTGCCCTTTCCCTTTACGATTTTACCGACCACCGTGAGTTTGTCGATAGAGGGCAGACCCTCCTCACAGGTGGATGGTGCAAGCAGTACAATAGAGCAGTGCTTATCACGCATGCAGTAGTAGTAATAGCCCTTGATATCGTTGCCGTCCTTCATGGTGTAGCCGGTAAAGTAAAGCTTTTTAAGGGTGGTTTTTACATATCTGTCCGAATCCTTGTATGCAGCTTCAAAGCTGACAGAATCGTCAATGTGTATGGGCGATAAAATATCTCCGAGTGAAAATGCAAACCATAGCACGGTAAGCAGAATGATGTATACAATCGGAGAGAAAAGACGCCTTTTGTAAAATGCTTTGATGTTTTTTGTTATGTAGTGTTCGTAATTATCAATCATATGCTTAGTATAATGGTTTTTGTGCCTTATATCAACCTTGATTTTGAGACATTTAATTGTTATTATATAATCAATAGTAACTATTCAGAACCACTGAGAACAAAAAAGCTGATGCGTCATGCTCGCATGTAAGCAGCAGGGGTTCTGTAACACGAAATGAGGTAATTATGGAAGCATACACGAGTTTTGCCCGGGTGTATGACATGTTCATGGACAATGTGCCATATGAGGTGTGGAGCAGATATATTGTCGAAAAACTGCGTGCAAATGGCATAGACAGTGGATATGTCGTGGACTTAGGCTGTGGTACGGGAAAGCTTACCACGCTTCTTGCAGATGCAGGCTATGATATGATAGGCATTGACAATTCTTTTGACATGCTTGATATGGCACTTGAGAGAGAGGATGACAGAATCCTTTATCTGATGCAGGATATGAGAGAGTTTGAACCGGGAGAAAAGGTGAGTGCCGTCGTAAGCGCATGTGACAGCATCAATTACATTCTTGAGCCTGAGGATCTGCAGGCAGTTTTTTTCTGCGTGAGCGAAAGTCTCAAAGATGGTGGCATTTTTATATTTGATATCAATACTCCATATAAATATGAGGTGCTCATGGCTGATAATACCATAGCTGAAAACCGTGATGAGGGCAGCTTTATATGGGACAATTATTATGATGCCGATGAGAAAATAAACGAGTATGACCTGACACTTTTTATAAAGGAGCAGTCAGAGGATGAGGATGACATCTACAAGAAGTTTGAGGAAACTCATTTCCAGAGATGCTATGAGATTTCAGAGCTTAAGGAGCTTCTTGAGCAGTCGGGACTTGTGTTTGATGCGGTGTATGATGCGTACACAGACGATCAGGTGAAGTGTGACAGTGAGAAGGTCACTGTAATTGCACATAAAGCATAGAATTAGATAATGAGAGGTAAATTATGTCAGATTATATAGTAAGAGCAACAGCGGCGGATGCCAATATCAGAGCATTTGCTGTAACATCAAGGGAGATGGTGGAGACCGCCAGAGAGGATCACATGACAACACCTGTCATGACGGCGGCACTTGGCAGACTTCTTTCTGCGGGAGCCATGATGGGAGCTATGATGAAGGGCGATAAGGATATCATAACTCTTCAGATACAGTGCAGCGGACCTGCAAAGGGACTTACCGTCACAGCAGATTCGCACGGCAATGTAAAGGGCTTTGCCATGAATCCACAGGTTGAGCTGCCACTCAATGCGGCAGGCAAGCTCGATGTGGGTGGAGCGCTTGATCTTGGAATACTCACAGTCATAAAGGATATGGGCTTAAAGGAGCCGTATTCAGGTCAGTGTGAGCTTAAAACAGGTGAGATAGCTGAGGATCTGACCTATTATTTTGCCACATCTGAGCAGATTCCGTCGGCGGTTGGTCTCGGCGTGCTGGTGGATAAGGACCAGAGCGTAAAGCAGGCAGGCGGATTTATCATCCAGCTTATGCCGTTTACACCGGATGAGGTTGTGGACAGGCTTGAAAAGAAAATCACAGAGATTGATTCTGTGACACAGATGCTTGACAGGGGGCTGACTCCGGAGCAGATACTTGAGGAAATTTTAGGAGATTTCGGGCTTGAAATCACAGATACGACTGAGACACGCTTCCACTGTGACTGCTCAAAGGAGCGTGTGAGCAGAGCACTTTCCACACTGAGCAAAAAGGATCTTGATTCCATTATCGCAGATGGTGAGAGCATTGAGGTAAAGTGCCAGTTCTGTAATAAGGCATATGAGTTTACGGTGGATGAGTTGAAGGAGATGCGCTAATTGAAGGACGGATATATAAAGGTCGCTGCAGCGACACCAAAGGTAAAGGTAGCTGATACTGTATACAACGGACAGCTTATTAAAGCTCTTATGAAGGAGTGCACTGATAATGGGGCAAAGGTGGTTGTTTTCCCGGAGCTTTGCATTACCGGATACACCTGTCAGGATCTTTTCTGGCAGGATAAGCTCATAGCTGCAGCAGAGGATGAGCTTATAGGGATAGCTGATTACAGCAGGAGCCTTGACGGCATATTTTTCATAGGGCTTCCATATGAGATAAACGGCATGCTCTATAATATGGCGGCAGTTGTATCGCGCGGAGAAGTACTTGCCATGGTGCCAAAGACATTTCTGCCAAATTACAATGAGTTTTATGAGGCAAGGCATTTTGCATCGGGAGAAAACCTTAGCACATATGTCACACTGAAAAATGGACAGCAGGTGTCTGTAGATACTGATTTTATTTTTAGCTGCAAGCAGCTGCCAAAGCTTAAGATAGCGGTGGAGCTTTGTGAGGATCTTTGGACTCCGAACCCGCCGAGCATCAGACATGCGATGTCGGGTGCCACTGTGATTGTAAATCTGTCTGCATCAGATGAGGTGACAGGCAAGGCAATATACAGGAGAGAGCTTGTGAGCGGACAGTCTGCCAGATTAATCTGTGGATATATTTATGCGTCAGCGGGAGACGGTGAGTCCACACAGGATGTGGTCTACTCAGGACACAATCTCATCTGTGAAAACGGAAATGTGCTTGCCGAGTCAAAGCGCTTTACAAATGAGACTATATACAGCGAGTTTGATGTGGAAAGAATAGAGACTGAGAGGCGCAGGATGACAACATTTGTTGTCGAGGATGATCATAGATGGGCTGAGTTTGATCTTGAGGTAAAGGATACCACTCTTAGCCGCTATGTAAATCCGGCTCCTTTTGTTCCTGCAGACAAGACAGACAGGGACAGACGCTGTGATGAGATTCTTATGATTCAGGCTATGGGGCTTAAAAAGAGATTAGAGCATACCAACTGCAGGACAGCAGTTATCGGTATTTCAGGAGGACTCGACTCCACACTGGCACTGCTCGTCACAGTAAGGGCATTTGACCTTTTGGGAAAGGATCACAAGGATATCGCGGCAGTTACGATGCCGGGCTTTGGAACGACAGACCGCACATATGACAATGCGGTAAATCTCATTAAATGCCTTGGAGCTACATTTATCGAGGTGGATATAAAGGATGCCGTAAATATACATTTCAGGGATATCGGACAGGATCCGTCTGTGCATGATGTCACCTACGAGAATGGACAGGCACGCGAGCGCACACAGATACTTATGGATATCGCAAACAAGGAAAACGGAATGGTTATAGGTACAGGAGATTTGTCAGAGCTGGCACTCGGCTGGGCTACCTACAACGGAGACCATATGTCCATGTATGCTGTGAATGCATCGGTTCCAAAGACTCTGGTGCGCCATCTGGTAAAATACTATGCAGATACCTGCGGCAGCGATTTGCTGGAAAGGACACTTCTTGATGTGCTTGATACACCTGTTTCTCCTGAGCTTTTACCACCTGAAAACGGTAAGATTTCACAGAAGACAGATGATCTTGTGGGCCCTTATGAGCTGCATGACTTCTTCCTTTACAATATGCTGCGCTGCGGCTATGCTCCTGCCAAGGTTTACCGCCTTGCAAGGATAGCATTTGAAGGAAAATATGATGATGAGTTTATTCTCAAATGGCTTAAGAACTTCTATCGCAGATTTTTTGCACAGCAGTTCAAGCGCTCATGTCTGCCGGATGGACCAAAGGTAGGAACAGTGGCGGTCTCACCGAGAGGAGACCTAAGGATGCCTTCTGATGCGTGTGGACGTATCTGGATGGATGAGGTTGATAAGCTGTAATAGTAAGAGGAGAACAATGGGAAAGACACATAAGAAAACTCATAGAAGGCAGGGAAGCATAAAACGTGCAAGGCACCGCGACAGGCGCATGAAAATAGGCGCAATAGTTCTTTGTGCAGCGATAATCATAACAACATTTCTGGCGTGTGGCATGCAGCTTTTAGTTCCCGTAGCTGACGCGGTGGTAGGTGCTGATAATAAGACGCAATCAAGAGATGTTGATGTGCAGAAGAATAATAATTCACTTACCGCATCTAAAATGGATTCAGAAAAAAAGCAAAACAGCTCAGAGGCTGATGTAAACTCTGCGGAGCAAGACAGTGAGCCTGACAAGGAAACGAAGCTTGATGAGATACTTCACAGTGCAAAGTATCCGGGACAGCTAAAGGAGCTTGCCAAGAAAAATGATGAGGCAATTGACTTCATATATGAGTATCCTAAGGAGCATTCGATAGAGCATGATATTGATCTGACTGCAGAGGCTTCGCAGGATACAGTACCTCTTTTGCAGCAGTGGGATAAGAGATGGGGCTATGAAAAGTACAGTGGCAATTATTTTGCGGCGAGTGGCTGCGGTCCGACTGCACTTTCGATGGTTGTATTATATCTGACACATGATGCACAGGCATCCCCTCTTGCGGTGGCAGAGTATGCAAAGGAGGCCGGCTACAGTGTGGATGGCTCCGGAAGTGCATGGAATCTTATAAGCAAGGGCTGCAGGCACTACGGGGTAAATGCAAAGACTATAAAGGTGGATGAGGATACATTTAAAGAAAGGCTTGATGAGGGCAATCTGATAGTCGTAAATGTCGGTCCGGGAGATTTCACAGACAATGGACATTTTATGGTGATCACAGGCTATGATGATGAGGGCTTTACTATAAATGATCCAAACAGTATCATAAAGAGCAATACCCACTGGCAGTTTGAGAGGCTGGGTTCGCAGATCAGGGCTGCATGGAGGATGTTTGTGTAGATAATAGCAGCAATACATGCATTTATGCTGATGTTTGTGATGCATATGGAAAAATTAAAAAATAAGAAATAAAAAACCTGCTGTGTCATGCTTGTCTGACACAGCAGGTTTTTAATAACAAACAGTAAAGTATGGTATGCAGATTATAGCAATTGAATACCATGCTCCTCACATGCCTTAATTGTCTCCTCAGGCCACAGTGAGCTCTGTACCTCACCGATATGAGCCTTTCTGAGGAAGAACATACAGATTCGTGACTGTCCGATTCCGCCTCCGATAGTGTACGGAAGCTCCTTGTTGAGGATAGCCTTCTGGAATGGAAGCTTAGCACGCTCAGGACATCCGGCCTTGTCAAGCTGCTCCTTTAGAGCTTTTTCATCTACACGTATACCCATTGATGAAAGCTCAAGTGCGATATCAAGAACAGGATAGTATACGATGATATCAGCGTTTAAAGCCCAGTCGTCATAGTCAGGGGCACGTCCGTCGTGAGGCTCTCCGTTTGCAAGCTTGTCACCAATCTGCATTACACAGATGGCACCCTTTGCCTTTGCAAAATAATACTCGCGCTCCTTTGGAGTATTGTCCGGGAACATTTCCTCAAGCTCTGATGTGGTGATAAAGGTGATATCCTTTGGCAGAATCAAATCTATGTAGTCGTACTGTATAGCCATGTACTGCTCGGTCTTGCGCAGGCATTTGTATACTGTCTTTACTGTTTCCTTAAGGAAGTCTAAGTTTCTGTCCTCCTTGCGGATGATCTTTTCCCAGTCCCACTGGTCAACAAATATAGAGTGGATATTGTCAGTCTCCTCATCACGTCTTATGGCATTCATATCTGTGTAGATGCCCTCGCCGAGAGAAAATCCGTATTTCTTTAATGCATATCTCTTCCACTTGGCAAGAGAGTGAACGACTTCAGCCTCCTTGTCACCCTGCTCAAGGATGCCGAAGGTAACAGGTCTTTCATATCCGTTTAAGTTATCGTTTAAGCCTGTGGTAGGATCAACGAAAAGCGGTGCTGAAACACGTGTCAGGGAAAGACGCTGTGCGAGCATGCCCTGGAAGAAATCCTTAACAGTTTTGATGGCAAGCTGTGTATCGTGAAGATTCAGTGCCGAAGAATAGTTCTTTGGTATTGTTAATTTGCTCATTTTCGATTAAACCTCGTTGTATCTGTCTCTTATACACATC
>ENA-OXZW01000720-OXZW01000720.1-human-gut-metagenome-genome-assembly--contig:-NODE-720-length-8530-cov-4.104071_pt1 | contig 8530 bp, 7 predicted proteins | sample MGYA00243424_ERZ652812 | MGnify/ENA primary metagenome ERZ652812 (study PRJEB26926, sample SAMN06164808) | human gut metagenome | biome: ENVO:00009003; feature: ENVO:2100002; material: ENVO:00002003... | reverse complement strand
GCTCACCATTTACATCGTATATATTGCCTCTTGATGCCTCTATGGACAGCGGCTTTTTAATCAGCATTATGAAGTTTTTCTGATAATCTGCACCTTTAATAATCTGAAGGGTAAAGACTCTTTCGGCAAGCAGGGCAAACATGAAAATAATTACTGCTGCCAATACAAAAAGTCTTGAGCTGAAAAATTTCTTCAGAAAATCTTTTATATCATAAATCAAATTTCTTTGCTCTCCTTTTCTCGTGTGCTTCCAGCTTCTGGTTTAACTTAAGAAATACCAGATACAAAAGTATACTGATAACCATTGTGTATACAAATTCAGGTATGATAATTGACTTCAGATAGTACAAAAAGTTAAACCTGCCACGCAGTAAAAACATGAAAAAGTATACTACCAGATTGTAAAACAAATCGCTGCCTCCTATCAGAAGCATAGGAAGCTTTATATCGTCAGGATAGAATCTTTTCTGGAATAATCCATTGATAAAACCGATATACATATATATTAAAGCATACAGTCCTATATATTTTCCGCAAAATATGTCAATAAGCAGGCCGCAAAAGAAGCCTACCCACAGTCCTTCCTTTTTGCCACGCATAAAGCCAAAGGATGATACGGCTATAATCAACAGGTTTGGTGAGATATTGGCAAAGGAAAGAGTCTTAAACAGCGTGGTCTGCAATAAAAAGCATAAAGTTATTATTATAAATAAAACAATTCTACGTCTCATGCTGCTCCTTACTTATTTTCAGTTGAATTTTCAGTCTGGCTGTCACCGGCTGTTTTTGTACTTTCGGTGTCGTCAGCTGTCTTAGTGTCGCCGGTCTGCTTAAGCTGTGTTATGACCATGACATTTTCGATATGCTCAAAATCTACAACCGGTGTGATAGTGCCGGATTTTGTCAGATTGTTGGAATTATTTTCGATTTTTGTCACATAGCCAATCAGTATGCCCTGCTGGTAACGGTCTGACACGTATGAGGTAACAACAGGATCGCCCTCTTTCACCTTGTTGTCGTCATCCTTTAACTCTGTAAAGGTAATTACCTTGTCCTCGTTCATGGTTTTTATATTGCCACTGACGGTGAGGTTGTCCTCCGTGGTGGAAACCATGCCACTGACCTTGCTGGCATCATCTATGATACAGCGTACCTTGGCAAAATTATCACCAGCATCGGTAACAATACCTACAAGTCCGCTTCCCGCAAGCACATTCATGCCTACGTCCACTCCATCCTTTTTTCCTTTGTCGATAGTAAAGGTAGAAAACCAGTTTCCGCTGTCCTTTGCTATGACACTGGCAGCGACCTTGGGATATGATGGATATTTGGCATCCAAATCCAGGAGCTGTCTGTAATTGTCAAGCTCATACTGTTCAAGTTTGGTTGTTGTGAGCTGTGTTGTAAGCTCTTCCACCTCGGCCTTGAGCTTTTTATTCTCAGCCTTGACATTTTTTAATGTGCGTATTTCTGTAACCTTATCTGAAATGTGGATTCCAAAGCTGTTTATACCCTTCTGCATTGGGATGAATACATATCCGGCAGCAGTCTTTAAAGGACCACCGGAGATATTTAAGGTAAGGCTTAACAGCATGGTAATAAAGCAGACTGCTGTCATAATCAACAGTGTGTATCTTGCAGGCAGCTTTTTATTGTGCTTTCTCTTTCGATTGCGAAAATTCTTACTCATGTTAACCTCGGTTATTATTTTTTGATGCTGAACGGAAGTCTCTTATATTTTGAATCAGAAACTATTTGTACGAGCCCGCGTACTGCGCTCTCCTCAGGACATTCTGAGCAGATGACCTTTATACCTGTAATCTGTTCAAAGAGCTGGTCGAGTCCTGCAAGCTGTGAGCCGCCTCCTGTGATATAAATGCCTGAATGGATGATATCCTTTGCAAGCTCAGGCGGAGTCTTCTCAAGAATCATTTTTATTGATGTGCATATAGACTCAAGGTTTGACTTCATAGCCTCGTAAACGACCTTTGAACCAATTTCCATCTCAATAGGCAGGCCGCTTACCACATCACGTCCCACTATGACCATACTGTCCTCTCTTCCCGGAAGTGCAGAGCCTATAGTCTCCTTCAACAGCTTTGCAGTCTTTTGTCCGATTACAAGATTGAACTCCTTTCGCACAAAGGAGATAATTGACTCGTCAAGTCTGTTGCCACCGAAATGAAGCAGGTCACTAAGCACCAGGCCACCGAGTGAAATAACGGATGTCTCTGTTGTGTCAGCGCCCATATCTACTATCATGACACCGGTTGGCTCGTTTACATCTATTCCAAGACCTACAGCATCAGCGATAGGCTTCTCGCAGAGCATGACCTTTTTAGGCTTTGATTTGCTCTTATAGAAGAGCTCGTAGAATGCTCTTTTCTCTACATCTGTGATATCTGTCGGCACAGCGATGATGAACTCGGCATTTTTGATACGTGCCTTTGTCTTGTGCTCCAAAAAGTCAAAAATCATAGTCTGAAGCAGATTATAGTCAGCAATAACTCCCTCTACAACAGGAAATATGACGTTGATTGTCTCAGGCGCCTTTTCATACATGGCATATGCGCTGTCTCCATATGCATATATCTGATTTTTGTCTATTACGGCTATTGTGTTTTTCTCAAGCATTGTCTTGCCTGTAGCCTTTGAGTATACCTTGAAATTGTTTGTTCCCAGATCAATTCCGTAAACGTTGTTGCTCATAATAATTCTACCTCGTCTTCTGTTTATATAAGTTTATTTTCATAGAAGCTATAATATTCGTTATCTCCGATTATGATATGGTCACAAAGCTCTATGGAAAAAATCCCTGAGCCCTCAATTAATCTGTCTGTGACAGCAATATCATTTCTGCTGGGAGTACAATCTCCGCTTGGATGATTGTGCAATAAAACAAGCTTTGATGCATTTTTGTCCAGGGCGGTTCTGATGATGGAGCCTATGTCCACTACAGATGAGCTTAGTGAACCCTTGGATATGAACTTGTCTCCTAAGAATCTGCTTTTTACATCAAAATAGGCACAAATGACGACTTCATTTGTAAGATGCCTCATCTGCTCCATATAGTAGTCAGCTATTGTCTGAGGATTATTCATTCTGATGCTTTGAACCTTTTTGGTCTTTGCTATGCGAAGCGACAGCTCTGCTATCGCCTTAAGCTGTATAGCTTTTATCTGCCCTATCCCGGGGATACTAAGAAGCTCCTCATAGGACATCTCATAGAGATTGAGCAGATTGCCATGCCTGCCGGAAAGTATGTCCTGCGCAATATCAATCACAGTCTTGTCCCTTGTGCCGGTCTTTATAATGATGGCAAGTAAATCAGCGTCTGACAGGCCTGATGCTCCAAGCGATAAAAATTTCTCATATGGTCGCTCTGAAGCCGGCAGATTTTTAATTGTTTTGTTATTATGCATTAATCCCTTTCGCTTCTCCCAGGCGATTGACAACGGATTTAAGCAAAGTTTTCAGTTAATTGTAGCACACCTAATCCAGCTTAACAAGATTTCTCTCATAAAGTTTTTGTAAAGACATCAAAATTCCAAGCTTTGCATGGTACCATGTGAGTCCTCCCTGGAAATAAACCGCATATGGTGGCTTCACAGGGCCATCGGCAGAAAGCTCAATGGATGAGCCCTGCACAAATGCGCCTGCTGCCATGATGACATCACTGTCATAGCCCGGCATAGCCCATGGCTCAGGGGTCACATAGCTGTCTACAGGTGCTGCTGCCTGAATGCCCTCGCAGAAGGCTATCATAGCATCGCGGTTATTAAACTCTACAGCCTGTATGATATCGTGGCGGCTTTCAGTACCGTCAGGGACTACCTTAAAACCAAGCTTTTCATAGATTTTTGCAGCAAAGATTGCTCCCTTTAATGCTCCGCTTACGACAGTCGGTGCAAGGAAAAAGCCCTGATAAAATGACTGAATGACTCCGAGTGAAGCTCCAACCTCCTTGCCAAGTCCCGGAGATGTGAGACGGTATGCGGCATTTTCAACACATTCCTTTTTGCCGACAATATAGCCTCCGATTGGTGCAAGTCCGCCTCCCGGATTTTTGATCAGTGAGCCAACCATCATGTCCGCTCCAACCTGGATAGGCTCTGTATCCTCGACAAACTCACCGTAGCAGTTATCGACCATACAGATCACATCAGGCTTTATGCTCTTTACAAAAGCAATGAGCTCGCCTATTCTTTTGACCGAAAGTGTAGGTCTTGTAGCATAGCCCTTAGAGCGCTGGATTGTGACAAGCTTCGTTTTTTCATTGATGGCTTTCTTTATTCCGTCATAGTCAAACTCACCGTCAGGCAGTAAGTCAACCTGCGCATATGTGATGCCATACTCAGCAAGCGAGCCCTTTGAAGGGCGTATGCCTATTACCTCTTCAAGTGTATCGTAAGGCTTTCCGACAGGGCTTAAAAGCTCATCGCCCGGACGCAGGTTTGACATGAGGGCAAGTGCAAGTGCATGTGTACCGCAGGTAATCTGAGGCCTTACAAGTGCATCTTCTGCGCCAAAACAGTCTGCGTACACTTTCTCAAGTGTATCCCTTCCGAGGTCATTGTAGCCGTAGCCGCTTGATGCCTGGAAGCACTCTGCGCTCACCTTGTTTTTCTGCATGGCGGCTATGACCTTAAGCTGATTATACTCAGCATTTGTGTCTATTTTGTCAAAACGCTCCTTAAGCTCCTTTTCTACAGAGATTCCGAAATCCAAAACCTCCTTTGATATTCCAAGTGTCTCATACTGCCTGTAAATGGCTTCATTGGTATCTAACAAATTATAATCCTCTTTTCTGCTAAAATTTCTTGTATTTTATTTAATATTTTATTATCATCATATGAATATTCGTTTTTTTCTATCCATATGGTGTCTTTTTCTCTTCTAAACCAGGTTAGCTGTCTCTTTGCAAAACGCCTTGACTCAAGCTTTACCTTGTCCACAGCCTCATCAAGTGAATATTCTCCATCGAGATATGCAAGGATTTCCTTATATCCTATGCCCTTCATGGATACCATATCGCTTGTACAGCCCATTGCCTTTAGCTTTTTCACCTCATCGACAAGTCCGTTTGAAACCATGATATCAACTCTCTTATCTATCCTTTCATAGAGTCTTTGTCTTACATCATCCAGTACAAAATAGGCAAAACTGTATGGAGACTGCTTGGCTCTTTCAGTCTCATTGTGCTTTGAAATCGGCTCATGGCAGGTGTGATAGTATTCAATTGCCCTGATGACGCGCTTTACGTTATTCTCATGGATGCTCTCGTAGGATGCAGGGTCGATATCCTTAAGCCTTTCATGCAGTGCATGGTTTCCGTGCTCGTTTGCAAAGTCGTAAAGGCTCTTTCTGTATTCCTCATCCACATCCTGTTTTGTGAAATCAATGTCATACAAAAGTGCCTGGATATAAAAGCCGGTGCCGCCGACAACTATCGGTATCTTTCCTGCTTCGTATATCTCATTAAGTGCTTTTTTGGCCATATCCTTAAAGATAAATACATTGAACTCGTCAGATGGCTCGAGCTCATCTATCAGATAGTGCTTTATGCCGTCCATCTCATCGACTGTAACCTTCGCAGAGCCTATATCCATGTATTTGTATACCTGCATGGAATCCGCGGATATTATAGCACCATTTATTTTTTTTGCAAGCTCAATCGATAGAGCTGTCTTTCCTACTGCTGTCGGTCCTGTCAGGACAATCATCGGTTTTTGTGTCATATTGCACCTCAGTCCAAATGTGTATGTTGTCATACGATACGTTTGAATTTCTTTTCTATCTCATATTTGCTCATAGAGATAATGGTTGGTCTGCCGTGTGGGCAGTTGTAAGGATTGTCGAGTGACAAAAGCTCATCTATCAGCTTATTTATCTCAGGAAGAGTAAGCTTGTCATTGCCCTTGACTGCTGCCTTGCACGACATGGATGCGACCTTTTCCGTGATGATATCAGGAGTCTGTCTGCCTGTCGAATTGGAAAAATCATCGAGCATCTCTATAAACAGATCCTTCATATCTATGTTAAACAAATTATCCGGAATTGCACTGATCATGTATTCCTTGCCGCCAAAATGCTCCACCTCATAGCCAAACTGTTCTATCTGCGGCCTGTATTTCTCAAGCATCTCGCTTTCCCTGGCATCAAGAGTCATGACAATCGGAGGGCTTATGCGCTGTGATGTGAAATCCTTATTGGCAAGTCTTGCCATTGTTTTTTCATACAGCACCTTCTCATGGGCTGCATGCTGGTCTATGATGTACAGCTTATCCTCAAACTCTATCAGCCAGTATGTCTTAAAGAGCTGGCCTATGATGGAAAACTGCTTCTTGGCGCTTTCTGTAAGAAAAACCTTGTCGTAATCCCCTAGAGTCTGCTGGGTGCCGGTGACAACATGTGCAGGTTCATACGCGGTGGAAGTCTCAGGCGCTTTTGCAGCAGGTTCTGTTGCTGAGTAATTTTTTACTGTTGACGTCACGCTCTGTCCGTACACACTCCTTGATTCCGCTGCCCTCACCTCATTGATACGCCTCTTCTCAAACGGCTCCGGTATTGGCTCCTTATACTCATGCACTATCTTTTTAGGCGCCGGCGTACTGTCTACAGGCACCTCGGGAATCATCTCCTTATGAGATAGAATTGCATATATTGTGTCACACAATTCAACATATATCTCGTTGTTGTTGTCGAACCTAAGCTCCATCTTGGTCGGATGTACGTTGACATCCAGCTCACTGAAAAATGTAAAGTAAAGCACTGTAAACGGATACTGATGCTGCATTAGAAAGCTCTTGTAGGCCTCCTCTATTGCACGTGACAATATATTGCTCTTTACATATCTGCCGTTTATGAAATAATTCTCATAATTTCTGTTGCCCCTCGTGATGACAGGCTTTCCTATAAAGCCCTCCACCTTAAAGTATTCGCATTCATGCTTCACCTCAAGCAGTGATGACGATATCTCGCGACCGAATATATGGTATATGATATCCTTTCTGTTGCCGTTTCCTGAGGTGTGAAGCTTTGTCTGGTTATTGTTTATGAACTTAAACGATATATCGGGATGCGAAAGCGCAAGCTTTTCAACCATATCGCTTATGTAGCTGCCCTCTGTCTGTGCTGTCTTTAAAAACTTACGTCTTGCAGGAACATTATAAAACAAATCCTTTACTATGAAGGTAGTACCGTCCGGAGCACCGATTTCCTCGTTGGAAAGCTCCTTCGAGCCCTCAATCACATATCTGGTGCCTGTGAGCTCATCGTAGGTTTTTGTGATAAGCTCAACGCGGGCAACGGCCGAGATACTTGACAGCGCCTCGCCTCTGAAGCCGAGAGACTTTACAGTAAGTAAATCCTCTGCCGAGCGGATTTTGCTCGTGCTGTGACGGTAAAATGCAACTGCAACCTGGTCTCTTTCAATTCCGCAGCCGTTGTCGGTGATACGGATGAATGAGATTCCGCCCTCTTTTATCTCCACAGTAATGGCTGTGGAGCCTGCATCTATGGCATTTTCCACCAGCTCTTTAACCACGGAGCACGGACGCTCAACAACCTCTCCTGCAGCTATTTTATCTATTGTTTCCTGATTTAATATGGCAATATTTGGCATTTTAATCCTTTCTACCAGCGGTTTTTAACCTTGTTCTGGAGCTGATACAGCTTGTTTAACGCATCAAGTGGTGTCATGTTGCCTATGTCTATGCTTCGAAGCTCATCAATTATGTCATCATCCTTAACTGTGTCGAAAAGTGAAATCTGTGTCATATCAACCTCGTCAAGATGCTCCTTTTTATGCTTGTGACCAGTGTCAACGGATATGCTTTTTACAGTATCTGTGATATCATTTGCAACAAGCTGCTCTGCGATTTCCTTGGCACGCTCTATGACTGAATCCGGCAGACCTGCAAGCTTTGCAACCTGTATACCATAGCTTCTGTCAGCTCCGCCCTTTACGATTTTTCTTAAGAAAACTATATCATCGCCCTTTTCCTTTACAGCGATGCAATAGTTATTTACACTGTCAAGCTTGCCCTCAAGCTCGGTGAGCTCGTGATAATGGGTTGCAAAAAGCGTCTTTGCTCCGAGGAGCTTTGGATTACTTATATGCTCTACAACTGCCCAGGCGATGCTTAGTCCGTCAAATGTACTCGTGCCTCGTCCAATCTCATCGAGAATGAGCAGGGATTTTGCGGTTGCATTTCTTAATATATTTGCCACCTCGTTCATCTCAACCATAAATGTACTCTGGCCGCTTGCAAGGTCGTCAGATGCGCCGACTCGTGTGAAGATACGGTCTACAATACCGATATTTGCAGTTTGTGCAGGTACAAAGCTTCCAATCTGTGCCATGAGAACGATAAGTGCTGTCTGTCTCATGTAGGTGGATTTACCGGCCATGTTTGGTCCAGTGATGATTGAGATTCTGTTTTTGTGCTGATCCAGATATGTATCGTTTTCTATAAACACTGTCTCTTATACACATCTCCGAGCCCACGAGACTCGACGTCATCTCGTA
>ENA-OXZW01000690-OXZW01000690.1-human-gut-metagenome-genome-assembly--contig:-NODE-690-length-8823-cov-4.334170_pt1 | contig 8823 bp, 4 predicted proteins | sample MGYA00243424_ERZ652812 | MGnify/ENA primary metagenome ERZ652812 (study PRJEB26926, sample SAMN06164808) | human gut metagenome | biome: ENVO:00009003; feature: ENVO:2100002; material: ENVO:00002003... | reverse complement strand
GTCTCGTGGGCTCGGAGATGTGTATAAGAGACAGTAGTTCTTGTAATTGCCGCTATATTTCTTATAGTAACAGGAAACGAGGTGCTTCTTTTTTCAACACTTCTGATTTCGTGTATAGGTATGTTTGAGCTTTTCAGGGTGTTTAAATTTGAAAAATCGCTCTTATCGGTTGTACCGTATATTGCTTTGATTTTATTTTACATCAACTTAAGGTGGAGCTTCATACCTGATGTAATGATGCTTTTCATGGGCTTTCTTATCGTACTGATGTTCGTGTATGTGCTTTCATACCCGAAATATGATGCAAAGCAGCTCATGGCAGCCTTTTTTGGTATGTTTTATGTAGGAACAATGCTTTCATATGTCTATCAGATACGTACACTCAACAACGGACTTTACCTTGCCTTCTTGGTATTTTTATGCTCATGGGGCTGTGATACATGCGCCTACTGCGTCGGAGTGCTGATTGGAAAGCACAAAATGGCACCAAAGCTTTCACCAAAGAAGTCTATAGAGGGTGCAGTAGGTGGTGTCCTCGGCAGTGCGCTTCTTACAGCATTATACTGCTTTATATTCAGAAATCATATGAATATAGACGGCACAGAGATTGCTATACTTGCTGTTATAGCTGCTGTTGCAGGCCTTATTTCAATGGTTGGAGATTTGTGTGCATCAGCCATAAAGCGTAATTATGATATCAAGGATTACGGACATCTGATACCCGGACATGGTGGTATTTTAGACCGCTTTGACAGCATGATTATCACAGCACCAATCATTTATTATCTGGCTAGCTTCTTTTTAAGTTAAAAAGTAACTTTTAAGAACCATTGAAAACAAAAAGCTAAGGTAACTATTCAGAACCACTGAGAAAAATATAAATCGAGGAATTATCATGAAAAAAATATCAATACTTGGTTCAACCGGCTCTATCGGAACACAAACACTTGATGTGGTAAGAGAGCATGGCGATATGCAGGTTGTGGCACTTTCCTGTGGCAGAAATCTCTCCCTTATAGAGAAACAGGCAAGGGAATTTAAGCCACAGTTTGTCAGTGTAAGTGATGAAAACGATGCCAAAAAGCTTCGCACAAGCCTTGCGGATACAGACATCGAGATTGGTTATAGCATGGACGGTTTAATTAAATGTGCCACCATTGAGCCATGTGACATAGTTGTAACCGCAATTGTCGGTATGCTTGGAATACGCCCGACAATTGCCGCAATAAAGGCAAAAAAGACCATTGCACTTGCAAATAAGGAGACCCTCGTTACAGCGGGGCATATCATTATTCCGCTTGCGAAGGAGTATGGTGTGTCCATTCTTCCGGTGGATAGTGAGCACAGTGCCATCTTCCAGTCACTGCAGGGAAATTCTATGAATCCGATTAAAAAAATTCTTCTGACAGCATCCGGAGGTCCGTTCAGAGGCAGAAAGCTCTCTGAGCTTGAAGGTATAAGGGTGGAGGACGCGCTAAAGCATCCTAACTGGTCAATGGGTCAAAAAATCACTATTGATTCATCAACCATGGTCAATAAGGGGCTTGAGGTAATTGAGGCAAAATGGCTTTTTGACGTCGATTTGTCGCAGATTCAGGTTGTAGTGCATCCTCAGAGTGTCATTCACTCGGCTGTTGAGTATGCGGATGGAGCAGTTATAGCACAGCTTGGTACTCCTGATATGCGTATACCTATACAGTATGCACTGTATTATCCAAGCAGACCTGCGCTTTCCGGTGACAGGCTTGATCTATTTAAGCTTAAGGATCTGACCTTTGAGGCACCGGATCTTGATACCTTTAAAGGGCTTGCTCTCGCCATGAAGGCTGCAAGGGCAGGAGGTAATATTCCTACGGCCTTCAATGCTGCAAACGAGAGAGCAGTGGCGCTGTTTTTGAATAAAAAGATTAAATATCTGGAAATAATCGATATAATCGAGGCATGTATGGAGAATGCATCATTTATTGAAAATCCTTCAGTGGATGAGATACTTGATACAGAGCTGTGCGCATATGACTATATCAGTAAAAGGTGGTAATTTTGAACATTATTAGTATTATTATTGCAATCATATTATTCAGCATCATAGTAATTTTTCACGAGCTCGGACATTTCTGGCTTGCTAAAGCAAATGGCATAAAGGTCAATGAATTTTGTCTGGGACTTGGACCGACTCTTTTTGGAGTGCAGCGTGGAGAGACCAAATATTCCATAAAGCTGCTTCCGTTTGGCGGAGCGTGTATCATGGAGGGCGAGGATGAAAGCTCAGGTGATGACAGGGCATTTAACAACAAATCCGTGTGGGCACGCATAAGCGTTGTATTCGCGGGCCCGTTTTTTAATTTTATCATGGCATTTCTTTTTGCTCTCATTATCATCTGCTCTGTAGGCTATGACAGTCCAAAGCTTGCCGGTGTTATTGAGGGTTATGCGGCTGAGGAGGCCGGTATCAAGGCCGGTGATGAGATTGTAAAGCTGAACAATACGAATATACACTTTTACCGCGAGATAAGCCTCTACTCGATGCTTCACGAAGGTGAAACAGTTGATGTGACCTACCTTAGGGATGGCAAAAGGCACACCACCACATTGAAGCCTAAATATGACGAGACAACAAAGAGGTATCTGTACGGCTTTAACGTGTCGGGAAAGCGTACAAAGCCCGGCTTTGGAAAGGCGCTGCTTTATAGCTGCTACGAGGTGAAATACAACATCTATACAACAATAGAGGGGCTTAAAATGCTCTGTACAGGGGCTGCATCTGTAAATAACTTAAGCGGACCCGTAGGCATTGTAAAAAACATGGGAGACACCTATGAGCAGGCAGTTTCTATGTCCGGAGTATGGCTTGGCATACTAAATATGCTAAACTGGGGCGTGCTGATTTCTGCAAACCTCGGTGTGATGAACCTGCTGCCACTGCCGGCACTTGATGGTGGCAGACTTGTATTTTTGATAGTTGAAGCCATAAGAAGAAAGAGAGTAGACCCTGAGAAGGAGGGCTATGTGCATCTCGTTGGCATAGTGCTTTTACTTCTTCTGATGGTTGTTGTCATGTTCAATGATATCAGAAATCTAATAGTCTGATTTTATAACAGATTGGAGATATACACATGGAGACAAAAATAGTAAAAATCGGAAATAAAGTAATCGGTGGAGGAAACCCGATTCTCATACAGTCAATGACAAATACAAAGACTGAGAATGTAGCTGACACAGTTGCGCAGATAAACGCGCTGACAGACTTAGGCTGTGATATAATCCGATGTGCTGTGCCTACGATGGAGGCTGCAAGGGCACTTAAGGAGATTAAGAAACAAATCAGCATACCGCTTGTTGCGGATATACACTTTGATTACAAGCTTGCAATAGCTGCGATTGAAAACGGAGCCGACAAAATCCGAATCAATCCCGGCAACATAGGAAGCGCTGAAAGGGTAAAGGCTGTCGTGGATGTAGCAAAGGAGAGAAATATTCCTATCCGCGTCGGTGTAAACAGTGGCTCTCTTGAAAAAGACCTGGTAGAGAAATATCATGGTGTGACAGCAGAGGGGCTTGTGGAGAGTGCTCTGGACAAGGTAAAGCTCATAGAGGATATGGGGTATGACAATCTTGTCATAAGCATCAAATCATCAGATGTCATGATGTGTGTTAAAGCACATGAGCTTATTTCAGATAAAACCAATCATCCGCTCCATGTGGGTATCACAGAGGCAGGCACAATAATAAGCGGCAATATAAAGTCTGCTATCGGACTCGGACTGATACTAAGCCAGGGCATAGGTGATACAATACGTGTATCTCTCACTGGAAGCCCTCTCGAGGAAATAAAGTCTGCCAAGCTCATTTTAAGAACTCTTGGTCTTAGAAAGGGTGGCATAGAGGTTGTTTCATGTCCTACCTGCGGCCGCACACAGATAGATCTTATCGGGCTTGCAAATCAGGTGGAGACAATGGTTTCAGGATATGACCTTGACATAAAGGTTGCTGTCATGGGCTGTGTGGTAAACGGACCGGGTGAAGCAAAGGAAGCAGATCTTGGCGTAGCCGGAGGAATCGGCGAGGGTCTTATCATAAAGCACGGTGAGGTATTTAAAAAGGTGCCTGAGAGCGAGCTTTTGGGTGCATTAAAATATGAGCTTGACCATTGGGGTGAATAATTTTGACAAAGACATTTAAGGAAGTTTTCCCTACACTTAAGCTGGACAAGGATATGGAGAATCTGCTGGAGAATGCTGATGTCACCAGAATTTCCGTAAACCATGCAAGAGATTTTTACAAAATATATGTAAAAGCAAAACGCCTTATTTTTAAAAAAAATATCTGGAAGATTGAGGAAAGCATAAAAAAACAGATATTTAAAAGTAAAGATATTACAGTAAAAATTATAGAGTCTTACGAGTTGTCTTCGCAGTACACACCGAAGACTCTTTTTGATGTGTATTTTGACAGTATTCTTGACGAAATAAACAGTCACAGTGTGCTTTTGTACAATCTGCTGCGCACCTCAAAGTGGAGCTTTACCGACGATACACATGTCACAGTCACACTTGAGGAGACAATAATCGCAAAGACCAGAGGCAATTCGGTCATAGAATTTCTTGAGAAGGTGTTCTGCGAGCGCTGTGGGATGGATTTTATCGTTAATCTGCAGTACGAAAAACCAAAAATCAGCAAATACCGTCAGAATGCTGACAAGCAGATTGAGCAGGAGGTGCAAAATATTGTCGCCCGCACTAAATTTGCCATGGCAAAGGATGACGGTGATGAAGAAGCTAAGGTGGCTGTCGATGACGGTGCAATGTTCGTAGGAGGCAGTGAAAATACATCTGATACAAAAAAGAGTGGCACATCAGATTTTCCTAAAGCCTCAGATAAGAAGAATGAAGCAAAGACAGGCACTGATAAAAAGCCTGAGAAGAAATTTGAAAAGAAATTTGAGAAGAAGTTCGAGCGCAAGGGAGATTTCAGGCGCAAATATGACAATGACCCTGATATCGTGTACGGAAGAAGCTTTGATGATGAGGAGATGGCTATTGAAAAGATTGACGGTCCTATCGGTGAGGTTACAATAAAGGGCAAGATTCTTACGGTTGAATCCCGCGAAATCAGAAACGAAAAGACCATCATTATGTTTGCGGTCACTGATTTCACAGACACTATCATGCTCAAGCTTTTTGCCAGAAATGATGACGTAGCAGATATTCTTGCATATATTGCCCCGGGCAACTTTGTTAAGGCAAAGGGAGTTGTGACTGTAGATAAATATGACAGTGATTTGTCAATAAGCTCAATAGTCGGACTTAAAAAGATACCTGATTTTACATCAAAGAGGGAGGATACTGCTGCTGAAAAACGTGTTGAGCTTCACTGTCACACCAAGATGAGTGACATGGATGGCGTGTCTGACGTAAAGGATATTGTGAAGTGTGCAATGCGCTGGGGACACAAGGCCATTGCTATTACGGACCACGGTGATGTGCAGGCATTCCCTGACGCTAACCATACTGTGGATGACAAATTCAAGGTCATTTACGGTGTGGAAGCATATCTGGTCGATGATACAAAGGATATTGTGGAGAATGCAGCCGGTCAGTCGCTGGATGACAAGTACGTGGTATTTGATATAGAGACAACAGGCTTTTCTCCGGAAAAGAATAAAATTATAGAAATAGGTGCGGTGAAGGTCATCGGTGGCGAGATTGTAGACCGCTATTCCACATTTATAAACCCTGAGGTACCTATTCCGTTCAGGATTGAGGAACTCACCTCGATAAGGGATGACATGGTTATCACATCGCCAACAGTGGATGTCATACTGCCACAGTTTATGGAGTTTTGCAAGGACTGTATCATGGTCGCCCACAACGCTGACTTTGATATGAGCTTTATAAAGCGAAACTGCGCGCTGCTTGGCATGGAGTGTAATCCTACAATTGTGGACACGGTGGCTCTTGCGAGAGTACTTCTGCCACAGCTAAACAGATTTAAGCTGGATACAGTGGCCAAGGCTCTAAACATCTCGCTTGATCATCATCACAGAGCGGTGGATGATGCCGCATGTACCGCAGAGATATTTGTCAAATTCATAGAAAAGCTAAAGGACAGGGGCATATCAAGCTTAGATGAGGTAAATGCCCTGGCAAAATCATCTGTTGAGATGATAAGGAAGATGCCTACATACCATGCCATCATTCTTGCAACCTGTGACCAGGGGCGTACCAATCTCTACAGGCTTATCTCACTGTCACACATCAAGTATTATAATAAGAGACCGAGAATACCAAAATCAGAGTTTAACAAGTATCGTGATGGGCTTTTAATAGGCTCAGCCTGTGAGGCAGGAGAGCTTTACAGGGCCATTTTAAACGGAAGACCACAGGAGGAAATCACAAGACTTGTGAATTTCTATGATTACCTGGAGATACAGCCTCTTGGCAACAACGCATTTATGATACGTGACGAGGATTCCGATATTGCTTCAAACGATGACCTTATCGATATAAATAAGCGAATCGTAAAGCTTGGAGAGGAATTTGGAAAGCTGGTTGTTGCAACCTGTGATGTACATTTCTTAAATCCCGAGGACGAGATATACCGTCGTATTATCATGGCCGGTAAGGGCTTTAAGGATGCAGATGAGCAGGCTCCGCTTTACTTAAGGACCACAGAGGAAATGCTAAAGGAGTTTGAATATCTCGGAAGCAAAAAGGCTGAGGAGGTAGTCATCACCAATACCAATAAGATAGCAGACATGTGTGAGCGTATCTCACCGGTCAGACCTGATAAATGTCCGCCGGTTATCGAAAACTCTGACGGCATGCTTCGTGAAATCTGCTATAACAAGGCAAACAGGATGTACGGTGATCCGCTGCCGCCTATAGTTAAGGAGCGTCTTGACAGAGAGCTTAACTCTATTATTTCAAACGGCTATGCCGTAATGTACATCATCGCACAGAAGCTTGTGTGGAAATCAAATGAGGATGGCTACCTGGTTGGCTCGCGAGGCTCCGTAGGAAGCTCGTTTGTCGCAACCATGTCAGGTATCACAGAGGTTAATCCGCTGCATGCTCACTATTTGTGTACACACTGCAAATACAGTGATTTTGATTCACCAGAGGTACAGGCATTTTCAGGCCGTGGTGGCTGTGATATGCCGGATAAGCTCTGTCCAAAGTGCGGCAGACCGTTAAGCAAGGAGGGCTTTGATATTCCATTTGAGACTTTCCTCGGTTTCAAGGGAAACAAGGAGCCGGATATCGATCTGAACTTCTCCGGTGAGTACCAGTCAAAGGCACACAAATATACCGAGGTTATTTTCGGTGAGGGCCAGACCTTTAAAGCCGGAACCATAGGTACACTTGCTGACAAGACCGCATTTGGATACATTAAAAACTATTATGAGGAGCGCGGTGTCAGAAAGCGAAACTGCGAGATAGACAGGATAGTGCAGGGCTGCGTTGGTGTTCGACGTACTACGGGACAGCATCCGGGTGGTATAGTCGTGCTGCCGATGGGTGAGGAGATTAATACCTTTACTCCTGTACAGCATCCTGCGAATGATATGACCGTTGACATCACGACAACGCATTTTGACTACCATTCAATCGACCACAACCTGTTAAAGCTCGATATACTTGGACACGATGATCCTACCATGATTCGTATGCTGCAGGATCTGACAGGTGTTGACCCGACAAAGATTCCGCTTGACGACAAAGCTGTCATGTCACTGTTTCAGAACACCTCCGCTTTGGGCATAGAGCCTGAGGATATCGATGGATGTCCGCTTGGAGCTTTAGGTATACCGGAGTTTGGTACCGATTTTGCCATGGGCATGCTCCTTGATACAAAGCCAAAGGAGTTTTCTGACCTCATTCGTATCGCCGGATTATCACACGGTACCGACGTATGGCTTGGCAATGCACAGACTCTTATCGAGGAAGGCACAGCTACCATTTCAACCTGTATCTGTACCAGAGATGATATTATGACATATCTGATTTCCATGGGACTTGAATCTGAGGAGGCCTTCAACATCATGGAGAAGGTGCGAAAGGGCATTATTGCCAAGGGCAAATGCCCTCAGTGGCCACAGTGGAAGGAGGATATGAAGGCACATGGTGTGCCTGACTGGTATATCTGGTCATGCGAGAAAATCAAGTACATGTTCCCTAAGGCGCATGCTGCGGCATACGTTATGATGGCATGGAGAATCGCCTACTGTAAGGTTTTCTATCCGCTTGCATACTACGCAGCATACTTTTCAATCCGTGCTACAGGCTTTTCATATGAGCTTATGTGTCAGGGAAAGGACCGACTCGAAAACTACATGAAGGACTATAAGAAAAGAAAAGACACGCTGTCAAACAAGGAGCAGGATGTATTTAAGGACATGCGTATCGTACAGGAGATGTATGCCAGAGGCTTTGATTTCATGCCTCTTGATATATACAGGGCTCACCCTAACCGTTTCCAGATAATTGACGGTAAGCTCATGCCGGCCATAAACAGTATTGACGGACTGGGCGACAATGCCGCTATTTATATTTCGGAAGCGGCAAAGGACGGACCATTCCTCTCAAAGGACGATTTCAGGGAGAGAACTCATGTATCGCGAACAGCCGTAGACCTCATGTCAGATTTGGGACTGCTTGGTTCACTGCCGGAGTCAAACCAGCTTTCACTTTTCGATTTCGGAGCATAATCCGGCAGTTTGGCATAAAACATATACTTTAACAATAATAAAAATCCACTACTCATTGACAGACTCATAAATCCTGTCTCTTATACACATCTCCGAGCCCACGAGACTCGACGTCA
>ENA-OXZW01000680-OXZW01000680.1-human-gut-metagenome-genome-assembly--contig:-NODE-680-length-8910-cov-3.452061_pt1 | contig 8910 bp, 8 predicted proteins | sample MGYA00243424_ERZ652812 | MGnify/ENA primary metagenome ERZ652812 (study PRJEB26926, sample SAMN06164808) | human gut metagenome | biome: ENVO:00009003; feature: ENVO:2100002; material: ENVO:00002003... | reverse complement strand
CTCTCAAAAAAGAACTTGATGCAAAGGGATGTCACTGTCTGGCAATGAGCGGGGATGCCGGGGATATGGATTTCATGGAGAATTTTATACGAACCATCACAGACACATTCGGTGATGATATAGATCTGCTGGTGAACAACGCCGGAATATCCTACGTAGGGCTTCTCACCGACATGACCATCAAAGATTTTGACAGAACCATGAAATCCAACATATACTCAGTGTTTAACAGCTGCAACAGAGTTGTTCCTTATATGGTACGCGCTCACAAAGGCCATATCATAAATGTCTCATCTGTGTGGGGATGCTGCGGAGCTTCCTGTGAGGTTGCCTACTCAGCCTCCAAAGGCGCTGTAAACTCATTTTCAAAAGCTCTCGGCAAAGAGCTCGCCCCAAGCGGCATAGCGGTCAATGCAATAGCCTTTGGCGCAGTGGATACGACCATGAACGGTCATCTCTCGCCTGATGAACGTCAGATGCTGGAGGATGAGATTCCTGCAGGACGCATGGCAACGCCACAGGAAGCCGCTGAGTTCATATGCCGCATAGCCGGCTGTGGAAACTATCTGAACGGCCAGGTCATCACCTTTGACGGTGCATGGCAGTAGCCACATATTTTATTGAACATTTTCAACCAAAACATTGTGTAACTTACCAAATTCCTATTGCCTATTTGTACATATTGCTTTAGAATAAACTATATATGTTATAGAAACAGGGGTTATAAAATGGGATTTGGATTTGGGAAAAAGAAAAAAAGCAAACCTGCTGAGGATACCACATTGACCGATATGCAGACCACTCTTGATGAAAACGGTAATGTCGAGATTGTTTCCAAAAATTTCAAAATGAAACCGACTCAGAAGACTTCAGAGGGCACCACCGAAACAGGTGACACATGGATATGCTGGGGATGCGGACAGCCCACAAGTCAGGATGTGTGTCCAGTTTGCGGTAAAAAACGAATCAAATAGCACACACAAGCAAAAGGAGATTGTATTTTCACAATCTCCTTTTTGTTGTCTTGTCTAAACTATTAAAATGTTATTCCTGCCGCATTTATGAGAAGTCCCCACATAAGTCCCGCTGCATAGAGCACCGCTGCTATTCTAATATTCTCAGCTGGTCTGTGTCTGTTCATTCTGAACAAAACAACAAGTCCCACCCCGGCACTCACGAGAAGTCCGGACATCATGGCTCCGGCACTGAGTATCCCCTGAAGATAAAGCTCTGTTATGATCACTGAAGCCGCACAGTTAGGTATGAGTCCCACCAGAGCAGCCGAAGCCTCACCAAGAACTGGCACATCATTGAATATCCTTGCTATGGTATCCTCCCCAACCAACTCTATAACTATATTTATTATCAGGGTAAAAATGAATATGAATATCGCAATCTTTGCAGTGTGTACCAATGCCGATCTCAGCACGCCGCCCTCGCAGTCACAGTGTTCCTGTTCACACACCTCATGTATATTTTTCTCTCCATAATGTCCGTGATCGTGGCTGTGCTCATGAACGTAATCATGCACGTGTCCGCCATTGTTTTTCTCACCCTTTATATTGTTGTAAACTATGTTCTGGGGATACTGTGTATTTTCTGCCGCAGCTTCGCCATGCATATGCCCATGTTGATCCTGATGTACATGACCGTGTCCGTGTTCTATCCTCTTCACTTCCACTGGTTTTCTGAGCCTGTCCAGCACAAATCCCACTAAATAGCCCGTTATAACTGCTATAACAGCCTTTGTCACAAGAATCTTTGCTATAGTTCCGGCACTTATGGCATCATTTGAGAGCATTATCGGGAGCATCTCATCCGATGTTGACATAAATACTGCTATGAGCACACCTGCGCCTATTACTCCCCCACTGTACAGGTTTGATGCCATGAGCGAAAATCCACACTGTGGCACTATACCCAGCACTCCGCCAAGCAAAGGCCCAAGTTTTTCTGCCTTTTTCAACACATTTGCCTGTCTGCCCGCAGTCTTTCTCTCAAGCCATTCCATGATCACGTAGGTGATGAACAGAAACGGGATGAGTTTGACCGTATCAAACAATGCATCCTTAAATGAATCTATTAACAATCCAAACATATCCCTAACACTCCTTGCCATCAGAACTCATATACATTGTATCCGCAATTGTCCTGACTAAATTCAAAATACTCCTCGTTGGTCATATCCCTAAAATAACTGCATATCACGCGGCATATTCCATTGTGGCATACAAACAGCACCGACGAATCCGGATATCGCTTCTTCGTCTCTATGATGAGATCGTACGTCCTCCTGGCTATATCCATCATGGATTCTCCACCTGGGTATCTATAGGCAAACATCCTCTTATTATTGAGGAAATCCTCATCATCTCTAGGAACCCCCTCATACACACCGTAATCCTGCTCTATGAGCCTGTCGTCCGTAACGACCTGCAAATGTTTTCTCTGAGCAACCGCCTGGGCCGTCTTCTGCGCTCTAGAAAGCGGAGATGCTATTATCACATCAATAGGGCAGTCATCCAACTTGTCTGCAAGGAGCTGTGCCTGTCTGAGTCCTGTATCTGTAAGAGGGGAGTCCGTCCTGCCACAGACCTTGTTCAGTCTATTCCATTCTGTCTCTCCATGTCTCGCAACATATAACTTCATCTATACACTCCTTCCGACTTTATCAGATGTCACATCTTTATAATATTAAGCATTTTTGCAAATAAATCAACTGTTTTGGATAATAAAGTGTCTGGAATTTTATTCTGGAATTTTATTTTATATGCTTATACTTTCTGTATTTTTAAGCGTTTCTGTGGACTGATTGCTGTTATCTTGCCCACCGTTCTGTCTCTTATCTGAGTTCTGTGAATTTCCAGCGTCTGAACCGTCGCCTGTGCTGTCTGGTCTCTGCATGTCGCCGTTGCCTGTGCTGTCTGGTCTCTGCATGCCGCCGTTGTCTGGGTCTCCACCTGGTCCCTGCATGCTGCTAGCACCTTCGCTGTATGTCACCTCCTCCATTGCAAATGTGCTCGTCTGATCTCCCGCAGTCAAAGTGTATGTCTCACCCTGTTTCATATCTGAAGTACTTATCAAAACTGAGTCAAACTTCTTGTCAGCCTTGTAAGTTAGGAGCTTATTACCATTGGAATCAGTTAGGGTGATCGTCTCTCCGACATCTATCCACTCATCAAAATTGACAAGTGCAGAACATTGTGTGGACTCATCTCCAAATCCCTGTTCCATGCCTGAACCACCCACAGCCACCATCTCACCGCCGGTGATTGTCGCATAGATTCCGTAATCCAGCGCACCATTTCCATTGTTTGAAGGGCCGAGTACATACACGCTGCCACCCGCGATGCCAAGATAACCATTTGAATCTATTCCATCGCCGTCTGCATTGATATTGATGGTTCCGCCAGTTATTAGAATATATGCGTCATAATCAGCATCCATGCCTGCGCCCATGCCAGGTCCGCCAGGTGTGCCTGAATCTCCCGGCCGGTCTCCTTTTTCCGGAAGTTCTGGTCTATTCGTTTCTGTGTCATTTGTCCTTCTCTTGAACGAATCCGTCCGCCTCTGATCATCCTCGGTTGATTGTGTGCCATCGTTCTGTCCGTTGCTGTCAGGTCTTGCCGCATTGAAACCGTCATCGTTGGCTACCACATCTATATCGCCGCCAGTCACCAGTATCTTATAACCCTCGATACCCTCATAGCTCTTGGAAATGTCTATATCTCCACCGGTTATGATCAAAAGGCCTTCCGCGTGCATCGCATCGTCTCCAACCGATATATCAATGTCTCCACCTTCTATATATATGTAACCATCCTGCTGATCGTCGTTTCCGGCATGTATTCCATCTTCATCACAGGTGAGGGTAAATATTCCATCCGCAATTCTTACGCTATCTTTGCCGTTCAGACAGTGATCCTGACTATCTATCGTATAGGTTCCACTCGTTACCACCAGATCATCCTTGGACACGATTCCATGTCCGGTGGTATCCTTGACCGTAAGACTTCCTCTGCCGCCCAGTGTGAGATCACATTTGGCAAATATGACAGCGTCCACATTGTTGTCATCAGTCTGTACATAGTCGCCTGACACTGTAAGAGTGTTCTCAGTCCCCTCTGTCAATGTCACAAATACCTTGTCTGCGTTCTTTGCATATATCGCCGCATAGTCTGCAGCCGTGATCGACACGCCATCAAATACAAGCTGCACCTTGTCATCATCACCGGCATCCACTACGACGGTTCCGTCTGTGAGTGTCCCTGACAGAACGTATACACCTGCCGCCTTGATCGTCACCACACCATCTTCTATATGTACATTTGAGCTGTCACATGTGGCTGTCTTTCCCGATAATGTTATCTTTACAGCCTCGCTCTCATCATAGGTTCCCGCCAGATCCCGCTTCGTGAACATATCTGTTATATCTATAGCCGCATTGCTCATGGCTTCATCTATAGCCGCCTGCATTTCCTCCACAGTCATCTCTGTCTTTGTACTTGTGTTCTGTGCATCCGCTGCATCTGTGTCAGCATCTGTGGCTGTGCTCACTTCACTTGCCAACTCAGTATCTGAAGTCGAACCTGTGCTCTGGCCGGTCGAACATCCGGCAAGCATTGCCATGCACATGGCCGCTGTCAGCCCCACCGCCAAACACTTGCGTATTCCCGCTCTATGTCTCATATATTTATTCTTCCTCATGCGATCATCTCCTTACTAAGCATTTGCCAACCGATCTAAATTTCTGCTCTGCTTTATATCATCAACATCATCTCATACATTTGTCATCATCTATAATGTCATATCCCCCGAATCCACCTGTGTCAGCATGATCTCTAAGTTGCCATTTCTCACCCTGAGTCTATCTATCATATCCTTCTGATTTGTATCTTTCTTAAGTTTTACCGCATATGTAAGCTTGAACAGACTTCCCATGTTGGTCGTTTTCACATTTGTCAGTCTGTAACTGTCTGTACAGTCGGCAAGTACCTCGCCAAATGCCTCTGTATAGTCAAGATTTTCAGGCACAGTGATCTTCAGGGCTCTCTCTTCATCCCTTCCGCCGCCAAATCCCGTAAGACTGCAAGCGAACATTGCTCCGCCAAGTATTATCGCAAATAATACCGCGTATCCGATAAATCCCATTCCGGTCACAAGACCTGCTCCCATCGCAAGAAATATCGCACATATCTCCTTTGCCGATCCGGGCACCGATCTGAATCTCACCAGACTAAAAGCTCCTGCCACCGCAACGCCCGCACCAACATTTCCATTTACCATCATTATCACCACGCACACGACTGCTGGGATGAGTGCCAGTGTCACCAAAAAGCTCTGTGTATATTTACTCCTAAACGCGTACACTCCTGCAAGGAATACGCCTATCACAAGAGATACCGCTATGCAGATTAGAAACTCCTGCACCGTTATCGTTGTCGCTGTACCAAATACACTGTCAAATAATCCTGTCATCTTCTATATCCTCCTGCTTATGTTTGCCCTTGACTTATGTCAACCAACCATCTGTTTATATGCCTCTCCATACTTTGAAAATGATGTTCTGTATACATTGTATTTTGTGAGCAGATGTGACAGCCACAGTGGAAATCCGCCTGCCATCTTGATCTCCATCAACACATTATATTCAGGTATGACCTTGTGCCCATACGGCTCTTTCTGCAGTGTAAGATCATCGTTCTGCCAGAGTATATCGTAGTCAAATGTAATCCTTAGTTCCGGATCGTCTATGCCTTTGTAAGAATCACGCTCATATGAGAGAACCACTGCAGGCTCCAGATCCTTGTACACCTGCATGAAATAATCTATCTCTCTTCCTATCTGGCAATCTTCGTGCAGTGGCTGACCGCCCACCAGATAATCCATGGCCTCCTGTTCAGGCACCTCCAGCCTCCTTTTGTACACAACAGATTTGTATTTCTTCTTGAGCTCAATAAAAACCTCTGAATCGTCATCCGGGACTCCATAGCTTCTGAGCCTGAGCTTTTCTTTGTAAACCGGCTTTTCTATGGAGTCCCTGATGAGTCTGTGGGAAGGAGTGTCGAAATATATGTTAATGATCTGGCTATGTGCGAACCGGTCCGGCTGCATATACCTTATCATTTCGCTCATTACCTGCTCATACCGCTCTCTGTCAAGCATGTACTTAAGTTCGTATCTTTTAAATGTATTATCTGCCATAAGCATCATCCTTTCTTATCTTATCTCCTCTTGATGATGTTATAATAGCCTACCAAGCTTAAACGAACTTTAAATATAAAAAAATGTCTTCGGTGACTCCTGTTGGTGTGTATTCTCTATGTTGTATATCCAATCGGTAGTGCCGGCGATCGAACTTTGACGCTTCTGTGTCGCCGCGGAGAGCTAGGCGCCCTTATCGTGCTTGGCGCGGCGTACACGATGGAAGCAAAGGCAAAGTGAGGGTAGACAAACGTGATTGGATATACAACATAGAGATTACACCAACAGAAGTCACTGAAGACAACCGCAACGCAAAAACGCCCATCTGCGGATCACTCCACAGATGGACGTCTATAGTCTTATATTATAATCTTATGTCTAGTTGATTTGAAGATGTGGCTCTCGTCAAATGCTTATGATTAGCAAACACCCTGAGCAAGCATAGCGTCAACAACCTTCTCGAAGCCGGCAATGTTAGCACCTGCAACATAGTCTGCGTTTCCGCCAACTGTCATGTTGTATCTCTTTGCTGCATCTGAGATATTAGCGTAGATTGTCTCCATGATTCCCTTGAGCTTGCCATCAACTTCCTCGAATGTCCATGAAAGTCTCTCGCTGTTCTGGCTCATCTCAAGAGCTGATGTAGCAACACCACCTGCATTTGCAGCCTTACCACCAACGAAGAGAACACCATTCTCCTGAAGGTACTTAGTAGCCTCAAGAGTTGTAGGCATGTTAGCGCCCTCTGTTACTGAGATAACGCCGTTTGCAACAAGCATCTTAGCATCGTCAAGGTTAAGCTCGTTCTGTGTAGCACATGGAAGAGCAAGGTCACACTTGATTGACCATACGCCGTGATCATTTGCATCCTTCTTTACATGGTACTCAGCTGATGGTCTAGCAGCAGCATAAGCATCAAGACGTGCTCTCTTAACTTCCTTAACTTCCTTAAGAAGTGCAACATCGATTCCCTCTGGATCGTAGATCCAACCTGTAGAATCTGAACATGTAACACACTTAGCACCTAACTGATGTGCCTTCTGGATTGCGTAGATTGCAACATTACCAGCACCTGATACTGCACAAGTCTTGCCTGCGATATCAATGTCATGATCCTTTAACAGTGCGTTTGTAAGGTAAAGCAGTCCGTAACCAGTAGCCTCTGTACGAGCAAGTGATCCACCATATGTAAGTCCCTTACCTGTGAGAACTCCCTCGTATGATCCACGGATTCTCTTGAACTGACCGAACATGAAACCGATCTCTCTAGCGCCTGTTCCGATATCTCCAGCTGGAACATCGACATCAGCACCGATATACTTGCAAAGCTCTGTCATGAAGCTCTGGCAGAATGCCATGATCTCTCTGTCTGACTTACCCTTAGGGTCGAAGTCTGAACCACCCTTACCACCACCGATTGGAAGTGTTGTAAGTGAGTTCTTGAAAACCTGCTCGAAACCAAGGAACTTGATGATACCAAGGTTTACTGATGGGTGAAGTCTGAGACCTCCCTTGTATGGTCCAATGGCATTGTTGAACTGTACACGGAAACCTCTGTTGACCTGTACCTGTCCGTTGTCATCTACCCATGGTACTCTGAACATGAGCTGTCTATCTGGCTCTGTGATTCTCTCGAGGATAGCATTCTTTCTGTAAAGCTCCTCATTTGCCTCGATACAAGGTCTGAGTGAATCAAGAACCTCTGTTACTGCCTGTAAGAACTCAGGCTGATCTGCATTCTTCTTCTGTACTATCTCGAGTACTTCATCAACATATGACATAGTAAAAATCCTCCTAAACTGATTATATATCGTGACCTGTTAATTATTTCCTGACCACGTTCCCTATTATAGTATAGGAAATTAAGATTGTAAAGAAAAAACTTGTGAAATCTAAGTATTTTTTTGTTTTTGCTTAATTTTCCCCTGTATTTATCAATTACGCTTATCATTTGTAAACATTGTTCCTGGTTATGACCGTTGCCACGGAAGATAATCCGAGATATTTTTCCACTGATCTCAGCTTCTACTACTTGTCATCGTCATGGTGAAGATCATTCTTCCAGTATCTGCATCTGTGCTTTACATTTGTGGAAAATACGATCTGAGTCTTGGTCTTGCCAAATCTCTGAAGCTCTCCTACAAAATGATCAAGATCTGCCGTTGTCTTGAAACGTACCTCTATGAGCATTGAGTAATCTCCTGTCACGCAATTGCACTCCACAACATTTAACACGCTGTCTATATATGGATAGAACTCAGCCTTCTGCTCCGGTGAAACCTCCAAATTGATAAATGCCTTGATATAATGACCCATAGCCTCAGGATTCAGCTTGGTCGTAAATCCCTCAAGCACGCCCTCGGCAAGCATCCTGTCTATTCTTGTTCCAACCGCTGTAGGTGACATGGACACCTCAGCGCCTATATCTTTGAGTGATACACGTGCATTGTCCTGAAGCATGGCAAGTATCTTCTCATCCACCTCATCCAGTCTGTAGTATATCATTTCTTTCTTTTCCATAAGATATGTTCTCCTTCTCACTTTCTAAGGCAATTACAATATTATCCTACATAACCGCAATTGTCCTTTTTCCTATTCAAGCACCTTATCTCGTGGTGCAACTTGTGTTTCACAATCATATTAGCATATTTACTTAAGATTATAAATGTGTAGTGTCATTATATACCCTGCTCCTGTCTCTTATAC
>ENA-OXZW01000600-OXZW01000600.1-human-gut-metagenome-genome-assembly--contig:-NODE-600-length-9940-cov-3.556500_pt1 | contig 9940 bp, 10 predicted proteins | sample MGYA00243424_ERZ652812 | MGnify/ENA primary metagenome ERZ652812 (study PRJEB26926, sample SAMN06164808) | human gut metagenome | biome: ENVO:00009003; feature: ENVO:2100002; material: ENVO:00002003... | reverse complement strand
TCTCGTGGGCTCGGAGATGTGTATAAGAGACAGGATATGGAAGATTGGACGCTACGGATGAGGAAGTTATCGCGGCGGCAAAGGCAGCTCATGCACATAGATTTATCTCGGCACTTCCGGGTGGATACAACATGGAGCTCAATGAGGAGATAACAAATATCTCCCAGGGACAGAAACAGCTCTTAACTATCGCAAGAGCAATTCTTGCTGACAATCCGGTCCTGATCCTCGATGAGGCTACATCGTCAGTCGATACGAGAACAGAACACAGGATTCAGAGAGCCATGGACAATCTGATGAAGGGCAGGACAAGCTTTGTCATAGCCCACAGACTGTCAACCATCAAGAATGCAGACATCATCCTTGTTATGAAGGACGGTGACATCATAGAGCAGGGTAACCATGATGAGCTCATGGCTCAGAATGGATTCTATGCGGATCTGTATAACTCGCAGTGGAGTTAAAGAATATTGAATAATAGGGTATGAAAGCCTGTATAAGCCTATATGAAATCATATTTGACGATTGTCATTGTGGATGATTTCACATAGGGATTATGCAGGCTTTTTGTTATAGATTTGGCGGTTTATAGAATTTTAAGCATTGATAGTGGAGTACTCTTATCATATTCCATAGTTTAAAACTATGGCGAGCCTCGAAATAATAGTATTTTCCATGGACAGCCTATCCTGCTAGAATATCCTCAAGTTAAGAAAACGAGAAAACACTACGGAGGATAAAGACATATGAGCAAATTACAGACACCTTTCAGATACGATTTTGTAGGAAGCTTCCTTAGACCACAGGCACTCAAGGATGCGAAGGCAGCATACAGGGACGGAAAGATCTCCAAGGAGGAGTTCGATAAAGTTGTTGATGAGGAGATCATCAAGGTCGTTGCAAAGCAGAAGGAACTCGGATTCCATGCGATCACAGATGGCGAGTTCAGAAGAACATTCTGGCATCTTGACTTTATGTGGGGACTTGATGGCGTTGCCCATGAGAACACTGGAAATGGTGTGAAATTCGATGCAGAGCTTGCAGTTCTTGACGACACTTATCTTGTAGGCAAGATAAAGACAAAGGCGCACCCATTTGTTGAATATTTTAAGTTCTTAAAGCAGTTCGAGGATGAGAATACTGTTGCAAAGTATACGATACCGGCTCCTGCACAGACATTTCAGCAGATGATAGTACCTGACAATATTGCAAACACAAGGAAGTTCTATCCTGCAAATGAGGAGCTTATCCAGGACATTGGAAAGGCTTATCAGGATGTAATTAAGCAGTTTTATGATGCAGGCTGTCGAAATCTTCAGCTTGACGATTGTACATGGGGCGCCATAGTGGGGGATGCCGCAAAGCAGAGATATAAGGCACTTGGAATATCACTTGAGGATGTCAAGAAAGAGCTGCTTGCAGTGAACAACCTTGCATTGGAGGGAAAGCCGGAGGATATGGTTATTACATCACATATCTGCAGAGGAAATTATCACTCAACATTCTTCACCAGTGGTCCTTATGACACAGTTGCAGATTACGTATTTGCAAATGAGAATGTGGATGCGCTGTTCCTTGAGTATGATGATGAGAGATCAGGCGGATTTGCACCTCTTGCAAAGGTTTCAGAGAACAAGAAGGTCGTGCTCGGACTCATCACTACAAAGTCTCCGGTTCTTGAGGATAAGGAGAAGGTCATTGCAAGGATCCATGAGGCTGCAAAGTATGTACCACTTGACAGATTATGCCTGAGCCCTCAGTGCGGATTTGCATCATGTGAGATCGGAAACAAGCTGACAGAGGATGAGCAGTGGGCAAAGCTCAAGCTCGTTAAGGAGATAGCAGAGGAAGTCTGGTCATAAAACAGAATATTATAGAAGTGAAGTGGCGGCGAACAGAGGCAAGAATCTGTTCGCCGCTTTTTTGTGTTATGAAATCTGTTATATACAAGTCTGATCGATATATGATACTATTAAGAAACGCGGAATCCTTGCGGGAGTTATATTCCCAGTGCTTTTGCTCGTGAGGATACTTCTTCTGAGAAAGAAGAATGCTAAAGAAAATGTATGTTAAAAAGCAGAAATATAGATATAGTTAGGAGTTAGATTCATGAAAAAGATTGTAGAGATGTGGAATAGGGTGTCGCTGATCGCGAAGATATTGGTTGGAATAGTGATCGGTGCGGTGCTGGGACTTCTGGTGCCGGGGGCAACGGGAATAGGCCTGATCGGAACCATGTTCGTCAGGGCGCTCAAGGCAATTGCGCCGATACTGGTGTTTGCCCTTGTCATCAGCTCAATTGCAAATGCAGGAAAGGGAAATGGCCAGCAGTTCCGTATGGTGACGATCATGTATATGCTCAGCACGCTATGCGCAGCGGTAGTGGCGGTGAGCGCAAGTTTTATTTTCCCTGTAACTATGACACTGGACCTTGAATCATATCAGGCGGATGTCGTCCCATCGGGAATCATGGAGGTCCTCCAGAATCTTTTGCTCAACATCACCGATAATCCCGTAAATGCGATACTCAACGCAAATTATCTCTGCATACTTGCATGGGCACTTTTGTTTGGACTTGCCATGCGACGGACAAGCAAGTCTATAAAATCTGCACTTGTATCCATATCGGATGCGGTATCAACCGTCGTGAGGTGGATCATCGGGTGCGCACCATTTGGAATCATGGGACTTGTGTTCACGACAGTATCGGAGAGTGGATTGTCGATATTCAAGGAATATGGCAGATTGCTGCTTGTGCTTGTGGGCGCCATGCTTACGGTTGCATTGATCGTAGATCCGCTCCTTGCGACTATCGTCTTAAGGAGAAATGCATATCCACTTGCGTGGAGATGCCTCAGAGAGTCAGGTGTGACGGCGTTCTTCACCAGAAGTTCTGCGGCAAATATCCCAGTGAACATGTCACTTTGCAAAAGACTTGGACTTGACCCGGATGTGTATTCGGTATCCATACCGCTTGGCGCGACCATCAATATGGATGGTGCCGCCATCACTATAACTATAATGGCGCTTTCCGTTGCAAATACCATGGGAGTGTCGGTTGACGTTCCGACAGCACTCATGCTCAGTCTTATGGCAACCCTTGGCGCGTGCGGTGCCTCAGGTGTTGCGGGAGGTTCGCTGTTGCTCATTCCTATGGCGTGCTCGCTGTTTGGAATCCCACAGGATATATCCATGCAGGCTGTTGCTGTCGGAATGATCATCGGAGTGGTCCAGGATTCACTTGAGACGGCAATCAACTCATCGGGAGATGTACTCTTTGCCGCTACAGCGGAGTACAGACAGTGGCAAAAGGATGGCAGAGAGTTTAAGATAGGCGCCATCGTGAATCCAGATGAGTAGGATATTCCCATATAAAAAATAATCGGGCATGTTCAGGAAGAAACATACCCGGTTATTTTTGTCTTTATATTCCCCGTATCCCTGATTCCACAATTCCATTTGAATCTTTAGAGATTCCCTCAAGAATATGCGGAATTACCAACATATCCGTTCCGCATTTAGGACATGCCGCAATTCCCAGCAGTTCGCTGGTGCTTTCCAGACGATATTCAGACTGATATTCTATACCATCTTTCTGACACATAAAAATGTGTCCGCATTTGAAACACTGCACTTCCCTGAATGTATTCCCCATAATAAATAATAACCTCCGTTGCAGTTTAGTCGTATTTTTAGTTTAACTCATCGCTATTAACAATGAAAGAAACTACAGGTTTATCTTCATTAAATGCAATATTAAACACAAACAGTATTCATTATTTATAGAAACTTATCCAGCTCCGCATCCACATTCTTCCTCTTCTTGATCTTTGGGTAGTCGATGACTCTTTCAAATATACAATATCCTAAACATGGTTTGCAACAGATGAAGAACTTTTATATAATTGTAGACAGTATGCGGAAGCTGGAAACGAAGATAATATGTGGGAATTGAAAGAAAAACAGAAAAATGAACACTATGAAGAATGAGCCATTGTCTGGCAGATCAATGCCAGAGAATAACAAAACAGAATACAAGGCACATTACCATCTGCCCGGACTTTTTGAATTCTACGAGCTGTACAAGGTATTCCTGCCACTATACCGTGAGCACAGGGAATATTTTTACGACTGGTGTGATATCGGCTCGGTGTATGGAGCACCGGGAGACTGCCTCTGGGGTGGTGGCAGAGTGGGATATGGCGACAGCGATGCCGGAGATGTGCTGGAGTTTATGAGTGAGTATGGAATATCGGCGAGGCTGACCTTCAGCAACTCATTGTTAAGACTGGAACATCTTGCGGATAAACGGTGTAATGATTTGTGCAGAGCGTTTGAGAAGGGTGATATTCAAAACGGTGTCATAGTCCATTCGGAGTTGTTACTTGACTATCTGCAGGAGAACTATCCGGGACTATATATGGTTTCATCTACAACAAAGGTCATTACGGACTTTGACCAGTTTTCGGCAGAGCTTGACCGGGATGAATTCCGATATGTTGTGCCGGATTTCCGACTGAACAAAGCATTTGACAGGCTGAGAGCGCTTTCGCAAAAGCAGAAAGACAAAGTGGAATTCCTGTGCAACGAGTGTTGTTCGTTCTCCTGTCAGGACAGGAAAGCCTGCTATGAGGATGTGAGCCGTATGGCTCTCGGTGAGAGATCAATTCACCGCTGTACATCGCCGAACGCAGCAGACGGCTATCGTTTTTCAAAGGCGATGGAGAATCCTGGATTTATAGGTATAGATGATATAAGGAACATTTACCTGCCGATGGGATTTTCCAATCTCAAGATAGAGGGGAGAAGTCTTGGGAGTGCCATAGTGCTGGAATTTCTGCTATACTATATGACAAAGCCAGAGTATCAGCTCAAGGTTAGAGAAGAAATATATCTTGACAATACGCTGGATCTGTTCTAGGCGTGCGTGGGCATTAGTCAGGGGCTGCGGATAGCACGGGAGGATAATATAGGCAGTCGATATGTACTTGAAACTTGCAGAGCATGTTTTGGCAGCTCATGAAGATAACAGAAAATTGGTGGTTGAAGGGAGAACTGTGTATGGAAAGAATAAAGAATTTATCTAAGACGCAGAAGGTTCTAATGATCATTATAGTGGTGATGATCATAGCATTTTCTATAATTTATCCGATTATAATGTCCATAAAGGGAATAGAGTTCAGGGATGACTTTTTGACTCGAAAAGAAGAACAGGGAAAGGTGATATATACAGATGAATATACAAGCATCACAGTATATGATGACCAGAGGATAGAATTTAAGTGTTATCACCGATTTACAGGAGACGAATATAGGGACATAACATATGGACCATATAGCTGGATGGAGGATCCTTCTGTCATACCAGCAGGGACAGAGGATGGCATGTTATCATCTGATGATTATATCGGAGTAAAGATCATGGAAGGTGATAAGGTGTTTTTTAGAGGCGCTGTCTCAAAAGATGGCTACATGGTATACAATGCGGACGGCACGATGGCAAACGATTTTGATGTGGTTTTAGGAGATTATTATGCAAATCCACCGGATATTTATGAAATAGTGAAGTTTATTACTGGTCCGCAGACTACAAACAGAGGAAATATAGTATTATATATATTCGGAATCATTATATGCATTATTGCAGTCGTAAGCATGTTGTTTCCTGATGAACTTTTCAAACTGGCTATGTGGCCCAGAGTGAGAAACTTGCATGATGTTGAGCCGTCGGACTGGGAACTTGCAGTCCGTGTCATTGAGTGGTACGTGCTTACAATTGGTGCATTTGTGGTATTTGTGATTGGGCTTACGATGGGCAGTGTGACGTGATGACACCGGATGTGAGAATGAAAAAAGTGCTTAGCGCATAGATCATAGACAAATAGACGAAAGGACAACTTGAGTAACATGGCATACACACCGAATGATATATATGATTACATAATTGAGAATGACAGGGAATCAGAATTCCTGCAGGCGATAACACTCCATAAACAGAACTTTTCCATAGGAGAGATTACAGACAGGCGTTTTCTCGTAAAAGAAGACAAGACGGTAAAGTTTATATCAAAGATGTATAAGATAAATATACAGATCACGGATGACGACATCATAACAGCGGTCATGAATGGCCTCTATGTGAGTGCATTTATATCAAGACAGGGCGATGCCTACAATGTGCATTTTCTCGTACATGCGTATCCGGAAAATATGAAGTCGCAGTTTGACGAAGAGATATTAAAGGAAGTCCTGCGATACATGATCATGATGACTATTGTACGGCTGAGACTGGATACGCCGGAGAAGGTGGAAGAATATCTGGGGAGCAGGGAGTAGCACTTTATGTAAATAAAGCTTATAGCCGCACCCCATGTGTATACGGAAAGTCAGGGGATGATATGTGAAGTATATCACAATCACCCCCCTGGCTTTTTTATGAATAATATTTGGCTGTTATAAAGTAGTTTTGATGAAACAAAAAAGCTGTCTGAAATAATTCAGACAGCTTCTGTCACGTGCGCAAGAGGATTCGAACCCCCGACACCTTGGTCCGTAGCCAAGTGCTCTATCCAGCTGAGCTATGCACACATGTTGCTTAACAACATCAGTTATACTACAACAGATTTGATAAAATGTCAAATGAAAAGTTGCAAATATTTCAATTTTTTCATTCTACCTGAGGTTGAAAAATATCAGTAATAAATAACTGTAGTTATTCTTCAGGTGATTCTCTCTTAAGTTCAGGAATATACCTCTGACCATATATGCTGTTCTTGATGGACTGCATCTCAAGGTCTGTTGCGGATATCACATCTGCGCATTTCTTAAGTCTTGCGGAGATCATGTCCACGTTCGGGATATCCTTCTTATATCTGAGCTGGTGATCCAGGCTCGCCCAGAAGTCCATCGCGATTGTTCTGATCTGTACCTCCACACGCATATTCCTTGTGTGGTCTGCGAAGAACACAGGAATCTCGACTATGACATGCAGACTGCGGTAGCCATTTGGCTTTGGATGCGATATGTAGTCTTTTGCTTCAATCAGGGTGATGTCGTCCTGACTTATGAGCTTTTCTGCCACCATATATATGTCGTCGATGAATGGGCAGATGACTCTTATTCCGGCGACATCATCCAGATTGTTCAGTATACTTGCACATGTAACCGGACAGCCCTTGCTAGCAAGCTTTTTGGCAATGCTGACAGGCTTTTTGATCCTTGACTGTATGAATTCTATAGGATTTCTCTTATATCTTACGCTGAAATCATCATTCAGCACTTCGAATTTTGTCTTTACCTCTCTGATGGCACATGAATACATCATCATGATCTCCTCAAAGTTCTGCATCTCCTGCATGAAGGGATTTTCCTCCGGACGCAGAAGGGAATTGATGTATTTGCTGTTCAGAGCATTTGTCTGTATTGATTCCATAACTCCTCCAAAATGTAAAAAACTGGAATGGTGTGTCCTGTTGCACAACTATGTGTATTATACTACATTACACTTGTGCTTAAAAATAAAATTTTATAAAATACCTGTGAATGATCAATAAATACTGACAGGCATAACCCTTTTGCTTTATTTGTCAGTTCACAGAGTCAGGAGAAGACAATGAGCTATTTTGATGAGATGATCGCCACGGAGCGTATACCGGATTCCTATGTGGGATGGGAACAGTACAGACGTGAGGTGACGGAATATATAGAAAATAACTGCCGGGTAAAAAAAGAATCCGGGCAGGATGCAGATGCAGCGAATTCAAAGCCTGTGCTTGCACTGTGGGGAATAGGACCGGCCGGCGATATAGATATAGGAAGATTGGCAGATAATTACAGGCTGGTGCTCATAGACAGAGACAGGGAAGCTTTGCTTTCGGCAGTCAGGGAATATGGGCTGAAGGAACAGGATTATATAATAGCGGATATTCCATTCTGGCATGTAGACGATGACCAGTACCGCTTGTATGAGGCGATGCTTGAGGACTGTGCGGACACCGAGCATATACTTGAGTTCCTGACAGGCATAGCGACTGCCAATTCCGGTAAATATATTGGCAGAACGGAATCTGGGGATATAGTAAATGACACTGACAGGTATCTTGATATATTTGATTACAGTGTGGCGGTCGGGCTTCACAGCCAGCTCAATTCCAGATTTGCTGCATTGCTTTACCACTACAGGGACAATTATCATGACGAGGATCTTAGACTCATAAGCAGTGCCATCTCGGGGCTGAACGAGGCGGCGGTGGAGAGACTCAATGACTACATGTATCATATGACAAAGGATGTCCTCATATATGGATATGAGGTCGTTGCATGTGAGGATCAGACATGCGCAGAGAAGCTTGCAAATGCATTTGACAGGCGGGATGTGGAGACGATGAAGTCGGTGGAGGACATAGAAGGTGTGGCACAGCTCATGAAGGATATGTCGCTTCATATGAACTACGACGTGGAGCTGGTTGACAGCCGCCATATGGTATGGCCATTTGACACGGCTGGTGGCAGTAAAAATTACGTGATGGGATTTGCCGCCATGCGGAAGATATGATGTTGCAAATAGGCGGAAAAGATTAAAAAGTTAAATTACATTCCATAAAAATCAGTTGATATAACGTATATTATCATGAGGAGGGAGCTATGACAGACAGAGAATTTGAACAGTGCATGTCTGCGATGGCGGCGGGCGACAGGGATAGCCTGCGGCACATATATGATGCGTATCTGAAGCTCATATATGCTGTGGTGTACGACGCCATAGGACAGCGCGAGGAGGCTGAGGATGTGACATCGGAATTCTTCATCAAGCTGTACAGCATTGCGGGAAGCTATAAGCCGGAAAATGGACATAAGAAATGGCTGGTCACGATCGCCCGGAATATGGCGGTGGACAGGATCAGGAAGATAGACCGTGAGGCTCTGGTGGATGAGATACCGGAGACCGGGCAGAGTGGCAGCATGGAGGAACAGGTTGTGAACAGCGTGTCACTGAAGGTGGCCATGGAGTCGCTTAAGCCTGATGAGCGGGAGATAGTTGATATGAAGGTGGCTGGAGGATTTACCTTCAGAGAGATATCAGAGATAGTTGGCAAGCCGATGGGAACAGTCACGTGGCTTTACAACAGTGCAATCAAGAGACTTAGGAGGTGCAGACTATGAACAGACATGAAGATGAACTGGAAAAGGAAATAGCTGACAAATATATAGAGAATATGGATGCACCTGATCTCTGGGAAAAAATTGAGGCAGGACTTGATGCGGTGGATGCGCAGCGGGTGCAGGATAAGAAATCTGGAGATAAGAAGTTTGGAGTCAAGAAAGACCGTAAAGTCAGGAACAGAAGAACCATCCAGATCGTCTCCGGTCTTGTGGCAGCGGCAGTGGTGTGTGTGCTGATCGTAGCCGGACCGTTAAGGAACAGCCATAAGAGGGCAAGCGATAAGACAGCGCAGGACAACAGTGTGAAGGTGACTTCGGATGAAAGTTATTATGCAGAAGAAAGTGACGCGGCTGCGGCAGACGATATTCAAGGCGATGCTGCTGAAATGGCAGACAACGCCACGGCGAGCTATGATGTACAGAGAAATACTGATGCTCAGAATTCTGTGAATAGTGCTGACTATATCCCCATGATCATGTTGGATGGTGTGCTCTACAGGGACACATACGACATGGTCGATGCTGACAGCGTGGATGAGAGCAAAGCGGCCTACGCTGAGAGCTACACCGATGGCGTGCCGGCAAATGACGGCGAGGTCAACTTTGACATGAACCCATCCAGAAACTCAGCCTACATTGTGTGTGATGATGGCAGCCTTGTAGTGAAGGTTGAGGGCAACTGGTACAGATTTGAGAGGGCAGAATAGCATAAACAAATCAAAAATTAAAAAAATACAGAAATTACCATAAAAAATAATAATCCCTTCGTATATAGAAT
>ENA-OXZW01000586-OXZW01000586.1-human-gut-metagenome-genome-assembly--contig:-NODE-586-length-10106-cov-5.099194_pt1 | contig 10106 bp, 9 predicted proteins | sample MGYA00243424_ERZ652812 | MGnify/ENA primary metagenome ERZ652812 (study PRJEB26926, sample SAMN06164808) | human gut metagenome | biome: ENVO:00009003; feature: ENVO:2100002; material: ENVO:00002003... | reverse complement strand
CGAGATGACGTCGAGTCTCGTGGGCTCGGAGATGTGTATAAGAGACAGATTTTTATGAGCGTTTGTTATGCCGTCTCACTCTGACGGCACGACACCCTGAACAGCACGAATCCCACGATGAACAGCAGGATGAGGGAGCCGACACCCACATTGGCGCTGCCGGTGAGCTGGCTTCCCACGCTGACGATCATGGTGCCGAGGAAGGACGCGCCCTTGCCGCAGATGTCGAAGAGGCCGAAGTATTCGCCCGACTTTTCCGGCGGGATGATCTTTGCAAAGTGGGAGCGGCTGAGCGCCTGCACGCCGCCCTGGAACATACCCACGATGACGGCCAGCACCCAGAACTGCCACTGCTGGGTCAGGAAAAACGCAAACACCGCGATGCCCGCGTAGGCCGCGATGCACACCGGGATGAGCTTGGCCGAGGGGTACTTGTTCGACAGCCGCCCAAAGATGAGGGCCGACGGGAACGCCACGATCTGGGTCACAAGAAGTGCCAGCAAAAGGCCGGTGGTGTCCAGACCCAGCGCCGTGCCGTAGGCCGTCGCCATGTCGATAATGGTGTACACGCCGTCGATGTAGCAGAAGAACGCCAGCAAAAACCAGAACACCTGCTTATCCTCCGGCAGATGCCGCAGGGTATGGCCGATGCGGGCAAAACTCTGCCGGACAGCGTGCTTTTCCACCTCCACATAGTAGAGCTGTTTATAACTTTTCAGCAGCGGCAGGGTCGTGAGCAGCCACCACGCCGCTGTCAGCAGGAGTGCCAGGTTCAGCGCCGTCATCTGGCTGATGCCGATGCTCCCCGCCCCCAGCACAAGACCGAGGCAGACCACGAAGGGCACGCAGCTGCCGATGTATCCCCACGCATAGCCCCGGCTGGACACCTCGTCCATCCGCTCGGGAGTGGTCACGTCGCTGAGCATCGAGTCGTAGAACACCAGGCTGCCCGAAAAGCCCACCTTCGCGATGACGAAGATGACCAGAAACGGCAGCCACGCCGACACCGCGCCCATGGCGCAGCAGCCCACGATGCCCACGAAGACGCAGAGTATGAAGATAGGCTTCTTGAAGCCCTTCGTATCAGCCACTGTTCCCAAAATGGGGCTCAAAACAGCCGTGATGATGGTCACAGCCGAGCTGGCATAGCCCCAGTAAGCCAGATACTCCACCGAGCTCAGGCCCCCGGCTGCCGCCAGCGCGTTGAAGAAAATGGGGATAAGGGTGGCCACCATCAGCACAAAGGCCGAGTTGCCCACGTCGTACAGGATCCAGTTCCGCTCCAAGCTCGTCAGGCAGAATTTGCCGCTTTTTTCCATCCGGTGCTCCTCTCAGTTCTCCCCAAACGTATGCTGATACTCCGCCCCCAGCGGCTTGTTCTCTGCATACTCTTCGATGAGCCTTACCGCCAGCGGCACAGCCGTTTTATACAGCTCTTCGAGCTTCTGGCTGCTCTGGACGCATTTGGGGTTCGGCTGCGGATTCGCCACAAGGCCGTGCATGAACTCATACTTGCCCGCGACGCGCATCCCGGTCAGCACCACCCAGCGCTTGACGGGGTTCGCCGCCTGCAAAAGATGATGCACCGTTATCATCCCCTTCATCGCCGCCAGCGTCTCGTCCACCGTGACGCCCTCGTAGAAGGGCGCGATGACCTCGGCCCGCTCCCGGCTGGGCTTGATGTGGCTGGCCGTGAAGAACTTTATGGGGTCGAGGCCGTCTTCCCGCATCAGGGCGTTGTCAAACTCCGTCTCGATCTCGCAGTGGCCCACACCACTCTCCCGGACATAGGCCTCCACATAAGGGTGACAGGTGCTGTCCAGCGCGAAGTGGCAGACAAAGCCCAGCACATAAGCCAGTGCGGCGCTTTTATCCGTTGCATTTTCCACCACGGTGCGGGCGCGGGTGAAAAACACCTCGCCCTTCTGCTCGTGCATGGTGTTGCCCAGACGGTTCACTGGGTTCGACTGCAGGGCCTTGTAATAAAACATCAGGTCCGGCCCGTGGAGACCTATGTCGTAAAGCTCCCGGTGCTGTTCCAGCGTCGCGCGCAGACCGTCCGGCAGCAGGGCCAGAACATCCGCGCCAAAGCGGCGGTGTGCGTAGGTAGAAGGCATGATACCGCCCCTTTTCGTTTATTTTTCGTAGCCCTGCGGCAGCTCGTTCTTCAGGCCGCGCTCCATCAGGGACTTGACAGCCTCTGCCGCACCCATGCCCTTGTTGACGATGGCGTTGACGGTCTGGACGATGGGCATTTCCACCTGATACCGCTCGGCCAGTTCCAGCGCAGCGGGCAGGGCGTTCATGCCCTCGACCACCATGCCGACTTCCTTGACGGCATTTTCCGGGGTCTCGCCCTTGCCGATGAGGATACCGGCGCGGTTGTTGCGGCTGTGCATACTGGTGGCGGTCACGATGAGGTCGCCGATACCGGCCAGACCTGCGAAAGTGTGGACATTGCAGCCCATCGTCACGCCCAGACGGGCGATCTCGGCGATGCCGCGGGTGATGAGGGCGGCGCGGGCGTTATCGCCGTAGCCGAGGCCGGTGGAGATGCCGACGCCCAGCGCGATGACGTTCTTCATGGCGCCGCTCAGCTCTACACCCTTGATGTCCTCGTTGGTGTAGACGCGCATGACATTGTTGGTGAAGACCTCCTGCACATAGGCAGCGGCCTCCATATCCTTGCTGGCCGACACGATGGTGGTGGGCAGGTCGATGGCCACTTCCTCGGCGTGGGTGGGGCCGGACAGGGCCACAAGGCGCACGCCCTTCGGGCCGCCCTCCTTGCCCAGCTCATCGGCCAGGATCTCGGTCATGGTGTACAGGGTGTCGGGCTCGATGCCCTTTGCCACGTCCACGATGATCTGGCCGTCGGCCACATAGGGCCGGGCCTTTGCCGCCGTGGAGCGGACGAACACCGACGGCACTGCGAACAGCAGGATGTCCTTGTCTTTGCAGACTTCCTCGATGCTCTTGGTGAACCGCAGCTCGTCGGGGATCTTCATCTGCGGCAGGTTGGGGTGCTTGCGGGTGGTGGAAAGGCTGTCGATCTCCTTCTCGATGGCCGACCACACCAGCACATCATTCCCGCTCACAGTCAGCATCCGTGCAAGGGCCATGCCCCAGGTTCCAGCGCCCAGAATACCAATACGTTTCATCACGTTTGTCCTCCGTATCCGCCGCGCTCCCGTCTGACGGGGCGTGCGGCCTGTTTGTACCTTTACAGGTTTATACAGTCCTATTGTACCCGAAAGCTTCTGCCGCGTCAACTACTCTGCCGTTCTGCACAAAGTCAGCACCTGTTTTTCGCCCATTTCGTCTATACCATGCAATTTTTCGAAACCATTTGCGTTCATTCCCAAATCATGTTATAGTATTCTGGTAGGTTTTGTAGGATTTTCATTTTTTCCTCTTGACTTTGACCCTGCTTTAAGGTATATAATATGTCCACCCACTTGTCCTGTCTGTTGATTCAAATTTTGAAAAAGGAGTATCCATGCTGGAAACACTCTTATCCAACCGCACCGTCAGCGTGCTCTGGGAGGCTCTTCCCCGCATCCTCTCGGCGGGCCTCACCATGACCATCCCCCTCACCCTCGTCTCGTTCACCTTGGCGATGGTGCTGGCGGTGGCCGTGGCGCTGGTGCAGTACGCCAAAGTGCCGGTGCTGAGCCAGCTGGCCCGGTTCTACATCTGGGTCATCCGCGGCACGCCGCTGCTGGTGCAGCTTTTCATCATCTTTTACGGCCTGCCCAGTGCGGGCATCATGTTGAACGCTTTCCCGGCGGCAGTCATCGCCTTCGCCTTCAACGAGGGTGCATACTGCGCCGAGACCATGCGCGGCGCACTCGAGAGCGTGCCGCAGGGCCAGCTGGAAGCCGGCTGCTGCGTCGGCATGAGCTGGTGGCAGATCATGCGCCGCATCGTGCTGCCGCAGGCCCTGCGCACCGCCGTGCCTGCCCTCTCCAACTCCCTCATCGGCATGATCAAGGACACCTCTCTGGCCTCCAACATCACGGTAGCGGAGCTGTTCATGGCCGGCCAGCGCGTCGCCGCCCGCACCTACATCTTCCTGCCCATCTACTGTGAGGTGGCTGTGGTGTATCTGCTGTTCTGTACCGTCATCACCAAGCTGCAAGGGCTGCTGGAGCGCCAGCTCAACGCCCACGGCTTCCAGTAAGAAAGGAGTGTGGCTGTTATGGCAATGTTAGAGATACGCGGCGTCCACAAATCCTTCCATACTTACGCAAAGCCCGGCGTCCATCCCGGCATCTTTGGCCGCGCCCCCAAGCCGACCAGCAGTCTGGACGTGCTGCGCGGCGTCGATTTGACGGTGGAAAAGGGTGACGTCGTGGCCATCCTCGGCCCTTCCGGCTCAGGCAAGACCACCCTGCTGCGTTGTCTCAACTTCCTTGAGACGGCGGACGCAGGCCAGCTCACCTTCGACGGTGAGACCTTCGACCTCGCCCACGCCGACCGCGCCAGCATCGCGCGCCTGCGCCGTAAGACGGCATTCGTCTTCCAGAACTACAATCTCTTCCGCAACAAAACGGCCCTGCAGAACGTCACCGAGGGCCTCATCGTCGCCCGGAGGATGCCCAAAGCGGAGGCTGATGCCCTCGGCATGAAGATGCTGGAAAAAGTCGGCCTCGCCGACCGGGCCGACTACTACCCCCGTCAGCTGTCGGGCGGTCAGCAGCAGCGCGTGGCCATCGCCCGCGCTCTTGCCTCCGGCCCCGAGATCATCTATTTCGACGAACCCACCAGCGCCCTCGACCCGGAATTGACCGGCGAGGTGCTGGCCGTCATGCGGCAGCTGGCACAGGAGGGAATGACCATGCTGGTCGTCACCCACGAGATGGGCTTTGCCCGCAACGTCTCGTCCCGCACCGTCTTTATGGAAAACGGTGTCGTGGTCGAGGAAGCCCCCTCGCAGGAGTTCTTCGCCCATCCCAAAGAGGCAAGGACCCGTGAGTTTTTGCAGAAAATCTCCCATACTGAATAAGAAAGGATCATCACCTATGAAACGCAGAACCTTTATTTCTCTCATGAGCGTCATGGCCGCTGCCGGTGTTCTCTCGCTGGCTGGCTGCTCTTCCAACACTTCTGCCTCCACTGCTTCCAGCACCGCAGCTTCTGCTTCTGCTTCCGCTACTGCCGCCAACAAGCTGGAGACCATCCAGTCCAACGGCAAGCTGGTCATCGCGCTGGAAGGCGCATGGCAGCCCTGGAGCTTCCACGATAAGAGCGACACCCTCGTGGGCTACGACGTCGAAGTCTCCCGCGCCATTGCCGAGAAGCTGGGCGTCGAGCCCGAGTACGTCGAGAGCGACTGGGACAGCCTGTTCGCCGGTCTGGATGCAGGCCGCTACGATCTCGTCTGCAACGGCGTCGAAGTCACCGAAGAGCGCGCCAAGACCTACGACTTCACCACTCCCTACGGCTACATCCACACCGCCCTCGCCGTCCGCAAGGATAACGAGGACATCAAGAGCTTCGAAGACCTCGCCGGCAAGACCACGGCCAACAGCCTCGCTTCCACCTACATGGAGCTGGCCGAGAGCTACGGCGCGACCGTGCAGGGCATCGACACGCTGGAAGAGACCATCCAGCTGCTGACCGCCGGTCGCATTGACGCCACCCTGAACGCCAACGTCTCCTTCTACGACTACCTGAACGTCCATCCGGACGCCGACTTCAAGCTGGTCGCCCAGACCGAAGATGCTTCTCACGTTGCGATCCCTATCGTCAAGAGCGAAGACTCTTCCTTCCTCGACGCCCTCAACGGCGCCATCGACGAGCTGCGCGCTGACGGCACCCTCAAGGAGCTGAGCGAGAAATATTTCGGTCAGGATATTTCTTCTGAGAATTAACTTTTTGTTTTGATTGTCAGCGAAGCATCGGAAGTGCATCATGGTCTATCCCGTAGGCGAAACCGCAAAGCTTCTGGGAGTCGTCAAAAATATCCGGGAAGAAGATGTTCCCGAGCGCTTCCGTGCCGAACTGCGCGGTGTCCCGGAAAGCAAATAAGAATATCGACGAAGGGGGCAGGTGTCATGCAGCACCTGCCCCCTTTTTGTTATAAATATCTTCCGGTAATACTCTCCGGATTTTCCTGGATCTCCTCCGGCGTGCCTGTTGCCACGACGCGGCCGCCGCTCTCGCCGCCGCCCGGCCCCATGTCGATGACATAGTCCGCGTTGCGGATGACGTCGAGGTCGTGCTCAATGACAACGACCGTTGCGCCGTTGTCCAGCAGGGCTTGGAACACCCGCAGCAGCACCTGCACGTCCAGCGGGTGGAGGCCGATGCTGGGCTCATCGAAAACGAACACCGAGTCGGTCTGGGTGCGGCCGATCTCGCTGGCCAGCTTGAGGCGCTGGGCCTCGCCGCCGGAGAGGCTGGGCGTCTCCTCGCCCAGCGTCAGGTAGCCCAGACCCCGCTGCTGCAATGTCTGCAGGCGCTGGCTCACTGTCTTCATCCCGCCGCAGAACTCAAGGGCGGAGTTGACGTCCATATCCATCAGTTCCGGCAGGGAGACGGCCTGCTCCGCCTTGTTGGTCAGCTTCACGCCGTAAGCCGCCCGCGCGTAGCGGGAACCCCGGCAGTCGGGGCAGACGATGTTCACATCCGGCAGGAACTGCACATCCAGGCTCACCTCACCGGTGCCGTCGCAGCTGGGGCAGCGCAGGCTGCCCGTGTTGTAGGAAAAATCGCTGGCCTTGAAGCCCTTTTGCCTGGCGTCCGGAGATCTGGCATAGAGCTTCCGCAGCTCGTCGTGGACGCCCGCGTAGGTCGCCACGGTAGAGCGCACATTGATGCCGATGGGCGTCGCGTCGATGAGTTTGACGTGCGCGATGCCCTCGGCGCGGATCTCCCGGATATGTGCCGGGAGGGCGCTGCCGTTTATCTTTGCTTCCAGCGCCGGCACGAGGCTTTCCAGCACCATCGTCGTTTTGCCGGAGCCGGACACGCCCGTTACCACGGTGAGCCGCCCCTTGGGAACGTCCAGCTCCAAAGGCTTGACCGTGTGGATGCTGCCGGTGGAGAGATGGATCCCCCCCTCTGCGAACATCTCTCCTTCCCTGGCACACCGGCGCAATTTCGTCTCAGCTTTTCCGGAGAGGAACGGCCCGATCTGGGACTCCGGCTTTGCCTCCAAATCAGCTATCGTCCCTTCGGCAATGACATGTCCACCCTTAGCTCCCGCTTCCGGCCCCATCTCGATCACCCAGTCGGCCTCTTTCAGGATCTGGGTGTCGTGGTCCACCAGAATGACCGAGTTGCCGTCGGCCACGAGGTCGTGCATCACACCGGTCAGGCCCACGATGTTCGACGGATGCAGGCCGATGGACGGCTCATCCAGCACATAGAGCACGCCGGTGGTGCGGTTGCGGACGGCCCGGGCCAGCTGCATCCGCTGGCGCTCACCGGTGGAGAGGGTCGAGGCCGAGCGGTCAAGCGTCAGATAGCCCAGACCTAAATCCATCAGCCGCTTGGCGGTACTTTCGAATGCCTCGCAGATGCTCTCCGCCATCGGGCGCATCTCTTCCGGCAGGCTGCCCGGCACCCCCTTCACCCACTCCACGAGGGCTTCCAGCGTCATCTGGCAGGCTTCGTCCAGCGAGATGCCCCGCAGCTTCGGCGCACGCGCCGCCGCTGAGAGCCGTGAGCCGTGACACTCGGGGCAGACATCTTCCCGCAGGAACTTTTCCACCCGCTTCATGCCCTTGTCATCCTTGACCTTTGCAAGAGCATTTTCTACGGTGTAGACGGCGTTGTAATAGGTAAAGTCCAGCTCGCCGGCCTGATTCGAGTTCCTGGCGTGGTAGAAGATATGCTTTTTCTCTGCCGGACCGTGGTAGACGATGTCCTTTTCCTGTTCGGTCAGGTCGCGGAACGGCACATCCGTCCTCACGCCCATCTCCCGGCAGACGTCTGTCATCAGCGACCACATCAGACTGTTCCACGGGGCCACTGCGCCGCCGTCGATGGTCAGCGAGTCGTCCGGCACCAGCGACGCCATGTCCACCGTCCGGACGCTGCCTGTGCCGCCGCACTTCTGGCAGGCACCTTGAGAGTTGAAAGCCAGCTCCTCCGCCGACGGCGCATAGAAATGCGCACCGCACTCCGGGCAGACCAGCTCCCTGCCCGCCGCGATAGCCAGCGTCGGCGGGATGTAATGCCCGTTCGGGCAGCGGTGGCTTGCGAGGCGGGAGTACATGAGCCGCAGGCTGTTCAAAAGCTCCGTGCCGGTGCCGAAGGTGCTGCGGATGCCCGGCACGCCCGGCCGCTGGTGCAGCGCCAGCGCCGCCGGGACATACAGCACCTCTTCCACCGAGGCTTTCGAGGCCTGGGTCATCCGGCGGCGGGTGTAGGTGGACAGCGCCTCCAGATACCGGCGGGAGCCTTCGGCATACAGCACCCCCAGCGCCAGCGAGGATTTGCCCGAGCCCGACACGCCCGCAATGCCCACGATCTTGTTCAGCGGGATGTCCACGTCGATGTTTTTCAGGTTGTGTACCTTTGCCCCGCGCACGAGCATTTTGTCTATCATTCTGTTTTTCCTTCCCTTTGGCCTTTTTGCGCCAGATGAATTCGATGAGGCCCGGGCCTCTGCAGGCCGCGGCTTTCCGGTATGGGACAACGACAAATCATTTTATTGGGATATGAAAGAGACGCCCTCCGCCTGCTTCGGCGCTGCCGTCTGGCCCGGCTCCGCTTTTGTCAGCATCTGCTGGAACTTCCGGGCCGCCGTGTTCAGCGGACGGTGATGGTCGTAGATGAGGCAGATCGAGCGGGAGGGAATGATCTCCTGCAGATGCAGCTCGACAAGCTCGCCGCGGGCCAGACGTTCTTTTGCCATTGGTTCCGGCACGAAGGCAAGGCCCAGCTCACTTTTCACCAGCGTGAGCATCTGGTCGGTGGTGGCGGCCTCGGTGTCGGGCCGGAGCACGGCGTCGTGGTCGAGGAAGAACTGCCGGTAGAAGCTCCGGGTCATGCTCTCATCGCCGAGAGAGATGAGCGGATAGCAGCTCAGTTCCTTCAGCGTCAGACGCCGGCTGGCCAGAGCAGTGAAGGTCTTTCCGCCCACCAGCACCTCATAAAACGGTCTCAGTTCCACCATCTTCAGGCCCTGTTCCACCTCTGCCGGGGTGGAGATGACGGCAAAATCCACTTCTCCGTTCTTCACAGCCTGCACTGCCTGGGGCGTGGAGTGGTTCGAGATGCGCAGCCGGATGCCGGGATACTCGGTGTGGAACGTCCGCAGCTTCTCGGCCAGATAGATGTTCAGCGCCGTCTCCGTCGCGCTGATGCTGATGGAGCCGTGCTCGAGGGTAGCGCTGGCGCTCAGTTCTTCCTCCGCGTCCTGTATCTGCACCGCCGCCGAGGCGATGCGGGAGTAGAGCATCTCGCCCTCCGGCGTCAGGGTGACGCCCCGGTTGGAGCGGGTAAAGAGCACACAGTTCAGCTGGCTTTCCAGCCGGTTCATCGAGTGGGTGATGTTGGGCTGGTTGTTGCCCAGCACCCGCGCCGCCTTCGTAAAGTTCTGATACTTCGCCACATAATAGAAAATTTTGTAGTATTCCCAATCGACGTACATGGAAGCCATCCCCTCTTTCATACCAGAATCACATTTTTACTTCTCCCCCACCAGCGCCACGGCAGCATCATTGACATTCGTGCCAGTAGCGCCGGTGATGATCAGGCCGTCCACCGCTTCCAGTGCATGGTAGGCGTCGTTGTTCTGCAGGGTGTCGAACACATTCCAGCCCTTGGCGGTCAGTGCGGAGAGGGTGTCACCATCCACATAGCCGCCGGCAGCATCGGTGGGGCCGTCAGTGCCGTCACTGCCCACCGAGAACACTGCTGCATCCAGCCCGGCCAAAGCCGGAGCCGCTGCAAGGGCAAGCTCCTGATTCCGTCCGCCGAGGCCCTTGCCCGTCAGGTGGACGACCGTCTCGCCGCCTGCGATGTAGGCCAGCTTTTTTCCCTGCCCCGCGTGGGTCCGGACGATGGAGCCAAGGAAGCTGCCCGCCTCCCGGGCTTCACAGCAGAGCTGGTCGGTCAGCAGGACGGGCTCATAGCCAAGCTCCCGGCAG
>ENA-OXZW01000535-OXZW01000535.1-human-gut-metagenome-genome-assembly--contig:-NODE-535-length-10885-cov-7.639889_pt1 | contig 10885 bp, 10 predicted proteins | sample MGYA00243424_ERZ652812 | MGnify/ENA primary metagenome ERZ652812 (study PRJEB26926, sample SAMN06164808) | human gut metagenome | biome: ENVO:00009003; feature: ENVO:2100002; material: ENVO:00002003... | reverse complement strand
GTTCTTTGTCTTATTTAGCTTCATTAATGTATGCCCCTGGAAATGGCCATGGGCAATCAGTTAAACATCGTTGTGTCCTTTCAGAAGAACGACTCAATATTGACTGAATTTTTTCGACTAATATAGTTTCGTTTCTCTTTTTTAATTCGCATTCCCAAATACGCAGAACTTTCCATCCGCGTGCCTCAAACATGGCAGTCACATCTTTATCGTGCTTCATATTACGTTCGCATTTCTTTTGCCAGTATTCCTTATTTTCTGCCGGGCGTGTATTTCGGCAATCATGACCATGCCAAAAGCAACCGTCTACGAATACTGCAACTTTTTCTTTTAGAAACACAAAATCGGGATGTCCTTTGACCGGATAATTGCGCTTCCATCCAGTAATACCATTCTGTTTAAATATGTCTATCAATCGCAGTTCTGTTGATTTGTTCTTTTTTGATTTAACTTTTCGCATGATTTCAGAGCGTTTTTCATTATTAAAAATATCCGCCATGATAAATCATCTCGCCTCAAACTCAATGCGAAGGCTCGGATCAGTTTCAGCCTCAAGAACAATTTCGTTATAACGACCAATAATATCTGAAAGCGTAGAATTTCTCTTGCTTTCATCAAAAAGGCTATGTTCATATACATTGGACGAAAGGAATTGCTGAATATCCCAAACCTCAACGCGCCCGGCAAGGCCCGCATCTTCCGCAAGATTTAATGCTGTATGTACACGCTCAAAAATTGTAATGATGACAGGATGGCATCCGCCGCGCAAGTTCGCCTTGCATTTTTCAATCAGCAAAGCGCCGGGCATTGTTGTACAATGGATAATCGTGTTGTTTATAACAAAATCGCCGCTTCGTTCAGTTGGCGCGTCCGCAACAGAAGCGCCATGAATCTCAAATGCATTTTCAGGCATAATAAGACATAATTTCGCGGCTACTAAGTGCTGCAAAACCGTTCCCAAATACTGCGTTCCCGGATTTTGTTTCTGACGTTTCTTAGCCTGTTCAAATAGTTCGTCTAAGTTTGCTCCAATAGTTTTGGAAGTATCGGCGGTCAAAACAAACGGCTGATTTCTGAAATATTCTCTAACTTGTTCCGCCCAAAATTCTTCCACGATTGAAAAATCAACAGTTTCTTCTTCGTTCCATGCGTTGAGAAAATCAACGTACTTTATCATTAACCCCATACTTCCGCGACTGGTGCGCCCGCCTTCTGCGGATAATTGTTGTGTAATGCCATGCTCTTTTAATATTTTTTTGAGATTACCGCCGCCAAGTCCAGCAACCTGTCCTTTACTGCTTGTTTGAAAATCGTCTGGATTTAAGGGAAAATCCTTGTTCTGAACAAGTCGAGTAAATTGAACTACTAGCGACAGCGGCCCTTTCGTATAGATATTATTTTCCTCTTGAAATGCTTTTAATCTTTCTTCTGTACTAATCATCGTATACGGCCTCCGCAAGTTTTGTTAGGAAATTTTCTCCTATGAATTGAGCTACCGGCATTGCGACAGCATCTCCCATCGCTTTATAACCATCGTTGTAGCTACCGGGGAGAATAAAACTATCCGGCGCTCCCATCAATCGAGCGGCTTCACGAACAGTCAATAGGCGAGCATGAATCTCATCATTTTTTTTCACAACTAAATACTGTTTGCTACTTCCGCCTTCTGGCGTTCGTAAACAACCGGCAATACCATCGAAGCGCAATTCTAGCTGCTGCTCTCCATGACGTGTTCGGCGATAGCCCGTAGCATAAACCGTGTCATGCTCATTTAGCTTGATCTGGTGCCGTTCTGGAACAAGCGGCAGGACAGTATCTTTATCAAATTTTGTTTCTTCTTCAATAATATCTTTTAATGTGCTGTGGCGGCGCGGAGGTTTCTCCGCTTGCCACCAAATCCATCCGGGTAAAGACCGACCCAAATCAGAGGCAGCTTTATTATGCAGCCAGCAAGGGGCATCTCCGGTCAGATACGCCGGGATTGCATATCCATGTTGCACAGCAATAACAAAAACCCTCGGTCTTGACTGCGGAACAAAATGGGAAGCGTTTAAAACGATAGCTCCACAGTCGTAACCACGCTCCACAAGTGCCATATGGAGAACCCGATAATTATCGCCGCCATTTGTGGAAAGCAAGCCGGTTACATTCTCTAAAGTCAATATTCGTGGCTTTTCTTCCATCTCATCCAACACACGTAGCCATTCCCACACCAATCCGCTTCTGGATGCGTGAATACCGCCTAAAGAACCAGCCAAAGACAAATCCTGGCATGGAAAACTGGCCCAAGATAAATGAGCAAAAGGCAAATCCCTACCATTCACATCTTTTATGTCGCCAAGTTCAAAATGTTCGCAACCAAAATTAGCTTCATATACAGCCGCTTTCTGTTCGCTAATATCGTTAGCCCAAATTGGTGCAAACATACCTTTTAAGCCGTAGGCGACTAAACCGCTTCCGGCAAAGAATTCATGCATTGTCCAAGGCGCGGAGGACAAGTCGATATTTTGTTTTTTATACAGAGTGCGTTGCAGCAAACTTTTTTCCTCCCGTCTTATTTGAAGTTCGTTTGGTATTGGTCGGTTTTTGAGCATTCTCAGGAATAATCCAAATGCGGCTCATACGCATAGCGCCAACAATTCTGTTCTCTTTACAAAGAATTTGAACTTGACGCGGCGTTACGCCCCATTTTTCAGCAGCTTCCTGAACTGTTATATACCCATTCACTTGCGGCACCTCGAACCTGTATTTTGGATTTTGAAAACTGATATAATTATATTCGTTTGAGCGAAATAAAGCAAGGGATTTCAAGAGGATTTCTCGGCCAATTCTACAATAATACTACTCTGCTGATACAACCAGTCCGTAAATTCTTTCGGGCTGGCTGTTCTTTCTTTTACAGCCCGTTTTCTCTGCAACGCTTCTTTCTTGAACGCTTCAAAAGCGGTCAGCATTTCTTCCAGCCGGTCAGCCGGGAAGCCCGCTGTCCTTTTTGCCTTGTTGATCTTGTTGCGCCAGTTCTGGCACTCGTTTTTGTAGAGCAAATCGTAGTTGTTTTCTCTTGCCCTCTCGTCAAACTCCCTCTTGTTTTGAAGTGCCTGCTTCTTTCTGCATTTGTCGTTGCACAGTTCGTACCGCTGGCTTTTTGCGAGGAAGATATGTCCACAGACTTTGCATTTTCGGAAGCACAACCCCCAATCATTCAGCCGGTTCAGATAGTAGGTTATCAGCGGATAGAACGTGGTATAGGCCGCGACACATTCTGTCGTACGCCGGTTGTCCGGATACCAAAGGTCAAGCCGTGTTTCCGCTGCCGGTACGGAGCCGAATATCCGGCTGGAAATATGGAACGGCTGCGGCCTACCGGTATCGCTGTCAAATTGAAGCGGGCTTCTCTGCTGAAAGGTCATGGTAAAGTGACTAATTTTATCCATGAAGCGGTCACAGGCTTCCGCACGTTTCGCCGGTTCCCTTGCCAGCAGATAGCCATTCCAGATACGGAACGCAGCATACATCCGCAGCGGATCGCCGGTATCAAACTTTGTTTTCAGAAATTCCCCTGCGGCCTGCTCTAAGGCTGGCTGCTTCCAGCGGTTTGAGTGCAGGGCATCCCTCAGCGGAGCCAGGCCAAAGCGGTTCCATTCCCCGTCAGGGTCATGTTCAAACTCTGCAAGGAACGTTCCAAGCGGGCGTGTTGTATCGCACAGCACATCCGCATCCATATCCCCCTGTAATCGAAAGCGCACCTGTAATTCTTCCCCAATTAAAATCCGCTCTTTCATTTTCTTCCTGTCCAGCGTCAGGACGAACAAAATCCGGTCATAACACGGCTCATGCCGCACAAATTCCATTTCCATTCTATTTTCCTACCTTTGCTTATGGTAATTTTATAATTCTGTTATATCAGTTACACTCATAGTATCGTAAAAGTATTGTTTCGTCAAGGAGAAGTCGCTATGATAATTGCACATGGTAATTTCGTTCCATGTAGTACCTTGGCAAGTAAATGACCGTCCAAAAGGGATATGACCGGCAGGAGAAGTGACGCATCCGGCGCACCAATGCAAGGAAACGCCGCAGGAATGGGGCAGGATAACGGCTTTTGGGTAGAACGGCAACAGGAAGCAAGAGAATTGATTTTAATATGGGAGGAACTAAATGAGCGATAACAAGAGATTAAAAAATTATGATGATCTTCCGCTGGTGCTGGACGTGGCGGACATCCGGCGCATTATGGGAATTTCCAGAGTGAGCGCCTATGAGCTGGTTCACACCCCCGGTTTTCCGGCGTTCAGAAGCGGCAGGCTGATTAAGGTCAGTAAAAAGGCGTTCTTTGACTGGATGGAAAAGGGTACGGAAACCGTACCGAAAGGCAACAAATGAGCGCATGGTATCTTTCCCTATCTGGAATACTGCCGCCATTTTCAAAGGCGCATACAGAGGGGAAAAACCTTGAAAATGACACCGAAACGCTACACCAAAACCGTCTATCTGCGTATGTCGGATAGAAACGGGGAAAGGAGCCAATTACGCCGAGAATGAGCAAGAAGCGCCGGTTGGAGTGGTCTTTCTTCTTAAATGACCGCAGCCGTGTCACTTATAACGAGCTATGCCGCAGATGCCGCCGTGACTGCAAGCAGAGCTTCCGGGCAGTCGTGATCGAATGTCCGAAGTATCTTTCCAAGCGTTCCCGCAAAGGGGCGGAAAAAAAGAGGGAAAACGGAGCAGAGCCGGAAACGGCAGAAATCCCTTTGGAACAAAGGGCGCACTTCTATACATAGTCTGACGACCATGTATCGTGCGTCCTGCGGAGCCGCCCCCTGACCGCTGACAGCATCAGCAATCCGGGGGCCTGCGTCACTTCGTTCCGTACAAGGGGCTGCACCCCTTGCGCCGCTAAAGCGGCTATCCCTGCGCACCCGATGAAAAGATACACCCGCTTTGCGTCTGCATCTTTTCATCGGGTTTGATAGACGAATACCGACACCCTGACCGTTATCCATACGGTCATTTTTATTTCAGAGCAAAGGAGTGAGAACATGAGCAAATCTTTGGAAGAATTGCAGAGAGAGTACGAGGAAAACACCGTCAAACTGGAACAGGAAAAACGAAAGTTGCGCCGACTGGAAAACCGAAAATCCTATCTGGACAGCGGTTCCCGCAAACAGCGCAGCCATCGGCTGATTACCCGTGGGGCGGCGATTGAGAGCGTCATGCCGGAAGTGAAGATACTGACCGAGCAGGAATTTTATTCCCTGATGGAGCGCATTGCCGAATGGCAGCCGGTTCAGAACATGGTACGGCTTGCGGTTGAAAATCACAGCCAGCCGCAGGATGGTAACTGACGATGGCGCTTTATCATTTAACGGTCAGCCAGATCAGACGCAGCGCCGGACAGAGCGCCATTGCCGCCGCAGCTTACCGGGCCGGGGAGTGTCTTTACAGTGATTACTACGGCGAGTACAGTGACTACACCCGCAAGGGCGGCGTGATCTGTTCCGAAATTTTGTTGCCGCCCCATGCCCCGCTGGAATACCAGGACCGGGCGACCTTGTGGAATACGGTGGAACAAGTAGAGAAACACAAGAAAGCGCAGCTTGCTTACAGCTTTGATATTGCTTTGCAGAATGAACTTTCGATGGAAGAAAACATTGCGCTGGCGAGGGAGTTTGTGCAGCGCTGTCTGGTGGACAAAGGAATGGTTGCCGATTTTGCCGTCCATGCCCCGGACAAGGAGGACGGAGGCATCCCCAACCCGCACTTCCATGTGATGACGACCATGCGCCCCATCAATCCAGACGGCACATGGGGACAGAAGCAGCGCCGGGAATATGTGCTGGATGATGAGGGAAACCGGGTGCTGGATAGGAACGGCAAGCCCATGTTCAACGCCGTACCCACTACCGACTGGGGCAGCCCGGAAACGCTGGAAGAATGGCGGGAAGCATGGTGCCGGATGGTCAATGAAAAGTTTGCGAAAAAGGGGCTGGATGTTCGTATTGACCACCGCTCCTATGTGCGGCAGGGGATTGACTTGATCCCCACCGTCCATGAGGGGCCGACTGTCCGGCAGATGGAAGCAAAGGGCATCCGTACCGACAAGGGCGAACTGAACCGCTGGATTAAGGCGACTAACCGGCTGATGCTGGACATAAAAAAGAAAATTAAATCCCTGTTCGGCTGGATTTCAGAAGTCAAAGAGGAACTTTCCAAGCCTAAGACACCGAGCCTTGCCGACCTGCTGATCTCCTATTATCAGGACAGAAACGCCGGGGCATGGAGCCAGAAAGCTAAGGGCAAGAACCTGAAAGAATTTGCGGAAGCGGTCAACTACCTGATGGAAAACAAGCTGCTGACGCTGGAAGCGTTGGAATCCCGCCTGTCTGCTGTCAGCACAGAGTTTGACACATTGAGCGACACCATGAAAGCGAAGTCAGCCCGGATGAAAGAATTGCAGGAGTTGATACGGCAGGCCGAGAACTACAAGCGGCTGAAGCCGGTGTATGACGAGCTGAACGGTATCAAGTGGAAAAAACAGCGGGAGAAATTTGAAACCGCCCATGACGCTGATCTGCGGCTGTTTTATACGGCCCGCCGGATTTTGAAAGAGAAGCTGGACAGGAAGCCCATCACCCTGGCCGCATGGAAACAGGAATATGACCGGCTGCAAGCGGAGTATGCCAAGCTGTCCCCGCAGTATAAGCCGCTTCGGGAGGATTTAATGAAAATGCGCCGAGTACAGTACTGCGTTGACCGGGTATTGCAGCGGCGGCAGCCAGAACAGGAAGCGCCGAAAAAGAAACAGGATATAGAACTATGACATTTACGGGAGGAAGCATTTGAATGTGTTTGAAGCGGTGAAGCAGTCCGTCACTACCCGGCAGGCTGCTTCTTACTATGGAATACGGGTAGGGAGAAATGGCATGGCCTGCTGTCCATTTCACAATGACAGAACGCCCAGCATGAAAGTGGACAGCCGCTACTATTGCTTCGGCTGCGGCGCTTCCGGGGATGTGATCGACTTTGCCGCTTCCCTGCATGGTTTGGGAAAACGGGATGCGGCGGTCAGACTGGCAGAGGATTTTTCAATCCCCTATGACGGAGCCATCCGCACACCGGCAGCAAAGAGAACGCCGCCCAAGCCTACGCCGGAGCAGAGGTTACGGCAGGCGGAACAGCATTGCTTCAAAGTGCTATGTGACTATCTGCATCTATTGGAACGCTGGAAAATCGAATATGCTCCACAGCCACAGGATGCCGCCTGGCATCCTCTTTTCGTGGAAGCATTGCAAAAAAACAGCTATGTAGAATATCTGCTGGATATTTTGTTGTTTGGAGAAATGGAAGAAAAAGCGGCGCTGATTGCCGAACAGGGAAAGGAGGTGGTGCGGCTTGAGCAGCGAATTTCAGAACTTACCGCCAGCAGCGCAGGAAGCAGTTATGCGGACGATGGACGCAATGGAACCGGCGCAGACGCAGGAAGAAATCCGGGAAATGCTGGAGGGGACGCAGAAAGGCGGCGTGAAGAACAGCATCAAGAACTGTCTGACAGTGTTCCAGCGTGACCCGCTGCTGCGTGGAGCAGTCAGCTACAACATTCTTTCCGAAAGGGTGGATATTGTGAAGCCGCTGGGATGGGAACGGACCAGCGCCACTCTGACCGATATGGATATGAAATATTTGCTTTTGTATCTGGAAGAACACTACGGACTGACCAGCGAAAAGAAAGTAGAAAATGCAATCCAGATCGTAGCCAATGAAAACCGCTACCATCCTGTCAGGGATTATCTGAACAGTCTGCAATGGGACGGAACCGAGCGCATCCGCTATGCTCTGCATCACTTTCTGGGAGCAGACACGGACGAGTACACCTTTGAAGCCCTGAAACTGTTTATGATGGGAGCCATCCGGCGGGTATTTCAGCCGGGGAGCAAGTTTGAAGTCATGCTCTGTCTGGTAGGCGGTCAGGGAGCCGGAAAATCCACCTTTTTCCGGCTGCTGGCTGTGAAAGACGAGTGGTTTTCCGATGACCTTCGCAAGCTGGACGATGACAATGTGTACCGCAAGCTGCAAGGCCACTGGATTATTGAGATGTCAGAGATGATCGCCACCGCAAACGCCAAGAGCATTGAGGAAATCAAGTCTTTTTTGAGCCGACAGAAGGAGGTCTATAAAATCCCATACGAAACCCACCCAGAGGACAGGCTGCGGCAATGCGTGTTCGGCGGCACTTCCAATGCCCTGGACTTCCTGCCCCTTGACCGTTCCGGCAACCGGCGCTTTCTGCCGGTCATGGTGTACCCGGAACAGGCGGAAGTTCACATTCTGGACGATGAAGCCGCTTCCAGAGCCTACATGGAGCAGCTATGGGCGGAAGCCATGACCATTTACCGCAGTGGGGATTTTAAGCTGTCTTTCAGCCCCGAAATGGTGCGCTATCTCAAAGAACACCAGCGGGATTTCATGCCGGAGGACACCAAGGCCGGGATGATCCAAGCCTACCTTGACCGCTACACCGGCAGCATAGTGTGTTCCAAGCAGCTTTTCCGGGAAGCCCTGAACCACCCCTTTGACGAGCCGAAGCAATGGGAAATCCGGGAGGTCAACGACATTATGAACCATTGTGTCACAGGCTGGCACTACTTTTCCAATCCCCGGATGTTCCCGGAATACGGCAGGCAAAAGGGCTGGGAGCGTGAAGCCCCGGCAACGGATACCAGCAACGGAGCCGAAAAAATTCCGGAGGGATTTGTGGAGGTCACAGAGCAGATGGAGCTTCCTTTCTGAAAATCCCACCTCGTTGCCGACTTTGTTGCACTCCCGTTGCCGGGCTGGTTGCCGGGGAAAGCCCCGTAATTGCGGGCTTTTTCCCCTATCAGCAACCAAAGCAACAGAAAAATAAAAGAAAATATAAATTGTAACCAAACCGCCAGACAGAGATGGTTTTGAGGTTTTTTGAAGCCCGTTGCCGGACTTCGTTGCCGACCTTCTCCTTGTCTGGCTTATTCTATTATGGAGGATAACTGCCTATGGCAAAAACGAAAACAGAGATTCATGTTACCACAGTTTTTGACGGCGAACTGGACGCCACAGACGTCTTTGTGAGCCTGATTGCCCAAAAATATGGGCAGAATACCAGCAAAGAAAATCTTGCGAAAACACAAGATTTAGAGTATAATAAGGATGAGGTTCAGAAGAACCGTGTTCCGTCTGGATTGTGCGGGTAAACGGTTATGATGAACGGATACGAATACACAGGCATGGACGCAATTCTGGCGGGCAGCTTCCGGGCGGCCATCTATTGCAGGCTTTCCAAAGACGATGACCTTGACGGGGAGAGCGCCAGTATTGCCAACCAGCGGGATATGCTGGAAAAATACTGCGAAAAGCAGGGATGGGAGGTTGTGGCAGTCTATCAGGACGATGGCTTTACAGGTCTTAATATGGAGCGTCCTGATTTACAGAGAATGTTGAGAGCCATTGAGCGCAGGCAAATCAACCTTGTCATCACGAAAGACCTCAGCCGACTGGGGCGTAACTATCTGCAAACCGGGCATTTGATTGAGGACTTTTTCCCAAGAAACGGTGTCCGCTATATCGCCATGAATGACGGTATCGACACCCTGCGGGATAACAACGATATTGCCCCGTTCAAGAATATCCTGAACGAGATGTACAGCAAGGATATTTCCAAGAAAGTCCATTCCTCTTATCTTCTGAAAGCGCAGAAAGGACAGTTTACCGGGTGTCTTGCCCCGTTTGGGTATCGGAAAGACCCGGAGGACAAAAACCATCTGCTCATTGACGAGGAAACCGCCCCGATTGTGCGGCTGATTTTCGGATATGCCCTAAACGGTCATGGTCCGAACTATATCCGCAGACGGCTGGAGGAAGAAAAAATCCCCTGCCCCACATGGTGGAACCGGGAACGGGGGCTTCGCAATACCCGCACCAAATGGGAAAAGAAAGACCCGGAAAACGGGCGGTATATGTGGGACTTCTCCGTTATCAAAGACCTTTTGATGAATCCCGTCTACACCGGGGCGATTGCTTCCCAGAAAAAAGACTACCGTTTCAAAATCGGCACGATTGGGGAAAAGAAGCCGGAGGACTGGATTGTGGTGGAGGGACAGCATGAACCGCTGATTGACCGCATGAGCTTTGACATTGTGCAGAACAAGCTGAAATCCCGCCAGCGTCCGGGGCAGACCAATGAAATCAGCCTGTTTGCCGGACTGATAAAATGCGGCGAGTGTGGGAAGTCGCTGACGGTACGCTACACAAACGCAAAACATCCCCAGCGGATTTATTCCTGCAAGACCTACAATGCCTTTGGAAAGAACCACTGCACCCAGCACCGGATTGACTATGACACCCTTTACAGCCATGTGCTGCGGAAAATCCGGGAATGTGCCAGAGCTGCCCTGATGGACGGGGAAGCGGTTGCTGACCGCCTGACCAATACCTGTGAAGCCGAGCAGCGGGAACAGCGGGAAGCAATGGAACGCTCCCTTACAAGGGACGAGGAACGGATTGAGGTTCTGGACAAAATGGTCATGCGGCTTTATGAGGATATGATTGCAGGGCGTATCAGTGAGCAGAATTTCAACACCATGCTGGAAAAGACACAGACCGAGCAGACGGAGCTTAAAGCAAAAGTGTCCGAGGGCAGAAAGCGGCTGTCCGATGAAGTCCAGCTTGCCAATGACGCAAAACAATGGGTGGAAGCCATTCAGGAATACGCCAACATCACAGAGCTGGACGCAGCCACCCTCAACCGCTTAATCAAAGAAATCGTCGTGCATGAGCGCATTGACGAAGATAAAACAAGACACATTTCTATCGAAATTCATTTTAATCTCAAACCCATCCCGGAGGTGGAACA
>ENA-OXZW01000520-OXZW01000520.1-human-gut-metagenome-genome-assembly--contig:-NODE-520-length-11098-cov-4.699629_pt1 | contig 11098 bp, 7 predicted proteins | sample MGYA00243424_ERZ652812 | MGnify/ENA primary metagenome ERZ652812 (study PRJEB26926, sample SAMN06164808) | human gut metagenome | biome: ENVO:00009003; feature: ENVO:2100002; material: ENVO:00002003... | reverse complement strand
CCCCCAGCACCCCGATGCGGGGGACGAGGTGGAGCGCCCCGCCCTGGGGCGTGAGGGTCAGGGCGAAGTCGGCGGCTTCGGGTGCGTCAGCCTTTTCCACCCCGGCGGGGGCCTCCCCCGCCACCGGCCACGGCGACCAGTACCGGACAGTCTGCCCGGCCAGCAGAGCACCGCTGACCCGCTTGATGCGCTCCGGCTCAAGGACAGCGCAGTTCTGGGCCTTGGCCCAGAGGTCCACGGCGAAGAGGCCGTTGACGTCGGTGGCCGTCGTGATGACCGGCACCGCGCCGCACGCTTTTGCCAGCGCCCGGGCCAGCGCGTTGGCACCGCCCAGATGGCCCGACAGGAGCGGCACGGCGAAGTTCCCGCCCTCGTCCACGACCACCACCGCCGGGTCGGCGGCCTTGCTCCTGCAGTGGGGCGCGATGGCCCGCACCGCGATGCCCACAGCTCCCACAAAAATCAGGGCCTCGTCCTGTGCAAAATGCTCCGCCGTCCAGTCTTTCAGGGTCATGTCTCCGCCGCAGCGGCTCACGCTGCCGGGCAGAGCTTCCGCCAGCCGATGGGCCAGCGCTTCGCCTTTTGCGGTGAAGACCAGATATGCCCGGCTCACTGCCCGGCCTCCGTCCCCTGCCGGAACTCAGTGGTAAAGGCGGGGTCGTAAAGCTTGCTGCGCTCGTAGTTTTCGCCCAGAAAGTCGCCCACAACGATGAGGGCGGTCTTTGTGATGCCGTTTTTGCGGGTCTCTGCGGCCAGTGTGGAGACGGTGCAGCGCACCACCTTCTGCTCGGGCCAGGTGGCCTTATAGACCACAGCGGCAGGGGTATCGGGGCGGTAGCCGCCGCTCTCGAGAAGGGCCTGCCGGACTTTGTCCACCAGCCCGATGGAGAGGAAGATGACCATGGTAGCCCCATGCGCAGCCAGCTTTGCCAGCTGTTCGGCCTCAGGGACAGGAGTGCGGCCCTCCATCCGGGTGATGATGACGGTCTGGCTCACGTTGGGCAGGGTGTACTCGGCACAGAGCGCCGCCGCCGCGCCGCAGAAGCTGGACACACCCGGTGTGTCATCGTAGGAAATACCGTCAGCATCCAGCGCGTCCATCTGCTCCCGGATGGCTCCATAGAGGCAGGGGTCGCCGGTGTGGAGGCGGACCGTGGTGCCTCCGGCCTTTTCGGCGGCACGGATGGTGTCCAGCACCTGTTCCAGCGTCATTTCCGCGCTGTTGTAGATGGCACAGCCGGGCTTCGCCAGCCCCAGCAGGGCCGGGTTGACGAGACTGCCCGCGTAGATGATGCAGTCGGCATCGGCCAGCAGGGCCGCGCCCCGACGGGTGATGAGGTCGGGCGCACCCGGCCCGGCTCCTACAAAATGGACCATATCTTACCCCTCCTTCACCAAAATCGTTGCGAAATAGCCCGCCGACCGGGCCGGGTCGTAATCGGCCAGGTCGGGCCAGACCTCCTCGTTCGGCAGGCCGCAGTTACAGACCATCGCGCTCCTGCTCAGAAGCCCGGCGTCGGCCAGCGCGGCCAGCGTCTCGGGCAGCTGACGGCCCGATTTCATCAGCACTTTCGCGCCCGGTGCGGCCAGCACCTCAGCGGCGCAGCGCCCCGGGGCGATGGTCAGCGGCTGCTCCATGCCGCCCGTCAGGGACTGGCCCAGCCGGGCCGCAGCGGCGCAGAAGCTCGTCACGCCGGGGAGCATCACGGTCTTGCAGCCCTCGGCCTCCAGGATCTCCTGTAAATAACCGAACGTGGCGTAGACGGACAGGTCGCCGAGGTTGAGCATGGCGACATCCTGCCCGGCGTCGAGATATTCTTTCACGGCCCGGGCCGCCTCGATGTGGGCGGCTTTCTGCACCGCCGGGTCAAGGCTCATGGCGAAGCGCAGCGGCAGGATGGTCTTGCCGCTCAGATCCACCGCACCTTTTGCGATGTCCAGCGCCAGCATCCCGCCCTTCGGGGTCCGGGGCGCGGCGATGACCGGACAGTTTTCGAGGCGGCGGACAGCCTGCAGGGTCATGAGCTCGGGATCGCCCGGGCCGACGCTGACGCCGTAAAAAGTGCCTATCCGTTTTTCCATTCGTCCAGCAGCTCCTTTGCAGTTCTGGTCTGGCCCAGCGGGCCGTATTGGTTCGAGAAGAGCACCGCTCCCACCCGGAACGCCCCGGCGGCGCGGCGGTCGAGGTGGAGCTGGATGGCGTCCAGCAGACTGGACAGCACCGGCTCTCTCATCTCTGCTTTGTCTAAGATCTCCATGCAGGCGTCGGTGGTGGCCGCGTTCATCAGGGCCGCGCAGACGTCCCGGGACGCACCGCAGAGGGCGGCGTGGGCGCAGAGCAGCTCGGTGCGGCAGTCGGCTGTGCGGGAGTGGGTGTTCATGACGCCGCCCGCCAGTTTGACCAGCTTGCCGATGTGGCCCACCAGCACCACCTGCTCGAATTTTGACGCCGCCGCCATATCCATCGTATCCCCGATGAAGTTCGAGGTCTTGACCACCGGGATATTCTTTAGGGCGGGCATCTTCTCGTGGAGATAGTCGAGGCCGTAGTTGCCCGGAGCAAGGATGAGCCGCCGGGGGCTTCCGGCCCGAAGCGCCGCCTGCCCCATTTCCAGCTGGATGGTGTCGAGGATGGCCTGCTGGCTCATGGGCTCGACGATGCCGCTGGTGCCGAGGACGCTGAGGCCCCCTTCCACGCCCATATGGGGGTTGAAGGTGCGCTTCGCCGTTTCGGCCCCGCCCTCGATGGAGATGGTGACGTCAAAGCCGCCCGCGTACCCGGCAGATTCGGCCTCTTTTTCCAGCGCTTCCTTTATCATGGCCCGGGGGACGTGGTTGATGGCAGCTTCGCCCACGGGCTGGTCGAGACCGGGCTTTGTCACCCGACCCACGCCCTCACCGCCGTGGATGCGCACCTCGCCGGACAGCTCGGGCCGGAGGGCGACACTGGCGATGACCGGCAGACCGGTGGTCACGTCCACATCGTCGCCGCCGTCCTTCCGGATGGCGCACTCAGCTCCCTCGCCGGACAGGCGGCAGAAGATGGGCTCTACCTCCACCACGATGCCCTTCGGGGTGCGGAGGGCCACCGTCTCGGGGGTGCGGCCGGTGAGCAGCAGCCGTGCCGCGCCCGCCGCTCCCAGCGCCGCGCAGGTGCCGGTGGTGTAGCCGCAGCGCAGGAGCTTCTGGCCGCTGCGGACATAGTGTTCAAAGAGCGGGCGCTTTTCCTCCGGCGTTTTTTCTTCGCCGTAGAGGAATGCGTACTGCTCATCGGTCAGAGCATAAATTTTGCAGATGTTTTCCCGGGCAAAGGCCTCTTCCGGCGTCATGACGTCCGAGACGCCCGCCGCCGAGACGCAGACGACCTTGTCGGAAACTTTCTGCGCCAGCTCCAGCTCGTGGAGGCTCAGGATGACGGCCATCTTCTTGTCCCGGGCGAGGCTTTTCAGGATGGCCAGCAATTCAGCCTTTCCCTTGATGTCGAGGAAAGACGTAGGCTCGTCCAATAATATCAGCTCCGGCTGCTGGCAGATGGCCCGAGCCAGCAGGACGCGCTGGCGCTGGCCGTCGCTGATGCGGTTGAAGTCCCGGCCCGCCAGCGCCTCGGCCCCCACGAGGGCCAGCGCGGCGTGGACCTGGCGCTTATCTTCTGCCGAGAGGACACCCAGCCGCCCCGTGTAGGGGTAGCGCCCGGCGGACGCCATCTCGAAGCAGGTGGTCAGCTCGGTGCGGCGGGTGTGGGGCACCATCAAGGCCATTTTGCGGGCGCGCTCCGGGCCGGAGCAGTCCGCGAGATTTTTGCCGTCCAGCAGCACAGCGCCCCCCTGGGGGGCCAGCTGAGCTGCCAGCGTCTTGAGCAGGGTGGATTTTCCCGCGCCGTTGGGGCCGATGAGGGTGAGGATGCTCCCCTTCCCGACGCCGAGGCCGATGTGCTCCATCAGGGGCGTTTTGCCGTAGCCGATGGCAAGGTCCTCGGCGCAGCAGTAGAATTTCGGATCGCTCATTCCCGGCCCTCCTGTGTCTGGCGGCGCACCAGCAGCCAGATGACCACCGGCGCACCGAAAACTGCCGTCACCGAGCTGATGGACAGCTCAGTGGGCGCGAACAGGCTGCGGGCGATGAGGTCGCAGAGCAGGCAGAACGCTGCCCCGCCCAGACAGCAGCCCGGCAGGACATAAAGGGGCTTTGCGCTGCCCAGCAGGTTCTTGACCAGATGCGGCACCGCGATGCCCACAAAGGAGATGGGGCCTGCAAAGGCCGTCACGCAGGCGGAAAGCAGGCTGGAAAGCAGCACGAGGGCCGTCGAGAAGGCCCGCACCGGCACGCCGACGCTCCTGGCGTAGCTCTCGCCCATCTGGTAGGCCGCCATGGGCTTTGAGAGCAGGAACGCCGCCGCCAGCGCGGGCAGCACCACGCAGGCCGCTGCACCCACGTTGGCCCAGGTCATGCCGGAAAAGCTGCCCATCGACCAGTTGTGGAGATTGACGATGTTGGAGTCCTGAGCGAAGGTCACCACGATGTCGGTGACAGCCGAGCAGATATAACCGATCATGATGCCGCAGATGACGAGGATGCTCATCCGCGGCACCCGCCGGGCCACCACCAGCACAAAGGCCATCGCCGCCATCGAGCCTGCAAAGGCGGCGATGATGAGGGTGGCCGAGCCGGTGAGCAGCCCCTGCTGTAAAAACACCACCATCGTCAGGGCCACTGCCAGCTTTGCGCCGCTGGAAACGCCCATGACGAAGGGGCCGGCGATGGGGTTGGCGAAGAAGGTCTGCAGGAGGTAGCCTGCCGCCGAGAGGGCCGCGCCCAGCAGCACGACCATGACCGCCCGGGGCAGACGGAGCTGGAGCACGATGCCCACGGCCAGCGCATCTTCGCCCCGACCCAGCAGAGCCGCCGCCACCGCGCCAGGCGTCAGGGACACACTGCCCCAGAACAGGTTGAGTGCAAACAGCACCGCGACCCCCGCCGTGAGGGCGAGGTACGCGAGGCTGAGGCGGCGGGTGGTGGTCATGACAAAGCTCCTTTTATACGATGCGCTGTAAGAAACGGAGGGACGCCGGGTCGGGCGAGCCCTCGGTGAAGACGAGGTTCATATCCGAGATGAGGTCGGCCAGCTCCATGCTCTGCTGGAAGAGGCTCTGGGCCGTACACCAGCAGTCGCCGGACTGGACGGCCTTGAAATCCGCCAGCATCGGACATTTTTCGATGAGCTGGTCACGGGTCTCCATCACGCCCTCGATGGTGCTGTTGTAGATGAGGACGTCGGCGTCCCTGGCCCGGGCGTAGAACGTCTCCAGCGGCAGTTTGATGGTGGACTGGGCCGACGTCTCCCCCTCGAGGTCGTCGAAGATGTAGACGCCGCCGGCCATCTCCACCATCTGGGCCACATAGTCGCTGGTGCGGCGGACGGTGATGAGGTTATTCGTGGTGATGGAGAAGAATGCCACGGTCTTGCCCGTGTTCTCCTGCTCGAGGATAGGGGCCACCTGCTCCACCTTCTGGCGGAAAACCTCTTCCGCCATCTCAGTCTTATTCAGCAGGATGCCGTAGAGCTTGAGCCACTCCATCCGGGCCAGCGGGCCGCTCTCGTAGCTCGAGCGCTCCACGAGGACCGGCACGCCGAACTTTTCCAGCTGCTCCTTGACCTCGGGGTCGTGGAGCACCATGGTGTTCTCGATGGCGAGGGTGCAGCCAGCGGCAAGGATGCGCTCATAGTCCGGGGCGCTGTACTTGCCCGCGTAGGCGATGCGGCCCTCCTGCATGGCCTGTCTGGCCTCTTCCACATACCAGCCCTCGGCCTTCGTGCCGGAGAGGGCGATGCTGTCCAGGGCGTCCAGATGGACGAAGAGGTCCATCACCGAGGTGGAGACGAGATAAATATGATCCAGCGGCTGGCGCAGCAGAACGACGTCCTCGGGCAGGTCGTCCACCTCGGCGGCCCCCTCGGGGACGACGAGGAACCGCCCGGCGTCCGGGATGTCGATCATCACATAGCCGCCCTCATAGCAGTCGGCGGAAAACTGGGTGGCATAGTCCAGCGGATAGCTGTGGTCGAACACGAGAGAGGCCGTATTGGCCGGGGCAGTCTTGTGCTGCCCGCAGCCCGCAAGGGTGAGGGCGGCGGCAGGCAGGGCTTTCAGGAAATTGCGGCGTTTCATCGTTACTTTGCCTCGATTAGGGATGCAGAGGCGAAGGTCAGCGTATACTCGATCTCATGCGGGGTGCTCATGGCGACGGTATCGCCCACCACATCCAGCGGGGTGTCGAGAGCCGCGACGGGGATCTCGAAGGTGGAGTTGCCCTCGGTGTTGGTGGGCAGATACTTTTCGCCGTCCACCAGCATATAGTCGTAGCTGGGGCTGGACCAGACGATGGTGGCGGTCATCCTGCCGTCGGCCACGGTCAGGGCCGCAGGGCTTTCCACGGTGGCACGGCCGGAGCCGCCCTCGAGGGTCACGTCACAGGTGTAGGTGCCGTCGGCAGGTGCTTCCGCCACAGCAGGCTGGGCGTTGGCGACACGGACGGTATGGTCGTACCACTTGCCCTTGGTGCCGAGGATGGCCAGCTGGAAGTCCTCGTCCAGAGCCTCCACCGGGATGTCAAAGCCGTACACCTCATCCGAAGTGCCGTCGCTGTAGGTGACGGTGTCGGTGGTGGGCTGGAGCCAGTCGCCCTCGTGGGCCTCGGCGTCAGCGGCCATGCCGACGTAGAGGTTGACGATCTTCTTGGAGGCGAGGCTGACGTGGAAGGTCATCTGACCGTCCTTCACGGTCAGGGTCCCCTTGCCGTCGTTGGCCTCGTTGGCATGGAACATGGAGCTGTCGGTGTCAAAGTCGGCGGTGTAGACGCCGTCGGGCAGAGCCGACTCAGCGGAGGCAGAAGCAGCCTCGCTCACGGCAGAGGAGGCCGTCGCCTCGGAGGAAGCGGCAGAGCCGGCCGGGGCGCCGGATGCGCCGCAGCCGACGAGTGCACCGGCCAGCACAGCGCCGGCCAGCAGAAGAGCAAATTTATGGTTCAGTTTCATGATGATATACCTCGAAGTATCTATTTTACAGAAAAGATTATAACACGCAATGGCCCGAATTCAAAGCAGGCCGAAAAAGAAATTGCCCGAAAAGGCACTCCTTTCCGGGCAATCATAAACTTATGCTCAGCCGTTCAGGGAATCGACAGCGGCCTTGGTGTGTGCGACGTAGAGCTGCTGGATGTCAGCGACCTCGCCCAGACCGGCGATCTGGCAATCGACAGAGTCGAATTCGCCGGAGGCCTCGAACTGGCTCTTCCAGGAATCCTCGTCGTCGCCCGCCATATCGTTGTTGGCGTGGTCGCCTGCAACGACCATCAGGGGACGCAGGACGACCTTGGTGTAGCCGGCGGCCTTGACAGCCTTGATGACGTTCTCGCAGGCAGTCTCCTCCGGCTCACCCTCGACGGTGCCGATGAAGACGTTCTTGTAGCCCAGAGCGTTCATCTGAGACTGCATCTGGGTGTAGCTCACCTTTGCGGTGTGAGAGGTGCCGTGGCCCATGAAAACGAAAGCGGTGCCGTCCTTAGCAGCGGCGTCCAGACTGTCGAAGCCGGCGGTCTTGACGGCCTCGGCGGTGATGGCCTTGGCGACAGCTTCCTTGTCGGCGTTGATGACGGTGGCATCGCTGCCCACCTCGCCCAGCAGAGGCTCGGCGATGGCGACGGACTCGAACTTATCGCGGTAGCTGTCCACCATCTCCATCATCTCGTCGTACTCCGCGCCATGCATCAGATGGGTGGGCTGGACGACCAGATTCTTCACGCCGTTGGCAACAGCGCGCTCCAGAGCCTGCTCCATATTGTCGATCTTCTCGCCGTCACGGGCCTGAACATGGTTGATGATGATCTGTGCGGTGAAGGCACGGCGGACAGACCAGTCGGGGTATGCGGCCTGAATGGCATCCTCGATGCCCTTGATGTCCGCTGCGCGGCTGTCGTTGAAGGAGGTGCCGAAGCTGACGACCAGGATCTCCTTGTCGCCGATGTTGTCCCCGTTGCGGGGGTCGTCCTTGGAGGCGTCGCCGGTGTCGCGGCCAAAGTACTCGGGGCTTGCCTCTTCGCCCTCGACCATCTCCTTCTGAGCGTCGGTCAGAGCGTCCCATGCTGCCTTTGCGGCCTCACACTGGGCGTCGGTGTTCTCGTTGCGCTCCTGCACATAGATGGCGTCGATGAGGTCTGCCACATTCTTTGCTGCCATTTCATCAGCCTCCTCGCTGCTCACTCCGCTGGCGGCGGCAGAGCTTGCGGCGGTGCTGCCGGCGGCAGTGGAAGAAGATGCACCGCAGCCGGTGAGCACACCGGCACACAGGGCCAGTGCGGCGGCAGCGGCGGTGAGGCGCTGCCAGTTCTTGTTGGTTGCCTTACGCATTGTTTGAGTCCTTTCTGTTGTGTGGAATGTACGTTTCCGATAGAAAGGGTACGAAACGGGGGCCAGCTCAAACGAAAAAAGAGCCTTTTCACCGCGCGGAAGGCACAGCAAAAAGACCCTTTGAACATTCGGGCTTTTTGGTACGACCAATTCCTCGTGATCCGGAGCCGGACGCTCCTGTACCAACAGCGGGCAGGTTTCCTGACTGAAAGCTCACCGCCCGCTGCCGCCTTCCCAGAGGCAAAGCCTCCAGTGACCGGCGCTGAGCGCCAAGGCAGCGGACTCCCTTATCACAGTGACGAGATCGCGCGGGACTCGCACCCGCTTCCCTTTTACCCTCCCGGCCGGGGACGAAGCCCCGGCGGCAGGCACCTGCTGTTTTCTATTCAGACGAGGTGAAGTATATCACACTCCGCCCTAAAATGCAATATCTCAGCCCTCCTGCGGCACGGTCCAGACCATGCCCAGCGCTTCGAGCTTTGCGATGCGCTCCGCCGTCAGCTTTTTCTCGGCACAGGCGTAGTTTTCGCGCATCCGGCGGACCCAGTCGCCGAGGCAGAAGCCGTCTTCGGTCTTATAGTTCACCGGCACCAGCAGATCGCCGTGGGCGGCGCAGTACTCTTCGGCACGGCGGAACGCCCCGGCCCACTTGGCCTCCCGGGCGTCCCACTGCATCCCGATGGCATCCAGCAGGGCGATATGCTCCGGCGTCACCTGGAACGAGCCGGGCCGGGCCTTGCGGGCAGCCCGGAGGTTCGAGATCCAGACGCCCAGACGGAAGCCGTTCTCGTCCACGTATCCGGCAGGCACGAGGAGGCTGCCCTTCTTCTCGGCGTAGAGCCTGGCGCTCTGGTAGTTGTCCAGCCAGTTCTGCTCCCGCACGCTGCACGCGGGCGGCACCGGGGCGCTGAGGCGTCGGCCTTTTTCGCCCTTGAACAGCTCTTTCAGGGCCGCGCGGCGCTCGGCGGAGAGCTTTTTGCCCTCCCGCAGCATCTGCTTCTGACGGGACAGCCAGCTGCCCAGCCAGATGCCGTCCTCCGTCCGGTACTGGGCCGGAACAGCCAGACTGCCGTGCTCCTTTTTGTATTCCACGGCCAGCTCGTAGCGGTGCTGCCACGAGTCGGTCTTTTCCCAGTTCATGCCCAGCTCGTCCAGCAGAGCTTTCCGCTCCGGCGTCACCCGGGCGCTGCTGCGCTCGGGGTTCTGCCATGCGTACCGCTGGCGGGACACCCACTTACCCAGCAGGATGCCGTTTTCGTCGGTGTACTCGGTGGGGACGTCGAGGTTCCCGTGGGCGGCGTGGTACTTCACGGCGGCCTCGTAGGCGGTCTGCCACTTGCGGTCGTTCCGGTTCGTCCAGTCCACTTCCAGCGCTTCCAGCTTTTCGATCTGGGCGTCGGTCAGCACACCTTCTTTATAAGCGGCACGCTGACTGCCCAGCCAGACGCCCAGCGCCATGCCGTCCGGCGTGACATACTTGACGGGAATTTCCAGCGTGTGATTTTCCAGATAATACTGGACGGCGGCAGCATAGCTCTTCTCCCAGAGGATGCTGCCGGTGTCCCACACCATGCCCAGTGCCTCGAGGCGCTCGACGCGGTCTGACGGCAGGTTCCCGCTCAGATAGCGCTGGCGGTTGTAGACGATCCACTCGCCCAGTGCAAAGCCGTCCTTATCCTTATAATGGACCGGCACCAGCAGATCGCTGTGGCTGCCGCGGTACCGCCGGGCCGAAGCACAGCCGTTCTCCCACGCCAACTCGAGCCGCTTTTTCCAGTTCATGCCGATTTTGTCCAGCCGGGCGGCCTGCTCGGCGGTGAGGCGTCCCTTTTTCTTTCCGGCCCGGACAAGGCGCTGGTTTTCCAGCCAGCGGCCCACGGCCACACCCCCGAAGCTGTAGGAGCGAGGCACGTCCAGCGTCTTTCCCTCTGCCGTCATCTGCTTTGCGGCGGCATAATAGCGCTCCCAGTCGGAGTCCAGCGCGCGGCGGAGCTGCCGGTAAGCCCGGCGGCAGGCAGAGAGAGGCTCTTCCAGCGGGAAGGCTTCTGCCCCCGCCGCGCTGCACTCCTTCCGCAGCTGCTGCACACAGGTCAGCGCCTCAAAGGCCGCGCTCAGCTCTGCCACCGGCACACTGCCGCAGGCTGCAAGGGCGCGGGCCAGCATCTGCCGGTATGCGGCCGGTCCAGCGCTGCGGCGCACCAGCACCACGCCCGAGATCCCGGCCAGAGGTGACTGCACCGCCGGGCCGTTGGCACAGACCAGCAGCCGGAGGGTGGCCGCTTCGTCGGCCGCAAAGCCTTCTGCATCCTTATAAATATGTGTTCCTGCACCAAACAGCTTCTCGGCCTGCTCTGCGGTCTGCGCCGCCGCTGCATCATCCTCGCAGAGGACGAGGCAGCGCCCGGCAGCATCCGGGAGCCACTGCGCCAGCAGCTGTTCCACCGGCGGAAGCTTCTCTACGGCGAGGCTCAGAGCCTGATATTTCTCGGCGTTGGGGTCAGGGCAGCCCGGCAGATGGAGGTTCTTCACCTCAGCACGGAGGCGGGCCATCGCATCTTCCAGCGGCCAGAGCAGGGCCGTATAGGAAGCCGGCATGGGCAGCAGGCCCTCGGCCATCGCCCCGCCCAGCGCCAGCGGCAGGTTCGCGAACTTGCCCTCGTTCGAGAAGCGGCGGCCCTGGTTGTTCACCAGCAG
>ENA-OXZW01000502-OXZW01000502.1-human-gut-metagenome-genome-assembly--contig:-NODE-502-length-11392-cov-5.584193_pt1 | contig 11392 bp, 9 predicted proteins | sample MGYA00243424_ERZ652812 | MGnify/ENA primary metagenome ERZ652812 (study PRJEB26926, sample SAMN06164808) | human gut metagenome | biome: ENVO:00009003; feature: ENVO:2100002; material: ENVO:00002003... | reverse complement strand
CCGTCCTCCTGCACGTCGATCTTGCAGTTGCAGGTGGCGCAGATGTCCTGAATGACCTTGCCGCCCTTGCCGATGACGTCCTTGATCTTATCGGTGGGGATCATCATGCTGAACATCTTGGGGGCCCAGCGGCTCAGCTCATGGCGAGGCTCTGCGATGACGGGCTTGATGATCTCATCGAGGATGTACAGACGGCCCTTGCGGCACTTCTCGAAGGCCTCGGCGATGATGTCGTAGGTCAGGCCGTCGATCTTAATATCCATCTGGATGGCGGTGATGCCCTTGCGGGTGCCGCCGACCTTGAAGTCCATATCGCCGTGGAAGTCCTCGACGCCCTGAATGTCCAGCATGGTCATCCAGCGGTCGCCCTCGGTGATGAGGCCGCAGGAGATACCGGCGACAGGAGCCTTGATGGGGACGCCTGCGTCCATCAGAGCCAGCGTGGAGCCGCAGATGGAAGCCTGAGAGGTGGAGCCGTTGGAAGAGAGGACCTCAGACACGCAGCGGATGGTGTAGGGGAACTCTTCCAGAGAGGGCAGCACAGGCACGAGAGCGCGCTCCGCCAGTGCGCCGTGGCCGATCTCGCGGCGGCCGGGGCTGCGGGGTGCGCGGGCCTCGCCGACGGAGTACGGCGGGAAATTGTAGTGGTGGATGTAGCGCTTGGTCTGCTCGTCGGTCAGGTCATCCATAAGCTGGTTGTCCTTGGTGCCGCCGAGGGTGCAGGTGGTGAGCACCTGAGTCTGGCCGCGGGTGAACATACCGGAGCCATGCACACGGGGCAGGATGCCGACTTCTGCGGCCAGCGGGCGGATCTCGTTGATGCCGCGGCCATCCACGCGCTTGCCCTCGTCCAGCAGCCAGCGGCGGACGACGTACTTCTGCATCTTGTAGCTGACGAGGTCGAGGTCGGCCTCGGTCAGGTCGGGGTACTCCTCAGCGATCTTGTCCATGATGGGCAGCAGAGCAGCATCACGCACATTCTTGTCGTCGGTATCCATAGCGGCCTTGAAGTCGTCGAGATACTTCTCCTTGATAGCGTGGAACACGTCCATATCGAGGCCCACGACCTGGAAATCGATCTTCGGCTTGCCGCGCTCGGCCACGATGCCGTTGATGAAGGTGATGATCTTCTTGATCTCCACGTGAGCGGCCTTGATGGCGTTCAGCATGGTGTCCTCATCGACCTCATTGGCACCGGCCTCGATCATGACGATCTTGTCCATGGTGGCGGCGACGGTCAGGGCCAGGTCGCTCTTCTTGCGCTGCTCCTGGGTGGGGTTCAGGACGATCTCGCCGTCCACCAGACCCACCTGCACGCCGCCGATGGGGCCGTTCCAGGGGATCTCGGACACAGCGGTGACCAGAGATGCGCCGATCATGCCGGCGATCTCAGGGCTGCAGTCGGGGTCCAGGCTCATGACGGTCATGGTGATGCAGACGTCGTTGCGCATCTCCTTCGGGAACAGGGGGCGCATGGGACGATCCACGACGCGGCTGGTCAGGATGGCGCGCTCGCCGGGGCGGCCCTCACGGCGCATGAAGCTGCCGGGGATGCGGCCTGCGGCGTAGAGCTTTTCCTCGTACTCCACGTTCAGGGGGAAGAAATCGACGCCCTCGCGGGGCTTGGGGCTCATGACCACGTTGCACATCACGCAGGTCTCGCCGTAGCGGATGAGGGCGCTTGCGTTGGACAAGCCGCACATCTTGCCCATCTCCACCTTGAAGGGGCGGCCTGCCAGCGTAGTCTCGTAAACTTTGAAGTTGTCAAAGTTTTCTTTGCGGGAACCAAATTCGATTGCCATTTGGTTTGCCTCCTTATGTCCGTTTGATATTCCAAAAGGCTGCCCGCCGCGCATCATAGCAATAAATCCAGCGTCCGTGCCGCTTCACACAGGCGTTCGATTTACTGCTGCAACACGCAGCAGCGGCCTATTTGTTCCAGTGCCTGGGATACAAGGGAAAATCCAACATAAAAGAGCAAAGGGCAGGCACCCTTTGCGGTACCTGCCCTCTGTTTTCTATTACTTACGCAGACCCAGAGTTGCGATCAGAGCACGGTAACGCTCGATGTCCTTCTTCTGGAGGTAGGCCAGCAGATTGCGGCGGCGGCCAACCATCTTCATCAGACCACGGCGGCTGTGGTGATCGTTAGGGTTCTTCTTCAGGTGCTCGTTCAGCTCGTTGATGTGAGCGGTCAGCAGAGCGACCTGGACTTCGGGAGAGCCAGTGTCCTTCTCGGTCAGAGCGACTTTGGCCATAACTTCCTGCTTGTTCATAGTAACAGTACCTCTTTATAAAATTTTTATTTGCCAGCGACACAGCAGCGGGAAAACGGTACTCCCGAGTGGGCATACTCCCAGCCCCGTATCGCGGTAACAGGGCTAGTATAACAGAAACCAACGTAAAAAGCAAGAAAAATTTTTACAGATCCGCAAAAATGAGGATGTTGTTTTCCTGTCAAATCATGTTATAATCTGTCTATTGCAATAAAGAGGTAGATCGAATGACACATTGCTTTTCCCGCCGCAGCTTCCTCAAAGGAAGCGCAGCCGCCGCAGCGGTTCTTTCAAGTCCGCTTCTCCCGGCTGATGCGGCTTTTTCTGAAACCGAAAACGGCCTGTTCTCCCCTGTCTCTCCTCTCTGCCAGACCCAGTACGGCCCGGTGAAGGGCAGAGAGGGCGAAAACGGCCTGCTCTGCTGGTACGGCATCCCCTACGGTGCTGCGCCCACGGGCGAAAACCGCTGGACATCGCCGCAGGAGCCCGCCCGCTGGCATACAGTGCGGGACTGCACCAGCCCCGCCCCGGCGGCCTACCAGTACACCACTTTCCCCCTCGGCACCGAGGACTGCCTGACACTGGATGTCTGCTCTTCTTCTGACGCCAAAAAGCGGCCCGTCCTCGTCTATCTGCACGGCAGCGCCGCCACAGGCTCATCTCTCGAGCTGCCCGGCTGCGAGCTCGTGCGGGACGCGGGCTGCGTCTTTGTCGCCCTCAACTACCGGCTGGGGCTGTTCGGGTGGAACTGTCTGCCCGCCCTCACTGCAGACCCGGACGCCACCGGAAACTTTGCCCTGCTGGACATCGCCCGGGCGCTGGACTGGGTGCGGGACAACATCTGCCGCTTCGGCGGCGACGCCGACAACATCACCCTCTGCGGCTTCTCTGACGGCGGGCGGATGGCAGCGGCCCTTGCGGGCAGCCCGCTCTTCCGTGGGCGCTTCCAGAAGGCCGTCGCCATCTCCGGCGGGCTGTCCCTCGCCGACCCGGACGCCGCCGCCCAGAAGCTGGCTGAAAATTTCGCGCCGCTGGCCGTGGAAGACGGGCGGTTCGCTGACACGGCTTCCGCCGCCGAATGGCTGCTGACGCCGGGGGCGGACGTCCGGGAATGGCTCTGCGGCCTCGAACCGGCCCGTATTGCCGCCCTCGGCAAACCAGCCATCCTTTACGCAGACGATGTGGTGCTCTCCCGGGACGCCCGGAGTGCTGTCCCCCTCCTGCTGCTCAGCAGCGCCACCGAATTCAGCGGCTTTGTCCGGGACGACCTGCGGCCCGCTTCCAGCGCGGCCCGGGCCTATGCCGTAAAATACGGCTCAGCCCTCTGCCGCTGGAGCAGCACCGAAGCCGTCGCCGAAGCGCTGGGCGGCAGTGCTCCGGTCTGGCTTGGCCTCATCGACTACGGCGGGACCGACAGTCAGACGGCTATCCCGGGCCTCGGCTCCTTCCACGGCCTGCCGCTGGCGCTCTTCTCGTCTGAAAGCAGCTATTCTGCCTGCGCTGATTTGTCTTCAGCAGGTGCGCAGGCTCTTTCGGCCCGGCTGAAGCAGGCGCTTGCCGGCTTCATGACCAGCGGTTCCCCGGGCTGGGACGCCTGGACGCCGCAAGACCGCACTGCCCTCCACTTCGATGCCGACAGCGAAACAGCCTGCATCACCCTCAACTCCTACCCGGATACCCAGGAAAGTATCCGCGCCGCCATGGCCGCAGACACGTCCCTCTCCGCCGCCGAAAAGGAAACGGTGGAGCACCTCTATTTTTCCGGTTTCTCTTTCTGACGAAGCAAAAACGCACCTCACCGATCGCTTTCATCGGTGAAGTGCGTTCTTGTTTTATTCAGCGGATAATGCCGCCCACAGCCTTTTTGATCTCGGCTTTGTTCTGATACATCGCAGCGTCAGGCTTTCCCCCATGCTTTCCGGAATGTCATACACGGCCTTCTGGTCTGTTTTGTTTTTTCATAAAGTTCACTCCGCAAAGTATTCCTGCGCGCGCTGGGCTGCGTGGTCGATGCACTCGCGCAGCTCATCCAGTGTGTCGAACTTTTTGCTGGGGCTGAGGTAGGCGTGGAACTCCACCACCGGGTCGGTGCCGTAAAGGTCGCCGGTAAAGCCCGGAATGAAGGTCTCGCAGGTCACCTTGCTCTCGTCGCTGTTGACGGTGGGCCGGGTGCCAAGGCCGGTGGCCGAGGGGTACCATCTGTCCCCTATCCTGGTGCGGGTGATATAGATGCCGTACCGGGGCAGCTGGAAGCCCTGCGGGTAGAGCTGATTGATGGTCGGCACGCCCAGCGTCCGGCCAAGGCCCGCCCCGTGATGCACCGTAAAGCGGATGGCGTAGGGCATCCCCAGCATGGCATTGGCCGCCGGGATGTCCCCGCCTTCCAGCGCGGTGCGGATGCGGGTGGAGGAAACAGGCTTCTCCTCAAACTGTGCCATCGGCAGGACGACTACCTCCACGCCCAGCGGCGCGCAGAGCTGACGCAGCAGCTCCGGTGTGCCTGCCGCCCTGGCCCCGAAGGTGAAGTTCTCGCCGCAGAACAGCGCCCGGGCGTTGCAGTCCCGGATGATGCCCAGCACGAACTGCTCCGGCGTCATGGCCTTGATCTCCTCGAAATCGGGGCAGAGATAGTGCTCCACGCCGAGGCTGGCGATGAGGGCGTGCTTGTCCTCAGTGGAGAGCAGGCGCTTGCCCTTCATCTTGTTTTCGGTGGGCAGGCGGAAAGTGAACACCGCCGGTGCCGCGCCATGGGCCCTGGCCCACTCCACTGCGCCATTGATGACCGCGCGGTGGCCGATGTGGATGCCGTCAAAAAAGCCCATTGCCACAGCAGAGCCGTGGGCACCGCCCAGCGCAAGCGGCGCAAGCTGTGAATAGATCTGCATGAATGTTCTTTAATTCCTCTCTACAAAGAGTTTTTCGACCTTGAGTACGCCGCCGGTGATGTTCGCAAGACCCAGGAACTGACCCTCGGCATTGCGGACACGGTAGCGGCCGTCTGCCGCCGGGTAGCGGCTGGTGGGGCAGCCGTTGTACAGGTGCTGCTCCACCCTTGGCTCTGCCACCAGCAGAGGCAGGCTCTCGAACACGCTCTCCACCGGCAGCATCAAAGCCTGCAGTGCCTCGGGGCCTGCGTCCTTTGCCGCCTGTATCTCTTCCAGCGTGTGGGCGTCGGCCTCGGTGTAGACACCCGCCGTCGTGCGGCGCAAAGCGCTCATGGTGCCTTTCTGGCCCATAGCGGCGGCAATGTCCTCCAACAGGGTGCGGATATACGTTCCCTTGGAGCAGCGGACGGTGAGGACGTATTCGTTTTCCACCGGGCTGCCGCCGTACCGGATGTCCAGGATCTCGATGGGGCGGGCCTTCCGCTCCACCGTGACGCCCTCGCGGGCCAGCTTATAAAGGGGCTGGCCGTTGATCTTGACCGCCGAGTACATGGGCGGCGTCTGCATCTGGGGGCCGAGAAACCGGGGCAGAACAGCCAGCAGCTCGGCCTCCCCCGCCGTCACCGGGGCCGTTTCCAGCACAGTGCCGGTGATGTCGCCGGTGTCGGTCTGCATCCCCAGCCGCAGCCGGGCGCAGTAGGTCTTGGTGTGGTCGAGCTGAAAGTCCACGGCCTTGCTGGCCCCGCCGCAGAACACCGGCAGAACGCCGGTGGCCATGGGGTCCAGCGTACCGCTGTGACCCAGCTTGCGGATACCGAGGATGCCGCGCAGCTTGGCGATGACGTCAAAGCTGGTCCACTCCATCGGCTTATCTACGATAAGGATGCCCTGCATCAGCTTTCCTCCTGCGTCTCGGGGCGGTCGAGTTCCGCCTCCACTTCGGCCAGAATGGCGCTCTTGGCGTTGTCGAGGTTGCCCAGCAGCTCACAGCCCGCTGCGCGGGTGTGGCCGCCGCCGCCCAGACGCCGTGCGATGGCGCAGGCGTCCACGCCCTTGGCGGCGCGCACGCTGATGCGGTAGCTGCCGCCGGGCTGCTGACGGAGCAGCAGGCCCACTTTGACCCCCTCGATGCTGATGGGCAGGCTGGTCAGCTCTTCCAGGTCAGCCGGGTCCACGCCGCTCTGCTCGATCTCGTCCCGGGTCAGATACATCAGGGCGCAGCGGCCCTCAAGATGATATTCCAGATGGTTGCGGGCGATACGCTCCGCCTCCATCCGCTCCCGGGGTTTGGTGTCGAAGAGCAGGGTGTTCAGCTCCTCCACCTGCGCACCGGCCAGAATGAGCTTTGCAGCCACGAGGTGGGTGTTGGCAGTGGTGGAAGAGAATCGGAAGCAGCCGGTGTCCGTAGCGAGGCCGGTGTAGAGGCAGTTGGCGATGAGGGGGGTGATCTCCACGCCCATCTCGCTGATGACCTCATACAGAAGCTCTGCCGTTGCGGCCGCATTGCCGTCCAGCAGGGTGAAATCCGCATAGCCGCTGTTGCCCGTATGGTGGTCGATGCAGAGATCGACGTGGCGGGTATACTGCGGCACACCGTTGTTTTCTCCAAAGAGCTGCACGCTGGCAACATCCACAGCCACAACGGTCTTGGGCTCAAACTCGCCCCGGAACGGCACCGGTGCAGTAAAGCTGTAGCGGGAAGGCACTGCATCGGAGCAGAGGACAGCTGCCGTCTTGCCCAGCGCCTTGAGCGCGTGGCAGAGGGCGCTGCCGCAGCCGATGGTGTCGCCGTCCGGGTTTTTATGACACAGGACCAGAATGTTGTCCGCAGCACAGAGGCGCTCGGCCATCTGCTGCACATTGAGCTGTTCTGTCATTTGATGGATCCATCCTTTCCGCAGCGCTGGATTTATTCCTCGGTCTCGGCGGGCTGAGAGTCCTCAGCGTCACCGTTCACATTCAGCGTGCGGAGCAGCTCATTGATGTGGGCTGCATAGGCGGCACCGTCGTCCTCCACAAAGATGAAGCGAGGTGCCTTGCGGATGTGCATTTTCTTGCTCACTTCGGTGCGCACATGGCCTGCGGCGCGGTTCAGGGCCTCGATGGCGGGCTTGGGGCCGTCCTCACGGCCCATCACGCTCACATAGACCTTCGCCACATCCAAGTCGGGCGTCACATCCAGCCGGGTGACGGTCAGCAGACCGCCCTCCAGCCGCGGGTCTTTCAGCCGTCCGATGATGGCGATGAGCTCACGCTTCATGTCCTGCGCCAGACGGCCCATATTTTTCTGAGACATAGTTTCTCCTCTGAAAAGCCCGTTATCACCGCCCGGGGGGCGATGATAACAGCAGCTTCAACTCTTAGTCGCGGTATTCTTCCATCTTGAAGGCCTCGTAGACGTCGCCTTCCTTGACGTCGGCAAACTTTGCCAGAGTGACGCCGCACTCGTAGCCCTCGGCCACTTCCTTGGCGTCGTCCTTGAAGCGCTTCAGAGATGCGATCTCGTCCTCCGTGATGACGATGCCGTCACGGACGACACGCACCTTGCTGTCGCGGGTGATCTTGCCGCTGGTGACACGACAGCCTGCGACGGTGCCGACGTTGGAGATCTTGTAGACCTGACGGACCTGCAGCTCGCCCAGAGACACCTCGCGGAACTTGGGAGCCAGCATACCCTTCATAGCGTCGGTGACGTCGTTGATGGCGTCATAGATGACGCGGTACATACGCATCTCGACCTTGGTGGCAGCGGCCTCTTCCTTCGCCACGTTGTCGGGGCGGACGTTGAAGCCGATGATGATGGCGTTGGATGCGTCGGCCAGGTCAACGTCGGACTTGCTGATGGCGCCGACACCGGCGTGGATGACGCGGACGCGGACCTCGTCGTTGGAGATCTTCTCGAGGCTCTGCTTGACGGCCTCGGCGGAGCCCTGCACGTCAGCCTTGACGACGATGGCCAGCTCCTTCATATCGTTCTGAGCCATCTGGCTGAACAGGTTATCCAGCGTGACCTTCTGGAAGGAGGAGAACTGCTTCTCCTTGGCGGCAGCGATGCGCTGCTCGGCCAGCTCACGGGCCAGACGCTCGTCCTCGACGGCCTCGAACAGGTCGCCGGCCTCAGGCACAGCGGTCAGACCGGTGATCTCCACAGGGGTGGAGGGGCCGGCGTCGTTCAGCAGAATGCCCTTGTCGCTGCGCATGGTACGCACACGGCCCACGGCGGTACCGGCGATGATGACATCGCCGGAGTGGAGGGTGCCGTTCTGCACCAGAATGGTGGCGATGGGGCCCTGGCCCTTGTCCAGACGAGCCTCGACGACAGCGCCCTTGGCACGGCGGTTGGGGTTGGCCTTCAGCTCCATGACCTCAGCTTCCAGAGCGATGCGCTCCAGCAGGTCGTTGATGCCCATGCCGGTCAGAGCAGAGACGGGGATGCAGGCGACGTCGCCGCCCCAGTCCTCGGTGATGATGCCGTACTTGGTCAGGCCCTCCATCACGCGCTCGGGGTTGGCGGTGGGCTTATCCATCTTGTTCATGGCCACGATGAGCTTGACGTTTGCAGCCTTGGCGTGGTTGATGGACTCGACCGTCTGGGGCATGATGCCGTCATCGGCGGCGACGACCAGAACTGCAATATCGGTCATATTGGCACCGCGGGCGCGCATGGAGGTGAACGCCTCGTGGCCCGGGGTATCGAGGAAGGTGATGAGGCTGTCGTTGACCTTGACCTGATATGCACCGATGGCCTGAGTGATGCCGCCGGCCTCGCCTGCGGTGACGTTGGTCTTGCGGATAGCGTCCAGGATACTGGTCTTGCCGTGGTCAACGTGGCCCATGACGCAGACGACCGGGGGACGGGTGACGAGATCGTCCTGAGAATCCTCCTCCTGGGTGAACAGGCGCTCCTCGATGGTGACGTGGACTTCCTTCTCGACCTTGGCGTGGAACTCCTCGGCCACCAGAGCGGCGGTATCGAAATCGATGATGTCGTTGATGGCGTGCATCTCGCCCATCTGCATGAACTTGGCGATGACCTTGCCGGCCTGCTGCTTCAGGCGGGCAGCCAGCTCACCGACGGTGATCTCATCGGGGATGAGGACCTTCAGCTGTGCATTGCGGGCCTTTTCCAGCTGGATGCGCTGCAGACGCTCGAACTCGGTCTCGCGCTTGCCCTTCTGGAACTGCTGGCGCTGGCGCTGGCCGCGCTGGGTGAACTTCTGCTTGTTGCCCTGGGGGGTGGGCTTGCGGCGGTTCTCGGTGTTCTTGGTGGAAGCCAGATCGTCGTAACGGGCGTCGAAGCGGTCCACGTTCATATCGACGGTGCGGGTATCGACAGTGACCTGATTGTCCTCGCGGCGGACAGAGACGGACTGAGCGGAAGCTGCAGTAGCCTTTGCGCCGGTCTCACGGGCCAGCTCGCTCAGGGAGACGGTCTTCTCCTCGCGCTTCCTGTGCTGCTCGTTCTTCTTGTTGTCGTGCTTGGCAGCGGGCTTTGCCTCGGCCTTTGCAGGCTCAGCCTTGGGAGCCTCGGGCTTCTTTTCGGCCTTGGGCTCCGCCTTCTTCTCGGCGGGCTTCGGCTCAGCCTTGGGGGCCTTGGCGCTGTTCAGGAACTCGTCCAGGCTCTTGACGCTGTTGTCCTTGCTGAACTTCTCCAGCAGGTAGTTCAGCTCGTTCTCTTCCAGAGTGGAGCTGTTCTTCTTGCCGGTGCTGCCCATGGCGTTCAGCTCGTCGAGGACCTTCTTGGCAGAGATGCTCAGGTCCTTTGCAAAATCGCTCACTTTATATTTTACGGTCATTCGCTCATATCCTCCTCAGTTTGAATCGCTCCGCACGCCGTCAGCCGGTCAAAGCAGAGCTTGGCGAGGTTGCGGTCGGTGACAGCATAAATGGCCACCGGTTTGCGGCTGATGTCAGCCAGCTTATCCTGTGTCAGCGGCATGGGGATGACGTCCACCATATCGCCCACAGCGTAGTTGAGCCGCTGCACGGTCTTGGGGCTGGCGTCGGACGCAGTCATCACGAGCCATGCCTTGCCCTTGACGACGGCGTCTTCCACCGCGTCAAAGCCCATAGTCAGAGCGCCCGCCTTGCGGCAGAGGCTCACGGCCTGGAACAGGGCCTCATTCGGCTCAAGGGCCGGTTTTGCGGGGGCGTTATGCTTCTTTGCCATCGCGGTCGGCCTCCTTTTCTGCTTCCACACTGGCCAGCTGCTGGGCCAGTGCATCGTATACCTCGGCGGGGACCGGCTGCTCAAAGCAGCGCTCCAGCGCCTTCTTCTTTTTTGCCTTTGCAAGGCAGGCGGCATCCGGGCAGAGGTAAGCACCGCGGCCGGGCTTCTTGCCCACGGGGTCGATGCTGATCTCTCCGCTGGGTGCGCGCACCACACGCACCAGTTCCTTCTTGGGGCGGCTGGTCAGGCAGCCGATGCACTGGCGGGCAGGGATCTTCTTTTGTGCCATCCGGTTTTCCCTCCTTCGGCAGGTGTTCCGCGCTTATTCTGCGGCGGTGTCTTCGGTCTTCTCAGCCTCGGCAGCCTTCGGCTCTTCCTCGCCGTAGTAGCCGCTCTCGGGGCGGATGTCGATATTGTAGCCGGTCAGGCGGGCGCACAGACGGGCGTTCTGGCCCTTGTTGCCGATGGCAAGGCTCAGCTGCTGGTCCGGCACGGTCACGCGGCAGGAGCGGGTCTCGCCGGGCAGCAGCTCGACCTTGACCACCTTTGCGGGGCTGAGAGCTGCGGAGATGAACTCGGAGATGTCCTCGCTCCACTTCACGATGTCGATCTTCTCGCCGCCCAGCTTCTCGACCACAGCGGCCACACGGTCGCCGTGGGGGCCGATGCAGGCAGAGACGGGGTTGACGTTGGCGTCCTTGGACCAGACAGCCATCTTGGTGCGGGCGCCGGCCTCGCGGCTGATGGCCTTGACCTCGACGGTGCCGTCATAGATCTCAGGCACTTCCAGCTCGAACAGGCGCTTGACGAGGCCGGGGTGGGTGCGGCTGATCATGACGCGGGGGCCGCGCTCGCTTGCCACGACATCCACGATGTAGACCTGCAGCATCTGGCCCTCGGTGTAGACCTCGCCGGGGACCTGCTCGTTGCGGGGCAGGATGGCCTCGCCGCCCTTGCCCAGGTCGAGGGCAACGATGCCCTTCTCGGGGTCAACGCGGGTGACGGTGGCCTGCACGATGTCGTGGGCGCGGGACTGGATCTCGCTCAGCTGCTGGCTGCGC
>ENA-OXZW01000483-OXZW01000483.1-human-gut-metagenome-genome-assembly--contig:-NODE-483-length-11724-cov-6.977633_pt1 | contig 11724 bp, 10 predicted proteins | sample MGYA00243424_ERZ652812 | MGnify/ENA primary metagenome ERZ652812 (study PRJEB26926, sample SAMN06164808) | human gut metagenome | biome: ENVO:00009003; feature: ENVO:2100002; material: ENVO:00002003... | reverse complement strand
TCTCGTGGGCTCGGAGATGTGTATAAGAGACAGGTATCAAAGATACTAATTTGAAAGCAAATCACAACTGAACAAGGCGAGGTTTTTGAGGAAAGTGAGTTGTTTCCAATGGTATCAAAGATACTAATTTGAAAGCAAATCACAACCATCAGCATACCCGTTAGCGATATAAACAGTTGTTTCCAATGGTATCAAAGATACTAATTTGAAAGCAAATCACAACACCGAGATCCAGGGCTTCTCTTGGCTTTTTGTTGTTTCCAATGGTATCAAAGATACTAATTTGAAAGCAAATCACAACCATCCCAATAATCTACATTATACGCATAAGGTTGTTTCCAATGGTATCAAAGATACTAATTTGAAAGCAAATCACAACTTTAGTAGTTTTATGCTTAGCCTTGGATAGGTTGTTTCCAATGGTATCAAAGATAATAATTTGAAAGCAAATCACAACAGAACCAAAGGAAATGTGCATAAAACCATTGTTGTTTCCAATGGTATCAAAGATACTAATTTGAAAGCAAATCACAACCGTATCGTACATTCAAAGTTCGTCCTCAGCGTTGTTTCCAATGGTATCAAAGATACTAATTTGAAAGCAAATCACAACTCTTTTCGAAAGCGGTATGTACCCTTCACAGTTGTTTCCAATGGTATCAAAGATACTAATTTGAAAGCAAATCACAACTAGTAATGGCAGCCTTACCTGCATTAGAAGGTTGTTTCCAATGGTATCAAAGATACTAATTTGAAAGCAAATCACAACCGGAACAGTACGAGTAAACCAATCAGAAGGTTGTTTCCAATGGTATCAAAGATACTAATTTGAAAGCAAATCACAACCAAGACATTCGCCCCACTGGAAATGGGGAGTTGTTTCCAATGGTTCAAAGATACTAATTTGAAAGCAAATCACAACCTGACATTGGTCGTTCTCTTGCATCTATGGGTTGTTTCCAATGGTTCAAAGATACTAATTTGAAAGCAAATCACAACAGGTGTTGGTAATATTATTGGTACTCGTAGTTGTTTCCAATGGTTCAAAGATACTAATTTGAAAGCAAATCACAACTCATTAAGAAAGGTATAGAATATGAGAAGAGTTGTTTCCAATGGTTCAAAGATACTAATTTGAAAGCAAATCACAACGGTACAAACTTGAATTTATAAAAGAATGGAGTTGTTTCCAATGGTTCAAAGATACTAATTTGAAAGCAAATCACAACTACTTCATTCTCGTAATTGTAAACTCTATTGTTGTTTCCAATGGTTCAAAGATACTAATTTGAAAGCAAATCACAACTATTAAAGTAAACTCCCCACAATGAAGCGGTTGTTTCCAATGGTTCAAAGATACTAATTTGAAAGCAAATCACAACTACCCAAGAATCCCCCAGATCGGGTTCATAGTTGTTTCCAATGGTTCAAAGATACTAATTTGAAAGCAAATCACAACTTATAACTACCGCCATTGTACTAATAGATGGTTGTTTCCAATGGTTCAAAGATACTAATTTGAAAGCAAATCACAACTATGATTGGTGGTGTTAAGGTTTTAAATCGTTGTTTCCAATGGTTCAAAGATACTAATTTGAAAGCAAATCATAACATATTAGCTGAGAATCCCTAGTCGAGTAAGAAATCAAAAATTTCATCTGGGTTCTCATCTAGGTTTTCTGGGTCATCATAATAAGAATCTAGGTTATCAAGATAGAAATCATATTCTGATGATTGATTACCAAATCTCTGATCATACTGTTGTTGTGATAGTTTAGTAACTTTATCAGGATTCCTATCGGCATAAGCAGATGCCTCTTCTATTGACATTTGTTTGGTAGAAGTAAATACCAAGTAATATAATTGTGGCTTGGTATAATGAGTATCTAAAGTTACTTGTTGATAACCAGATTTCCTTGCAGTAACTATTACGTTTTCTGGTGTGATAGTAGTTTTCAAGATATAGGTATAGATTCTTTGATTTCTAAGTGAATCCCTTAGTAATTTAATTGAATCTACTTTAGCAAAGAATATAGAATCTCTTCTAAGTTCTTCTTTATATCGTTTTACCCTTTTGATAGAATCCTCTCTGCTCTCCTTTATATAAGGAGGAGTTACCCTCCTAGGTTCATTGTTTAATAGAACAAGACCCAGAAGAGAAACTCCAAATATAGAAAATGGAAGTAAAAGATGATTCGTTTTTGAGTTCATACCCACTAGTTTTGTATTGATCTTTAATATGAGAATTTAAGTACCTACCTCTTAGATTCACTTTTTAATAATCTTTTGAGTTGCTCTTTAGAACTTTATCATATCGGTATACTTTGTTATTTTTAAAAGATACCCATAGATGATGTTTCTTTACGTTGTAACCAATACCTTCTATATTAGAAGATTCTACTGATGTTATTTCTATTCCAGTATTCATTTTAACTAATTCAAGATATTCTTCTCTGTCCATTCTATTAAAATTTTAGAAGTCTTAACTCCGGATGTAATGCGTTGGTATATTTTTGAATAATTGCCCATGCTCTCAGATGTTATCCATTCTTCTTTCATTTTTCATAGGATATGAGAGCAAACATATAACTGATACTTTGTAAGAGTTTTATTATGTTATCTAATACCCCTCTTATTTCTCCCTCTTCAATCTGAAGAAGTTTTTTAAAAAGATAGTGATCTGTATCCTCTCAATTATGTTGTTTTCATTGATTCAAATATACCAATTTAGATATGAATTATCTTTAATTATTAATTCTTATTATATCAAAGAGTTTAAAGTGGGTTGGAGGTAAAATTTTGCAGCATATAATGTGTATATAGAAAAATTATACGAACCGTTGGTCAGTATGGCAAATATCTATTAAATTTGCCGTATGAAAAAGAAATTCCAGCTTGAAGTTCCGGGAGGAGCCGACAAGGTGTTGCTTCATACTTGTTGTGCTCCTTGTTCATCAGCCATCATAGAGTGCTTGATGCAGCATGGTGTCACTCCGGTTATCTATTATTGTAATCCCAATATTTATCCGTTGGAGGAATACATTATCCGCAAGGACGAATGTACGCGGTACGCCCAGTCCTTGGGATTGGAAATTATAGATGCCGATTATGATCATGATGCCTGGCGTTGTCGAATGGCAGGAATGGAGCAAGAGCCTGAAAGAGGAGGCCGTTGCTTGCGTTGTTTCAAGATGCGACTGCAGGAAACCGCACGTTATGCTCACGAACATGGATTCCCGGTTATCACTACTACGCTTGCTTCCAGCCGTTGGAAAAGTTTGGAGCAGATAGAGGAAGCGGGCCGATATGCTACGGCCCCTTATCCGGATGTCACTTATTGGGAACAGAACTGGCGTAAAGGTGGATTGAGCGAGCGTCGCATTGCTATCATTAAGGAATATAATTTTTATAATCAGCAATATTGTGGCTGTGAGTTCAGTATGCGGAAAGAAGAAAAGGAAGAATGACAGGAATGAGGATGCTTAAACTGTGGGTGGTTGTAATGTTATTGGGACTCTTGCCCGTTGTTTCAGAGGCGCAAGAAGAAATAAATAATGCCATTAATGTACAGTTGGAGTATCTGAAAAAGTATCCTAAAGATAAAGAAGCGCTTCGGAAAGTTAGTTTTCTCTATTTGAATAAAGCAGATTATGATCAGGCTATCTTTTATGGTCGACAATTGTTTGAGATAGGTTATAATGAACGGGATTACAATGGCGCTGTAATTTATTCTCATATTTGTCTGGGGCAGGCCCATATGATGAAGGGAAATGTAAAGGAGGCTTATAGTCATTTAGGGCAGGCCAGGCTGATAGGTGAAAGTAATAAAAATGATTCCGCCTTATGTTCCGTATATAATGGTCTGGGACTTTATGCATCGAATGTCCAAAAAGACTATTATCGTTCACTTACTTATTTCTTCAAAGGAGTTGAAGCTGCAAGACGTTGTCATTATGACAGACTCTATTCCATTTTACTTTCTAATATTGCCGGTATTTATTATTTAAAAAATGATAGCACAGGATTGAAATATGCCCTTGAATGTTATGAACTGGGACATGAACGGAAAGATCCTTATCTGATTTATAGTGGTTCAACCAATACCGCTTATATGTATTATTTGAAGAGTGACTATAATACAGCATTGAAATATATTCAGGAGGCGGAGTTCACCATGGTGCAGAATGACTTTTATGATCAATCAAACGTTTACAATCTTTATGGATATATTCTGCATAAATTGAATAAAGATGATGAAGCGCTGGGCTTTTTCCGGAAGGCTTTGGATTTGAAAGAACAGGGAAATATTTCTTCAGTGATGAATTCCTATTTGGGCTATGCCGAAATTTTAATGGAGCATCATCAGTATGACCGGGCTGTCTGGATGCTGAAAGCCGGAATAGAACTGTCTTACCAACAGGCTAATGCCATCTATCGAAGTGACCTGTTGCAGGCTTTATCCCGATGTTATGAAGAAGATGGTATGCTGGTAGAGGCGTTGAAGTATCATAAGCTCTATCAGCTGGAAACAGATAGCTTATATAATGCGGAAAAGGAACGTGCCGTGGGGGAGATACGTGCAAAATACGATATGGAACGGCAGGAAAACGAGATAAAACAAAACCGTCTGGAATTATTGGAAAAGGAAAATAAGATGCAATTGCTTATAGCCGGATTTATTTGTATCTTCATAGCTGCCTCTTTACTATATTACTTATATTACAGAAAAAATAAGCTGTACCTTACCATTGTGAAGCAAAATCAGGACGCTATCCGGCGTGAACAGCAATTGCAGAATAAAATAGACGAGCAGTTTGCAGAGATAGGCCGCCAGTCCGCTCTTTTACAAGAATATCTTACGGACTCGACGAAAACTTCTTTGCCGCAACCTGAGAAATATGCTTCATCCTCGTTGACAGATGAAAAGAAGCAGGATTTATTTCTGCGTTTGGAAACGCTGTTGCGGGAGGAGAAGGTATTTACAGACAATTTGCTGACCAAAGAGAAAGTAGCGGAAATGTTGGGAACTAATCGTACTTATCTCTCTCAAATTATTAATGAGCAGACCAAGCAGACTTTTACTCAATTTGTAAATGGTTTCCGCACAAAAGAGGCAGTCCGTTTACTTTCCGATCCTGATAACCAAACTCCGCTAAAGGCGATTTCAGCTGAATTGGGCTTTAATTCCATGACTACTTTTTATAGCCAGTTTCAGGCGGCTACTGGTATGACTCCCGCTCAGTATAGAAACAAAGTGCAGGAATTGCATAAAAATAGATAATCTATTAATTTGCTATCATAAATTTATCCAAATGCGGCAATTGCTGTATTTGGATAACCTATTTTTGCTATAATTTAAAACTTTATGCATTAATTTGCTATCGACGCGATATAAGCTGCAAAACTGTTTTAACAATAAAACGGGACTTAAAAAGTGATTATAAACAGTATTAATATTAAATCTATGAAGAGTATGAAACATTCAGATTACCACGGAAAGCTACTTCGACTGGCGATGTTTTTCGTTGCATTGTTTTTGTGTGGAACAATGGCATATGCACAAACAGACCGGATGATCAGCGGTATAGTTGTAGATGAGAATGGAGATCCCCTGCCTGCCGCTCACATCCGTCAGGTGAGCCAGACGAAAGGGGAGGAACTAGCTGCTGTCATAACCGATATGAACGGGCACTTCCGGCTGACCCTGCTCCGCACAGCGAAAGAGATAGAAATCTCTTACTTGGGCTATGAATCAAAGAAAGTAAGATTGACAAGTGCGAACAGTTACAGAATTGTTTTGGAGCCGGCCTCCGAACTGCTGGACGAGGTGGTGGTAACCGGATATCAGACTATCTCCAGGGAACGGGCTACCGGTTCATTTGCGAAAGTAGATTCGAAAAAGTTGGAAACTCAACGGTTAAGTAGTGTCAGCTCATTGATGGAGGGAAGAATAGCAGGTTATAGTGACGGTAAGATACGTGGTGTGACTTCGATGAACGGACTTACTACTCCTCTGTATGTGATTGATGGGTTTCCGGTAGAGAAAACTATTTCTGACGGACTGGGCAACTGGGTCGAAAATGTGCCTGATTTGAATATAGAGGATATAGAGAATATTACGGTATTAAAAGATGCCGCGGCTACGTCTATCTATGGTGCTCGTGCTGCTAATGGTGTAGTAGTCATCACTACTAAAAAAGCCGGAAAGAATCAGCTGAATGTATCATTTTCAGCGACATTGACAGTACGCCCTTATAATTTTTATACCGGTCACTTGGCCGGTACGGCTGACATGATAGAGATGGAAAAGGAGTGGGCGGCCATGAATCCTAATCTTCAAGGAGAGGGAGCATCCCAATATGCACAGAATTTATTGGACAATGCATCCATGTATTCCTGTTTGGGGGTACAGGCTATTTTAAAACATCATACAGGTGCGATCAGCGAAGCACAAATGGAGCAGACGCTACATGAACTGGCTTCACAGGGATTCCGTTATTATGATGATGTGAAGAAATATGGTAAACGAAATCCGTTTTCGCAACAATATAACTTGAATATCGGGCGTGGAACGGAAAAAAATACATTTAATGCTTCGCTGTCTTACAGGAATAACCGGGAAGAAGATAAATATACTGACAGCGAGAGTTTCGGATTGAATTTGCAGAACACTACCCGGCTTACTTCATGGCTGAGTCTGGATTTGGGAACGTATCTGAATTATGGAGATGGTACAACGCAGAGTTATAATCTGACCTCACCCGGATATAATTATGTTCCTTATAGTTCGTTGTTGAATGGCGATGGAAGCTACTATACTAACACGGCTGCCGACCGGTACAGTAAGTCACAACAGGAAATTATTTCTTCTTACGGATTGTATAGTATGGATATTACCCCTTTGGACGAATTGGGAAGAAACTTGTCGAAGAGTAAGAATTTTAGTAATCGTACTTTTGCGAGACTTAATTTTAAATTCACAGACTGGTTGAGATACACTGCTTCGTTCCAATATGAAGTAGGGGAATATAAGACAAGCCAATTGCAAGATAAGGAAAGCTATGCTGTGCGTAATAAAGTAAATACATTTGCTACTGATGCAAGTGGGAGTGGCCAGGCTACTTATAATCTTCCTTATGGCAATATTTATACAACGGGAACTAATAGTATTCGTGCTTATAATTTCCGTCAGCAATTGGATTTTAACAAGACATTTGCAGAAAAACATGATGTGACCGCTTTGTTTGGTATGGAAGTACGTGAAAATAAGACGGAATACAATAATCGGAAATATTATAATTATGATCCGGCTTTACTAACTTATGATCTTATTGATGAACGGGTGCTGAGTAATACTTATACCGGAGTTTTGGGAAACTATGTATCATTCAATAAAAATGATATCTCCAACATCTATGAACTGGTAAATCGTTTTGTTTCTTTTTATGGGAATGCAGCTTACACGTATGATGGTAAATATATGGTGACAGGAAGCATTCGTTGGGATCGTACCAATTTGTTTGCTACTGGTTCCAAGTATCAGAAGAAACCTATCTGGTCGGTAGGTGCTGGTTGGAATCTGGACAAAGAATCTTTTTTTAAAGTTTCATTTATAAATATGATGAAACTGCGTTTCAGTTATGGTATCGGTGGTAACATCGCCAAGAATTCTGCTCCTTATATGACGGCTTATTATAATAATAATACCCATGTGGGCGGCATACAAGGGACTATCAGCAACCGTCCTAATCCTGATTTGCGGTGGGAAAAGACAACTACAGCTAATATTGGTGTAGATTTCTCTATGTTTAGAAATCGATTAAACGGTTCTATTGAATATTATAATAAGTCGGGCGTGGATTTGTTAGCCAATACCAATGGAGTACCTACTGAAGGTTTTGGTTTTTCTACTTATACCATGAATAATGGTAAAATGAGAAACCGTGGATTCGAGTTGACTCTTTCCGGTGATGTCATTATGGGAAAAGATTGGAATTGGAACGTAGGTGGTGTGCTGGGATACAATAAGAATAAAGTGACTTATGTCAATGTAAAAGCACCTGCTATTTTTCTTCAGTTCGATTATCCTGCCGCCTATCCCCGTGTTGGAGTGCCTTATAATGCCATTTATGGATATCTGTGGGCAGGGCTGGATAGTAAAGGGCAGCCTCAGGTGTATGACTCGGAAGGAAATATCCATGTAAGCAGTTCACCGCAAAAAGTGGAGGATGCTGTGTATTTAGGAACTTCTGTTCCGGTTTATAGTGGGGCTATTAATACCAATTTCCGTTATAAGAATTGGGAACTGGCTGCTCAACTGCTTTTTGAAGGGGGGCACAAAATGCGGAATACCAATATAGCCTATCCGGGATTAGGAGTGACAAGTAAGGATGTGAGTAAACGTTGGCGTCAGCCTGGTGATGAGGCATATACCGATGTACCACGCTATGTTCCGTCAGAAAGCAAGGATTATAATTCTTACTCATCCGATCTTTATAGCAAGGCTTCCATTCATGTACTTGATGCCGATAACTGGCGCTTGAAGAATCTCTCTGTTACTTATCATGTTCCTGCAAGTGTATGTCAGAAGTTTTATGTAAAAAATGCACGTATCATGCTAGGTATGGAAAATGTGTTCACTTTGGCTAAAAGCCGTGATGTGAAATGGATGCTTGGGGGATATAGTAAACCAAATTATTTGTGTAATGTCAATTTGAACTTTTAAATGAGAGCAATATGAAAAAGATACTATTTATGATAATGACAGTGTTGGGGTGGATAAATCTGACTTCTTGTAATGATTATTTGGATATTGTTCCCAAAGGGAACAAAATTCCTACTACCTTGGCTGATTTTGAAGCATTGCTGCGAGATGAATATACCATTGGCTATATTCCTGTAACGAATAGTCTTTATCTGTTGAATGATAAATTTGTAGGACAAAGCAGTCTGACTAGCGTTACCCTTACGAGTGCCAATTATCTGTGGAATGAAACAGCGGACAGAATTGTACTGAACAATCAGGACGAAGGGACTTATTACCGTAGTTATATGGCTATTTCCACTTGTAATCTCTTGCTGGAGCATGTTCCCGTTGCAACCGAAGCGACTGATTCCGAACGCAATGAGGTAATGGCTTATGCCAAAGTGATTCGTGCTATGAGCTATTACATACTGGCCAATTATTATGCTGATACCTATGTGTCTGCAACTGCCGGTACTAAACTGAGTGTACCTTTGATAACCAGTGCCGATATCAATGCTCCTCACAAGCAGGTCACTATTCAAGAAATCTATGATTTCATGATTAAAGATGTGAAAGAAGCCATAGAACAAGGATTACCCGAACAGTCAAGGACTGTTATCCATCCCAATTTGGGAGCAGCCTATGCCTTCTTGGCACGGGTCTATCTGCAAATGGCGAATTATGAAGAAGCATTGAAATACGCGGATATGGCTTTGGAACAGAACGATAATCTGTATGATTGGATTTCTTATTACGACACTCATAAGGAAGCTATTACAAAAGAAGACAGTTATCCGTCGTTACCGTCAGTGACAGGGTATGATTATGTGGAGAATTACTATTTCCGTTGTGGAGAGGGTAATCCTAACTATGCTACCAGCGAACTTAATATTCCGGTGGAACGTGCGGAGAGTTTCGAGGAAGGGGATGCACGTTTTTTTTCCCGCTGGAAACTACGCACGGTAAATCAGGATACTTACTATCAAGGTTTGGCCAAAGGATATTTCAACGGGGCTGGTCTGACCACTTGCGAGGTATATCTCATCAAGGCCGAATGTTTGGCACGTCAGGTCACAGGTAATGATTTCTCTGCTGCTATGGATGTGTTGAACAAGGTACGTAAGACCCGTATTCTGCCGGAGATATATCAACCCTTGCAGGCTTCAACTTTGACAGAAGCCATTGACTTGATCCGACGTACGAAAGACAATGAATTGATTTTCACTATTGTGCCATTCGCTGATGCCCGGAGGTTTAATGCCGAAGGTACTTTTGCACGTGCGCTATCCAAAACATGGGAAGGGCAGACTTATACATTAACCCCGGCTTCACATCTTTGGATTATGCCTTTCCCGGCAGGTGCCGTTCAGAATCCGGGTAATGGAACTATCACTCAAAATGTATCTAAATAACCTATAAAAACAGACTTTATGAAATTGATGTATTTATTAGCAACATCCGCCGTTGTTTTGGTGATGATGGCATCTTGTACCCGGCAGTCGGTAACGGGGTACACACTGACAGCTGCAATTGATGGAATTCCTGACGGATCCCATGTACAGTTATTTCCTGTAAGTCATGGTCATGAAAAACCGGTGGCGGACACTACTGTTGTAGATGGAAAATTTATATTTAAAGGGGTGGCGGATGAACCTCTGGCTGTACGGTTGATGGTGAAAGATGCATACGGTTCCATGCCTCTGATGTTGGAGAATGGCAGTATAAGCGTGGAGGGTAAGGTGACTTCTGAAAACCTTAATGGAACCGTGAATTATAATTTCTCACAGGTTTCAGTGACGGGATCTCCTTTGACGGACAAATATGTAAAATTATTGAGCACACGTGATGCCTTGGATTCTATTTATGTGACGAATAACGAGAAGTTTAAGGATATCCGTGCTGCCTATGGAAAAGCGAGAGTTGCCAAAGATAAGATCTTGATGGATTCTGTCGTTGCTACGGAAGCTTACAAAGCATCTGCCGTGGCCGATAGTTTGTTCTTTGCTACGGTAGATGCCACTTACTATAAATTAGTTATGGACAATAAAGATTCTTATTGGGGGCCTCTGATGATGATCAGTTTGTTTTCTTATCTTACCGAAGAGCAGAAACCGTGGTATGATGCCTTGTCAGAAGAGGCTAAACATTCCCGCTATGGAAAAATGGTGAAAGAGAGTGTGGCTCCTGATAGTCAGATCGGTTCTAAAGTGCCTGTCTTTACAGCCAAGTCACAAGATGGGAAATCGGTAACTTTAACCGATTTGTGCCAAGGTAAGAAGTATGTCCTTATTGATTTTTGGGCATCATGGTGTAATCCTTGCCGTAAGGAGATTCCTAATTTGAAAAAACTCTATACGCAATATGCAGACAGGGGTTTCCAGATTGTAAGTATCTCTATTGACAAAAAAGAGGCGGAATGGACAAAAGCGCTGAAAGAAGAACAACTTCAGTGGCCTAATTTTTTGGATACTGAAGGTATTGCTGATATATATAAAGTGAAATTTGTTCCTACTATGTATTTGATAGATGCCCAAGGGGTCATGGTAGGAGAAAATCTTCGTGGTGAGGCTTTGGCAAATAAACTGGCTGAGCTTTTTGGAGAGATTGAATAATCATATTCTTTTATGGCATTCTGACATAGGACGGGGCGGAGTCGATGAATAAGTTGGATCTGTCCCGTTGTCTTATGTTTCGGACTGACCCTTCTGTTGATTCAGCCCCCCTGTACAAGACTATCCAGGTTTATTTTGATTCAAATCCTTCATAAGTGTCTAATCCGCTTGCCTACAGTCGTTTATTATGAAGAATTTAAAGCACAATCCTTCATGAATCCGTCATTTTCGGGTCAACGGTCTAAATTTTAAGGCTGAGCCGTTTTCTAACTGAGCCGTCGGCATACCCTGCACAAAGCAGGATAAAAATAAAGAAGCTATCGAATATTCGATAGCTTCTTTATTTGGTAGCCCGTGGGGGAATCG
>ENA-OXZW01000468-OXZW01000468.1-human-gut-metagenome-genome-assembly--contig:-NODE-468-length-12007-cov-3.726406_pt1 | contig 12007 bp, 9 predicted proteins | sample MGYA00243424_ERZ652812 | MGnify/ENA primary metagenome ERZ652812 (study PRJEB26926, sample SAMN06164808) | human gut metagenome | biome: ENVO:00009003; feature: ENVO:2100002; material: ENVO:00002003... | reverse complement strand
GGCTGGAAGAGCAGTCGCCACAGTTCAAGGAGAGGCTCGTGACGATGTATAACCGCAAGTTCAACTGTTTCGTGCGCCCGAAGTATGACGGAAGCCACCAGACCTTTCCCGACCTCAATCTCAAAGGGCTGGCAAGCCGGGGAATCAAGAGCATATATCCCTCGCAAAAGGACTGCGTATGGATGCTGAAGCAGAACGGAGGCGGGATCTGTGACCATGAGGTTGGAACCGGTAAAACGCTGATAATGTGCATTGCAGCACATGAAATGAAGCGGTTGAAACTGGCGCACAAGCCGATGATTATCGGCTTGAAGGCGAATGTGGCGGAGATTGCAGCCATCTATCAGACCGCCTATCCGAACGCCCGCATCCTGTATGCTTCGGAAAAGGATTTCTCGACCGCCAACCGCGTGCGTTTCTTCAACAACATCAGGAACAACGACTACGACTGCGTTATCATGAGCCACGACCAGTTCGGGAAGATACCGCAAAGTCCGGAGCTGCAACAGCGCATCCTGCAGGCGGAGCTTGATACGGTGGAGGAAAATCTGGAAGTATTGCGTCAGCAGGGCAAAAATGTGTCGCGGGCGATGCTGAAAGGGCTGGAGAAGCGCAAGCACAACCTTGAAGCGAAACTGGAAAAAGTGGAATACGCCATCAAGTCACGCACGGACGATGTGGCGGATTTCAAGCAGATGGGCATCGACCATATCTTCATAGACGAGTCGCACCAGTTCAAGAATCTTACGTTTAACACGCGGCACGACCGTGTGGCGGGATTGGGCAACAGCGAGGGTAGCCAGAAAGCCCTGAACATGCTCTTTGCCATCCGCACCATACAGGAGCGGACGGGCAAGGACTTGGGGGCTACGTTCCTTTCGGGCACGACCATCAGCAACTCGCTGACGGAGCTGTACCTGCTCTTCAAGTACCTGCGTCCGAAAGAGCTGGAGAGGCAGGACATCCGCTGCTTCGATGCGTGGGCGGCGATTTTCGCCAAGAAGACCACCGACTTCGAGTTCAACGTGACGAACAACATCGTGCAGAAGGAGCGTTTCCGCTACTTCATCAAGGTGCCGGAGCTTGCCGCCTTCTACAACGAAATCACCGACTACCGCACGGCGGAGGATGTGGGCGTGGACCGTCCGCACAAGAACGAGATACTGCACCACATACCGCCCACGCCCGACCAGGAGTATTTCATCAAGCAGTTGATGGAATTTGCCAAAACGGGCGATGCGACATTGCTGGGCAGACTGCCGCTGTCGGAAACGGAGGAGAAGGCGAAGATGCTCATCGCCACCGATTACGCCCGCAAGATGGCACTGGATATGCGCATGATAGACCCGCATTATGAAGACCATCCCGACAACAAGGCGAGCCACTGCGCCAAGATGATAGCGGAGTATTACCACAGATACGACGCACAGAAAGGCACGCAGTTCGTATTCTCGGACTTGGGGACGTATCAGCCGGGTGAAGGGTGGAACGTGTACAGCGAAATCAAGCGGAAGCTGACGGAGGACTACGGCATACCGGCCGGCGAAGTCCGCTTCATTCAGGAGTGCAAGACCGACAAGGCACGCAAGGCGGTGATAGAGGCCATGAATGCCGGGACGGTGCGTGTGCTCTTCGGCTCCACGAGTATGCTCGGAACGGGCGTGAACGCGCAGAAACGGTGCGTGGCGATCCATCATCTTGATACGCCGTGGCGCCCGTCCGACCTGCAACAGCGTGACGGACGTGGTGTCAGGGCCGGCAACGAGATTGCCAAGCACTTTGCGGGGAACAACGTGGATGTCATCATCTATGCGGTGGAAAAATCGCTGGACAGCTACAAGTTCAACCTGCTGCACTGTAAGCAGACGTTCATCTCGCAGCTCAAGAGCGGGGCGATGGGCGCGCGTACCATTGACGAGGGAGCTATGGACGAGAAATCGGGCATGAACTTCTCGGAGTACATGGCGTTGCTCTCCGGTAATACCGACCTTTTGGACAAGGCGAAATTAGAGAAGCGTATCGCCTCGCTCGAAGGGGAACGCAAGTCGTTCAACAAAGGCAAGCGCGATTCGGAGTTCAAGCTGGAAGCCAAGACGGGAGAGCTACGTAACAACACGGCTGTCATCGAAGCCATGACGGAGGACTGGAACCGTTTTCTTTCCGTTGTCAAGACCAATAAGGAGGGCAACCGCCTGAATGCGGTCCAGGTGGACGGCGTAGATTCTACCGATGAAAAAGTTATCGGAAAGCGTTTGCAGGAGATAGCCAAGAACGCCACTACGGGCGGACTGTACAAACCGATTGGGGAACTGTACGGCTTCCCCGTCAAGGTGGTCAGCGAAAGGACGCTCAAAGAGGGACTGGAGTTTACAGACAACCGCTTTGTGGTGGAGGGAAACTACAAGTACACCTACAACAACGGGCATCTGGCAATGGCTGACCCGGTAGCCGCCGCGCGCAATTTCCTGAACGCGCTGGAGAAGATACCTTCCACCATTGACCAGTACAAGGCGAAGAACGAGGTGCTGGAAAAGGAGGTTCCGCAGTTGCAGGAGATAGTCAGCAAGGTGTGGAAGAAGGAGGACGAACTGAAACAGTTGAAATCCGAACTTGCCGCACTCGACCGCAAGATACAGCTGGAACTGGCTCCTCCTGCAACGGAAACCGCCGAAAAGGAAACGGAGGGTCAGCAACAGGCCCGACCGACATTGGGAGATGTTACGCAGGTACGCGGTACGGCTGATGGGCAGCATCCTGCCGGTGAAAACATTGCAGACCGGTTCTCTGCCGTACGGCCGGGATTTCAGCCCAAGGATGAGCACCGGATGAAAGGGATAAAGATGTAGGCCCGATTCTTGCAAGCCGGTCACACTGCCATGCAGAACGTGATCGGCTTGCCTGTTGTAAAAGCGGAAAAATACGGGAGGAAACTATGACAAAACAAAAAAACAGACCGACCTGTCGGTTTTTCCGTTTCTTTGTGTATATTTGCGACCGGACGGCATCCTGACCGGGAATACGGACACTGAAGAAAGAATGAGATTCAAAGAATAGAAATAACCCTAAAGACAATTGAAGTATGAAACGAATGAACTGTTATTTTCTGCTGTTGGCAGCCTCGCTGTGCGTTTTACCGCTCCATGCACAGAAAGAATACCCTATAGACCGTATCACAGCCATAAATCTGGGAGACGGTCGTATTCTCCACCGGGAAATTTCGGGCGACAAGCCTCTTGACGGAGAGCACCGCATTATCGACGGCTACCATTCCGCCTATATCCTTGCCCGTTTCAAGGACGGTCTTTACAATGGCGATTACGAAGAATACATCTACAACAAGCTGAAAGCCAAGGGCTCCTACAAGGAGGGTTGGAAGGACGGAATCTTCAGGAAATATGACGACGAAGGCAGGGTGACGGAAGAGAAATCCTACAAATCCGGCAAACTGGACGGTGCCCACCGCACGTTCTACACAAACGGGAAACTGGAAATGGAACGCTTCTACAAAGGAGGAAAGCAAGACGGAAAGGACGTGTACTACGAGTTTGACGGTACACTGCGCAGGGAACACAACTATAAGGACGGGAAGCAGACCGGCAAGCAGTATTCCTACATCAAGGGCACATTCGAGCTGAAAGAGACCTCTTACTACAACGAGCAGGGGCTGCTTGACGGCGACTTTGAACAGCTTTACCTGTTCGGCCAGCCCCGCACAACCGGCCATTACAAAAACGGGCAGAAGGATGGAACCTGGGTGCAGATAGCGGAGAGCGGCGATACCTTGCACATCACAACCTATCGTGACGGGAATGAAGAAGGGCTTCAAGTCCGTTTTGACAGAGAGACCGGTTCTCGGCTCAAGGAATATTACAAAATGAACAACCGGTATGACGGCCTTTACAGGGAATACGACCCGGCAACCGGAGAACTTGTCTATGAGGCAACCTACGAGTTTGGACGGCTCAACGGCAAGGCGAAGTCACTGGTACGCGACAACCGGTTCGACTATTGGGAAACCAGCACTTACGTCAACGGACGCCAGACCGGTCCCTTCGAGTCGCGCTACGTGAAGAACGACAAGGTAAGGGAAACCGGAACCTACCGCAACGGTCACCGCACGGGACGGTGGAAACGCTATGACATCAACGGGAAGCTGGAAATGGAATGGGAAGAATAGAGGCTGCGGGTGTCCATAGCGGGCAGTCCTGACAGCACAGTCTGGGTATGCAGAAATCCGGGGGGGATGAAAATAACCGGTACGGTGAAGGGAAATCCCCCCGAAATCACTATCTTCGCAGAAGAAAACCAATGGATATAGAAATATGTTTACCAACAGGGATGAAGTACTGGAAAAGGCTTTGCGGATATTCGCAAAGATGAATTACGAGAAGGCAAGTCAGATGGAGATTGCCAGAACCTGCGGACTGTCGAAAGCGGGACTGACCTATTATTTCCCGTTCAAACTGGACCTGTTCACGGCTGTGGCAGACAGGTACGTGTTCGATACCCAGCATACTAAAAACAAGTTCAACTTTACGGCAAACTCGCTGGAGGAATTTATTGACCAGTATGTAGCCGGAGTGGAGAACACGAGGCAGAGGCTCGTACGACTGCTGGACGACGGGGACAATTCCGGCGGGTGCAGTGTCAACTTCTATTATTACCACCTGCTGATGCAGGTAAGGATGTACTATCCTGGCGTGGAACAAAAGATTGCTGCTATATTCAGCCAGAACCTTGAACTGTGGAAAGCTGCTATTGAAAAGGCGAAAGAAAGCGGGGAAATCAGGCAGGATGTGGATGTGGATGAAGCGGCTTCGATGTTCTGGCAGATATTCTTCGGAACCTCCTATGAGCTGTCCTTCTTTCAGGGGCTTGACACCCGGAAACTCTCACGCAGCCTGCACTTCCTCTATTCGCTGCTGAAAGCCTAAGATACAGGTTGCAGGCACTCCGGAACGGCGGACGATACCCAAGCGAGGGACTTTAACAAAATAAAACCGACCAACCTGTTGGTTTTTCTGTTTCTTTGTGTATATTTGCATCTGTATGACATCACATTCAGTACTATGGATCATGTTCGGAAACAGAGAGGAAGCATCGTGCTGTATAAGGAAAAACGCAACGGTGCGGATTACATACGGATAGAGTATGCTGACAGCGAGGCTGTTGGCATACTGCTCTCGCAAGATGCGGAAAAGACAGGCGAGAATTCTGCCTGCATCCCTGCTGCCGCTTTCAGGCTGCCTGATTTCTACGACCGCTATTCGCCCCACGCCTACATCGATTACAGCAGGGTTTATGTGAGGCATCCCAAGCCCAAAAGGGAATACACACTGCCGGAAGGCTATCTGGAACTGCTGGAGCAGAAGCGTTACAGCCCCTCGACCATTAAAACCTATCGTGCCTATTTCAGCGACTTTATGGAATACCATAAAGGACGCAACATCGACCGCCTGAAAGTGGCGGACATCAACAAATACATCCTCTATCTTGTAAACGAAAAGAAAATCTCGGTATCGCAGCAGAACATGCGCATCAATGCCATCAAGTTCTACTACGAGCAGGTGAAGGGCGGAAAGCGGCAATACTACGGCGGCATTACCCGCGCCAAAGAGTACAAGAGCCTGCCCGAAGTGCTGAGCCGTAATGAGGTATGCCGTATCCTCTCGTGTCTGTCGAACCGGAAGCACCGCTGCATGATCTCATTGATATACTCAGCCGGACTACGGCGGAGCGAGCTGTTGAACCTCACCCCCAAGGACATCATAAGCGAAAGGATGCTTGTACGCATCATGGGCAAAGGACGGAAATGCCGGTATTCGCTGCTGTCGGAAAAACTGCTGAAGGAACTGAGGGAATATTTCAAGGAGTACCGTCCGCAGAAATGGCTGTTCGAGGGAGAGACACCCGGAGAACCGTATTCTGCCAGTGCGCTGGTAAAGGTACTGAAAGAAGCTGCCAGCCATGCCAGAATCAAGCACCGGGTACATGTACACATGCTGCGCCATTCGTTTGCGACCCACTTGCTGGAGCAAGGAACAGACCTGAGAACCATACAGGAACTGCTGGGTCATAATGACATCAAGACCACATCTATTTATCTTCATGTGACGAGTACACACAAATCGAGCATACCCAATCCACTTGATTCTCTGGATGATTCGTAGGGTGCATTATCATATTATGAAGGAGAATACAAATTATATCGTATCTACAAATTACCATATATGATAAAAATGACAAGACATATCAAAAGCATGACTATCAGAAGCGGATTGATTACCCTCCTGTTGTTGTCGGTATTGTTGCCAACAGTCAGGGCCAATGTCTCGGCTACGGCAGATTCTGTGTATTTTCACATAAAGTTGGACACGCTGGGAATTCTTCGCACCGGACAGGAGGTGAAATTGACGTATGCACTGGTCAATTCCCAATTCGATTCGGTTGCAGCTCCTGAGTTTGACAGTAGCATAGAAGTGCTACGTGGTCCGGAGCCTCATAAAAGCAGCAGTTATGCCATCATAAACGGTGTGGAAAGCAAGACAAATGAAACCGGATTCTGTTATTTTGTACGGTTCGGGGAAAGCGGTGAGTTTCAACTGCCACCGGCATCCGTAAAAGTAGGAAATCAGGCGTATACTACTCCGGAATGCCGTGTAACCGTACATCCTCCCGAAGCAGATTTAAGTAAATTGCAATGCCATCTGCGTGTGGCTCAACTGAAAAAGGATTTTGTAAAATATTGTGCCACGTTGACTTGCAATGCCCGTCCCGACCAGAATCCGCCCCTGTTGACCATTAACGGAGAGACAGTCCGTCCGACAAGTAACTCCTATTCGAGTTCCGATGGCAAGGAGGAATATGTTTATAAATATTATTTTTCCAGCAATGGTTATAACGTAGCCTGTAAGGAACTGACCTTTGGCGGAATTCCTTATTCTGTAGAGCCGCGAGTGAGCAAAATAGACAATGATGTTTTCAACCTTATTGTCTTTGGGGTTGTATGTGCATTGTTCGAGTTGATATGGTGGCTTGCCTATCGCTACCGTTACCGGGAGGAGAAAGATGCCGCCCTTGCCGACTTTGTGTTAAAAAGGAAAACCTTGCCTCTTATTATTGACTGGGCATACACCCATTATGGGGCATCGCACATGCTGATGTTGGTTTCTGTGATATCTCTGAGTGTTATGGGTATCATGTTCTATACAAACGGGCAGTTCGTGTCTGCTTTTCTCTGGTTTGGCGGTGTATTACTGCTGCTTGCCTATGTGCTATACCGAAGTCAGAGGCGCAAGTTGGATTTCAGTAACATACCTACCACACTGGATAAGCAGTCGATTTATGACAAGATATATAATCTATCGGTGACTTATGATTGGGACGTTGACCACTACGGAGAAGACTGCATCGTGGCACATACCAACCCGGCGCTTTGGCATCTGACATGGGGCGAGCAGATATTTATTGTGTTCGACCAAGGTCAAGTGTGGGTTAACAGCGTAAACGACCTGAACAAACGCACTTCGATATGCTCATTTGGACACAACAAACGGAATATTCGAAGAATCAGAGAGGCATTGACACAGGGTGCAGCTATTAGAGATTAGGAAACACACCTGTCGAGTGTCGGTTATCAAAATGAAAGATACCAAACGAGTGTTTTTACAAATAACATTCAAGGCAATTAAAACAACTATAAATCAGCGACTTACAAGGGTTTAGCAAAGATAAAGGAAATAACCATACAAGCATGACAGATTTGTTAAACGACATATACACAGACGGTTGCAAAGCGAAAAAGTACCGTTTATCCGACTTCTTCAATCGGTGGTGGGACGAGTACGCACAGCACCCGGCGGAGTACATCACCCCCGAACAGTACAAGGCGGTGAACGCTATCCGTGTGTGCCGTACAGCCGCTTTGGGGATAGACACATATGCCTGCCCTGATTGTGGGGAAGTACGGGAAATCAGTCATAGCTGCAAGAACCGTTTCTGCCCGTCATGTGGCTGGCGTGACACGTTGAAATGGGCGGCACGCATGAAAGACAAGTTGCTGCGAGTGCCACACCGCCATGTGGTTATGACCTTGCCGCATATATTACTGGACTTGGTGAAGCGCAACAAGAAAGAAATATTGAATATCCTGATGCGCACATCGGCTGAAACCGTTAAGGACTGGATGCAGCACAAATTCGGCTTGAAAACCGGGGTGATTGCCGTGCTGCATACCTACGGGGAAACGAAACAGTTCCATGTACACACGCACATGATTATGTCGTGGGGCGGTATTGACAGCAACGGAAAAATTGTCATTCCCGAACGTGATTATGTACATATCCCCTCAATCCGCAAGGTGTTCCGCTACAAGTTTGAAAATGCGCTGATAGGGTTGTTCGACACGGGCAGGCTGGAGCATGACTTCCATGACCGCATGGAGTTTATGGGCTTCATCAAAAAAGTGGCGAACAAAAAGGACTGGATTGTACATTTGGAGCAGCCCATACAGATGCCGGAGCAGGTGATACAGTATGTGGGCAGGTATTCCAAGCGGGCGTGCCTGAGTGAATACAAGATTACGGCAATGGACGGTGAGAACATTTCATTCCGTTACCGTGATTACAGGAACTCGCCCGACAGGAGAAACCCGGTTGAAAAGGAACTGACACTGCATTACCGAGAGTTCTTCCCCCGGTTGCTGCAACACGTTCCACTGCGCTATTTCCGCATCGTGAGGTACTACGGCTTCTATTCCAACAAAGGCAACCTGCCGGAAGAATACTTCGGACGGGATGAAAGCGAAATGAAGGAAGCCGAGTTGCAACAGGCAGAAAGTGAATACGAGAATCCTTATTTCTGCGAGCATTGCGGACGGATGAGAGTTTACAGCCACACTACAGTAACGGGTGGCGGCATAACATATACGGTTGTACTGGAGCATTGCAACATACACCGGAAAAAAGCGGCATGACAGTAACTTGGGATAGCTATGCCTTGCCGTGAACAGAAACAGTAAAATTCCATAAAATGGAAGAAAGGAGAACAAAAAAATGAATGAAATACGGATAAAAGCAGTAATAAAACAAACGGGGTGCAAGCATGAACTTCACGCCTCTTTCTGTCGGAAACAGCATTCAAAAATTGAAGTTCTATATAATATGTAATAGTGTATGGTGGGTAAAACTGCCTTGAACAAGGAAAGATACCACCTAAACGGTGGTCCTTTCCAGACATTAATAATAGATAATTATAACTTTCAAAAAACATATATAAAGGCGCAATTATGGATGATGTAACAAAAAAAACGATTGAAGAATTCGTTCTAAATTTTATTTCAGAAATGAATGAATGGGAAAAATTTTGCAACAGCTTAAAAAAAGAAAATACTCAATTATCATGGAATGAAAAACAGGATATGATGAAACAAAAGGTAGCTTCTATATTCATCAAATATTGTACAAATAAAGAACGAAAAATGAGTCGTCCGAATGCTTTGTCATGGGGAAGTGAAGGAAGTTACATTTATGATTCTAGTAGAGAAAAAATAGTCGATATACAAGAAAGTAGAAAGAATAGATTTATTGTAATAACACAAAATGACAACAAATATCTACAGTATGTAATTGTCAAAAAGGATAATAAATTCTTGATAGATAGTAAAAAAAGAAGATTTTTGGACGAAGATAAATGGTACGTGGATTATTTGTAAGTCTAATAAACTCTATTATTAACAAGAAAAGATAACCCCTGAGCGGAGTTCCTTTTCAACCCATTACTAACAAATATGGATTATATATTTTATAGACTATATCGAATGTATGAAAAGCATGGCGACCCACCATACCTTAGTGCTGTCATCCACTTATGTTATAGCTTGGGCATATCACTCATTATAGCCTTTTTCGCTATTAAGGAATGGTATGACATGCAACATAAATATGCGTGGTTCTTAGAGGGACTTTATAGCTTATGCTTCTTACTCGTTCCTTTATGTCTGTTAATCATATATTGCTGTATTCGATACAGGAAAAAGAAAATTCTGGAATTAAAAAAGAAGTATCAAGGTTGCACAAGAAACAAGCTAATTTCTAATTGGATGATATTCTGCATTCCGATTTATATCGCAATCATAGGAATTTTAATTTTTCGTAAACTGTTTATAGCTTGATAAATCGGCAGAAAAATTCGATTAGTCTTATAAATAATAAAGTTAGTAACAACGAAAGATAGCATCTAACGATGCTCCTTTCTAACCATTAACGATAATAATTATGAATACAGAAGAACTTTATATTTGGCGATATGGGATAGATAAACTTCCTAAAGGATTATTGGAATATGGTAAATTTGATGTATGTGATACTTATGACGAAAGTAAAAGACAACGATTTCAAACTAAAGGGAGATGGATGTGGAAAGACAAGAATGGCTGGGAAGAAAACTTGCCTCCCGTCTTATACCTCGTATGCAACAAGAAACCGGGAATTTTGCAATTTGATTTTTGTGACCAGTGGAGCATAAAACTAAAAATCGTATCGGAAGAGTTTTTGTCTTTACTTCAAGAAAATGGGTTCATTGATAAATATGATATTGCAACCGTCAAGGTAGTAAACAAGAAAAACGAATCTCTGACGGATAAAAAATATTACGCTTTACGTATAAATCATTTTGATAACGATTCTTTTCATTTCGGAAAAGGCATAACATATCAGAGTGACTTTCAGAAAAAACTAGGTACTTGTTTTACAGTATATCCTGACATGAAACTGAAAGACTGTTCAATCAAACAGAATTTTTTCGTTTTAGATAGCGTAGAATATGGAGATGGAATAATATTCCGAGAGAGAGTTTTGGATAAGGTATTAAATCTGTATAAACCTGAAATTTACAAATTATCAGACTACTCAAAAATATGGAGAGATAAAGGCTTTTATCCATATGGGAATGAGTTTATGATTGTGAAATAAAATCGTTAACAAGGTCGAGATAACAGCATAATGCTGTTCCTCACCAAACCATTAGCATCAACATAACTAAAAAACAATAAAATATGAAAGCGACTGAAATAATTTTTGACAAAAATCTTGAAATGTATGTATCATTAAAAGATTTGGGTAATAAGGTTTATATCACATTGTCAGATAGTTTGTTTGCATCAGAAGAAGAACTGACAGATGAATATAAAGAAAAGATTGCCTCATTTGTCAATAACCTGTCAGAATGGTATAGTCTGGCTTGTAGTTCTGTTATAGCATGGGCTAAAGATACCTATAAAATTGAAGCATGTATGCAGGATATTGAACTGACACATATTTTCGTCTTGTTTGAACAGAACGCAGAGGAATTGTTTGGACTGGAATTTAGAGTTGAATTTGATATTGAGCATGGTTGTGGCATTAAGATAAGGATTAATGATGGCAAATATGATATTGTTGAAGTAGGAACGGGAGATGTCGCTTTCTGCTGATAGTTAAATATGATGCTAACAACGCAGGATAACGGACAAGCCGTTCCCTGCTGAACCATTACCGATAATAACAAAATAAATTAATTTCATTATGGGACTATTTTTAAGAATTACATATCAATCGCAAGGAGGAAGAACAGTCGAAAAAGCATTTATAAATCGTAAGGTTTTAAGCTATATTATAGACGGTTTAAACGATGGAGATTGGCAAGATTCAATTTCAATTAAACTAACGACTCATGATCCTCGATATAGTCATATTGCAATTAATGCAATTCTTAGATTTTTCCTTTCTGAAAATATAGAAGGTGGCAACTTAAAATCATTTTACAGATACCTTAAAAAAGATGATAAACTTATAATAGACCAAATGCTCACAATTGACAAATATGATAACTTGTCCGAAATTGAAACAAGAAAGGCACTTTGTGATGATATATTCCTATATTTCAAAGAGGTTATCTTGAAATATAAAGAACATTTTCTTGATCTGTCTCTTATACACATCTCCGAGCCCACGAGACTCGACGTCATCTC
>ENA-OXZW01000434-OXZW01000434.1-human-gut-metagenome-genome-assembly--contig:-NODE-434-length-12676-cov-6.158783_pt1 | contig 12676 bp, 13 predicted proteins | sample MGYA00243424_ERZ652812 | MGnify/ENA primary metagenome ERZ652812 (study PRJEB26926, sample SAMN06164808) | human gut metagenome | biome: ENVO:00009003; feature: ENVO:2100002; material: ENVO:00002003... | reverse complement strand
GGCAGCGTCAGATGTGTATAAGAGACAGAGGTACGTATTTCTTCAGTTTGAATTTCTTTTCCACGCCGGTAGAGATTTCCTTGAGGTTCAGTTTCACCTTGACACGCAGGTCCGAACCACGGTAACGGCGTTGTTGTGCTCCACCGCCTCCGCCGAAACCTCCAAAACCGCCGAAACCTCCACTGTGTCCGCCAAAGATGTCACCGAACATGGAGAAGATGTCGTCCATGGACATGCCTCCACTGAAGCCGCCGAACGGACCACCATTACCGGCGGCACCACCCAGTCCGGCATGACCAAACTGATCGTAGCGGGCACGCTTGTCCGGATTGCTTAGTACGTCGTATGCTTCTGCCGCTTCCTTGAATTTCTCTTCGGCTGTTTTGTCGCCCGGATTCTTGTCCGGATGATATTGGATGGCTTTCTTGCGATAGGCTTTCTTTATTTCTTCTACCGTTGCTGTCTTTTCGACTTCCAATACTTCGTAGTAATCTCTTTTTTCCATACAGTTTTATGTTATTCTCCGACTACCACTTTGGCATGACGGATCACTTTGTCGTTTAGGATGTAACCGGTTTGTACACAGTCCAGAATTTTGCCTTTCAGTGCTTCATTGGGTGCCGGAATCACGGCGATGGCTTCGTGATAGTCTGTATCGAGCGGTTGTTCCTTTGTCTCTATTACCTTAACGCCGTTTTGTCCCAATACAGACATGAACTTGTTGTAGATAAGTTCAACGCCTTCTTTTACGGCGGCTACGTCGGTGGCTGTCTCCATGTTTTTGAGGGCGCGTTCAAAGTCATCCACAATGGGTAGGATACTGCTGATACTCTTTTCACCACCGTTCAGGATGAGTTCTGCTTTCTCCTTCATGGTACGTTTGCGGTAATTGTCAAACTCGGCAGACAAGCGCAGGTATTTGTCCTTCTGCTCTTCAATCTGTTCATTGGCCTTTTCCAGTTCCTGGGCGAGCTTTTCTTCTTCTGTCAGGGGAGCTTCGTTTTCTTGTGAAGTTTCTTGTCCGACAGTTTCTTCGTCACATTCGTTAGGAGTAGCTTGAGTTTTCAGCTCCTCTTCCTGGTTGTTTTCTTTTTCTTTCGGATTCATATTGTTATGCTTATTATTCTTGTAAAATGATTTAGCTTTCATTGCTGTTAAGGGTTTAAGTTAATACGATATTGGTGCTCCAGCAAAAACTTTGCCAAAACGGATATTTTTGCCGAAAACGCTGCAAAGGTAATACTTTTATGTCAGATTGACAGCGCTTCTCTGTGCCTATTCATGGAAAAATAACTATCTTTGCACTCGCAATTCGCAGACTAATAGGTATTAAATAGTAAATTGTAAATAAATAAATCGTAAATATAAAGATGATTACAGTCTCTAATGTCTCAGTACAGTTTGGTAAAAGAGTGTTGTTCAATGACGTAAACCTGAAGTTTACAAGTGGTAACTGTTATGGTATCATCGGTGCCAACGGCGCCGGAAAATCTACTTTCCTGAAAACGATTTCCGGGGAGCTGGACCCTACGACGGGCTCCATCATGCTGGCTCCGGGAGAGCGTCTTTCCGTTTTGAGCCAGGACCACTTTAAGTGGGATGCTTTTACGGTGATGGACACGGTGATGATGGGACACACGGTGTTGTGGGATATCATGAAGCAGCGTGAAGTGCTGTATGCCAAAGAGGATTTCACAGACGAGGATGGGCTGAAGGTTTCCGAATTGGAAGAGAAATTTGCCGAGTTGGACGGCTGGAATGCCGAAAGCGATGCTGCCGCCTTGTTGAGTGGTTTGGGTATCAAGGAAGACAAGCATTATCTGTTGATGGGTGAGTTGAACAACAAGGAAAAGGTGCGTGTCATGCTGGCGCAAGCTCTCTATGGAAATCCTGATAACTTGCTGCTGGACGAGCCTACCAATGACTTGGATATGGAGACCGTGACTTGGCTGGAAGAGTACCTCTCCAACTTTGAGCATACGGTGCTGGTGGTAAGCCACGACCGTCACTTCCTCGACTCCGTTTGTACGCATACGGTGGACATCGACTACGGAAAGATTAACCTCTTTGCCGGTAACTATAGCTTCTGGTACGAGTCCAGCCAGCTGGCGCTCCGTCAGCAGCAGAACCAGAAGGCAAAGGCCGAGGAGAAGAAGAAAGAGCTGGAAGAGTTTATCCGCCGATTCAGTGCCAATGTGGCAAAGAGCAAGCAGACTACCAGCCGCAAGAAGATGTTGGAGAAACTGAATGTAGAAGAAATCAAGCCGTCATCACGTAAGTATCCGGGCATCATCTTTACGCCCGAACGCGAACCGGGTAATCAGATTCTGGAAGTTTCCGGTTTGACGAAAACGCTGGAAGATGGTACGGTGCTGTTCCGCGACGTCAACTTCAACGTAGAGAAGGGAGACAAGATTGTATTCCTTTCGCACGACCCGCGTGCCATGACCGCCCTGTTCGAGATTATCAACGAGAATATGAAACCGGATGCAGGTACTTTCAACTGGGGTGTGACTATTACCACCGCTTACCTGCCGCTGGACAATACTGCATTCTTTAATACAGACCTGAATCTGGTGGACTGGTTGAGCCAGTTCGGTGAAGGCAATGAAGTCTATATGAAGAGCTTCCTGGGACGTATGCTGTTCTCCGGCGAGGAGGTGCTGAAGAAAGCAAGCGTATTGTCGGGAGGTGAGAAGATGCGTTGCATGATTGCACGTATGCAGCTGCGCAATGCCAATTGCTTGATTCTGGATACACCTACCAATCACCTCGACTTGGAGTCTATCCAGGCATTCAACAATAATCTAAAGACCTATAAAGGCAATATCCTTTTCTCATCCCACGACCACGAGTTCATTCAGACGGTTGCCAACCGTATCATCGAATTGACTCCGAACGGTATTATCGACAAGATGATGGAGTATGACGAATACATCACTTCAGACCACATTAAGGAGTTGCGTGCACGTATGTACGCAACAAAGTGATAACGGAAGCTAAGGACTAAATAAGCATATTTTAAATCGTTCCATCATGAGGAAAAAATCGTTCCACCATGGTGGAACGATTTTTTCACCACGGTGGAACAATATTTCTGCCATGATGGAACGATTCTTCTTTCATATCTTTTTTGTTTAATAAAGGCTTGTGCGATATTGAAAAAAAGAAGAAGGTGTGTTAGAATGATTTTTAGCTATCATTCCGACACACCCTCTTTAGTTTATTCATAAGTGTTAGATAAAACACAAATAATATGGAATATAAAACTGAATATCAATCATTTATTTGAAATCATACAAATAGCATTGTTTTCTGATTTTGCCTTATCACGGCTTTATTCTTGCATTATATGTTACTTTTTTGTTATTCATTTCTTGGTAGTTTGAATGTGTTTTGTTACCTTTGCATAAGCAGTAACAATTAACCAAGAAGGAAGTCATGGCACGGACAAAGAAATCGGATTCTGTACCCGTCCGGATCCGTTTTAAGGAATTGGAAAACGGGAACAAGTCTATCTATCTCGACATTTATTACGAGAAGAAGAGACGCTATGAGTTTTTAAAACTCTACCTCGTGCCGGAGAACTCTGCCGAAGCCAGGACGCAAAATGAGCATACGCTCAAAGCCGCCAATGCAATCAAGGCTCAGCGCATTTTGGACATCACCAACAAAAAACCACGAAAGAATCTTTCTGACAAGGCCAAAGTGTTGCTAACGGATTGGCTGCAAGTTTATTCAGAGAAAAAAACAAAGGATGGCAAGACCTCTGTGGAAAAGGTCGTCCATTCCACTGTCAAGCAACTTGAACTTTATGCTCCCAAGGCAATGTTATGTGATGTGGACAAAAATTTCCTTGAAGGTTTTGTACAGCACATGACGGAAACTAAATCCTGCAGAACCAACCGTCCTTTTGCCAAGAAGACCATATCAAATCTACTCGCCTGTATTATTGCTGCTTTGGGGTTAGCCGTAGAAGAAGAAATATTGTCATTCAATCCGGCAGAAGCGGTTGACCGGAAAGCCATACAGGGGGAACAGAAAAAACGCGAATACCTTACCATTGACGAAGTGAAGAAGTTGATAGACACTCCTTGTGCAAAGGAGGATGTGAAAAAGGCATTCTTATTCTCCTGCTTCTGTGGTTTGCGCATCAGCGATGTCCGTGCCTTGCTTTGGAAAGATGTGATTTATGAAAGTGATAAAATCCACCTTGAATTAAGGCAGAAAAAAACAGAAGCCTTACTGTATTTGCCCTTGAATAAACAGGCTCAATATTTTTTACCTGAGAACAAAGGTAAGGTGGAGGAATGTGTTTTTTCTTTGCCGAGTGAAACCACTATATCGAAAATTTTGGGCAAATGGGCAAAAGATGCGGGGATAAACAAGAAGGTCTGCTACCATATGAGCCGCCATACCTTTGCCACTATGGAACTGACAATGGGAGCTGATTTGTACACCACGAGCCTGCTAATGGGGCATAGCAATGTGCAAATCACGCAAATTTACGCCAAGATAATAGATGTGAAGAAAGAACAGGCAGTCATGATGATTGATGCCTTATTTGATGAACCTTAAAATGAGCGATTATGGCACGACCCAAGAAACAAGTAAAAGCCAAAGAGCCAGTAAGACTTCGATTTAATAGGTTGAAGAACGGGAATACCTCCATCTATCTGGACATTTACCATGATGGCAGGAGGAGCTACCAGTTCCTCAAGCTCTATCTTGTGCCTGAAGATGGAGTGGCGGCAAAGATTCAAAATGCCAATACGATGGCCAAGGCAAACGCAATCAAGGCTGAGAGGATTTTGGAATTGACTAATAAAGTGGCGGGTATAACCGACCGATCTTACAAGGCCAAAATGCTGTTCACTGACTGGATGAGAATTTATCGGGATAAAGTTGCTGAACATTCCTCCACAGCAACCGTAAAGATGGTTGAAAGGATAATCTCAGAGGTGGAAAAATATAATGGTGAAGTTATATTGGCAGAAGTTGACCGCAACTACATTATGGGATTCATCGAATGGTTGGGGAACAGAAAAATGTACAAAGTCAACAAGGGGAAACTGAAGAAAACATCAGTGGGAGCCTATGTCCGTTATATCCGTGCAGCCCTGAATTATGCAGTAAAAGAGAACATTTTGCGCACTTCGCCTTTTAAAAGCGTTAAAACAAGTACGCTTTCCGAAACTGAATCAAAACGTGAATACCTCACTGTAGATGAGGTGAAGCGGCTTATTGCCACCCCATGCCAGAACCGACAGTTGAAAGCCGCATTCTTGTTTTCTTGTTTCTGCGGATTGCGTATAAGTGATTTAGAGAGCCTTTGTTGGAAGCATATCATAAAAAACAACGGCAAGTGGCAGGTGGAAATAACGCAGTTCAAGACTGGTATCCAACTTTATCTTCCGTTGAACATGAACGCAAGAAAATGGTTGCCGAAGCAAAGCGGAGCAACGCCGGACACTCCAGTGTTCCCCAAGTTGAACCGAGGTTACAAGACTGTGTTATGTGATTGGGTGGAGAAAGCTGGTATTTATAAGCACGTCTGCTTTCACACAAGTAGGCACACATTCGCGACCCTTGCCCTGACCGCCGGGGTTGACATTTACACGACCAGTCAGTTGCTCGGCCACACCACCATTCGGCACACACAGCGTTACGCAAAAATCATCAACAGTAAGAAAGACGATGCGGTTTCCCTGTTGGATAACGCATTCGTCCAGTGATAATAACCCTCTAAATTTTTACAGTATGATTAGAAAGCGTAAGAAGATGCCTGCTTTTAAAAAAAGGACAGGCGAACCGTGCCAATACTCATTTGGCAGGCCGTGTATTGCAAAGTGACCTGAACTCCCTGCTCAGGGAAGCGGTAACCATGTACCAGTCCGAAGTTGTGAACGGCAGAAAACTGTACAAACTGTTTGCTGCAGATTTTCTGAACAACCACCACCACACCGACCGACGTGATGCGGCAGGATTGAACGAGCACCGGAAGAACCTCGGCATCCTGAGACGAATCCTGTTCACACGGAAAGACCTCCTTGTGCGGTTCTCTGAAGCGGGTACGCCCGATGACGCCACCTTGAAAGACCTGTTGCACTTGTACTACACGACGGAAGCTCCTCCGGGGCAAGAAGCGGGTGCAGCCGTGCCCTCCACCGCCGTGCAAAACCATTCCTTGTCGTTGGGCTGCTGCCTTGACGATGACCAACTGAGCCTCATTGCCGATTGTGCCAATGAGGCTCGTGTGTTTGTGGAAGTGCTTGATGCATCCATCCTGCGTTCTCTTTTGGAAGGCAAGCTGGCTGTCCCGCTGCGTTCGCGCAACAACCGGATGCTCTCCTACTTTTTTGACCAGTTGTGCCGGCATGGCCTTATCCTTCCCCATTGGCAAAACTTGCTGGAACAGGACGGAAGCATACTCGGCCCAAAGGACAACAAGCCCTTGAGGCATGAGCAATTCTCGAACGCGCTGACCCATGCGAGGAATACCCCGAACAGTATGCAGAAGAAAATCCGGTATTGCGTTCAACAAGTGCATAAACAGCTATCAAATGATGGGACAGCCAGCAAATGACAAGGCAAAACAGCAATAGTTGGAGCAACAGTTCCGAACTGTTACTGTTGGCCGTGCAACCGTTTGGAAGCAAGAGCCTAATTTCGCCCTCTGAAACGAAAAAAGTTTCGGAGGGTGAACCCCTTCATTGTCCAACTTAAAATGCAAGAATGATGGTACAACAAAGAACTGCAACGAATGAACAGCCAGAAGAACGAGTGGAATGCCCGTCCTGCCTGTTGAGACTGAGCCTGCTACAAGCGCAGGTGGAAAAAGTGGAAAAGCTGCTGTACTGCATCAAGGACACGCTCAACTTCAAAGAGGCGTGCCGGTACACCGGACTTTCGGACAGCCAGCTTTACAAGCTAACAAAAACGGGAAAGGTGCCGCACTACAAGCCCAGCGGCAAGCTCCTGTTTTTCAGCAAACGAGAATTGGACGGTTGGCTGTGTCGCAACCATGAATGTGGGGAATTGCCCTGTCTGGATGAAGTAACGGAAGTGGAACTTAAAGGAATGGACGTATGACGGAAGCAGGATTCTTGGAAACATTGGAGCGGGTGGAAGCCGTCCACTCCATATTGAAACGGATGGAGGACATTGACTGCGTATTGGACAAGATAACGGTCATAGAGGAGTTCATCAACCGTTTTGGCACATTGGAGGCATTGATTGCCCGGTTTGAGGAAGTGGAACGGCAGCTTTACATCCTGAAGGAAGTATTCAACGTGGAAGAAGCGGCCAAGTACCTGAACATATCCACCGGGCATCTATACCGCCTCACGTCCACCCACGAGATTCCGTTCTCCAAGCCGAACGGCAAACACATCTTCTTCGAGAGGAAAGCGTTAGACGACTGGAAACGCCGGAATCCGATATTGTCAAACAGGGAGATTGAACGGCAGGCGGCTCTTGCCGGAATGAACATGGGAACCGGAAGCCAGCAAATGAAGAAAGGGAAAAAGCCATGAACACACACGGAATCATACCGGTGTCGGAAGACATCGACAGGCAGGCTTACGAGCAGATACTGAGTTTTATCCGGCTGCGGGTGACAGAAACATACGCCTACCCTCCTGAAATCGTGCAGGTGGACGGCATCACCATCGCCACGCTCGGAAATTTCAGCGCGTCCGTGGGCAAGCCCAAGAGCAAGAAGACCTTCAACTGCGCCGCCATTGTGGCGTCGGCTTTGTCAGGCAAAAATATCCTGCATTACAAGGCTCACCTGCCAGAAGGGAAACACAAGGTGCTGTATGTGGACACCGAGCAGAGCAAATGCCACTGCCACAAAGTGCTGGAGCGCATCCTCAAACTGGCCGGTATGCCGACAGACCGGGAAACGGACAGGTTGGTGTTTTTCATGTTGCGGGAGTACAGTCCCAAGCAGCGGAGGCAAATCATCAACCATGCGCTTGCTTCCGACCCGGAGATAGGCTTTGTCGTGATAGACGGCATCCGCGACCTGATGTACGACATCAACAGCCCCAGCGAGTCCGTGGACTTGATAAACGACCTGATGCGCTGGTCGAGTATGCACGACCTGCACATTCATACCGTATTGCACTTGAACAAAGGTGATGACAACACACGGGGGCATATCGGTACCGAATTGAATAACAAGGCAGAAACCATCCTTCAAGTGACGAAAAGCCAGTTTGACGGCAACATCAGCGAGGTCAAGGCGATGCACATCCGGGAAAGGGAGTTCCTGCCTTTCGCATTCCGCATCAACCGCGAGGCTCTGCCGGAACTGGTAGAGGACTACGCTTTCACACAGGAACGTAAACCTACGACTGAGGCCATCACGGATGCCCAGCACGCACAGGCGTTGGAAGTTGCATTCGGGAGCGGCCCGATTGTTGGATATGGACTTCTCATCAAGTCTTTGCGACAGGGGTATGCAGAAATCGGTTTCAAACGCGGGCGCAATGTCTGCATTGAACTGAACAAGTACCTGATGGGCAGGGGCGTCATCGTCAAAAAGGACAAGGCTTATGTTTATCTGCCGGAAGTATTGAACAATGGGGATGACTCCGACCACAAAGAGGTTTAGTTTAACGGGAGGGTATATATATGATAAACTTGGAGAACTTCTATCCCGGCACAACCCGGTATGGAAGATTGGGAGCATAGAGGTTTAGTTTAACACAAGGCGTATATATATGACAAACGGGGCAAACCGGCATTCCACCACCTACTATGATAGATTGGAAAGCGGAACAGGTTTAGTTTACGCAGGGCGTATATATATGGTAAACTTGGTTATATCCACTCCAATATTCATCAAAATGAAAAATAGAATAATATGAATATATTGCAAATCAAACAAATAGCTATCGTGGATTTTCTGCTGGCCATCGGCATCCGTCCGGCCAAGGAAACCACCGTATCTGCATGGTACCATGCACCGTACCGTGAGGACGAAGACCCGTCCTTCAAAGTGAACAAGAACCGCAATGTATGGTATGATTTTGATGCGCCCATATAGGCTACACAATAAATATCTCTATGGCAAGAGATTAGGTTAGAGTTCAACAGACCTATCCTCAACGACTTAGCTGGAGGAGAAATCCAAAGGTGACAAAAGCATGTCGGTAAAGTCATTAGTCAGCTAAATACCAAGCTGCGACTGCATGGCAAGAGGAAAAGGCAGACACAAGGATGAAGCCTGATTGGTTGAACGATAGTTCTGCGGCACACGTGCCAGCCCCGACGAAAGGTATTTGATTCACGTCGGGCTGAAGCACCCCATGTAAACCGAAATTACAATGGAGCAGGAGCTGGCTTCAGAGCAACCACAATAAGTGGAATAGGAACGTAAGTCGCATCCGACAGTCTGCCGAGCCAAACAGTTATTGTGAAAGCAAATGGGGATTCCCTAAATCAGAATGCCGTAAGGCTATGGGCATAGGACCCTGAATATCTGACATGGGAACGGAGCTTCCGTAGTAGTCCGAGCAAGGGAAAGCCTTGTACATGGCGAAGGGAAGCAGTTAGATAACTTAATACAAATAATGGAAAATGTGTGAGACATTATGAGAAGTCCTGAGCAAGTATTAAAAGCTTTAAACAAGCATGGTAAAGTTTCGGATTACAAGTTCGAAAGGCTGTACCGTATCTTATTCAATGAGGAGATGTTTCATGTTGCCTACCAGCGTATTTACGCCAAACCCGGCAACATGACACCCGGTACGGATGGGAAAACCATTAACCAGATGAGCCTTCAAAGAATAAACAAGGTCATTGCATCTTTGAGGGATGAGTCTTACAAGCCTAATCCGGCAAAAAGGATATACATACCCAAGAAGAACGGTAAGAAAAGACCGCTTGGGATTCCTTCCTTTGAGGACAAACTTGTACAGGAGGTGGTGCGCATGATTCTTGAAGCCGTCTATGAAGAGGTGTTTGCAAACACCTCACATGGATTCAGACCAAACAGAAGCTGCCATACCGCATTGACCCATATCCAAAAGACATTTACAGGTACAAAATGGTTTGTGGAAGGAGACATTAAAGGATTCTTCGACAACATAGACCACAATGTATTGATTGCAACTTTGCGGAAACGGATTGCCGATGATAGATTTCTAAGGCTCATCCGCAAGTTGTTGAATGCGGGATATATTGAAGACTGGAAGTTTCATAATACAAACAAGGGAACTCCACAAGGCGGTAATATCAGTCCTATACTGGCAAACATTTATCTTGATAATTTTGACAAGTATATGGAAGAATACGCCCTACGCTTCAATAAGGGAAAAGAAAGACACATCACCAAAGAATACAAGCAACTTAGCGATAAGATGCAACGCATCCTTAAAAGCATCAAGAACATACAGGATGCAGATGCCAGACTACAGCTTATGGATGAGTATGAGAAACTGAGACGTGAAAGGCAAAAGATTGAGAGCAGAGACAGTATGGATGAAACATACAGAAGGCTTCGATACGTAAGATACGCAGATGATTTCCTCATTGGTGTTATCGGAAGCAAGGCAGAGTGCGTTAAAATCAAGTCGGACATTACCAAGTATATGGAAGAAAACCTCAAGCTGGAACTGTCACAGGAAAAGACATTGATAACAAACGCACAAAAGCCCGCGAAATTTCTTGGCTTCGATGTTTCAGTCCGTAAGTCTGATGCTATCAAGCGGGACAAGAACAATGTGCCAGCCCGTTATTACAACGGTAAGATAGTCCTAAAGGTCGCCATAGAAACGGTGCGGAACAAACTGGAAGAATACAGCGCCATCAGATACAAGGTAGAAAATGGCCGACAAGTTTGGTTTGCAAAGTTCAGAGGCAATCTTATGAAGAAGAAAATCGAGGACATAGTGGCGGCATATAACTCTGAAATCAGAGGGTTCTACAACTACTACTGCATTGCCAACAACGTGGCATACGCGCTCTCAAAGTTTGGATACATCATGGAGTACAGTATGTACCATACCATTGCAGGAAAAACCAATAGCACTGTAAGCAAAGTCATTGACAAATATAAGGTTGGGAATGACATTATAGTGCCATATCAGGATGCAAAAGGTAAATTACGGTACAGGAAATTCTATAATGAGGGATTCAAACGTAAACCACCAATGTACTATACGGAGGTAAACGACTTATCCTACACAATCGCAATTCCACAGCCGACACTTACTGAGCGATTGGATGCGAGAACATGTGAATTATGTGGAAAAGTCGGACCTGTAGTCATGCGTCATGTCAGAAAGCTAAATCAGCTTAAAGGAAAAACTGAATGCGACAGGCTGATGCTTGAAAAGCATAGGAAAACATTGGTTGTCTGTGAAAAGTGCTATGCCAAAATACACAACCATGCCAAATAAAGTCATGTTATCAACGGAGAGCCGTATGCGTGGAGACATGCAAGTACGGTTTGGGGGCAGGTACGGGAAAACCTACTGCCGAAAGGCAGTAAGGCGTCCTGTACCGAGCCTACGTACGGCCCAAAGCGGCGACATCATTGACCTTGCGTTATTGGTGTACCGGACCTCAAATATCTCCAAAGTCTTGAAGATGATAGAGCAGGCGGCTCCTGCCGAGCCCTTGAAGGTACGGACATTCGTGCCGCATCCGCAACCGTCCGCTACTGATGGCAAGCAACCGCAAGCGGCTGCATTCCAGAACCTGCGGTTGCAAGCGTTGATATCCATTCCTTTGCTCTCCTACCTGTCCAAACGAGGCATAGACATGGAAATAGCCAGACAAGAATGTAGGGAAGCGCATTACACTTGTCATGGGAAAAGTTACTATGCCATCGCGTTTCCCAACGAAGCGGGTGGTTATGAGACTCGCAATCCTTATTATAAAGGGTGCATTGCCCCGAAAGCGGTGTCATTGATTTCACAAGGGCAAACGGACAGCGTGTGTCTGTTCGAGGGATTCATGGATTACCTGTCCTTTCTGACCTTGCGGAAACTGGAACGGTTGTCCGTACCCTGTTATGGCGCAAACCTGTTGGTGCTGAACTCGGTGAACAACTTGCCCAAGGCATTACCACGGCTGAAAGCCTACAAGCACATCTATTGTTATCTCGACAATGACGATGCCGGACGGCGAGTGGTGGACATGCTTCGGGAACTCAAAGGCGATGCCGTGCATGACATGATGGAAGCCTATCCGCTCTACAAAGACCTCAATGACATTCTTGTCGGGAAGAAAAAGATGCCGTAACAATATGAATCTGCTTATTTCAGAACCTACAATTCCCTATTTATGCGAATGTGGTGTGAAATATTTCGCAAAGAGAATGAAGAATTGCTTTGGAATATTTGACGGTTTGGGATGGATACGGTATTTTTGCATAGAAATTATCATCAAATTCACAATAAAGGCGAATATGGCAACAAAAATACAGCAAATATTGGAATCAAACCCTAATAGTTCATTGTTCTTCGGGGATTGGCTCACGAAGCAGGGGCTTAACCCCAAGGAACAATATTCGTACATGAAGAGGGGTTGGCTCACTCGTATCTCCAAGGGTGTTTATGCTTTGAAAGGCAAATTACCCACGTTGCTGCAAACGGTGGCGGCTTACTGTAGCTAACACTTGAAAAGGGACCCGGGTAGCATTTGAAACGTGTACCACCCG
>ENA-OXZW01000430-OXZW01000430.1-human-gut-metagenome-genome-assembly--contig:-NODE-430-length-12739-cov-4.246137_pt1 | contig 12739 bp, 10 predicted proteins | sample MGYA00243424_ERZ652812 | MGnify/ENA primary metagenome ERZ652812 (study PRJEB26926, sample SAMN06164808) | human gut metagenome | biome: ENVO:00009003; feature: ENVO:2100002; material: ENVO:00002003... | reverse complement strand
TACGAGATGACGTCGAGTCTCGTGGGCTCGGAGATGTGTATAAGAGACAGAGCTGGAAGAAGCATGTTTTATTGATGGCGGCGGACCGTGGAGGAATCTGATATCCATATACATACCGCTGGCAAAACCGATGGTGGCAACCATTGCACTTTTTACCATGGTCATGTACTGGAATGAATTCTTCCAGGGAATGGTCCTGAGTACAAGACAAAGCAGTTACCCATTGCAGACCTATATCCAGCAGATGGCTGTAACACTGGATTATTCTACAATGAGTGTAGAACAGATTGCACAGGCGATGAAATTAAATAATCTCTCATTGGATTCAGCAAAGATATTTATAGCTATGATACCGGTACTGATTGTATATCCATTCCTGCAAAGATATTTTGTAGATGGTATTACACTTGGATCAGTAAAAGGATAAAAAAAGGAGGAAGAAGAAGTATGAAACAGAAACAGATTATCGCACTTGTAAGTGCGACAGCACTGGTTGCGACTGCGCTGGCAGGATGCGGCAAAACATCAGAAGAAAACACACAGAAAACAGCAGTAGGTGAGGCAGAAGGAACAGCCAAGGAAGATCTTCCATTTTCAAAATATGCAGAGACAGTAAAGGTCCATCTGGGCGGTTCAATGAATCCAAATGCGAAGATTCCTGACGGAATGAGCTATGAGGATAATTCCTATACAAGACTTTTGAAGGATGATCTTAATATCGAGGTCGTATATGACTGGATTGCATCCTCATCTGACTTTGAGGAGAAAATGAACCTATGTATCGGAAGTGGTGCGATTCCTGATCTGATGAATGTCAATGCTACACAGTATAGGGCACTTCTGAAATATGATATGATCCAGCCGCTTGATCAGTATTTTGATGACTATGCTTCTGATGCACTGAAAGCATATGTGGAATCAGGTGGAGAAGAGCTGAAAAAATGTATCTCAAATGATAAGGGAGAGATAATGGCAATCCCGGCTCCGAGTATGATGGGAGGAGAAGTGAACGAAATGTGGATCCGTCAGGACTGGCTGGATAATCTTGGACTGGAGGTTCCAAGAACCTGGGATGAAATGGCAGCAGTAGCAGAGGCATTCGTAACCCAGGATCCGGATGGTAACGGAGAAGCTGATACCATTGGAATTCTTGGACCGAGCAATTCAGATCACATGAATGCAATTGGAGCAAACCAGTTTGGACTGGATCCATTGTTTAGCAGCTTCCAGTCTTATCCACAGTACTGGCTGCAGGATGAGGATGGAACTGTAGAATATGGTTCTATTCAGCCGGAAACCAGAGAGGCACTTGAAAAAATCTCAAAACTGTATACAAATAAGCTGATCGATCCGGAAATGCTTGTAAGAAGCGACAGCAAGGAACCTCTTTTGTCCGGAAAAGTTGGTATCTTCTTTGGACCATGGTGGTCTGGTTATACGGTGTCAGATACTACACTTGCAGGCGAAGCGGATTGGAGAGCATATTTTACACCACTGTCTGAGGACGGGAATTACTACGCTCATATGCCAAATCCTACAAGTAAATATGTAGTAGCAAGCAAAAGCTGCAAGAACCCGGAGGCTGCATTTAAGATTGTTAACTATCTGATCAAAAATGAGCAGCAGTGGGTAGTAGATGGTATTACCTCCACAGAAATGGGTACTGCGGATTTTTATCCTTTGTATAATGGCTACGATAATGCAGATGAGATTGAAGTATCCACTGAGACTCTGGAAAAATATCTTGCAGGTGAGATTACAATGGATGATGTTGATTTCTCAAAACATAAACTGTTAAAGAATGATATGGAAGCAGTTAAGGAACTGAAAAAAGAACCTTATGATGATTTCAGCCTGGACAAATGGAATCTGGACAGTGACATTGCCAAAACTAATCTTCCAAGACTTGTGTCACTTTTGGTTGGTGGATCTCCGTTAGTAAATGATAAATATGTACCGGTTTACAATGCATATAACGGTCAGACAAAAACCATGGAGGCCAAATGGGCAAACCTTAAAAAAATGGAAGAAGAAACATTCTCAAAGATCATTATGGGAAAAGCAGATATCAGCGAATTCGATACTTTCGTTGAAAACTGGAAGAATCAGGGTGGCGACCAGATTCTCAAAGAAATCAACGATGAATTAAGTAAGTAAAAAAGACAGCGGCTGATGGTGTTCTTCAGCCGCTGTTTTTACGATGGAGGTATAAAATGAGAGAAAACAAAGTAGTTTACGGACTAATCGGATATGGCGGTATGGGCAGATGGCATACCGAGATTCTTTCAAATGTTCCAGAAGCTGTAATTGGTGGTATCTATGACATCAAGGAAGAAAAGAGAGAAGAAGCGAAAGCGAAGGGGTTTTCTGTATATGAAACAGAAGAAGCCATGCTGGCAGATTCGGACATCGATGTGGTTCTGATTGCCACTCCAAATGACTGCCACAAGCCTATCGCTATCCGTGCAATGCATGCAGGAAAAAACGTGATATCGGAAAAACCGGTGACATTATCTTCCGCTGACCTGCTGGAAATGGAAAAGGTAGCCAAAGAGACAGGAAAACTTTTCACCGTGCACCAGAATAGACGTTGGGATGATGATTTCCTGATCATCAAAAAACTGGTAGAGGAGCAGAAACTGGGGCATGTTTTCCGGATCGAGAGCCGTGTCCATGGTTCAAGAGGAATCCCTGGGGACTGGAGAAAAGAAAAGGTACATGGGGGCGGAATGGTCCTGGACTGGGGTGTACACCTGCTGGATCAGATTTTATATATGTACGGAGATAGAAAGATCGAGACGGTATACGCGTCACTTACCAATATCACAAACCAGGAAGTGGACGATGGGTTCACTGCTATTCTGACCTTTGAAGGCGGAACAGAAGTCCTGGTGGAAGTCGGCACCAACAATTATATATCACTGCCAAGATGGTATGTACTGGGTAAAGACGGTACCGCAGTAATCAGGGACTGGCAGTTAACCGGTGAGATTATACGTAAGACCGGTAAGACAGAAGAGACGGTAATACCGGTTAAGACAGCAGCTGGCCTGACAAAGACCATGGCACCGAGACGGGAAGATACTATTGTAAAAGAGGATTTACCAAAGGTGTCCGGAGATATCGCTGATTTCCACAGAAATGTGGTTGCAGTAATCCGAGATGGAGCAGAGCCGGAGATCAAGCTGTTCCAGGTGATGCGTGTCATGAAGTTGATGGAGGCAATCTTCCAGGCGGCAGAGACAAAACAGGTAATCGAATTTCAGGACCAGGTGTAACAGGAAAGGCATTGAGTAGTTATAACATAAAAATAAAAGACAGTTGTACATGTTCTTTGAGAGTGCATGTAACAGAACAGGAGGAAATAAGTATGAAACAGATCAAAATCGGAACCTGCGTACCAGGCCCCGTAGCAGAAGAATGGTTGAAAGGATTTGTTGGAAAAGGTTTCGAAACATTTTCCCTCAATTTCCATATGTCACTGGAAGGAACAGATCTTGATAAACTGGCCCTGAGCACAGAACAGATTCTTGCCGGTACAGATTCAAAGATCACTACACTCGGATACTACTGTAATCCAATCCAGTATCCAGAGCACAGAAAGACATTGGAAAAGGTAATTTGCACTGCTGAAAAATTCGGAGCTACCCATGTAAGCACCTTTGCAGGAGCCTGGGAAGGAAAACCGGTAGAATCCGCATACGAAGAGTTCGGAAAAGTGTTCCGTGAACTGGCAGAACTTGCAGAAGAAAAGGGCGTAAAGCTGGGTATCGAAAACTGTCTTATGGATGGAACCTGGGAACATGCCACCTGCAACATCGGTTTCAACCCGAAAGCCTGGGAAGTCATGTTTGAGGAAGTAAAGAATGATAACTTCGGACTTGAATGGGAGCCGACCCACCAGATGGTACAGTTGATCGATCCTGTGACAGAGCTGAGAAAATGGTGCAAAAAGATAGTCCATGTACATGGAAAAGATGCGACCATTGACTGGGATGCAGTAAGGCACGGCGGTATCTCCGGAGCAGTTCCTTTTGTATGGCATCGTATGCCGGGATTTGGTGACACAAACTGGAGAGATATCATTTCTATCTTAAGAAGCAACGGATATGAGGACGATATCTGTATCGAAGGATATCACGATCCGGTATACCGGGGAGAACTGGAGATGACAGGACAGCTTCACGCACTGAACTATCTGAAATGGTGCAGAGGCGGAGAGTTCACACCAACTCCATGGGAGAAATAACAAAGATATAACAGAGACAGAAGAAACAGGAGGGTATTTCTATGAAACTTGGGTTTATCACATCCATCCTTGACAGCTGGACCTATGAAGAAATGATGGACTTTGCATCCGGACAGGGATTTGAATGTGTGGAAGTGGCATGCTGGCCACAGGAAAAAGCAGAAAGAAGATATGCAGGGGTAAGCCATATTGATGCAGAACGGGTTAACCAGGATGACGCATATGCAGAGCATATTGTAGAATATGCTAAAAAATCAGGAGTGGAGATATCGGCACTGGCCTATTATCCAAACGTGATGGTGGCAGATAAAGAGAAAAGCGCAACCGCTGTGGAACACCTGAAACAGGTGATTCTTGCAAGTAAAAAATTAGGTGTGGGCATGGTCACGACATTTATCGGAAGGGACCAGACCAAAAATATACAGGAAAATCTGGAACTGGTAAAAGAGATATGGCCACCTATCATAAAACTGGCAGAGGAATGTGACGTGAAGATCGCCATCGAGAACTGTCCGATGCTTTTTGGCAAGGAACAGTGGCCGGGAGGACAGAACCTGATGACAACACCGCCAATCTGGAGAGAAGTATTCCGGATCCTGGACAGTGACCATCTGGGCATCAACTATGATCCATCCCACTTTATCTGGCAGATGATCGATTATATCCGCCCGCTTTACGAATTCAAGGATAAGATCTTCCATGTCCATTACAAGGATATAAAGATATATAAAGACAAGCTGGAATCCTGCGGCATCATGGCATATCCTCTGGAATATATGTCACCGAAAATCCCTGGACTTGGAGATGTGGACTGGGGAAAATATGTGTCAGCGCTTACAGACATCGGATATGATGGCTATACCTGTATCGAGATCGAGGATAAGGCTTTTGAGGATTCCAAGGAGAAGGTTGAGAATTCCTTGATCATCAGCAAGAGATATCTGGAACAGTACGTGATTTAGTAAAGGAGATAATACCATGAGAAAATTAAAAGCAGGAATCGTAGGATGCGGAGGAATCGCCAACGGAAAACACCTTCCAGCTATGAAAAAAAGTGGTCTTTATGAGATTGTAGCTTTCTGTGACATCGTCAGGGAACGTGCAGAGAAAGCAAAGGAAGAATATGGCACAGAAGATGCAAAAGTATTCGAAGACTATAAGGTGCTTATCAAAGAGGACCTGGATGTTGTATATGTAACTACACCGAACCGCTCCCATGCAGAAATCTCTATCGCAGCCATGGAAGCAGGAAAAGATGTTATGTGTGAAAAGCCAATGGCAAAGAATTATGCTGAGGCACAGAAAATGGTGGAGACTGCAGAGAAAACAGGTAGAGTCCTGAACATCGGATATCAGAACCGTTATCGTTCAGATTCCCTGTACCTGAAAGAAATGTGCAAGGCGGATGAACTGGGAGAAATCTATTTTGCGAAAGCTCACGCACTCAGAAGAAGAGCAGTTCCTACCTGGGGTGTATTCTTAAATGAGGAAGAACAGGGAGGCGGTCCACTGATCGATATCGGAACCCATGCATTGGATCTGACATTATGGATGATGGACAATTATGAAGTAGAGTCTGTAACAGGACAAACATTCCGCAAACTGGCTGATCAGACCAACCAGGGAAATGCTTTTGGCAACTGGGATCCTGAGGAGTTTTGCGTAGAAGATTCCGCTTTCGGATTCATCCGTATGAAAAACGGTGCAGTGATTGAACTCGAAGCTGCCTGGGCACTGAACACACTGGAGGTTGATGAGGCCAAGACAAGTCTGTGCGGAACAAAAGCCGGAGCAGATATGAAAGATGGCCTGCGAATCAACTACATCCATCACAATAAACAGGTAGTAGAGAAGCCAGCATTATCCGGTGAAGGAGTAGCATTCTTCTCAGGAGAAGAAAAACCAGCAGGGGATTATGAACAGGAACTGTTCTACCATATCGTTGCTGACGGAGCTGAGCAGATAGTAAAACCTGCACAGGCTGCAGTTGTTACCCGTGTACTGGAAGCAATCTATGAGTCTGCAAAAAGTGGTAAGACAATTTATTTTGATTAAAAGGCGATTTGACCTATACAGTTACAACAGTTCAAACATAAGGAGTAATCATGGAAATAAATAAATTACAGCAATTGCTGTCAGAAATGTCTTTGCAGGAAAAAATAGGACAGATGGTACAGCTTACCGGTGTATATTTTGACAAAGAGGCAGTGCTTACAGGTGTTGTTGACGAACAATTACCGCCGGAATGGATCATTCAGTATTCAGGTTCCGTGCTGGGAGTGATTGGTAAAGAAAAAATATGTGATATTCAGAGTAAATATATGGAACAGCATCCTCATCATATCCCACTACTCTTTATGGCAGATGTGATCCATGGATGTAGGACAATTTTTCCAATTCCACTGGGACAGGCTTGTTCATTTAATCCGGAACTGGTGTCTGAGGCAGCGTCAATAGCTGCCTCAGAGGCCTCATCCGAAGGACTTAAGGCAACATTTTCTCCTATGATTGATGTTTCAAGGGATCCCCGGTGGGGCAGGATAATGGAGTCTTTTGGCGAAGACCCATATGTGAATGGAGTCATGGGGGAGGCCATGGTAGATGGCTATCAGCAGAAAAACGATGAAGGAATCGCAGCATGTCTGAAACATTTTGCAGGTTACGGGGCGGTCAATGCAGGCAGGGAATACAACGATGTTGAAATATCTCAACGGACATTTCTGGAACAGTATGTAAAACCTTTCCGCATGGCGTTGAAGGCAAAGCCTGCTATGGTTATGACCGCATTTAATGCAATAGACCGAAAACCAATCAGCGGAAATAAAGAACTTCTCAGAGATCTATTGCGGGATAAAGAAGGCTTTGATGGTACAGTGATCTCAGATTGGGGTTCCATTGGGCAGCTGAAGGAACAGGGTGTGGCAGCCGATATGGATGAAGCAGCGTCTCAGGCGATAGAAGCGGGAGTAGACATAGATATGATGAGTCCTGCTTATATGTTTCGTCTGGAAGAACTGGTGAAAAACGGGCAGATTCCGGAGTCTTTTATCGATGAAAGTGCATTCAGGGTTTTGATGATGAAGAATCAGCTGGGTCTTTTTGAAAATCCTTTTGCAGGAATTGGAAAGAGTGGAAAACTCACTCAGTATAACCGGACAAAGGCATATCAGATGGCTAGCGAAAGCTACGTCCTTTTGAAAAATGAAAAAATTCTGCCTTTGAGCCAGAAACAGAAAGTTATCTGGGTAGGACCTTATGTGACATCAAAGGAATTCCTGAGCCGTTGGGCAATCTTTGGTGAGCATGAGCCTGTTGAGACAATCGAAGATATTCTTCAAGATAAGAAGATTAATGGGGTATGTATTCCTGGATGCAGAATGCTTTCTGAGGAAGAATGCAGGATCTGGCAAGTGAAACCGGTTGATTCGGATGAAGAAATAGATGAGCAGTGGCTGGAAACGATAAACCGGGAAGATACGGTTGTATGTGTACTTGGAGAACATGAATCTCAGTCCGGAGAGGCTGCCAGCAGAGCATTTCTGACTTTACCGGAAGAGCAGCAGAGGCTTTTTGAAAAAATAGTAAAACGCACGGATAATATCGTGACAGTGATAATCTCAGGAAGACCACTGGATCTGCGAAGAATCTCAGAAAAATCCAAAGCCGTTATCATGGCATGGAGACCCGGAACCATGGGGGCAGAGGGAATAGTAGATCTTGTATATGGCATGATCAATCCTTCCGGAAAGCTGGCTGTAAGTATTCCATGGTGCGTTGGACAGGTGCCGATAAGTTACTGGGATATAAAAACCGGACATGTGCTTACAGAGGATAATCTGGAGAACCGTTTCACAAGCAGATATATGGATATTCCTAATTCACCATTATATCCTTTTGGCTTTGGATTGTCCTATACAGAATTTGATATTTCGGATGTTGAAGTCAAGATAGGACAGGACAAAAGAGTGCATGTCCATTGTAATGTAAGTAACACAGGTAAAGTTGCAGGGGCAGAGGTTGTTCAGTGCTATTATGAAACATTACAAACATCTGTGGTACGACCGAAGAAGGAACTTGTCCGTTTTCAGAAGGTTTTTCTGGATCCGGGAGAAGCTAAGAGTGTGGATTTCTCTATTGATTCAGAAGAGTTTTCTTACTATGATAAAAATATGGAAATCGTTAGTAGCGGAATGCAACTTCGAATCAGTGTAGGAAACAGTAGTGACCATGAATGCGGAAGTAGTGAGATATATATTTAGGCATAAGTAGAAATAGATTTCTATCGAAGGATAATTATTACACTAAAGCAAGCGGGCTGCTTCGTCAGTCCGCTTGTGTTATTCTTTATGTTAATCGAGGTTATTAATACTTTCAATTATACATGTATGCTTTTTATTATCAGATGTGTTGCTGTAGTTAATTCCGACAAGTAAAATCTGATTGCTGTATCCTGATAAGGCTCCGTGATATCTGCGGTTTTTAATCTGTGATATGGCAGAATCAGCGGAAGCATTGTACTTAAGTTCAATTACTATTGCAGGTCTGCCACAGGCATTCGCTCTTGGAATAAAAACAAGATCAGCAAAACCTTTGCCGGCTGGAAATTCTCTGACAATATTGTAATATGCATTTGCAGTAAAATATGCCATTGTGAGAACACAGCTTAAAGAATTTTCGTCGTTGTATTTAAGAACAGATGTATATGTTTCATGTGCTATTTCTACTAATTCAGCGACTTTATCAGCATCTTCATTTAGGGTAGCATCTAATAATTCATCGCATTTTGAAATGGAGTTGGCTACTTCACTCCATGAACCGGTCTGTAATGCAAGATCATATGCAGCAGCAACCTCATAATTAGGTATATATGCCATTTTTTTGTTGGCATCATAAGCCAGATAACCTAAATGAATTAAAGCTGTAAGTGCATCATCCTTTGAAGCAACTGTAGTAAGGTCATTTTGGAAGGTATTTACATTAACTCTGATTTTATCGCCGGAAAGCATGGCGAGCACATCATCCTTTAAACCGGCATAGTTCATGGTGATAAATGTGTTGATTGATTCAAACGAGGATGTATTTTTCCAGTAAAAATCATAGTCATGATCTAGCATAGCCTGAACAACGGAATTAGGATTATACATATGAAGCCCATCTATCAGATATCCGTTATACCATGCTTTTATTGATTCGAAATCCATATCATATGTGATGCACAGTTTTTTAACTTCATCCTCTGTAAAACCAAAATATCTAGTCAATTGTTTAGATTTCAACATTGTAAACTCACGGAAGTTGTTCAGAGCTGATTCATCTTTAATTTTTTTGATTGGCAGAATACCGGTGATATATGCCAAAGCTAAAAAAGTTTTTGACTCTTCGCTCTTAAATAACAAATGAAGAAACTGAAGATAGCTGTGAACCAGTGTTTTATTTCCACCATTTCGGATTACACAATCCCATTCATCAATTATTATAACAAATGGAATACCGGAAATGTTGTAAACGGACATGAGTACAGCACTGATCATCTTGGTATAATCTATCTGATCCCCATATACCTGTTTAAGCTCGTCATAAATATATTCCTGAATTTTTTCTATCACATTATCTTTGTAAGCGTCCCAAAATGATGATACATCAATGTGTATGACATTGTATTTATTCAAATGTGCTGAATAGCTGTCCTTGGCTGCAATTTCAGAATCTGCAAAAAGCTCTGATGAATCGCAGCCTCTGCTGTAGTATGCATCGATCATTCCTGCAGCATGGGATTTACCGAACCTTCTGGCATGGCTGACACTTATGCAGTTGGCATTTGTACAGATAACTCTATTCAAATATTCAATCAGACCGGTTTTGTCAATATATAGCTGACTGTTTTTGTCTTTTGTAAAGCTGCCATTTCCCGGATTAAAATAAATACCCATTGTCCCATCTCCAATTCATTTTTATATAATCAGTATAACAGATTTGGAGGAGTGATGGAAGTGGGCAACATGAGATTATGTGTACTGTCTACGGACAGTGTTTTTTAATTTTTTTAATTTTTGAAAATAAAATTCAATGTTGGAAAAATGTACGGAATTATGTTACAAATACAGCAAAAAATATCAAGAATAATGTTACAACGGGGATATATCTTGAAAAAATAGCTAATTAACGTTATAATATAATTAGCTAAAAAAGAAATGGATAGGAGGAAGGCATATGAATACAGCAACAGCAACTGCAACTGCAACAGAAATGCAGAACAATTTTGGGAGATATTTGAATCTTGTTATGTCAGGACATGAAATCATTGTTACAAAGAATGGTCATGAAGTGGGAAGATTTATTCCTAAGGATGCCGCAGTATCATATTTGACGGATTCTCTAACAGGAATACTTCAGGATAATGGTAATTTAGATGAGATAAAAACCGAAAGTATGAGGGAAAAATATGGTTTTGTTGATTGATACTAACATTATACTTGATGTTTTACTAAGTCGCTCAGATTTTGTGAAGGAATCATCTATAATTTGGAAACTTTGTGAAACTGAACAGGCAAAGGGATATATATCTACATTAACTTATGCAAATATGATGTATATCATGAGAAAACAAATGACTCCAGAGCAGATAGAAGATGTATTCCGCAAGTTAAAACTTATTTTTGAGTTCGCTGATTTTAGTTCAGTTGTGCTTGAGATGGCTGTAAATATGAAGTGGAAAGATTTTGAAGATGCCATACAAAGTGCAACTGCTGAATATGTTCATGCAGACTATATTATTACGCGCAACATTAAAGACTTTACGCAAAGTAAGGTTATGGCACTTACACCTGCGGAACTTTTGGCAAGAATTTAATTGCAATGAATCTAATAATTAAAAGTGTAATATTATTGGTAAAACAGATAGGAGGCATATATGTTAAACGGTGTGGGAACAAATATTTCAATGGCATATACTTCAAAGTATAACAATAAGTCAACAGGCGATAAAATGGATATAGAGTTCGAAATAGGAAATAGTGAGCAAAATTCCTTAAATAAATGTGGGGAGAGGCAGAGTGAACTTACTGAAATATACATGAATATGTTGTCGGAAAATAACAGTTCTCTTTACAATAAATTGGTAAATAATAAAAATGCAGTTGAACAGGTGTCACCGGATAAGGAAATTCCAAATGATAAGCTGAAAAATATCGGAATGACAAGTTTTGGACTGTCTGATACAGAAAGCCAGATAGTTTTAGCTTCATATGTGAAAACATCAAAGGAGGATGATCCTGTTGTTCAAGTGGCATATGGACATGGTGATAACAGAAAAGTATATCATGTGCATGTAAATGATGTTGATACATCGAATGCATCGGAACTGGAAATGTTTGCGCTTATGTCATATGAGGGGTATAAAGGAAGAACTGCACCTGATTCGATAAATAATTATTCTGCCTATAAAACAATGAAAGCAGATGCCGGTTATGGAATGGCTTCTGCTGATGAAAATAGCTTTGTAAACAAAAAAGTGAATGCTGATTATTTATTGGAGCAAATATATGATTCATTAAAGAAGCGGGAAACAGAACAAGAAGCAAAGAGCTTTGATGTATGTGAATATTTGCTCCAGATGATAAAAAATCGTTAAAAGCAACCGCTTTCAGTGCCGAAGCATAATAATAGTATGGAATGTTTTGGTAGGATCATCAAAGTAAAAAGTCATTTCACCATTATACTTCTTAACAATATTCTCTATACTACGCATACCGAATCCATGAAACTGTGGATTCGGTTTTTTAGTTGGTAAAAGGTTGCCATTCTTGTCGATAGGATTTACGCGGCAGGAATCAATGAGCGTGATAATGGTCATGTTATTTTTCTCTTTCTGAAAAACATTGAGTTCTATAAAAGGATTAACTGTTTTTTCGGCTGACTCTACAGCATTATCCATGAGATTACCGAAAAGTACACTGAGATCATCATATGTCACGAAATCAATACACTTACTTCTTATATCAATATGCAGCGCAATCTTTTTCGTAAGACATATTTTCTGGTAACGGCAGAGTAGTGCGTTTAAAAGGTCATTATCGCATACCCGCACGGAGTGCTTTAACTCAGAAGAACCGAGTACGTGGGTAAGGTATGCTGCAACTTTTTCATAATCGTGCTGTTCATTCAGTGAGGCTATGGCATTGAGATGCTTTTTGATGTCATGAATGAGAACTTTTTGTTTCTCATCCTGTGACACGAGGGCTTTGTAGTATTCTACAGAGTCGGCATCACGCTGGTTCTGAAGTGTGAGCTCTGCTATTTCGGAATTTTTTTGCTTAATATGTTCAAAAAGTCCAAAAATGAGAATATTAATAAGTAGAATAAAAAGCATGCTTATACTTATCATTGCATCAAGTTTGTTTTTCAATGGAGTTGTAAGACACAAATGTATAAAAGTAAAAGATATCCATAATGATAATATTGGAATCTGTCTCTTATACACATCTCCGAGCC
>ENA-OXZW01000408-OXZW01000408.1-human-gut-metagenome-genome-assembly--contig:-NODE-408-length-13275-cov-4.233585_pt1 | contig 13275 bp, 10 predicted proteins | sample MGYA00243424_ERZ652812 | MGnify/ENA primary metagenome ERZ652812 (study PRJEB26926, sample SAMN06164808) | human gut metagenome | biome: ENVO:00009003; feature: ENVO:2100002; material: ENVO:00002003... | reverse complement strand
ACAGGTCACATATGCAAAGAAACTTATGCATGGAAAGATGTCGCTGGTTGATGTGAATCTGAACTGCAGATTGTTCAGAGGACTTCAGAGCAAGATACAGGTTGCCAGATATCATTCACTGGCAGCAGCCGATGAGAATTTCCCAGAATGTCTGGAGGTCACAGCAAGAACGGAGGATGGAGAGATCATGGCAGTGAAACACAGGGATTATGAGGTATATGGAGTTCAGTTCCATCCGGAGTCGATACTGACACCGAAGGGCAAGATAATGCTCAGAAATTTTTTAGAGATATAAAATGATATAAAATAAGGAGGATATGGCGATGATACAGGAAACTCTTAAGAAGGTAGCAGCAGGACAGGATCTTACATACGATGAGGCATATGCCAGTATGGATGAGATATTCAGTGGCCAGGTGCCGGGAGAGACAACGGCGGGATATCTCACAGCGCTTCACATGAAGGGCGAGACGCTTGACGAGATAACAGCCAGTGCAAATGGAATGAGAGACCATGCGGAGTCTCTTCCACATGACGGAATAGAAGTTCTTGAGATCGTGGGAACAGGCGGAGATTGTGCGAATTCATTTAACATATCGACAACGAGTGGAATAGTTGCAGCAGCGGCCGGAGTACCGATCGCAAAGCATGGTAACAGAAGCGTATCAAGCAAGAGTGGAGCAGCAGATGTCCTTGAGGCTCTTGGTGTAAATATTTCCATATCACCTGAAAAGATGGGCAAGGTTCTTGCTGAGTGTAACATGAGCTTTATGTTTGCCCAGGTTTATCACAAGGCGATGAAATATGCAGGTCCGGTCAGAAAGGCACTTGGAATACCGACAGTATTCAATATCCTTGGACCTCTCACCAACCCGGCAAAGGCTCAGATGCAGATCATGGGAGTATACAAGGAGGAGCTTGTTGATCAGATGGCTCCTGTACTTGTTGGTCTTGGCGTAAAACGGGGGCTTGTCGTATACGGACAGGATTGTCTGGATGAGATATCCATGAGCGCACCTACAACAGTTGCAGAGATCAAAGATGGCGAGATCACAAAGTACGAGATCAAGCCAGAGGATTTCGGATTTGAGAGATGCAGCAAGGAGGATCTGGTGGGCGGCGATCCTGAGGAGAACGCACAGATTACACGCGATATCCTGTCAGGCAAGATCAAAGGAGCCAAGAGAAATGCAGTTGTACTGAACGCAGCAGCTTGTATCTACATCGCAGGCAAGGCAGACTCCATAGCGGATGGAATAAAGGTAGCAGAGGACATGATCGACAGTGGCAAGGCTGCTAAGACACTTGATGCATTTGTAAGACTGACAAATGAGTAGATAAGTTTCATCGCAGACTATGATAGAAAGTTGTATAGAGAGGTAAGAGATGATATTAGATGAGATAGCTGCAAAGACAAAGGAACGTGTGGCGGAGCAGAAGAAAAAGGTTCCTCTTGAGGAGATGAAGAGACAGGCACTTGATATAGTTGCCAGAGAGACGGATAACGGCAGCAGCCCATATAGTAAGTTTCCATTTAGGGATAATTTGGCGGCAGATGGAATATCGTTTATCTGTGAGGTCAAGAAGGCATCACCTTCCAAGGGACTTATCGCACCGGACTTTCCTTATGTTGAGATCGCAAAGGAATATGAGGCGGCGGGAGCTTCAGCCATATCGGTGCTCACTGAGCCATTTTATTTCCAGGGAAGCAATCAGTTCCTGATGGATATAAAGAAGGAGGTAAATATACCGCTGCTGAGGAAGGATTTCACAGTTGACGAGTATATGATATATGAGGCAAAGGTCATAGGAGCATCGGCGGTGCTTTTGATTTGCGCCATACTGGATGATGAGCAGCTTGCCTCATATCTTCGGCTTGCACATAAACTTGGAATGTCGGCTCTGGTTGAGGCTCACGATGAGGATGAGGTCAGACGGGCGATAGCCTGCGGAGCAGGCATCATCGGAGTGAACAACAGGGATCTCAGAACATTTACGGTGGACATCATGAACAGCGTTCGTCTAAGAAAGTTGATACCGGATACGGTGCCAGCCACCCATATGGGGACGGAGGTACCTGTCCCCTCCGTCCCTCAGAAGATGGTGTATGTGTCTGAGAGTGGAATCAAGACAAAGGAGGACATAGACAGGCTTAAGGCAAATGGAACGGATGCGGTGCTTATAGGCGAGACTTTTATGAGAAGTCCTGACAAGAAGAAGTTGTTTGTGGAACTTAGAGGCGAGTAGGAAGTATTCAGGCTCATCTGAAAAAGCAATGTAGAGAATGAAATATAATTTGTTTGATTGTTATATTATATAGAAGAAACACAATACAAAAGTGTAGAAATACATTTGAAAATACATCTGAAAAGAACAAACAGGAGGAAAAACATATGTCAAAAGGCAGATTTGGCGTTCACGGCGGCCAGTACATTCCAGAGACTCTGATGAATGCGATGCTGGAGCTGGAGGAGGCTTACAAGAAATATAAGGATGATCCGGAGTTCAACAGAGAACTCACGGAGATGCTCAACGAGTATGCGGGAAGACCTAGCAGACTTTACTATGCGGAGAGAATGACAAAGAATCTGGGCGGTGCGAAGATATACCTCAAGAGAGAGGATCTGAACCACACAGGAGCGCACAAGATCAACAACGTGATCGGACAGATGCTTCTTGCCAAGAGAATGGGCAAGACAAGAGTTATCGCGGAGACCGGTGCCGGACAGCACGGTGTTGCAACAGCTACAGTTGCAGCCATGATGGGCATGGAGTGTGAGATATACATGGGCGAGGAGGACACGATCAGACAGGCTCTCAACGTGTACAGAATGAGACTCCTGGGCGCAAAGGTTCATCCGGTTAAGACCGGAACAGCCACACTGAAGGATGCGGTATCTGAGGCATTCCGTGAGTGGACAAGCAGGATCGATGATACACACTATGTACTCGGCTCAGTCATGGGACCATATCCTTTCCCTGAGATCGTCCGTGATTTCCAGGCTGTGATCAGTAAAGAGATCAAGGCACAGCTCATGGAGAAGGAGGGAAGACTTCCTGATGTCGTCATGGCATGTGTGGGCGGCGGTTCAAATGCCATCGGAGCTTTCTACGATTTCATACCTGACGAGAGCGTCAGGCTGATCGGCTGTGAGGCAGCAGGCAGAGGCGTTGATACATTCGAGACTGCGGCAACCATTGCAACCGGAAAGCTTGGTATATTCCACGGCATGAAGTCCTACTTCTGTCAGGATGAATTTGGCCAGATCGCACCTGTATATTCGATCTCAGCGGGACTTGACTACCCGGGAATCGGACCTGAACATGCATACCTTCACGACATCGGACGTGCAGAGTATGTGGCGATCACAGATGACGAGGCAGTTGATGCATTTGAGTATCTGTCAAGGATTGAGGGAATCATCCCTGCGATAGAGAGCGCCCACGCTGTGGCTTACGCCATGAAGCTGGCACCTACAATGGATAAGGATAAAATAATAGTGATCAATGTATCAGGACGTGGCGACAAGGACGTAGCAGCCATCGCAAGATATAGAGGGGAGGATCTTCATGAGTAATATAGCAAAAGCATTTGAACATGGAAAAGCATTTATACCATTTGTGACATGTGGCGATCCGTCGCTGGATGTGACAGAGGAGGTAGTATACGCAATGGTTGAGGCTGGTGCAGACCTCATCGAGTTGGGAATCCCATTCTCAGACCCGACAGCCGAGGGCCCGGTCATTCAGGGCGCAAATATAAGAGCACTTGCAGGCGGCGTGACGACAGACAAGGTATTTGACCTTGTGAGAAAGCTCCGCAAGAAAGTGACGATACCTATGGTGTTCATGACATATGCAAATGTCGTGTTTTCGTACGGTTCGGAGAGATTCATCAGCACATGCAAGGAGATTGGCATAGACGGTCTGATCCTTCCTGACATTCCTTACGAGGAGAAGGACGAGTTTGACGGGATATGCAAGCAGTATGATGTGGATCTCATTTCACTCATCGCACCTACATCCCATGAGAGAATATCCATGATCGCAAATGAAGCGAGTGGATTTGTATATTGCGTGTCATCACTCGGTGTAACTGGAACAAGAACCAAGATCACCACAGACATAGGAGCCATGGTCGATCTGGTGAAGAAGGCGAAGGACATCCCTTGCGCTGTAGGTTTCGGAATATCCACACCTGAGCAGGCAAAGCAGATGGCGGAGAAGTCAGACGGTGTCATCGTCGGTTCAGCCATCGTCAAGCTGTGTGCCCAGTACGGCAAGGCCTGTGTGCCTTATGTGAAAGATTATGTGAAGAGCATGAAGGATGCGATAAGGTAGGAAAATGAAAACCCTACGTTTGGCAACTTTGATTGTTGTCAAAACGTAGGGTTTTTGTGATAGATAAGTTGTAGATTTTAACAGATAATGGAATGCCTTGGTCCTATTACCTCGATGTTATACGAGGTTTTGACGGCTGCCAACATACCGCTGATATGGTGCTTATTAATTTTGTAGATCTTTTTTTTTAAAGTGAGATAAGCCGCATTTATTAAATAACGAGTGTCTATAGGTAATTGGCTATTTCCTATGATATTCATAAGCTCATCGTATAGCTCTGTTTTTTCTTTAGTTGATAACATAGATATTCACCCCCTTTCGTTGATGTGAAAAAACATATCGATATGCTTATTATATTGTTTTTATACCAAAAGTCAATAACATGTTATGGATTTTTAACAATTGTTGTGTTTTATAAATATGTTGACACCACTTTTAGTTTCTGATATAACATATACATCAGCGATTGCTGATATCCATAATGAAAATTGAATAAATCATATTTTAAGTAGAAGAGTTTGAAAACATGATGAGTAGCAAATGCTACAAGTCTGCGATCATGACTCTTTTTTTGTTGCCTTTCGGGCATGGGTCAGATTGCAAATGATAACTGAATATGCATCTGCCCAGTGACCGGGGCAGCAAAGAATACGGACACAGCGACTGTCATCGGCTGAAAAATGACAGACCGAGGAGCAGACACCGTGGAGGTGTGAGCTGGTGAAGCTCTTGATAACTTATAGATACAGTTTAGATTTATTTTAATTTTTCATTATGGAGGTAACGATTATGAGATATTCATTTACAGAAAAGACATCACATAGACAGCAGGAGACAGCATACATGCTTTACATGATCATCGGCAGCTATTTTCACAGATGCAGATGTAAGTCGAAGGCGGTTGAGGAGAATCTCTTTCTTTATTATAAGGAGCTTCAGGAGAAGAAACAGGTGGAGAAGGAGAGGCAGATCATCAAAGTAAGCGAGGGAGTGTTGAAAGACAACATTGTGGATCTGGCGGAGATGAATGCTGAGGCGGTTATCTCAAAGGTAAATGATCTGTATATCCTTAGCTTTTATACAGGATTTGAGAGAGTCGTGGTGACTGTTGATGAGAAAGGCTGCTATGAGATAAGCCTGGGTAGGGATGAACTAGCGGCATAGAAGGTGTTGTGAGCAAACAGCTGAAGTATAGTGGCAGTTGTTCAGGGGATAAATAAACTTGAGCAACTGCCGCGTTTTTACTTGATATGGGAACTAATGTTCGATATAATAGATGCAGGCTTTAGCATAGAGTAGGAGACTTTTATGGATCATTTTGAATTGGTATCAGAATACAAGCCCACCGGAGATCAGCCGGAGGCAATAGAAAAATTGGTAAAGGGTTTTCAGGAAGGCAATCAGTTCGAGACGCTGCTCGGTGTAACCGGATCTGGTAAGACATTTACCATGGCGAATGTCATACAGCAGCTGAATAAGCCTACTTTGGTTCTTGCACATAACAAGACTTTGGCGGCGCAGCTTTATGGAGAGATGAAGGAATTTTTCCCGAATAATGCGGTGGAGTATTTTGTATCATACTACGATTATTATCAGCCGGAAGCATATGTGGCGTCTACGGATACTTATATTGCAAAGGATTCGTCTATAAATGATGATATTGACCGGATGAGACATAGTGCAACAGCGGCGCTTATAGACAGGAAGGACGTCATCGTGGTTGCGTCTGTATCGTGTATATATGGTATCGGTGATCCGGACGAGTATAGGAATCAGATGCTCTCATTCAGAGTGGGCATGATAAAGGACAGGGATCAGGTCATCGATGAGCTGACAGATATACAGTATGACAGGAATGATATGGATCTGCAGAGAGGTACATTTAGGGTGCGTGGGGATGTGCTGGAGATCATTCCTGTGTCTACATTTGATGATGGAATAAGGATAGAATTCTTCGGAGATGAGATAGATAGGATCACGGAATTTGACCCGCTCACCGGAGAGGGAAAGAGGGATCTGACATACACTTGTCTGTTCCCGGCGTCCCACTATGTGGTTGGACAGGAGAAGATGGAGAAGGCACTGAAGAGGATAGAGGCAGAACTCAAGGACAGAGTTGCGTATTTCAAGTCAAAGGATAAACTCATTGAGGCCCAGCGTATCGAGGAGAGAACTAACTTTGACATGGAGATGATGCGGGAGACTGGATTTTGTTCTGGAATAGAGAATTATTCAGGACCTCTGGCTGGCAGATCAGCTGGGGAGACACCGAGCACATTGCTGGATTTCTTTGGTGATGACTTCCTTCTTATTATAGATGAGTCGCATATGACAGTGCCGCAGGTTGGTGCTATGTATTCGGGAGACCGTTCACGTAAGATGAATCTGGTGGACTATGGCTTCAGGCTTCCGTCGGCACTTGACAACAGACCTCTCAATTTCTCAGAATTTGAGCAGAAGCTGGATCAGGTCATGTTCGTATCTGCCACACCAGGCAAATACGAGGAAGAACACCAGATGCTCATGGCTGAACAGATCATCAGACCTACGGGACTTCTTGATCCGCCGGTTGAGGTCAGACCGGTTGAGGGACAGATAGACGATCTGCTCAAAGAGGTCCGCAAGGAGACTGAGCAGGGACACAAGGTGCTTGTAACTACTCTTACAAAACGTATGGCTGAGGACCTCACCAGCTATATGAGGGATAATGATATAAAGGTAAAATATCTGCACTCGGATATAGATACTATGGAGAGAGTTGAGATAGTGAGAGATCTCCGTCTTGGTGTGTTCGACGTGCTTGTTGGAATCAACCTTCTGAGAGAGGGACTTGATATACCGGAGATCACTTTGGTGGCAATACTGGATGCTGACAAGGAAGGTTTCCTGAGATCGGAGACATCGCTCATCCAGACCATAGGAAGAGCAGCCCGAAATGTAGATGGACATGTCATCATGTATGCGGACACTATTACGGGTTCTATGAAGTATGCCCTAGATGAGACGAGCAGACGTCGTGAGATACAGCAGAAGTATAATGAGGAACATGGAATAACCCCTAAGACTATAGAGAAGAGCATAAGGGATCTCATAACCATAGAGGTGAAGAAGGAGGAGCTTCCAGATGAGGATAAGGACGCTGAGTCCATGACGAAGAAGGAGCTTCAGAAGGTTATTGCCAAGCTGACCAAGAAGATGAATATGGCGGCAGCAGACCTCAACTTTGAGGTGGCGGCGGAGATCAGAGATCAGCTCAAGGTGTACAAGGCGGCACTCAGAGATTATGATAAGGACTGAAATATAAATAATAAAGAGAAAAGGTTAGATCAAGATGGAAGACAATAAGAATTATGAACGCAGTGAGCATCTGGAGGATATAACGGATGCGAGCATGAAGGATGATTATTTCAACGCCAGCAGGAATATTGATAGGAAGTATATAACTATTGAGGGCGCACGTGAAAATAATCTAAAGAATATCAATGTCAAGATTCCAAGGGACAAATTTGTCGTCGTGACAGGACTTTCGGGATCAGGTAAGTCTTCACTGGCATTTGACACGATATATGCGGAGGGACAGAGACGATACATGGAGTCTCTGTCCTCCTATGCGAGACAGTTCCTTGGACAGGCTGAGAAGCCGGACGTGGACAAGATAGAGGGACTTTCCCCTGCAATCTCCATAGATCAGAAGTCAACAAACAGAAATCCTCGATCTACAGTTGGTACTGTCACAGAGATATACGACTATTTTAGACTTCTATATGCAAGAGTGGGAATACCACACTGTCCGAACTGCGGCAAGGTCATAAGCAGACAGACGGTTGACCAGATGGTGGATGAGATCATGAAGCTTCCAGAGAGGACAAAGTTCATGGTGCTTGCGCCTGTGGTCAGAGGCCGAAAGGGAGAGCATGTAAAGCTTCTTGAGAAGGCAAAGAAGAGCGGATTTGTCAGAGTGGTTGTCGATGGAAGTATGTATGAGCTGTCAGAGGAGATAAAACTTGATAAGAATAAGAAACACAGCATAGATATAGTTGTAGATCGTCTGGTTGTCAGACAGGATGTGGAGCGTCGACTCACGGATTCCATAGAGACAGCCCTTCAGCTCGCAGAAGGTCTTATGAAGATAGAGGTGATCGGGGAGAGGGATGAGAACGGTGTTCAGAAGGAGAATGCTGTCATCAATTTTTCAGACAGCTTTTCATGTCCGGATTGCGGAATCAGCATAGATGAGATAGAGCCGAGAAGCTTTTCGTTCAACAATCCATTTGGCGCATGCCCGACATGTGCAGGTCTTGGCTTCAAGATGGAATTTGATCCGGATCTTATGATACCCGATCAGAGTCTGTCTATAAATGATGGAGCCATTGTGGTACTTGGATGGCAGTCATGCAATGATGGCAAGAGCTATTCAAATGCAATACTCAAGGCACTCGGTAAGGAATATGGGTTCTCTCTGGATACACCATTTCAGGATTACCCACAGGATATAAAAGATCTCTTATTATATGGAAAGAACTCTCGCCCAGTTAAGGTGTACTATAAGGGACAGCGCGGTGAAGGCGTGTATGACATAACATTTGAAGGACTTCTGAAGAGTGTCGCAAGAAGATACAGGGAGACATCTGCTGAGTCTACTAAGGCTGAGTATGAGACATTCATGACTATAACTCCGTGTGAGGTTTGCGGTGGCAAGAGACTTAAGCCCACAGCCCTTGCTGTTACAGTTGGAGATAAGAATATTGCTGAACTTACAGAGCTTCCTATCACAGAACTTGCAAAATTCATGAAAGAGCTGGAGCTCACGGACAGACAGAAGATGATAGGCGCAGCTATACTCAAGGAGATCAGGTCAAGATTGCATTTTCTTATAGACGTGGGTCTTGACTATCTGTGCCTGAGCAGGGGTACAAGCACGCTCTCAGGAGGTGAGGCGCAGAGAATTAGACTTGCAACGCAGATAGGTTCAGGTCTGGTGGGTGTTGCGTATATTCTTGACGAGCCGAGTATCGGACTTCATCAGAGGGATAATGACAAGCTCATAGCTGCTCTCAAGAATCTGAGAGACCTTGGAAATACTCTGATCGTTGTCGAGCATGACGAGGACACTATGAGGGCTGCGGATCACATCATAGATATAGGACCGGGAGCCGGTGCAAATGGTGGATATGTGGTTGCAGAGGGAACCGCAGAGGATATCATGAAGTGCGAGAATTCTATCACCGGTGACTACTTAAGTGGCAGGAAGAAGATAGAGGTTCCGGATGTGAGGAGAAAGCCAACTGGATGGCTCACTGTCAAGAATGCTTATGAGAACAATCTCAAGCATATAGATGTGGATATACCACTTGGAATCATGACATGTGTGACGGGTGTGTCTGGTTCAGGAAAGAGTTCTCTGGTAAATGAGATCTTGTACAAGAAGCTGGCGAGAAGACTCAACAAGAGCAGGATTAAAGCAGGAAAGCACGACCATATCATTGGCTATGATGCTTTGGATAAGATTATCAATATAGACCAGTCACCTATAGGTAGAACGCCGAGGTCCAATCCGGCTACGTATACAGGTACATTTGATCTGATAAGGGATCTGTTTGCCGGAACCAAGGATGCCAAGGCAAGAGGTTACGGCAAGGGAAGATTCAGCTTCAATGTATCTGGTGGACGATGTGAGGCGTGTCGTGGAGATGGAATAATCAAGATAGAGATGCACTTCCTGCCAGATATATATGTGCCATGTGAAGTGTGCGGAGGAAAGAGATACAACAGGGAGACCCTGGAGGTCAAATACAAGGGTAAGAGTATCAATGAAGTTCTCGATATGACTGTTGATGAGGCATGTGAGTTCTTTGCAAATGTTCCGAGAATACTCAGGAAGATAGAAACGTTGCGAGATGTGGGACTAGGATATATCAGGCTTGGACAGCCATCCACCACTCTGTCAGGCGGAGAGGCACAGAGAATCAAGCTTGCAACCGAGTTGTCAAGGCGTGGAACAGGAAAGACAATATATGTACTTGATGAGCCTACCACGGGACTTCATTTTGCTGATGTTCACAGGCTTGTGGATATACTCAGGAGGCTCAGCGAGGGCGGAAATACGGTTGTTGTTATCGAACATAACCTTGACGTCATCAAGACCGCAGATTATATTATTGACATGGGACCTGAAGGAGGTGCTGGCGGTGGAACGGTCATTGCCAGAGGAACTCCGGAGGAGGTAGCAAAGATACCTCAGTCGTATACAGGACAGTATCTGAAGAGGTATCTCGGCATGTAAGGGATGTGTCGAATAATTACATCGGAGGTAGATGACAACATGGATGAACAGAATAATGTAGATGGTATCCACAAGGATGATAGATTGTCATTAGAGGGTAATCTGGAACAGAAAGATACGCTGAATAATGAACAGGCACGTTCGGGATATGATCAGCCGTGTCAGACGCAAAATTATGGCCAGTCAGGGCAGCAGCCGCAGTACAGCGCACCGGGACAGCCGCAGAACTATGGTCCGGCAGGGCAGCAGCCGTATCACGGACAGTCAGGATATGATCAGCAGAGACAGTGGAATCAGGATTCATATGCACAGCAGATGCAGGCAGACGGACAGGAATATCAGCAGAGACCACAGTACAGCCAGCTGGGTCAGCCGCAGAATTATGGTTCGTCAGGGCAGCAGCCGTATCAGCAGCCTCGGTATGGCGCACCGGGACAGCCGCAGAATTATTATGGTTCGTCAGGGCGGCAGCCATATCAGCAGCCGCAGTACAGCGCACCGGGACAGCAGCAGAACTATGGTCCGGCAGGGCAGCAGTCATACCAGCAGCCACCATACGGTCAGCCGGGACAGCAGTCTACACCGTATGACAGTCCAATGGGATACGTTGGGTATGAGTACAGACAGAATGTTCCTGTAGATGTCAAGAAGGGTTCAACACATATACCAAATCTGTTGAATATTGTTGGAATGATCATGGCTTTGATCACAGTATTTTTGCCGTATGCACATATGGATTCTGATGTCAGAACGATAAGTGGAGTATTTGGCATAGATGTAATATCTGTAATTGTAGTGGCAGTATTGCTTGTTGCAGATATAATAAGTGCGTTCATGAACAAAACTGTAGCATATATAATTGATCTTGTGATATCAGTTATCATTGGAGGCGCACTCATATTCGAGTTTGTGCTCTCGCTGATAGATCTTGGCAGGCTGGACAAAACAGTAAATGCCGGTCTCGGTTTTGGTGCATGGTTCAGCGTGGTAACAGCAATTCTTCTTCTGGTATCAGTGCCTGTATGGTGGGCAGTCAGCAGGAAAAAGGCAAAGTCAGAGAAAGAAACTGCGGAATCTGCAGTATAACAGAAGAAAAGAATTGAAGATATCAGGCTTTGCCATAAATGAAATATAAGAATCTTAAGGACAAAACGTGTTGATGGATCAATCCCATTTAACAACGCTTTGTCCTTATTTATTTGTTTTGGCTTGTTTTATTTATTTGTCTTTTTGTTGGCCGTTTTCGTTCGTTCTTTTGCCGTGTTCATTATTTGTCCACCCAGTACGCATTTGAGTCCTTTTTATTTGGATACATTTTTTATAACTCATTTGATACTATCTAAAATAACACTTTATAACAATGCGTTTTTATATTTGCGCTGGGATTCGAAGGAATTTGTTACAAAATTATCCTAAATTCAAATCAAAACTGCATTCTAGGATAATACCCTGATATTTTGTAACTTTCAGTTCGATTAAATGGAGAAATTGGATAATTTTATCCTTATTCAACCAAAACAGGCTGATTTGGTATAAAAAGCACTTGACGTAAAGATGACAAATATTTATCAGACGAAATCAGAGCCAAAACAACAAATAAGAACCCCACCACGACTTGTATATGCTGTGATGGGGTTCTTTAAGTTTACGTGAGCGATACTTGTCCGATAGGTACCGGATAGTTTATCGTTACATTTGTTAATTGTTCTGTTAAAGAATTAGTCGTTAGCCTTACCAACTGATCCGAAGAGTTCCATCTTCTCCTTAACAGTAGCCTTGATAGCCTCGAAACCAGGAGCGAGAAGCTTTCTAGGATCAAATCCCTTGCCCTCGAGATCCTTACCAGCCTCGATGTACTTTCTTGTAGCATCTGCAAATGATAACTGGCACTCTGTGTTAACGTTGATCTTTGAAACGCCAAGTGAAATAGCCTTCTTGATCATGTCAGCTGGGATACCTGTACCACCGTGAAGAACTAATGGCATAACACCTGTCTTCTGCTGGATAGCATCAAGTGTCTCGAAGCTAAGTCCCTTCCAGTTAGCTGGGTACTTACCATGGATGTTACCGATACCAGCAGCAAGCATATCAACGCCGAGATCAGCGATAGTCTTACACTCATCTGGATCAGCGCACTCGCCCATACCAATAACTCCGTCTTCCTCACCACCTATGGAACCAACCTCACACTCGATTGAGAGACCAAGCTGATGAGCTACGTTAACGAGCTCTGTTGACTTAGCAAGGTTCTCCTCGAATGGATAGTGTGAACCATCGAACATGATAGAAGTGAAACCAGCCTTAACACACTTGTAGCATCCTTCGTATGTTCCGTGATCAAGGTGAAGAGCTACAGGAACTGTGATTCCAAGTGAATCATGCATAGCCTTAACCATTGCTGCAACTGTCTCAAATCCTGTCATATACTTTCCAGCGCCCTCTGAAACACCAAGGATAACAGGTGACTGAAGCTCCTGAGCTGTGAGGAGAACAGCCTTTGTCCACTCAAGGTTGTTGATGTTGAACTGACCTACTGCGTAGTGACCAGCCTTAGCTTTCTTTAACATTTCTGTTGCTGAAACTAACATTTGTAAAATCCTCCGTAAAATTATATTTGGATACTTACGTATCCACTTACGCTGATTATAACC
>ENA-OXZW01000407-OXZW01000407.1-human-gut-metagenome-genome-assembly--contig:-NODE-407-length-13329-cov-5.194139_pt1 | contig 13329 bp, 28 predicted proteins | sample MGYA00243424_ERZ652812 | MGnify/ENA primary metagenome ERZ652812 (study PRJEB26926, sample SAMN06164808) | human gut metagenome | biome: ENVO:00009003; feature: ENVO:2100002; material: ENVO:00002003... | reverse complement strand
CATACGAGATGACGTCGAGTCTCGTGGGCTCGGAGATGTGTATAAGAGACAGCCAGCAGACACCCGCGTTTTTGCAAGTGCCTTTCCGATTTGGCTCGCTGTAAAATAACTCATACTTTCACCCCCATAAAACCAGTGTGTTTTTAACAAAAAATGGCGCAGAAAAAGTCTGCGCCATTCGACAAATTTTATCCGTATTTTGTTTTCCAACGGCGCATGGTAAAATCTGGATTATAAATCGTAGACGTGCACAAAAGAAAGGAGAAAACAAAATGGATTTTGAGCAAAGAAGCGGTAAAGAAGTTGAAACGACCATCATCGACGGAATGCCTGCCAGCATCCTGACCGGCACCGACCGCACCCCTGCACCCTGGGAGGAATGAGTTATGAAAAATCTGTCACACTTTCGCACCCATGCCCGTGCCCTGCTGGCCTGCTATTTGGATATGACCCCGGAGCAGCAGCGCCTTGCTCGCGCTTACATTCAAGATAAGGCCCTGCCGGAGGTGCAAGCCCTGCGTAACGCAGCCGGTACGCCCGGCGGGGCGCTGGCTGCTGACCTGTTGCAAAATTTGCAACAGCCTTGCAACCGCGAATAGCAACGTGCATTTTTTGCACATTGCTCGTGCATGCCGCGCGCATCTTGCAAATACGCATTTTTTGTGGATTTTTTCACTAAAAACAGTGCACGAAGGGGGATTGACGACCACAACCAGCGGTTTTATAATATGGTTGTAAACAGGTTTACAGGCCCAAGCGCTTACGCTGTTCCTCTTGCGATTTTTTGAAATTATCGTTGTGGGACTCAATTTCGGCTTCAATTTGAGCGGCAATGTCTTTCCACTGGCTTGTATCGTCACCTGCTATCCGGCGGTTGATCTCCCACACGTCCAAATGGCAACAGCCACGGCCAAGTGGAGCAACGGTTGCCTTGCAGTCGGTTACATAAGCATTGTCTTTTAGCTCTTGTTTTCCAAGCTCTGTAAGCTCGTATTTTTGCTTATCGTTCATCCGAATAAAGCCGCCAGCTTCAAGCGTTTTCAAGTGAAATCCAACGTTTTTGATGCCATACTGATACCACCAGAGCCCCGGATAACCGTGCTCTGGATGCGGGTACAGCTTCCCGCTTGAGCAATAGCTCAAAAGCTTGATTTCCGCAACGTAAAGGCCACGCTTTGACGGGTAAGAAATCTTTTTCCGTTCCTGAAAAGTAATGACTTTGCATGTGCCGTTTACGGCGTCAAAAGACATCGACGGCGCATAGTCTTTATAATAAGACGGATCTTGATAATACTGCCGCTCTTCTGGAGAAATGGGCGGTTCTATGTCCTGATCAAAGGCAAAAGCGGTGAACAAATCCATTGCTTACACCTCTTTCAGCTCTTCAAGCTTCAGATCCAGATAGCTTCTTGAACGCACGGGCATTTTGTCAAAGTAAGGCTCAAAGGATGCATACCACCTTTGATTTGAGTTTGCACGCCCTCGTTCCGTTTTAAGGGCAGAAAGCTTTTGGAGCTGCTTTGTATAGGCATTGTCTATCAGGACGTTTACGGTGTCTGCGGCGGTTTCCTGACTGAGAGCTTGAGCTTTCAAAGAGGAAAGGTCACTGGTGAATTTTATCCCTTTCTGTTGCAGTTCGACCATGTTGTCCAACCGCTCCATAGCGAGATCGTACCTCGAAAAGAAAGTTTCTGGGTTAGTCGTTTTCTGCATGATATTCAAGGAATCTTGAAATTCATCCATGAAAATTTTGGCGTTCATCCGGTCAATTTCCGCTATTGCTTCTTCTGGTGTAACCCTATCAACGCTTTCCATCGCAGGGGAATTAAAAGTATCTGAAGCAGCCGCGGTGTCTCCTGAATGATAAGAACGGTATTTGGTTTTGTTGTAATCGACAACGCAAAGCGTTGCGACCAAAAAAGGAAAGGCGAAGAAAGCGATGAACAAAATGGAAATTTCTGAAATATTGAAAGAAGGTTTCCAGATGCTCAGTATAGGACACAAGCAAATCAAACCAATAGCAAAGCAGCCAGCCCACTGCAAAAGCGTAGGCCTTGCGTCTTTCCATTTTACGGATGTTTGCTTGTACGGCGTTCTTTCCTTGTAAATCGGTTGAACTGTAGAGCCGGAAGAAACGATAGCTTTTGCAATTGCACGCTGCGTGCGTTTGCTTGGCGTGATAGTTTTCTTTACCTTCTTAAGCCAACGCTTGTTTTCGCGGTCTCGTTGATCGTAAGCCGAAACTTTTCCGCGCCGTGACATGCCGCAACACCTCACACATATTAAATTTTACATCACATAGGAGGACACCATGAACGAAACCGAACGGCAAAGCTACATTGACGCAATTATCAAGCTGCTGGAAAAGGCAGACCCGCACAAGCTGCGCCTGGTCTGGGTTTACGCCAGCAGGCTGATCAAATAAATCAAGGTAGCAAAAGAAGGGGAACCCTTACGGGTTTCCCTCTTTTTTTTGCAGCTTTTCAGCCATCCGCTCCAAAAGCTTCCAGTCCTCGGGCTCCAGCTCTGCCAGCATCTCCACAAACCGACGTTTGAAATCATCACCATCATTTTCGGTGATGTCACCGAGAAAGGCGGCAATTTTTTCTGATCGGGTGATCTGGTTGAACATCTCCCCTTCGCCTGTCCGCAGCCACGTCTCGTTGACGTTGAACTCGCGGCAGATGTCGGAGATCGTTCGGTCGCTGGGCTCCACTACGTTTACTTCGTAGCTGCCAACTGTATTTCTTTTGAGGTTCAGTCTGTCTGCAAAGGCTTGCTGCGTCAAGTTAATCTGCTTCCGCAGTTCCTTGACTCGTTCGCCGATTGTCATGGAGCTCACCTCCGTGACCTTATTATAACACAGCGCAAAATGGAAGTCAATGAATTTTGTTTAAGAAATCAACAAAAATACCCTTGACAAATGTTGTTTAATGACTTATACTTGTCATGTAATCAACAAACGCAAGTAAACAGGAGGACAAAACCATGAACGCACTTTCTATTAACATTCCGGCCAACTTCATTGCAAGCTGCGAATGCACCTTGCAGCGGTACAACGCCGCAAAGACCGACGCAGAGCGCCGGGCCGTTCTGGACCGCCAGACGGTGCAGGGTCTGTGGTGGGCGATCAAGTTCGTCATCCAACTTCAGACCGCTTACATGAGTGAGAAGGAGCTGAAGCACGCGATCCGCCTCACCCACTTCCGCGGCACTGTGTGCCCGGCATTTCAGGCTTGAGAGGAGGGCTAAGGGATGATGGACGTTTACGAGATCGCAGCTCGGGGCAGGCGCACCCGGGAAGTAGCTGATGCGGACGGCGTTAGTTATGTTGTACCCACAAGGGGTTACAACTGGTTTCGCTGGAAGGGATGCCGCCGGTCTGGCCAGTGGATTCACGGCGCTGAAGCCGAGACGCATTGCGATGCACTGCAAGTCTACGACAATGGCGCATGGCACCCGGTCGTTGCTTTTTCTCACGGTTATATGGGCCCGGCGGCTGACTACACCGTGGCCGGCGTGAAGATGTTTAAGGAGGTCTGAACGATGAAAATTTTCAAACAGGATGCACGCACAGGCGTTTCGTGCGGGGTGAATAACTTTGGTGAAGTGTTTTGCGGGGACGATCGTTCGGGTTATACCCTGCCGGACACACCGAAGAATCGGGAGTATGTTCTGGCCGATTTTGATTTCTGGACACAACCCGCCTGATGATGACCCTGTGGCAAGGGTCGAAACCACCCGGCAGCCAGCCGGGCAAGGTCGCGGGTGCCAACCGCAGAAGGAGTTGATACATATGGCAAAGGCAAAGAAGAACCGCACCGATCTGGCGGCAGAGCGGTACAGCATCCCCATTGACGGGGCCCACGCTGCGGACGCTTTGGTCAACGAGCTGTTTGACTCGCTGGACCCCCGGGACAAGCAGACTCTGCTCTGGATGGGCATGGGCATGGCAGCGGTACGCAAGAACGACCGCCAGAACCAGCAGGACGGGGTGGCGTGATAGGAGGGAAGGACATGGACGATCTGAAAACACTGATTCCAGTTAGCTACGACAACCCGGAGCGCCCCACGGTGAGCGGCCGGGAGCTGCACGAGTTTTTGCAGGTCAAGACGGCCTATAAGGACTGGTTTCCCCGCATGGTGGAGTACGGCTTCACCGAGGGTGATGATTTCAACCCGCTCAAAATTGAGCGGGTTCAGGACGAGGGCGGACGCAAAGTCAGCCGAACACTCGATGACCACCAGCTCACCATCCCAATGGCCAAAGAGCTGTGCATGATCCAGCGCAACGAACGAGGCAAGCAGGCACGGCAATATTTTCTGGCCATTGAAGCCCAGTGGAACAGCCCGGAAGCGGTCATGCGCCTGGCGGTGCTTATCGCCCAGAAGCAGAACGACCAGCTCAAGGCCGTAAACAAACAACTTTTGGCCGAGAACAACGACCTGAAGCCGGATGCAGAGTATGCCCGGGCGGTGTGCGTGGGCAAGAACTGCCGCACCACTACCAGCATTGCCAAGGATTACGGCCTGAGCGCCGAGAAACTCAACAGCATCCTTCACGGCCTGAAGATCCAGTACAAGACCAGCGACGGCCAGTGGGTGCTATACGCCAAGTATTGCGGCAAGGGTTACACCAAAAACCGCAAATCCACGCCGTTCCAGCACAAGAGCACCGGCGAGTGGGACACCAAGAACACCACCGTTTGGACGGAAGCCGGACAGCGCTTTATCTATGAGCAGCTCAAGGCCGTGGGAATGCTGCCCAGCGTGGAGCGCAGGCAGAGCGTGGAGCAGATGGAGCTTGCCGCCCGGCAGCACAACCAGGACGGCGTGGCGTAAGGATACAAACTTATTTTGGAGGTTACAATTATGAAAAAACTGCATGTGAAAGCTACGTTTATTGAGCCGGTGCTTGGCACCTGGCCCGCAAACCCCAATGTGGCCCGCGAGTTTATCGCCAGCAAGTCGCCGGATGCTGCAACCATCGAGGATGAAGTGGCGGCTCTTGGCCCTGATGCGGTAGCTGACAAGGGCATGACCGTTTTCCCGCGTGACCCGGACGGCAATCCGATTTTTTACGATTACCAGATCAAGGGCATGTTTAAGGATGCTTGCGGCATGCTTTCCCGCATCGGCGGCAAGACCGAGACCGGCAAGAAAAAGGCCGTGAACGAAAGCGGCAAGCTGACCGCTTACAAGAAGGTCATTGACGGCCTGATCTTCGTTCAGCCCCGCATGATTCCCATTCACGTGAACGGTGAGATTACCGACTGCCAGCGTCCGCTGCGTGCACAGACTGCACAGGGCGAGCGCGTGAGTCTTGCCAACAGTGAGGAGATCCCGGCGGGCAGCAGCTGCGAGTTTGACGTGACCCTCCTTGACGACAGCCACGAAAAGGCTGTGCGCGAGTGGCTGGATTATGGCCAGCTCCGCGGAATCGGCCAGTGGCGCAACAGCGGCAAGGGCCGGTTTACTTACATCGCCTATGAGGTGAAGGCCTGAGAGCAACGGCATGGCATTGACGGCCCCGATTCGCGGAGGCGGTGCGATGCACGGCTTGGCAATGGCAAGGCTGAGTTCGATTGGCCGTGCGATGGCTTTGCGTCGCGATGCTCAGCAAAGGCGGTGCAGCTCGAGGCGTGGCAAAGGCTATGAGGTGAACTGCTGTGCAGTGGCAGCGTACTGCGACCTACCGCGTCGCAGCGGCACGGAGAAGCACAGACAGGCAAGGCGAAGGAATGGCAGAGAAAAGCGCTGATGTGATTTGCGAAGGAAAAGCGGTGCACCGTAACGATTCGCTGCGGCAAGGTTTTGCTTCGGATGCATTGGCATGGCAGCGCGACACACTGCGACGGCGCAGCAAAGAAAAGACATTTTATTAAACATTTTATTAAAAGGAGTGAACGAGCATGAAAAAAATTATTGTTGGTGTAGCGTCCGTATTGGCAAGCGCTTTGCTGATGGCCGGATGCAATAAGCAGGTCATCGATTTGACTTATGAATACAACTGGGCACAGCTGAAAATGCCCGACGGAACGATTGTCGAGGGCAATATCGAAAGCTGGTGCGACTATGAAGGCGACCAGCTTCAGGTTGTGATTGACGGTGTGACCTATCTGGTTCATTCGTCCAACATTGTTATGTGTCATTGATGCAAGGAGAATCTTTATGAAATTTACGATGCGAGATAAAATTTGCAAGCTCATCGGCAAGTACAACGAGTTGGAACAGCAGGCTATGGTTAATGTCGCTGGAGGTGCATTTCGCACTATGCTCGGCAAGATGCCTACCAAAGAAGAGGAAAACGCTTCGGAGAAGGCCAGCATTTACCACTGGATGCAGGAGGATTTGAAGCAGCTACTGGAAGAGGACGAAGCTGCAGCAGCCCAGGAAGACCCGCGCAAAACCGCCCCGGCTGGCAAGTGGTGCACGGAATCGGCGGCACAGACATCCGAGAGAGTCGCAAAGGAGGCGCGGAACAATGGGTGAAGCACTGGCGGTCATCATCGCGTTTGCCGTCCTTCTGGGCATCTCGTGGGGCGTTACATGCGCCGCTGTGTGGGCCATCTGCGCATTGATGCACTGGACGTTCACCTTGGCTACCGGAACGGCGGCGTGGATCGCGCTCTGGCTCATTGGCAGCTTTGGCAGCTCCAAGAAGTGAGGCGCTGACCATGCCTGCGCAGAAGAAGCACTACAACAAGCGTTGGCTTGAACAGCGCTGGGATACAAGGCAGCCGGAACGGTTGGCTCACATCCGGCTGAAACAGCAGCTGAGGGGAAAAAAGGAGGGGTGCGACAGTGAAGCCGAGCATGGGAATTGCAGAATGCTGCCAGATCATGCGGGACAACGGCATTTCGGTGAGCGAGCCGATCTTTACCGGTATGATTCAGGCCGGTAGCTTCCCGGCATGGGCGGTGCCGTCTATTGACACCAAGAGCGCCGCCCCGCTGATCTCTCGTGCCGGATTTATGGCGTGGGTGAAGGACTTTTACAAGCTCGAAAAGGTTTACACAAAGGAGGATCCAAAAGAATGAAACTCAAATCTACTACCTACTACTGGCTGGCTGTCATTTTTGGCGGCATTGGAATGGGCGCAGCTATGGGCGCAGAGGGCACCGCGCAGACCACAGGATACATCTCCGGCACGCTGTTTGCGGTGTCGCTGGTGCTGATTTTGGCCGCTGTTCTGCTGGCTCGTCTGGGCTTTGCCGCAGAGGACAGGGAGAGAGCCGCAAAGCGGCGCAAGTACGGCAAGATCAACCGCACCCACGCCCGCAACCCGGAGTATCCGGAGAATCAGGAGCGCGGGGCATGATGACGGCTAAAGAGTACGTTGAGGACAAAGTCAAATCCTACACGCGGCTTGCCGAACGCTGCAAGCGAGAAGCCGAAGCCTCAGATGACATTGTTGTACGGGCCGGATACTCCGCACGGGCAAACGTCTGGGAGATGTGCGCCGAAGAAATGGACAACGTGCGGGAGATGCTGCAAGAGGAGTCCGGGGAGATCACGTATGCCTGACACTGTCCACCATGTCATGTGGTACACCGTGTACGATGCCAAGACCGGAGACCTGATCGCCAGCGGTACGTCTGAGATGTGCGCAAGGCGGCTGGGTTACAAAAGCGCAAACAGCTTTGCGTCCGCGAGCAGCCACAGCCGCAACGGCAGGCGTCGGGCTCGCAAGTACATTTTTGAGAAAGAGCGCATCCGACGTGATGAGGTGGACAGTCTGCCGCCGATACGCCGCAAAAAAGAAGAGCCTGCCCGTGCGCCAACACGGACAAGCCCAAAGAGTGATGAGTCTCGCCGCCCATCACCACAAAAATAGCACAAAACAGGAGGTTTTACAAATGGCACTTTTGAGAATTTACGATGTGAAGCAAGAGCCGCCAGCGCTTGTTTCGCAGCAGCAATTTCCGGATACTTCGGATGCAATTGTGATTGCCGATGAACTGGCAAAGAGAAAGCCCGAACAGCTGTACAGGGTGTTTGACGCCGATATGAACGTTGTGTATGCGAGGTGAATATTTATGCAAGAAGAATTGACCGTCCGGGTGGAGCACCCGGAGCTGCCCGCGATCCGGTGGAACGAAGCCGAGGTGCAGCAGAATCTGACCGAGATGCTGGCCGCCTACACCGGCCGCGTCTACACCCCGGAAACCATCAAGGATGCCAAGGCCGACCGCGCCGCCGTGAACAAGCTGGACAAGCAGCTCAGCGATGCCGCCCGCAGTGCAAAGGCTTTTTACATGAAGCCGTTGGAAGAGTTCTTGCAGAGCGCCAAGCAGATGCAGAGCCAGTGTAAGGCTGTATCCGGCGCAATCGATGCTCAGGTCAAGGCTGTGGAGGAAGCCGAACGGCAGGACAAGGCCGACGCCCTGCAGGCTGTCTATGCGGACTGCATCGGCGAGCTGCTGGAGCTTATCCCCTTTGACCGCTTGCTTGTGCCCCAGTGGCTGAACAAGACCTATGACCTGGCAAAGGCCAGCCGTGAACTGCGCAAGAGCGTGGAGACCCGGCGGGAGGAGCTGCGTCTGATCCGGGAGACCTGCGGAGAGGACGCAGAGGCTTGCACCACGGAGTATCTGCGTGAACTGAATCTGAACGCTGCCCTTGTGGAGCATAGCCGCCGCCAGAATGCCAGGGACGCACAGCGCCGCGCAGAAGCCGAGAGAATGGCCGCAGAGCGGGCGCAGGCCACCGCTCCGGTCGTTATCCCTCCGACCGATGAAGAACGCCAGATCGCCACAGAAGCGGCTCAAACGGCGCAGGCCAATGCAGCCATTACGCCGGATGGCAGGTTGGATTTCGGCATGCTTCAGAAATTTGCAGAGCCTGCGCAGCAAGAGGCTCCGGTCCGCAAGCAGTATCGTTTCTGGGTGGAGTTCACCCGCGAGGACATCGCGTGGTTCAAACAGGGAGCCGCAGAGCGCGGCTTCCGCTATGGTTCTATCAAATAATTTTGGAGGTATTTACTTATGGCATTTACTCGTCCCGGCGCACCCGCGCCTACTTCGTCCGTTTCCAATGCACAGGCTCTGGCAAACCGTTCCGTCCAGAACGCCAACCTTGCAGGCAGCACTGCTATGCAGGCCGCATCCCCATCCCCGTCCGTTCCGGTGGAGATCACTGCTGCCGATGGCCAGCACCTCGTCGTCAGTTTTGACGAAGTACGGCGTTTTATTTGCGACAAAGCCACCGATGCTGAATGCAAAATCTTTCTGGAGACCTGCAAGCAGTACAAGCTGAACCCCTTCACCAAGGAAGCCTATCTGATCCACTACGACAACAAGAACGAGGACACCGCCAGCACCATCGTGCTGGGCAAGAACTGTTATCTGCAGATGGCCGAGCGCAACCCGGCCTACGATGGTTTTGAAGCTGGCGTGATCGTCCTGACCGCAGATGGCCAGCTGCTGAACCGTGAGGGTTCCATCGTCTATGATGGGAACGGCGGCGAGACCCTTCTCGGCGGCTGGGCGAAGGTCTACCGTAAGGACCGCACCCGCGCCAGCTACGAGGAAGTCAAGCTCAGTGAATACGACACCGGAAAGTCTCTTTGGAACGGCAAAAAGGCTACCATGATCCGCAAGGTGGCTTTGGTGCACGCCCTGCGTGAAGCATTTCCTTCTACTTTCGGCGCTCTGTACGATGAGAGCGAGGTGCGTGTGGACGCTGAAGGCGCCGCTCGTGAGGTGCCGCCTGAAGAACTGCCGGTGCTGGATCCTTACGCAGGCTCCCACCGCCACCGCAAGACAGCAGGCACCCTGATCCCTGCCTCGGATGCACCCTCTGCAGAGGAAAACGCCGATGATCCGTTTGGCGGTGATGATGCATGATCGTCCAGACCAAGAACGGCATCATGCTGCACGGTGAGATCGCCAAAGACCCGGTACTTCGCGATGCCGGGCAGAAGCGGGTGCTGAAGTTTGGCCTGAAAGCCAGCCGCACACAGGATGAATCCGGCAAATGGCAGAGCTTTTTTGTGGGTGTGAACCTCTGGCACGGCATCGACCAGTGGGATGGGATGCTGCAGAAAGGCGATCGGGTTACGGTTTTTGCCCAGAGGATAAAAGAACGGAAGTATAACGGCAAGACCTACTACTATGTAGACGCGGATGATGTTCAGCCCGGTGGGCTGGTAACGTTCCGCTGGCTGCAGCAGATGATTGACCTGATGGCGCAGCCGACCCCGCCGCCGGAACCTGCAGAACCGGCAGCAGAACCGGAAGGCCTGCAGGGTGCGCAGATGTACCCCAGCGAAAGCCTTGCAGACTACGCGCCGCACAGCACCAGCGCTCCGGAAGCAGCCCCTTCTGCTGAGTATGACCCCATCAACGATGATGCCGACGACCTGCCGTTCTGATCTCGCAAGCTGTGCTATCTGGCTATACGGGCGTGCAAAGGAGGTGAGCAAGTGGCAAAGGATGAAAAGAAGTCGTTTGTGGTGTATCTGGACTGGTTTGATGCGCTGGAGGAGTACACGGATGCCGAAGTCGGACAGCTGATGCGAGCTTTGGCGAAACACGTCCGCACTGGCGAGAATCCAACGTTTTCCGACCGTGGAATGCGTGGGAACTTCCGTTTCATGTGCAATGGAGTGGATTCTGCTACGGAAAAGTACGAGAACGTCAAGCAAAAGCGCCGTGAAGCCGGAAAAGCCCGTGCAGCTCAAATGCAAGCAAAATCAGCAAATGCTAGCACATGCTACCAAGTGCAAGCAAGTGGTAACTATAATGATACTGTTACTGGAACTGGAACTGTTACTGGAACTGGAACTGTTACTGGAACTGGAACTGTTATATCCCCTAACGGGGATATATATAATAGCGCCGCCCCCGCCGCCGTTGACGTAGAACTTTCCAAGATCGTCCAGCATTATCAGCAGGCCGTTGGGGACTTCCCACGCTCTGCGCTGGACAAGCTGCAGAAGTGGAGGCAGGAGTACAGCACAGAGATGATCCTGTTGGCGATTGACAAGGCCACAGAAGCCGGAAAGCGCTCGTGGAACTACATCAACGGCATATTGTCCGGCTGGAAACGGGACGGCCTGCGCACGCCGGGGGACGTGGCAGCGGCAGAAGCAAGAAGGACCACGCAGAAAGCAAACGCCCCACGGAACAAAGCGTTCATGGCGAGCAGACCGCCAGAAGAAGCGGAAAAAGCCGTTGATTTTTTGAAAAATGCGGCACATAGACGACCAATCGGGAAAAAAGGAGAGCGACCACAGTGAAAAACCCTTGCGGCAAAGACTGTCCCGACCGGCACTCGATCTGTCACGACAGCTGCCCGAAGTACGCAGAGTACAAGCGACAGCTGAAGGAGCAACATGCGTACACGAAAACCAAGAATGCGGCGGAGCGCATCAGCAAGAACGCATTTAATCAGGAATTTTGGATGGGAGGAAGAAAACGGTGAAAGTGTTGGTTGCCTGCGAGGAATCGCAGGAAGTGTGCAAGGCGTTTCGGGCCAAAACGTTTCCGGGCGTTGCAAAGGCCATGTCCGAACAATGGGGGTGAGCAAATGAGGTACAAGCCCGGCGCTTACATCGTCTCTCTCGACCACCTGATGGGGCAGGAACTTGTTTATTACGGCAGGAAACTGCTCCACAAGGGATGGTTTGGCAACTGGCAGCTGTGGTATGCGAAAGCTGAGCTTGCCAGACTGCGCATTCGTGAAGCTGTCAAAATGGAGGAAAAACATGAAGCCGAAAACGAAATCCGAGCTGATGGCCGAGTGGGCCAGCCAGCCCGGGCATCTCAAGAAAGAGCGGGAAGTCAAGGCTGTCCGCAAGGCGATGGACGATGCCCGCGCCGTGATGCAGGACGGGCTGAACCGGTACGTCAAGAAAAAGACCAAAGCCCGCAGCATGGCAAAAGCTGAAGCTGACCCCTTTGCTGAGCTGGAAGGCTGGGAAAGCATGGAGCAGATCCAGGATGCCTACGGGTACGGCGAGATCACCGCCGACAGGCGGGACAAACTGACAGACCTGTGGGAAGCCCGGGAAGCCGCCCGGAACAGTCGCAAAGGTGAGGGCAAGTACAACGACCTTGTGACGGAGATGCTGGAAACGGCCATCCGCAGGGTTGGCAGTGAGTATGCCGACATGCTCTTTGAATACGACCGGCAGCGCCGGGAAGCTGAAAAGCAATGCGAACAGCTGGCAATGGAAGGGATGATAAAAAAATGAAAGCCGTATTGATAAGCATCCGCCCCAATTGGTGCAAGCTGATTTGGGGTGGAATGAAAACCGTGGAGGTACGCAAGACCCGCCCGAAGCTGGAAACGCCGTTCAAGGTGTACATCTACTGCACCGGCGCCGAAAGCTGGTGGATGAAGTTGCCTAAGGCCGGTCTGCGGCAGATGGATGAGCGCTTCATCGGCACTTTTGTCTGCGATGAAATCTACAGAATCGACAGGGACTGCGTTGGGTTCAATTTCACGGCATCGAGTCTGGATTTGCCGGTTTACACCCTGCCGGAAAACAACGACGAAGAACGTAATGCCAAGCGAGAAGGGCTTACCACTTGTCTGACCGATGCGGAGCTTTCCAAATATCTCGGTATTCACCCGGGATATGGCTGGCACATTTCCAACTTAAAAATTTGGAATGAACCCGTAAGACTCAAAGATTTTTGGGGCATGAAGCCTTGCAAACACGGCGGCGACTGCTGTACTTGCCTGCAATGGGACAACATGAAGGAAAAGTGCTGTGCATCAAGATACATTTCCCGCCCGCCGCAAAGCTGGTGTTACATGGAGGACGGCGAATGAAGCTGACTCTCTACGGCGACCCGCGCACCAAAAAAAACTCTGCCCGCATCCTCAAAAACCGCTCAGGCGGGCGCTTTGTGGCCCCTAGCAAGGCTTACGTGGATTATGAGACGGACTGCCTGCGGCAAATCAAAAGGCCACACGGCCCTATCTCTGCCCGTGTAAACGTGCGGTGCGTATATTACATGAAGACCGCCCGCCGGGTCGATCTGGCAAACCTCATCGAGGCTACCACGGACATTCTGGTGAAAGCCCGCGTGCTGGAGGACGACAACAGCCGCATTGTTGCCGCCCACGATGGAAGCCGGGTGGAGCTTGATCGGAAACAGCCACGGGTGGAAATTGAGATTGAAGAAATGGAGGACGAAAATGGCTGAATATCATGTTGGGTGTGGACTGTTTGGAAATGTCTACGCTGGGACTTATGCCCCACCCCGCAAGGATGGTTTGCAGGCATGGCGTAACAAGTCAGAGGTAACAAGCGAAGCTGTCAAAGCGGTCATGGGGCATTTCATCACAGAAATGGAGCGTGACGACAAGACAAA
>ENA-OXZW01000400-OXZW01000400.1-human-gut-metagenome-genome-assembly--contig:-NODE-400-length-13436-cov-6.525596_pt1 | contig 13436 bp, 14 predicted proteins | sample MGYA00243424_ERZ652812 | MGnify/ENA primary metagenome ERZ652812 (study PRJEB26926, sample SAMN06164808) | human gut metagenome | biome: ENVO:00009003; feature: ENVO:2100002; material: ENVO:00002003... | reverse complement strand
TATGAGTTGATTGAGATGATCACCCAGCACAACAACATGGCGCAGTTTGAGCCTGCCCTCATCATGCGCTGGATTTTTAAGACCGCTGTTTCGGTGTGGCTCATCAGCAACACCTTCGATATTGTGATGGCGGTGTTCGACATCACCCAGAAGGTGGTGTCCGATTCCAGCGGCATCATTGCCGGAAACACCCGTGTCAACGACATTGGTCTGTCGATGTTGGAAGCCAGCCTGATGCAGATGGACGTAGGACCCCTGTTCGGGCTGTTCCTGCAAAGTTTCTTCATCGGCATCACCATGCGGATATTGAGCATCGTAATTTTCGTCATCGTCTACGGAAGAATGATTGAGATATATTGCATGGTGAGCCTTGCCCCCATCCCGATGGCGACCTTCGGCAACCACGAGCAAAGCCACATGGGACAGAACTACCTGAAATGCCTGTTCGCATTGGGCTTTCAGGGCTTTCTCATCCTCATCTGCGTGGCGATTTATGCGGTGCTGATCCAGAGCGTGGCAATTTCCGGGGATGCCATCAATTCCATCTGGAGCATCGTAGGCTATACCGTTCTGCTCTGTTTCAGTCTGTTCAAGACCAGTTCCGTGACAAAATCTGTCCTCGGAGCGCACTAAAGGAGGTGTTTGATTGGCTGCGTATATCTCTGTGCCCCGTGATTTGACCAAGGTCAAATCCAAAGTAGCGTTCAACCTGACCAAACGGCAGCTTGTCTGCTTTGGCACAGCGGCTCTCATTGGAGTGCCGCTGTTTTTTGTTCTCCGAGATTCCGGCGGCAACACTACCGCCACCCTCGGCATGATGGCGGTGATGCTGCCGGCGTTCTTCCTTGGGATGTACGAGAAAAACGGCCAGCCCATGGAAAAGCTGCTGTCGTACTATGTGCAGTCCCGGTTTGTCCGCCCGAAAATTCGCCCCTACAAGACCAACAACTACTATGCGATTTTGATGAAGGGAGGCGTGACCCATGATTCCGTTTTGGAAAAAGACCGATAATCACAGCAAGCCGCAGTCTGCGCAGAAGCGCAGGCAGAACGCAAAGCCTGCTGTGCCCCGGACCGCCCAGCAGTCCATCCCCATGCAGCGGATGTTTGAGGATGGTACCTGCCGGGTGAAGCCCAACTATTATACCCGTACCATCCAGTATCAGGACATCAATTACCAGCTCGCCCAGCAGGAGGATAAGACTGCGATTTTTGAGGAATGGTGCAGTTTTCTGAACTTCTTTGATTCCAGCATCAAATTTGAGCTGTCCTTTGTGAACATGGCAACCGACAGCACCGAGTTTGAGAAAAGCATCCGTATCCCGTACCAGCGAGATGGTTTCGATGATGTTCGTGCGGAGTATTCCCAGATGCTGCGCCAGCGGCTTGCCAAGGGCAATAATGGTCTGACCAAGACCAAATTCATCACCTTTGGCGTGGAGGGCGAAAGCATGGCGCAGGTCAAGCCCCGGCTCGACCACATCCAGAATGACCTGCTCAATAATTTTCATCGGTTAGGGGTGCAGGCAAAGCCCTTGAATGGTGCCCAGCGGCTGAAACTCATGCACGATATGTTCAACATGGACGGCGCATCCAAGTTTCATTTTGACTGGAAAGACCTTGTGAAAAGCGGCCTTTCCGTGAAGGATGCCATTGCGCCTACCGCCTTTGCCTTCAAAAACTCCCGGACGTTCCAGATGGGCGGCATCTACTGCGCTGCCAGTTTTTTGAGCATCACGGCATCCGACCTGTCCGACCAGCTTTTGAAGGACTTTCTGGACATGGATTCGTCTCAAATCGTCACCATGCACATTCAGAGTGTCGATCAGAACCGTGCCATCAAGACCGTCAAGCGCACCATCACGGAACTGGATCGCAGTAAGATTGAGGAGCAGAAAAAAGCCATCCGTGCCGGGTATGACATTGACATCATTCCGTCGGATTTGGCAACCTATGGCAGAGATGCAAAAGCTCTGCTGAAGGAATTGCAGAGCCAGAACGAGCGAATGTTCCTTGCTACCTTTCTGGTGCTGAACACCGGGCGCACGGAACAGGAACTGGAAAACAACGTTTTTCAGGCATCCAGCATTGCACAGAAGCACAACTGCAACCTGTGCCGCCTTGACTTTCAGCAGGAGCAGGGGCTGATGAGCAGCCTGCCGCTGGCAGATTGCCAGATCGAAATTCAGCGAGGGCTGACCACCAGCAGCACCGCCATCTTCATTCCGTTCACCACACAGGAACTGTACCAGTCCGGCAAAGAAAGCCTGTATTACGGCCTGAACGCCCTGTCCAACAACCTTATCATGGTGGATCGCAAAAAGCTAAAAAATCCGAACGGTCTGATTCTCGGCACTCCCGGCTCCGGCAAAAGTTTCTCAGCAAAGCGTGAAATTGCAAACGCCTTTCTGGTGACGGATGATGATATTATTGTCAATGATCCTGAGGGAGAGTATTCTCCGCTGGTGAATCGGCTGAAAGGTCAGGTTATCAAAATCAGCCCCAACAGCACCCAGTTCATCAATCCCATGGACATTAACGCCAACTATTCGGAGGAAGATAATCCGCTTTCCCTGAAAGCTGACTTTATTCTTTCTTTGTGTGAACTGGTGGTGGGCGGCAAAGAAGGGCTGCTGCCGGTGGAGAAAACCGTCATCGACCGCTGTGTGCATCTGATTTACCGCAAATATTTTGCGAACCCCTGCCCGGAGAATATGCCCATCCTTGAGGACTTGTACAATGCCCTGCTCCAACAGGACGAGAAAGAAGCCCACCATGTTGCCACGGCTCTGGAAATCTATGTGAAAGGCTCCCTGAACCTGTTCAACCATCGCACTAACGTGAACGTCAATAACCGCATCGTCTGCTACGACATCAAGGAACTGGGCAAGCAGATGAAGAAACTCGGTATGCTCATTGTGCAGGATCAGGTCTGGGGGCGTGTCACGGCAAACCGCAGCAGCGGAAAGTCCACCCGGTATTATATGGATGAGATGCACCTCCTCCTAAAAGAGGAGCAGACTGCCGCTTATTCCGTCGAGATCTGGAAGCGTTTCCGCAAGTGGGGCGGTATTCCCACGGGGCTGACCCAGAACGTGAAAGACCTTCTTTCTTCCCGTGAAGTCGAGAATATTTTCGAGAACAGTGACATGATCATCATGCTGAATCAGGCGGCAGGAGACCGGCAAATCCTCGCAAAGCAGCTCAACATCTCGCCCCATCAGCTTTCCTATGTGACCCACTCCGGCGAGGGCGAAGGGCTGCTGTTTTTCGGCAATGTCATTCTGCCGTTTGTGGACCGTTTCCCGACCGATCTGGAACTGTATCGCATTATGACCACCAAGCTTGGTGAGGTTTCGGAGGGGCAGAAATGAGTGAACCGAAGCTGAACATTAAAGAGGAAACGTCAACCAAAAAGACCCGTTCACCCCCGAAAAAAGCCAAGGTGGAGCAGTCGGTGCCCAGAAAGAAGAAGCTGAAAACCGATGCGGAAAAGACCGCCGAAAAAGCCCAGCATCTGCGGTTCGGCAAGGCGGAGCTGACCCCGGACGAACTGAGCCGGTTGAGTAAGGCGCAGAAGCGGGAGATGTACGCTGCCCATGCCGCCCGGTCTGCGGTGCATCACGAAGTTGACCAGTACGAGGATGAAAATGTCGGAGTGCAGGCGTTGAGCGAGGGCGAAAAAGCGGCAGGAAATGTCCGTAATATTTCCAAAAGCCGCTATGCCCGGAAGCTCAAGAAGAAAGCCAAGATGCAGGGCAAGAAAGGCTCCAAAACCGCAAAATCTTCCGTGGAAGAGCCGACTGCAACACAAGATGCAGGCGCATCCGGCACCGGCGAGGGAGGCTCCAACTGGCTCTCTCGGTGGCGGCAGAAGCAGAACATCCGGCAGAGCTACTATGCCGCCGCCCGTTCGGGCACGGTGGCGCAGACCGCAGGTGGCAAGGCGGCATCCAACGGCGCATCTGCTGCTCGGTCCAGCGTGGAACAGGCGGTGGAGAAAGGCAAAACCGCTGTCAGCACCGCCGTAAAGGGGCTGATGAATGCCGCCAAAGGCAACGCACACGTTCTGGTGATCGTGGGCGTTTTTCTTTTGCTCATCCTCATGGTCATGTCGGGTTTTTCCTCCTGCGGCATCCTCTTTTCCGGCGGCACACAGGTGTCCGGGCAGACCATGTATTCTGCCGAGGACAGGGACATCCGGGGCGCAGAACAGGACTACAAGAAGCTGGAAAAGGAGCTGGATAAAAAGATCAAGCGCACCCCCACCGACCACCCCGGCTACAACGAGTACCAGTATCACCTTGACCCCATCGAGCACGACCCGTGGCAGCTCACTTCGTATTTGACCACTCTCTACGACGATTACACTCGCAGCGAGGTACGGGGCAAATTGAAGGAGACCTTCAAAAAGCAGTATAAGCTGACCACATGGGTGGAGGTGCAGACCCGGTATATGACTGTGTGGGTCATGACTCCCGCAGGAATCCCAGTCCCCACGCAGGTGCCCTACGAGTACCGCATCTTCCACACCAAGCTGGTGAACTGTGGCTTGGAAGTGGTCATTCGGGAAGAACTGAATAACGACCAATGGAAACGGTACGAGATTTTCCAAGATACCTTGGGCGGTAGACCTTATCTATTCAACGGCGGATTGCCGCCCGGTGGTTCGGACGGCTCCGGCACACCGGGCATTGATTATCAGATTCCGGCAGAAGCCCTGACGGACAGCGAGTTTGCCGCCATCTACAAGGAAGCCCAAAAGTATGTGGGCACGCCTTACGTCTGGGGCGGTTCCACCCCGGAAACCGGGTTTGACTGCTCTGGCTACGTCTGCTGGGTGTACAACCAGAACGGCTACGATGTGGGGCGCACCACCGCCAACGGCTTGTGGAATAAGAGCCAGCACATCAGCGAGGCCGAAGCAAAGCCCGGAGATCTGGTCTTTTTCAAAGGAACCTACGACACCCCCGGCATGAGCCATACCGGGATCTATCTGGGCAATGGCATGATGGTCAGTGCCGGAGACCCCATCAAGTACGCAAACATTCACTCGTCCTACTGGGAGAAGCATCTCGCCGGGTTCGGACGGCTTTCAAAATGATTGGAGGAGTTTTATGAGCGAAAAATCGGATAAGTTGCGGGCAATGCTGGAAAAAGAGAAGGAACGCCGTATCAAGCTGAACAACCGCATCGAGATTCTGGAACGGCGCATTCAGGAGGAGGATTCCGCCGAGGTCAACGAGATGGTGCGGACTGCAAAGGTCACGCCGGAACAGCTTGCTGCCCTGCTGCGGCAGTCGGCTACCACCACCCCGAATCCGGCTGCGCTGTCCGCTGTGGGTGCAACTTTTGAGAAGGAGGTCGGTGCAGATGAAGATTAAGAAACTGGGTGCACTGCTGGTATCGGCGGCACTGTGCGCTGGCATGGCGGCGCCTGCCTTTGCCTTCGAGGGCGAAGCTGCACCGGTGGAGCAGCCGGTTCTGCCGGAAGTGGTAGAGGAGGATGTTGTCACCGTCACGGACGAAACCTCTGGTGCCCTGACCCCGGAGGGCAACCTGACGCTGGTAGATGACTACCACACCGACTATTCCGATGGCAGCGGACAGCAGTTCATTACGCTGGTCAGCAAATCGGGCAGTACCTTCTACTTGGTCATCGACCGCAACGCCAAAGGGCAGCAGACCGTCCACTTTATGAATCTGGTGGACGAAGCAGACCTTTTGGCGCTGATGGAGGAAGAAGATGCAGACGCTTATACCGCTGAAAAAGAAGCAGTGGCGCAGGCTGAACAGGATAAGCTGAAAGCCGAGGAAGAAGCCAAGAAAGCCGCCGAAGAAGCAGCGGCATCCGGCACGGAACAGCCCAAGGAAAACAAGGTCACAAAGATCGCATCCGGCTTTCTGGGCGTAGTCGTGCTGATTGCGCTGGCGGCAGGCGGCGGCTTCTATGCTTTCACAAAGCAGAAGCAGAAAAAGCAGGCAGAAAAAGAAGCCCTTGACCCCGATGCAAACTACACTGAGGACAAGGGCGACTTTGAAATCCCTGTGGAGGATGAGCCGGAGGAGACCGGCGAGGAGGATAACGCAGAAGAATAATTCTATTGGCGGCGTTTGCCGCCTTACATATTGCAATCCGAAACAGATTGGAGGGAACGCTTATTTCAATTCTAGTTGTAGCAGAAAAGCCCTCGGTGGCCATGTCCTATGCCAAAGTCCTTGGTGCAACCAACCGACAGGACGGTTATCTGGAGGGCAACGGCTATCTGGTGAGCTGGTGCATCGGGCATTTGGTGGAGCTGGCACCGCCCAATGTCTACGATGAAAAGTTCATCAAGTGGAGCATTGCAGACTTGCCCATCCTGCCGGAAAAGTGGCAGTATCTGGTGTCTGCCAGCACCAAAAAGCAGTTTGGTGTCCTGCAAAAGCTCATGCACCGCCCGGATGTGGACAGCATCGTGAACAGTTGCGATGCAGGATAGTGCGGTTGGGTGACTCAAGAGAAAGAAAAAAGAGACCTCATCTCGTCAAAAAACTAAATCATAAAAGCATCAAAGAGGGCATTCAAATGAAACAAAATCGAATTTTTGACCAGAATAGTTCTCAAAAAGCACGTTCTTGGCACTATAATATGGACACCAACCGAGCGGAAGCCCAGTTTGCTGATGGCTCTGCCATTGCCATTGACTGCCTTGCCATCGAGGACGAATACGGCAATACCCCGGCACAGCGAGCTGAACTTGATTGGCTACTATACAACAAGCCCTTGGAGTGCGTCCAGCTTGTGCTGAGTGGTGAGATTGAGCATTATCTCTCACTTGGCTGTGACCATGGCAAACTGAAAGACTAACCTCTAAATAGGCCAAACAACCCGCTACTTGCAGTCGCTGCAAATGGCGGGTTGTTTGCTTATTTTAAGTTTTTCCTTTGCTCATAGTAGTGCAAAATCAATGTAGTGCAAAATCAATGGCCCAACGGTCAAAGAAATCACAAATATCAGGCAAATCTACTGGTTTCTTATAAATGTCATTCTAAAATTCAATGGATTTTGCTATTTCTAGCACTTGTTTTTTCGACACGAAAGTCGATTTAACCCTATATTTTATGTATCTCTCGATGATTTCAAGTTTGCCATTTTGGGGGCTTGATTATTGAGAAAATTCTAAATTCCAAAAAGGTCTATCATTTTCATCAATCGCATCGTTATTGAGAATAAGCACTGCACCACCACTTAACAGAGGAGGCAGCTGTAAATAGCTTATATTATTTATTGAGAAAATGAAACGCTATTGCAACAGTTGAATACTGTATATTTTATCAAATTGATACGGATCTGATAGCAACACCTTACCGTTTGATATCACAAGAATGCTTTCGCCTTCTTTAAGATACGACAACTGAAGATTTCCTTTCAAGTAGTTTGATACGCCATAAATTATATAATTGTCATCCGTATCATATAATTGATTTTTTGCAGTCGCATAAATACAATTGTTCTTCAGGTCAACTTCTTCAATTATAAGTTCCGATTTTTTTCTTCCGAATGTATTCGATTGAAATAGAATGCAGAGAACCACTGCCACAAATGCTATGCCAACCATAATCTTCCGTTTGCATTTCATTTTATCAACCTCTGTATGAAAGGAACAGCGTATAAAGCGATTGTGTTATTCTCAATGCCCCTGTATAAGAAGTTGGATATGAAGAACCATCAATTGTGCTTCCATCTTTATGGATTCCGATAGCTACATACCCAGCTCCAGAAATATATTCTACAAGAGGACCACCACTAAAGCCACCTGTCAAATCCCAATCGCCCTTGAGATATTTTGAAGTCTGACTTCTAATATACCCAGAAGATTTACACATCCGATATCTCGCATCGGCACCATTTATTTGGCTCGGATAGCCATAAGCATACACCAACTGTGATGATGAATAATTGCTAGACTGCCAATGTAACCCAAGCCATCCCGTTTTCGTTCCTAAATTATTCTTGAGCGTAATAATCGCCCAATCCTCCGAACTTGTTCCAGCAAGATAAGAATCACTAACAATCATCGAACTTGCCGATACATTTTCGCTTCCAAAAGGTTTACTATTATCAGATCGAGCAGGTGCGACATTTAACGACTTAACGTAGGCTTTTTCCTTTATACTGTATAGATTATGTGCTGCTGTTGCAAGTGCATTAGGCCCAATCATAAATCCAGAACCATAATTTGTCCCTCCATTATTGGTCGTTATCTGTAGGCATACCGTACTACAATATGGTGTTGCCGTTGGATTATCAACAACAGTGATATCATTGCTTCCGATAATCGCATACAGATCGGATAGATCAATATCCGAAATCTTTCCATTTGGAAAATAGCCTGCAGTTGTCTCTCCATCCGTGAAGGAATTGGTTTCAACTATAATTTCCTCTATAGATTCTTCTTTTGTATCAAAATCGTATCTATGGTATCTCTCGATATGAGATTTGCTTCCATCACTTTGATTATCTGCAAAAGCAGTCAGCCCAGAGTTAAGCTCCATTGAAGAAAGAGCCACAATCCCACTTGCTTTCAAAAAAATTCTACGAGATATTTTTTCACTAGCTATTTTAATTTTCCTTCTTTACTTTTAGAGTATACACAAGATTTCTTATACATCAGTTGCTCTGCATTGGAAACACCTCCGTAAAATTTTTCATACGTTAGAGCCATCCTTATTTTAGATTTCAACTTTTACTTTCGCAAAAAAATAAATACCACTGATTTTTTATCCAATAGCCGTGCTAAGATTTATCTCTATGGGATTCAACACATGCGTCTGCTGGCACAACCAAGCCCAATTGTTCACTGTAGTAGTAAACAAGTCGTCATAGTTGTTGTCATATGCAAAATCAAATGTGTCATGAACGGTAATCAAGTAATACATTATAGAATTACCAATCATGAAGCCTGTTCCAGAGGTGCTTACCCTATGCAATGCATAGAATAAATCTGCATTATCAGACTTTTGAATTGTAAAAGACCAACTTCCTCCACTAAAATCTTTCAAGCCACTATTAAGTACTTTGTTTTTATAATTATTAAAAACTGTTGTCGTGTTTAACTTGTCAAGCAATGGCGTCGAAGAATCCGTCACACTCTCAGAATAGTCAATATTATATACAGAGAATTCAACCATAAGAGCCGCACATTCATATCCCTTATCCCGTGCAATTTGCGCAGCTGCCAACCATGCAAGCTGTGTATTATTTAACAAATTTCCAGATGCACGTGTTTGATCTTCATCTTTCATCTTATCGATAAACTTATTTAATTCATCTATCGACATTCCCGAAAAATCAACATGATACTTATCATTCATGCTTTGAATAACAGGATTGCTAGCTTTACGGCTGCTTATGTTAGCAGCATAAGACACAGTATTTATCGAAAACAAAAAACACACTGAAAGAATTAATGATACGAACCTCTTCATAACGAACCTCCTTAAATTCTGTACTCTACTATATAAATTGTGTGCTTCTCATCATCCCAGACAACGAGACTAAAATTCACATCTTCAGAATGTAAAAGCAATGTATTCATTTCGGCTTCCGAGCGTAGTTCCTTATGCTGACTATTATCATAAAGAAAAAAATTTCCACTTGCAATTTCAGGAATCACAAAATCTAATCCAAAATATGACGACACATTTTTTAATATAGAAGATATGGTTGGAGAATCATTAATTTTCTCCCATGAATCGAGTTGATGAATAATTTTGGCTGCATCCACATCGTAGTATACCGCTAACATTATCCCATCATTTTGCAATCCGCCATAAGCCTCATATATCAACGATTCAGAGTATGTTGCTTTTCCAATTTTGAATTGTTTCAAATAATCTCGTTTTTCATATTTGCTTTTTCTTCCAAGCATAAAGCCCAAAAGCAAGCACAGTGCGACTATAGCTAGGTATCGGATAACTCGCGTTGGTCTCGCCTTTATAATTACCTCACACCTTTCTAACTTGCTGAAATATATAACAAACTCCACTTATCTACTGGTACTTCCGGTAATGGTTTCGCTCCGTCCATCGGAATAGCTAAAGGTCGCAGAATACTCAAGCCTATAAGATTTTCCGGGCTTAGTGTTAAAGCTACTGCTCACCATGCAGGTTGAGGTCGTGCTGCTGTTTGAGCAGCTACTTACTTTTTGCCATGTTCCAATTGTCCCCTTTTCATAGAGAACGCCTGAAACGCTGATTTTCTTTACTCCAGTTCGAGTCTGGGCATCAACCTGATAGTATGTTTGGTAAATAGATCCGTTGACCGTACTATCGCCTACATACCGTTCAGACTTTTCAGCGGCCATTGCGGTGCAGGCAAAGCTCAAGAGAATCACCGCTGAAACAACAATGGACAACAAACGCTTTTTCGACATAGACATACACCTCCGTTTTTTTGCTCCCATCAAGAGCCTTTGTATAATCAACGCAATTCGCATTCGCTTCGTTTCAATTTTCAGGAGAAAATTTTTCAAATTTTCCATCTTTGTAAGTTCAGACAAAAAGAAAGCCAGACATTTGTGAACTCTCACAAGTGTCCAGCTTTCTTAACGGATACCTTCCGCAATTTTCATAATCTCATCGTATGGAATGTTTCCCATAACGGTATGTGTAATCCCCCGATGTTCCCAACTTAGAGTATAAACATTCTTTCCATGTTCATCCGTACTGGTTCCAAGTACACCATCTGCTTCTCCGACCTTTACGGTTTCGTACACTGTATGCTCATTATCAAACAGGGACTGCTGCCCTGGCTGGATAATTGAGCAACGGACTGTGTAGCTTTCCTCTGTTTCTTTTGACGAGTAAACATGTAAAAAGTTTTCTGCTCGCTCAAATTTCTGCACATCGTCCATTTCAAAGCCGTTCGGCACATAATGGTCGCTGTATCCATCCGGGAGCCACTCCAGCGGTTCGCCATCCACCTGATAAGTCAGCTGCATCTCAATGGGCAGAAATTTTTGAATCATCGTATAGACTGCCCTGCGGAAATCAGCGCTGACCGCAAGAGCACCAACCGTCAGCATTACGAGTGTCAATGCCGCAATTAGTACTCGTTTCAACACTGGGTGGTGCTTTTTCTTCTTTAAGGCCTCTGTCATTCGTTCGTCCCATTGGGACGTATCTGGGTAGATTTCCTCAAACTGCTTTGGCGTTGGAAGCGAATCCAGTTCTCTTTGCGCATCTGCACGAAGTGCCATCATCAAAGCCGCATCAAATGAAATGTCTGTCCGCTCACTCATGGCTGTTCATCTCCTTCCATAATAGTTTTCGTCCTCGAAAGAGCCGTGTTCGTACCACTTCATCCGTTAATCCCAGCGATTTTGCAATCTCACGGTTTGTATATCCCATTGCCAAAAGGCGTAGCGGATCACGGTACATCGGTTTCATTTGGCCAATCAGTTCTGTTAGACGTTCAATGTTATCGGTGCTAACTGCTGCATCATCCGGCACCGGAGCGGCATCTGGTTCGTTTGGGACATCTTCCAGCAATTCTTCTCGTTGTTTGCGAAGCATATCATATGCACGGCTTCTACTACAACTAACGAGATAAGCAGCGAGTTCGTGACAGTTTTCTCGATGAATTTTAGAAAAATTTTTGGCAACGTACAAAAACACCTCTTGCAGCACATCTTCTGCCAGATACGAATCGCCCATAATTTTGTAAGCGGTATGGTAGACCAGCCGTTTGTAGGTATTATATACATCTATAAATTGTTCTTCACTGCTCTGGTCATCCAGAACTGCCAGATACATTGCCAGCATTTTCGCCCACATCCCTCTTATCGGGAGGAATTATGTCAATTTGACACAATTCCTCTCTGCCCATTCAGATAAACCACCACGGCAGTTCCAGCCACAGGTTATCCATAGCCTGTTCCTCGGTCTTTTGGGCGCGGCCTTTTGTCAGGTGGAAATATATCGCCGTACCAATCAAAGGATGTTCCTTGCCATCAGTAAAGCCATAGCGGTACAGCAGATAGGTCTGCTCCCGTTGGGTCAGCCGTTTCAGGCCATCGTACAGTTCCCGGCGCGATTCCTGCTCTTCCATAATGCTCTGCGGCTGCATAGCATAGGGGTCGGCTATGGCTTCGATGCGCCGCAGCTGCTCTTCTCCCGGCAGAACATCGTCCAGCGAAACGCGCTGGTAGCAGACGCCGTCCTTGTCCTCCGTTACCATCCGCTGCTCAAAAGCGGCAAAGGCATCCCGCACCATGTCCATCATGGCGTTGCGGATGGCAGGAGCCGCATAGGTCAGGAACTTCATGCCGCGCGCTGCATCGAACTTCGGCACAGCTTTCCATAAGCCCAGATTGCCCGCCTGTTTCAAATCGTCCGTGTCAAGGTTCAGGCCAGACTGTGCCAGATTCATGCTGCGGAAAAGGTCATTTGCCACCTTGCCAATAAAGGACTTGTTGTTGTCGATCAGGCTGTCCAGCGCGGCAGCATCGCCTTTCTGCGCCAGCGCACAAAGCCGTTCATTCGTCTGCTTCATGGGCGTTTTCCTGCTCTGCGGCAGACTGCAAGATTCCCAGCAGACCGTTCCGCAGCTGTTCCAGCGCTTCCGGCGTAGCTCCTTCCATGCCCGAAACGCTGTCCAACATTGCATCTGTCAACTGCTCTGCCGTAATCGTTGGGTGCTGCACATCCTGCCCTTTGGTCAATTCGGTGAACATCTTCTCTGCCACTTTCTTGCTCATGGCTTCCTGTTCGGCGTAATGGCTCCCGATGCCCTTTTTGATTTCCTTGACCGCTGCCATAAAGTACATTTCAATGTCATCAAGGTCGCCTTGGTACACTGGCTTTCTTCGGAGACTGATGTCCTTTGCGGCTTTGGCTGCTTCCGGGGTCTTGACCCTTGTGCGCAGCAGGGTGCTCAATGTCGTGAGCATGGCGTTCTGTGCTGCGATGCCGGATGCAAAAGTATCATCAAAATACTGCGCTATGCGGTAAGTAAGCTCTGCAAAGCGGGCGTTTTCTAACAGCAGGTTGACCACCTCTGTATTGACACGCCCCGTGTAGAGGTTCTTTGCGGCTTCTACGGACAAGCCCAGTTCGGCAATGTCGTAATTTTTGCGGTCGGGGATGTTGGTTTCTCCCAGCAGAAAATCCGTAGACACGTTGAACAGCCTTGCGATCTTCAGCACCTGCTCATGGGTCAGGGTTCCCTTTGCACCGCTGATAAAGCGGCTGATGGTACTCTTGGAGCAGCCGATTTCCTTGGCAAGCTCCGGTTGGCTGATGTTGTGCTCTTTCATCAAGTCCGCAAGACGGACGTTGGACGGTGCGGGCAGATATTCCTGTGCCATGTGGTCGGCCCTCCTTTTTGAGCTTTTTCCTCATTATAATACGCTCTGCCGTTTTGTTCAATATACGGTTACCTCTCCGCCCTT
>ENA-OXZW01000399-OXZW01000399.1-human-gut-metagenome-genome-assembly--contig:-NODE-399-length-13437-cov-6.251382_pt1 | contig 13437 bp, 4 predicted proteins | sample MGYA00243424_ERZ652812 | MGnify/ENA primary metagenome ERZ652812 (study PRJEB26926, sample SAMN06164808) | human gut metagenome | biome: ENVO:00009003; feature: ENVO:2100002; material: ENVO:00002003... | reverse complement strand
GTGTTTATTTATAATTTATCAATATCCCGGATTCTGGTCAGCCTGATTGATGAGCGGGTTGGTCAGAATCTCATTCGTCGGAATCGGGAAGATTTCCTGATAAGCCTCGTGCTCAAAGAAACGGAATGAGTCACCAGTCTGCAGACAAGCCTCTTGTGAAGAGTTGGCTGCTGTCTTCGGATATTCGGCGGCAAACCATTCTTTGCACATACCCATACGGCACAAATCATGGTAAAGCGAGAACTCGGCATTGAATTCATGGCGACGCTCTATAATCAGCGCCACCTTCCATACCGGAGAAGTATAGCCTTTGGCTGCTTTATAGCTTGTATAATAGGTCTCTGCATCCGGCACTTCCACCGTCTGGGTATTCAACATGTCGGCGGGTAGGTCAATCATCGTCGCTCCCATCTCCAAATTACCCCAAGCACGGTTACGTATCTGACGTATCATGTTCCATCCGGTAGCGTTGTCACCTGTCTCGAAACAACATTCTGCATAGTCGAGCATGATGCCTGCATAACGCTTCAAAGTCAACGAAATAGGATTGAATACTTTGTTGTTCTCACCTGGCTTGCATCTCCAGTATTTCAAGGAATAAACAGTAGGCATATTTTCGGAACCTTGGAAAAGACCGTCAAAACCACTTGTCACCCCTACAGTCTGCCCGGTAATGGGATGCGTATCCCCTTTGGCAACAGCAGAGTATTGGCGGCGTTTGTCACCCGGTTCAAAGGAACGTACAAACTCCCAAGAAAGACAGAGAGACCCCCAGCCTCCCCATTCGGGTGCCGCACACATATATCCGTACCACATCATGGCATCTGAAGACGAATCGGCTCCCCAGCCCATATATCCTTGTTCATGATACATCACCTCAAATACAGATTCTTTGGTCCAATGTGTATCCCAGGCATGCAGGTTACCGAAGCAGGGCTCCAATGAATAGGTTCCACTGTCCACTATATCCTTTAGTTCCGTCTTGGCTTTCGTAAAGTCTTTCTTCAACATATACAGCTCGGCCAAATAAGCTTTGCAGAACCCCTTGGTTATACGTCCGTATTCACCATTCATGGGTAACCAGTCCAGATGGTCGCGTCCAAAAGACAAATCTTCCTCGATAGCCGCATAAGTCTCATCCACGGATTCCGGACGTGCCTTTCCTACCGAAGTAGTATAGGTTTCACCGGTAAGCAACATCGGTACCCTTCCGAAAAGTTTCGTCAGGTAAAGGTAGTTATAACCGCGGATGGCACGTGCTTGCGCTTCATAAACGGTCTTGGAATTGCTGTCCGCAAATATAGAGGCATCCGCCGTCTCCAGGCCAGCCAGGAAACGGTTTGCACGGTCCACTGCACGATAACTCATCCGCCATGCAGTCTCCAGGGAACCCTTATCGGGTTTCCAGGCATGACGCTGCCATTCCGCATCCCAACCGGAAGCCTGACAGTCCATCGTAGAATGGTTGGCAGCAAATACCTGAGGCTTGAATCCCCATGTTTCGTCATCACCGGAACCGTGCTGGTCCGTATAAAAGGTATCATAAAGTCCGTTCAATCCGGAAAGGACGTTCTCCTCCGTTTTAAACATGAAATCTGCCGGAAGAATATCGTAATGATCCACTTCCAAATAATCGTCACAAGACGTTACGGTGCTTAAGGCCAGCACACCGATCAACAGTTTATATAAGTTTTTCATAATCATATTTTTTATCCGTTAGTATTAGAACTGTACACTCAGACCGAAAGTAACCGACATCGGGAACGGATAACGTCCTCCGTCAAATCCCGAATACAATACATTGGAGTCACCAACTTCCGGATCGCCGAACTTATTGTACGAAGAGATGGTACATACATTGTCGACACTGGCAAATACGCGTGCATTTTCCATTTTCACCGGTTTCAGCACATTCTTCGGGAATGTATATCCTATCTGAATATTTGAAATCTTCAGATAATCCCCCTTCTGGATGTAGGCGTCGGACACACGCATGTTCTTATTATAGTCTGTCTTGGTGATACGCGGATATTTGGCGCCGGTATTCGAAGATGACCATGCATTATTGATATATTCCTTCAGTACATTCTGATAACCGCCGTCGGGTGCATAGACTGAGGTCAAGCGGGCCGAAGAATAAGAAAGGATATCCATACCGGCTACACCGTACAAGTTCATCGAGAAATCAAAGTTTTTCCAGGAAGCGGTAAGGTTCATTCCGTAAGTGAACTTGGGATATCCATTGCCTATAACAGTACGGTCGGCATCGGTAATCTGCCCGTCACCATTCAAATCAACAAACTTATAGTCGCCGGGCTGGGTAGTCTTGTCCTGATATACACCACTTTCAACTCCCTTTTCAACCGCCAGCCTATTCATTTCATCAATTTCGGCCTGGGTTCTGAAAATGCCTTCTACCTTCCAGCCATAGTAGGAACCTACAGGATAGCCGTTCTGTGTAATGGAGTGGTTGTCCCAGTTGTCGCCATCTTGTGCTGAACCTGACTTGCTGAATATCGGATCGCCGACTTCAATAGCCTCGTTCTTCAGGGTAGACCCATTCAGTCTTATGCCGATATTCCAATCGCTGAAGCTCTTGTTCCACGCAGCAGTAAACTCGAAACCTGAGTTACGGATATGTCCCGCATTAGTATAGACATTGGAGAAACCGGTGGAAGGACGAATCTGGCGATACAGAAGCAGATCCTTTGCGTCACGGATAAAGTAATCGGCAGAGAAAGAAAGCTCATTGTTCATAAAGGCAAAGTCAATACCGATATTTGTCTGCTCATTGGTTTCCCATTTCAGGTTGGTATCAATTTCTTTCTGCTGGGCAATACCGGCACCGTTAATCACACTCGAACCATTAAAGAACCAGTACATTGCATTTGCCGAAGACAACTGTGCTATGGACAAGTTGGTACCATTGCCCGCATTACCGGTCTGTCCCCATCCGGCACGCAACTTCAAGTTACTGAACAGTTCTAAATCCTTAATGAACTTTTCCTCGGAAAGACGCCAAGCTACAGAAGCGGAAGGGAATGTACCATAACGATTGCCGGCACCAAAGTTCGAAGAACCGTCGCGGCGTACCGTTGCAGTCACAATATAGCGGTCGTTCAAAGTATAAGTCAGACGGCCGAAGTAAGAAAGGAATCTTGTCTTCAAATCCAGCCCACCATCCGTTTGCTTAGACGATGGGTCATTGGTCAATGAAATTTTGCGGATGTTGTCTGCCGGGAAATCGTTGGCACTGGAATTCAGCCAGGCACCGTTCGTATCGCTGGTAGAGAAACCGGCCATTGCACTTACGCGGTGATGCTCATTGGACCAGTCATAGTTCAAGAACGCTTCCAGACCGAGTGAAGTGGACTGGCTCTGGTTCAGCGAGAACGAGTCCTTACGGTCTTGAGTTCCAAAGGTTCTATCATTATAGGCTGTATAGCCATTATAACCTTTTGTATAATAATTATAACTGGCAATAGTCTTGAAAGTCAACCCTTTGTACAAATCGAGTTGTAGGAAAGCACTAGCAAGCATACGGTCCCATTTATTAATACTGTCGGCAGTCTTGGCAGCAGCAACCAGATTGTCAGCTCCCTTGTTCACGTCTCCATTGCCTTCTTTCTTGTAATGTCCCCAAGTACCGTCGGGCAACACAATAGGCATGGAATAGAAAACACCGTCCTCTACATAATCCATGGTTGGAATGGCTTGTGCATAGTTTCTCAGGTTGCCTCCTCCCATCTTTTCCGAATGTGCATAGTTCAAGTTCAAGCCTACATGCAGAAAGTCTTTCACTTTGTGAGTGATATTAGCGCGTGCCGTCAAGCGTTTAAAATTCGACTCAATCACGATACCCTGGTTGTTCAAATAACCCAGAGATAAGTTGGCTTGGGTATTTTCGCTGCCTCCCGAAGCAGAAAGGTTATAGTTCTGCTGTAATGCCGTGCGTGACATTTCATCCTGCCAGTCAATGCTGTTCAGTCTGCCTATGTAATCCTCGCCATATGCCAGATTGGTCATGGCAATACCGTCATTCTTGACGGCGGAACGTACAGCACTTGCAAACAAGCCCGCATCAGCCACATCAATCTTATTCGAATTGAACTGGAGGGCATAGTTGGCCGAAAAGTTCACCTTTGCCTTCCCCTTACCACCGTTCTTGGTAGTAATCATAATGACGCCATTGGCACCGCGAGTACCATAGATTGCCGTAGCCGAAGCATCCTTCAGAATTTCGATGGACTCTACATCATTAGGATTCAAGAAATCGATGGAAGTTCCTACCTGCACACCGTCCACTACATAGAGTGGGTCGGCAGAACCATTCACGGTTGCCACACCGCGGATACGGATGGAGAAACCTCCTTCCGGGTCACCGGAAGAACGGATGACAGATACACCTGCCGCAGCTCCCTGCAAACCTTGTCCCAAGTTCACCGGATTCCGCTTCATCATTTCCTCCGCATTCACGGAAGCCACAGAACCGGTGAGGTCGGATTTCTTCATCGTACCGTAGCCCACAACAACTACCTCATCCAAGGTTTCGGTATCCTCCTTTAAAGTAATTTTCAGAGCATTCATATTCCCGGTTACTTTGACCGTTCGCGCCAGATAACCGATGTAACTGGTCTTCAGCGTAGAACCTACGGGACACTGCAAGGAGAAGTTACCGTCCAAATCGGTAATCATACCGTTTGTCGTACCTTCCACAATGACATTGGCACCGATGATGGGCTCGCCTTTCTCATCCACCACTTGGCCCTTCACAGTAACTACACTCTGCTGTACGACAGTGACACCTGCAAACGGCTGTACGCTTGTTGCAAAGAGAGGTCCGGCACATGCCAGCGATACTGACATGATACCCAAATACTTCATCACATTTCTCATAAATACTAAATACTTAGGTTTAACAAATACCCCGGTCATAAGCACATCGGGAAAAAGATATGCGACACAATTTTGTGCCACTATAGAGGCACTGCCGTGCCATTGGGAAGGCACATCTGTGCCACCATAGTGGCACAGATTTCGGTAACTATATCCCTTTCTCTTCCATACCGACAGGGGTGAATTCAATATAGATTTTCAAAGATTAAGTTCAGAAACTCAGGGAAGTGCCTTCAACCTGGTTCAACAGTTGCGGTTTGGCCTTTCCACAATCCACTTTCACAACCTGAATACGGTTGTCGGCAGGTAGACAAACCAATCCTTCTGCCTGCTTCTTGTCAGCACTGTATACCTTCAGGCTCATTTTACTCCAATCCATCTCAGCAGTGGACTGCGCCAACTTCAGATGAGGAAGTACCGAACCGTCACGTACCAGCATGATTATCGGCAGACTGCCTGCTTCAATCCGGTGCCATCCGCCTTCGTAGACTTTCTCTGTCTGGTAGTCTATCCATTTTCCTTCGGGAAGGTAAACTGTGCGGCCCGTCATACCGGATTCAAGCAAGGGGGCAACCAGAATCTGCGAACCGAAGAGATACTCGTCATCCACTTTCCATGCTCCCGGATCATCGGGGAATTCTACAAACAAGGCTCTTAGCATCGGTAAGCCCTTTTCTGTACATTCCTTAGCCTGAGCATACACATAAGGCATCAGACGGTACTTCATCTCCGCACTCTTGCGGAAGACATCCTGCACACGCTTGCTGTCGTACAACCACGGCTCTGTCGGAGGTGCCCCATGCGCGCGGGTATGGGAAGTAAGAAAACCGAACGGTATCCAGCGGCAATACAAGTCCTCCGGAGTGGATTTTACAAAGCCGCCCATATCATGGCTCCAGAAGGAGAAACCGGACAAGCCGAAGGACAAGCCTGCACGAAGCGTACCCAGCAGACCCGTGTTCGTAGTTGCAGCATCACCGCCCCAATGCAATGGATAACGCTGGGAACCAGCCCATGCGGCACGTGCCCACATTATATTCTCGTTGTGCAACTTCTTGGTTATCTCGGACACTGCCATATCATAACGCACCGGATAGAGGTTATGCTCATACCATCCGCTCTTGCCGGAAGCGTAAATACCATTCAGTGGAGCAGCCTCGCCAAAGTCTACTTTAATGGCACTGACACCGATATTCAGCAATCCCGCCAGTTTGTCCTGATACCACTTTACTGTTTCCGGATTGGAAAAATCAAGCACCACATCTTCGTAGGGAAGTTCACCATTTCCATTTTTCACATACATGTCTTTCTCTATCAGTTCAGAGAAATAACGGTTTTTAGGAGTGAAATAAGGCAACTGCCACAAACATACATGGAAACCTTGTGACCTCAAATCCTTCAACATCTGCTGTGGATTCTGGAAACGGTTCTCGGAGAATTTATAGTCACACTGCCAGTCCACATCAAACCAGCCGGTATCGAAATGGATAACATCGCACGGATACTTGTTCTTACGGATATTGGCCGCTACATCATAACCTTCCTTTTCACTGAAATAGGTAATACGGCTCATCCACGTACCGAAAGACCACAAGGGGGGCATGCCCGGCTTTCCTACCAAATCGGTGTACTCGTCCAGAATATCTTTCGGCTCGCCGAAGAAAACGAACAAATCCAGGTTCTCGTCACCCATGAACATTTTGTTCAGCCCAATATAGGTAGCACCAAAATCACAAGTCACGGGAGCGGATGTATGCATAAACATACCATATCCCCGGTTACTCATAAAGAAAGGAATCGGTTTGTACATTTGGTCCGTCTCAGGCCCTTGTGGGTCTGTAACGAACAAGTTCACCTTCTGTCCGGCCTTGTTCAGCCCAGTGGCAGACTCTCCGCAACCAAAAATCATTTCATCTGCAGTCAAGGTAAATACCGGATTGATGCGGCGAGCATTGTCGCTTCCCCGCTTCACAAAACAGAACGGCGTATATTTTACCTGCGTAGAGTCCGCGTCGCTCAAAGCGGCAGTCTGGCTCAAGATACGTCCGGCTTTATCCTTCAAGACGATTCTCCAAGGATTCTTGTTAATCTGAATGGTTCCATAGTCGCTGGAATAGATAATCTTGTCATTCGTCTCGGTAACTTTCCAGCTTCCATCCCTGCCCGGTTCCTTTGCCAACATGATGGAAGCGGCAGGTTTGGGTTCCACCGGGGTCGTTAGCATACGGATACGTACCGTACGCGGAGTTACAAAGTCAATCTTGAATTTGAGGTTAGGGTCATTTTCATAGGCAGTGAAGGGGAAATCGAGCATTCTCATTTTACGGGGCTGTGCACCGTTGGTATTGAAGGCTTGGCGGGGCATCAGATGCCCGCGTTTCCAATTCACCAGCCCTTCACCCGACTTGGCATCGAATGACTCCAGGTGATCTGCAAAAAACAAGGTATTACTCAAGTCACGGAAATCGGTACTCATGTCCAGAGGTTGGTTCATCAAATACGAAGTACCGTCATTGACATGTGGCTGTGCCAACAGATTGCCACCGGCAAACAACAGCATCGCCACTGCTAAAAGTTCTTTCTTCATACTATTAGGATTTAAATGATCTCGCCTGCAAATGTATTTTTCTTAAAGGAAACACAGATGCCTTAAAAATGTCTTTTAATATCCGGTTTTGTTTCATAGAACCCATATAGGGCCATTGGAAACAAAATGCATACTATTTTTCACCAAACGGAGGATATCATCCCACACGAATACGCAAATCTTTCCTTGCTCGTTCGAAGGATTATATTTAAGTTTGCAGTTACAATATTGTTAATCCTTCTAATAAAGAAAATACATGAAACAACTGCTCCTATTCCTTATATGCAACCTGGCCTTCCTCCTTACTGTTCAAGGTAACTCAGCGGAAATCCCGCCGGCTGTCATGTTCAAGCAGCTCTCTACAACAGAAGGACTCTCCAACAACAGTGTCCGAAGCATCTACAGAGACAATAGGGGATTCCTCTGGGTGGGGACAGAATCAGGACTCAACAAATACGACGGCTACTCCTTCCAGCAGTATTACCAGAACAACTCCGACCTGCCGGACGATGCCATCAGCGAAATTTTCGAAGGACCGGACGACAATGTATGGATAAGGACTTCCAGCGGCTACAGTATCTATAATTATAAGACCGGTAAATTCGACAATGACTATAAACCCATACTCGATGGGCTGCAAATCCCCAGTAAAAACATTCTGAGGATGGGAAAAACATCCAAGAATGAGTTTTGGGCCTACGACTATTCCAAACTTTACATACGAAGCATGGACAACAGCTCCATCAAAGCCTATCCACTGGCAGTTGAAAAGATTTCAAACCTCTATATAGGTGTCCAGTTCATTTATATAATATACTCCAACGGTACCCTATACAGTATCAGCAAGCAGACTTCCGAAGTCAAGGAAATAGCCATTCCCACCATCTATAGACCTTTGCTGGAGAATCATGAGCCACACATTTACATAGACCAAAACGAAAGCCTATGGGTATACACCTTCCAAAACAGCCTACTTTTGCACAAGAACAGTTTTACACAGCAATGGGAGGACATCAGCCTGAACAATAACACTCACATACAGTACAATCGCGTGCAACGCATCCTCGACCTGGGAGACGGCAACGTATGGATACTTACCAGCCATATGGGGCTGTTCGTTTACAACACCCTGACCAAATCGCTTACCAACTTGGTGCACAATCCATTGAAACCGCACACCATTGCCAGCAACAATCTGAATACCATTTACCGGGACAAAGACGGAACCATATACATAGGGAATTTCAAACACGGTATTTCCTATTATAGCCCCATGTCCCAAATCATACTATGCAACAAATCCCTGGAATATGATGATATCCTGACCTTCTGCGAAGACACCAGCCAGGAATACATTTACTACGGAACAGACGGTACGGGACTAATCCGACGTTCACTAGTGACCGATTCATACGAAAAGATAGCAACTCCCGCCAATATTGTAGTCGACTTATCCATCGACTCCAAAAACCGCCTATGGATAGGCACCTTCCAGAAAGGACTGCTATGCTACTCGAAAGGGCAAATCAAACAATACACAGTAAGTAACAGCCAGCTTCTCGAGAACAATGTGTATACAGTAAAGGTAGACAAACACGGATACATCTGGATAGGTACCATGAAAGGATACATACAGAGGTTAAATCCGGAAACCGGGCAGTTTGACACCATCTTGTACCGTCCGGGAGAATTCTTTGTCCGAGATATGTACTATGATAAAGACAGTACCCTTTACGTAGCGACCAAAGGAGGACTCATTATCATCGATACGGAAACCCAAGCCTATAATATCTACGCCGAAGCCGGCCGCTTCAAGGAGAACAATATGCTCACTGTCTATAAGGACAGCCGGGACCTTCTTTGGATAGGACATCCACACGGACTGAGTATATGGAACCAGAAGAACGACTCCATCTACTTCCTTGACCAGAAAAACGGACTTGCCGCCAACCTCGTCAGAGCCGTCACGGAAGACAACAACAACCAGATGTGGATTGGTACCGGCAACGGCATCTCACGAATCAAAATAACAAACGGTACATACGCCATCGTGAACTACTCCGTAAGCGACGGACTGATATGCAACGATACCAATGTCCACGCCATCCTCAAGCTACAGAACGGCAATATACTGATAGGCACGCCACAAGGTTACCAGACTATCATTCCACAAGACATCCTGACCACAAGTTATGATGCCAATATTTACCTTACCGGTATTGAGCTCAAATCCGGAATGACCCATCCGGACATCCTGAACGGCAGCTCACTTGAATGTGCACAACATCTTTCCTTCACTGAAAAGGAAAATTCATTCACTCTGTCCTTCTCTGCCCTCGACCTGGTGGAAACGGATAAGATAAAATATGCCTATAAGATTCATTCCAACTGGATTTATGCTGAAAACAACAAAGTAAACCTATCCATGCTGACTGCCGGAAACTATACTTTATCCGTCAAGGCATGCAACTCACAAGGCATATGGAGCCCCAACGTCAAGGAACTGAAAATAAAGATACTCCCTCCTTGGTGGCGCACTTGGTGGGCTTATACCATATATAGCGGTATCGTTTTGTGCATCCTTCTGTCCATTATCCGCAATCTGCGCTTACGCCAAAAGCAGAAACAAATCATGCAGGCCATCGAGGTGGAAAATGAAAGGCAGCAGAAAATCAACAATATGAAACTGCAGTTCTTTGCCAACATAAGTCACGAACTGCGGACCCCCTTGTCACTTATCATCAATCCGCTTGAAGAGTTTTTCGTAGACCATCCCGAATATCGTAAAGGCATTCTGGATATGGTCAAACAAAATGCCGACTATCTGCTGGAACTGATTAACCAACTGCTGGATTTCAGAAAGCTGGATGCCAAGGCTGAAACCCTGAAATGCAAACATGACAACATCCTTATCATTCTGAGTGAAATATTCCACTCTTTCGATCCGATAGCACAGAAACGGAACATCAGCTATAGCCTTACCGCTCCACAACATTCTGTATTCATGGATTTCGACTATGACAAGATACGCAAGATATGCACAAATATCCTGTCAAATGCATTCAAGTTCACTCCCAATAAAGGAAGCATCTCACTGGATATTGCCGTAAGAGGCACAAATCTGGAACTGACCTTTACCGACACCGGTTGCGGCATAGAGGATGAAGCCAAGGAGAAAATATTCCAAAGATTCTATCAGTCGGGCAAAAACCAGTCGAACAACGGAGGCAGCGGCATTGGACTGCACATTGTTTCCGAATACGTAAAGATGCATCAGGGTACTGTCTGTGTCAGGGATAACCAGCCTTGTGGTTCTGTATTCCTGATTGCCCTACCCCTACACCAGAACAGTAATGAAACCAAAAACGGAGAACCGGTCGAAGGACCGGAAATAAAAGAAGAATCCCATCCATTCACCATACTACTCGTAGATGACAACTACGACTTCTTGAAATTTCTCTCTGAAAGTCTTGCCAGGCAGTATCATGTATTAAAAGCCACAAACGGAAAACATGCACTGAATGTACTGGAAAAGGAAGATATTGATTTAGTGGTCAGTGACATCATGATGCCCGAGATGGATGGTCTGGAACTATGTTCAACCATCAAGAATGACATACGCTACTCCCATATCCCCATTATCCTCCTGACAGCTAAGGCAAGTGAAGAACACCAATTGGAAGGGCTTAGCGTTGGCGCAGACGACTATATCACCAAGCCTTTCAATATGGAAGTCCTCAAGCTGCGCATCAACAAGATTATCGAGATGAACGTCAAACGTCAGGAAATATTCAATCAGGACATTAAAATCGAGCCAAGCCGTATCACCATCACTCCCCTTGACCAGCAGCTGGTGGAAAAAGCCATCCAGATTGTAGAGGACAATATCAGCGAAACCGAGTTTTCCGTCGAGGAGCTTGCCAGCAGCCTGAATATATCACGCAGCTATTTCTACAAGAAAATGATTAAGATAACGGGAAAGAAACCCATCGAATTCATCAGGACCATCCGTATGAAACGTGCACAACAACTCTTGACAGAAAGCCAGATGCAAGTTTCGGAAATTGCATATACCTTGGGGTATAACTCCCCCAAGATATTCTCCAAACATTTTAAAGAAGAGTTCAACATCAGCCCATCCGAATTTATAAGGCAGCAGGCTGAATAGAAACATTATTTTGACATCAAAGCATCCAACGAAGACACCAACGCCACCAAAGCAGCACTCCAATTAATGGCTATTTCATTGGAAGCATACGAACCTTCCACATCTGCATAAGACTCATCCGGCAGATTGGAAGGATAGGGTACACCGTCTTGTTGGCCAGGATTGGGACCGCCAACAAGGAAACCGGGAAGAGGTGCCTCTATATCATCCGATGCAGAAAGACGATGGTGCGGATACAGAGGACTTTTCATCCCGAAACCGGTGACATAACAATATCCCGTGGCATTCTTTCCTAAAATGTAGTCCATATTGCGGTAGGCGTTCGTCAGGTACGACTTCTCACCCGTAAGCAAATAGGCGCAAACCAGTGAAGTGGCTTGGTTAGCACACCCTTCGGCAAGGCATCCCCAAAAGAAATCTTTGGCATCGTTGCCGTAAGGAGCGTGGAAAGGAGAGCGGTCAGCACCCCGCACAGCCTCGGCAGCATAGTCCAGTAGCAGGTCTTTCATGGCATTTGCCAACTCCACGTCTTCACCCTGATATTCCCTGCCCGGTTGCAGCCAGGCAAACACGCCCAACGCAGTGGTATTGCCCCAAGAAGGAGTCTTATATGCAGTGGGCAGATGCTTCTTCACTTGTTCCCGGTAAACGGGCTTTCCCGTAGCAAGATAGAGCTCGGAAGCCGCCCAGAAGAATTCGTCATCGGCACTACGATCACCGTAAGCTCCCGTAACCACGGCAGGTTGATATTGCTTGTTGAGGAGGTCCTGATGATAGAGCGCTTGCGGATGCGCTTCTGCCCAGGCGTAAGCACGTTCGGCAGCCTGCAAAGCCACTTCCGAAAAGCCAGGATAATCCTCTTCGTAAGGAGCAAACAACACGGAAGCTTGCGCTAAAGCCGCAGCATAGTCCAATGCCGCCGTTACTGATTTCTGAACTACATAACGGGGCTGCTTACACTCCGTAGGCTTGATAAATCCCTCGAACGAAGGGGTAGTCAGCTTGTGGTAGACTCCTCCGTCGGCAGGGTCTTGCATGGTCAGCATCCATTTCAGGTTATAGTACATCTCGTCCAGCAAATCGGGCGTGTGGTTTCCGCTTTCCGGGATGTTCACCCGTTGACGGATAAAATAGTCAGGAAAGCGGGCATAAATCGCCTGCATCAATCCGATGGAATAAGCGGAGTTCACAATGTACTTGTTATAATCTCCGGCATCATACCATCCTCCCGGAGAAGAAATCACCGCTCCCGCCTTACGTTCCGGCCCGGCAGCATTGGGATGTACCAGCACCTTGTCATCTGGATGGCCTGCCGGACGGCTCCACCGACCCGCATAAGTCGCTTCGATGGGCATACCCGTACGTTGGTAATAGAAAGATTTCAAAGCGGCATCGGCCAAAGGGGACAGCACCTTTTCCTTTACTTCGAATGCCACTGAATCGCCGTTAACCAACAGAAGATATCTTCCCGGTACCGTGATGTCACTGAAATCCAATATTGTCCTGCTCCTATCCGACCAAGCGGATGAAGCGGTATATCCGGGTTTGCCGGAAAGTAGCCGATTGCCCGTGGCTGCATCTACTATGGTAAATTCACGTACCTCACCGGCATTCACCACAGCTACTTTTTCCTGCTGGGGATAATACCCTAACTGATTCAAACGTACAGTTTCTGAAGGATGCCCTAAAGTGGCCATTCCTCCCAGAACTGTAAACAGACATGTAGTTATATTCATATCACTATTCCTGTCTCTTATACACATCTCCGAGCCCACGAGACTCGACG
>ENA-OXZW01000379-OXZW01000379.1-human-gut-metagenome-genome-assembly--contig:-NODE-379-length-14318-cov-5.342775_pt1 | contig 14318 bp, 8 predicted proteins | sample MGYA00243424_ERZ652812 | MGnify/ENA primary metagenome ERZ652812 (study PRJEB26926, sample SAMN06164808) | human gut metagenome | biome: ENVO:00009003; feature: ENVO:2100002; material: ENVO:00002003... | reverse complement strand
GACGTCGAGTCTCGTGGGCTCGGAGATGTGTATAAGAGACAGCTGCGCGACGATGTGGACTGGGTGGACTGCAACGGCGAGGTGAAGGAGCACATCACCGCCACCGATTTTCTGGTCGGTCTGGAGTGGGTGCTGAACGCCTCCAAGAACGAGGCCAACAACACCTCCATGCCCACCCTGTACATCGTGGGCGCTGAGGAGTACTACGAGAAGACCAAGGATATGGGTGCTGCCGCCGCCGACCTGCGCTATCAGGATATGCTGGACGCAGGCGTGGGCCTCGAGGCTCCCGACGACTACACTCTGGTATTCACCTGCAAGGACCCCTGTCCCTACTTTGATACCGTGGCCTCCTACACCAGCTTCTACCCCGCCTCTCAGGCGCTGATCGACGAACTGGGCATCGAGACCTTCCGTGGCTGCGACAACACCAACATGTGGTACTGCGGCCCCTATATCGTCGAGGAGTATATCCAGGGCAACACCAAGAGCTATATCCCCAACCCCCACTACTACAATGCTGCCAACGTCAGCCGCTTCGAGCGTATGACCGTGACCATGATCTCCGATCAGGCCATCGCATTCCAGCTCTACCAGAACCGCGAGCTGGACGAGATGGACCTGAACGAGAGCACCATCACCACCATCACCTCCGACCCCAACAACGAGTACAACAGCCAGCTCTGTGAGAAGCGCGCCCGCCCCTCTGCCTACGCCATGCACTTCAACTACCAGAAGAACAACGCCGACGGCACCCCCGATGTGAACTGGAACAAGGCCATCGCCAACACCGCTTTCCGTCAGTGCTTCTACCGCGGCCTGAACCTGAAGGCATGGTTCTCCCGCTACAACAAGATCAATCCCCTGAAGTGCGAGAACGACTACTACACCATGAAGGGTCTGTGCTACAACACGCAGGGCGCTGAGTACACCACTCTGGTGGCCAAGGAGATGGGCTTCGACGCTGAGAAGTACGACGGCGAGACCATGATCCGCCTGCGTGCCAACGGCGGCGACATCTCCGCCCTGAAGAAGCAGGCCATGGAGGAGCTGAGCGCCATCGGCGTCACCTTCCCCGTCAAGGCCACCTACTTCATCATCGCCAGCAGCACCTCTGCACTGGACAACGCCACCATCCTGAAGCAGTGCTTCTCCGACAGCTTCGGCGATGACTTCATCAAGCTGGACATCCAGACCTACGTTTCCAGTCTGACCCAGGAGGTCCGCACTCCTCAGCTCCAGAGCTTTGTCATCAACGGCTGGAGCGCCGACTTCGGCGACCCCGTCAACTTCCTCGGTCAGGAGACCCTCCACGACGACAATGCTTTCTACTCACACTACTACTCCAACATCGCCCGGGTGGCTGAGGCTCCTGCCGACTACCAGAAGGACCTGATGGATGCTTTCGAGCAGTACACCGATCTGGTCAATACCGCCAACGCCATCGTCAACGACACCGACGCCCGCTACGAGGCCTTCGCCAAGGCTGAGGCCTATCTGCTGGAGAACGTGCTGGTCAGCCCCACCTACTACGACATCGCATGGTCCCTGACCCACGCCAACGAGTACAGCAAGATCAACGCCATGTACGGCGGTTGCAACTACAAGGCTGTCAACTGGGAGACTTCCGAGGAAGCCTACACCACCGTCCAGTACGAGCAGTTTGCCAAGGCTTTCGACGCTGCTATTCAGGGCTAAGCAGACACAAAAGTCATTCCATTTCAGTCAACACATGAAATCTTTTCATTTTTATGTGCTGGCTGAATCAATAAGATTCAATCCGTACCAGAGTGGTTTTTCTTGACTTCCCGCCTGTGGGATGATAGAATATTTGCAATCGATACGGGTTCTGCAATGGCGCAGAAACAGATCAATAAAATCTGTCTCTGCGCCCTTTTTGTATCCTTTTGAAGCCGGGTTCATGGCCAGAGTGCGCCGGATAGGCGAGGATTTTTGCCCACAGACAAGGCGATTTTCCGCAGCAGTCCTGACGGATTGCAAGGGAAAGCAACGCAGTATGTGAGCAAAAAGACCGTTCAGACGGTGTACAATGGTTATGAAGACGGCTTCCAGACCTTGTGGAAAGGTAAAGTAGTATGGACAGGATAGGGATTTGGGAAATGCAGAGCCGTACCAGTCATTACAGGAGGGAAAGAATATGTACCACGATTTTGAGTCTCACACCATCACCCGCCGCAGCTTCCTCAAGGGTGCCGGCGCTGTTGGCGCAGCCGGTCTGCTGGCTGCCTGCGGCGGCTCTTCTTCCAGCACCGCAGCCAGCGCTTCGTCGGCTTCTTCCGGTGCAGCTGCTTCCGGCAAGGGCCTGAGCGAGCTGTTTACTTACGAGACTTCTGGCCGTGAGATCGAGAGCTGGAATATGCTCTACAGCCAGCAGGCCATCGACTTCAACGTGACGACCAACATCATCGACGGTCTTGTCAGCTTCGACAACTACGGCAAGCCGGTGCCGGCTCTGGCTAAGAGCTGGGAGCACAACGAGGACTCCACTGTCTGGACTTTCCACCTCCGTGACGATGTGGACTGGGTGGACATGAACGGCGAGGTGCAGGACCACCTGACCAGCAAAGACTTCCTCGTGGGCTTCGAGTGGGTGCTGAACGCAAAGAAGAATCAGGCCTCCAACACCTCCATGCCCTCCACCACCGTCGTGGGCGCAGCCGATTACTACGACAAGACCTATGCGATGGACGACGCAGCCGCCGCGGCCCTGACCTACGACGATATGCTGGCCGCAGGCGTCGGCATCGACGCGCCGGATGATTACACCGTCGTCTACACCTGCATAAATCCCTGCCCCTACTTCGACACCGTGGCTTCCTACGTCTGCTGCTATCCGGCACCCCCGGCTCTGGTGGAAAAGCTGGGCGTCGAGGGCTTCCGCGGCGTGGACTACACCCAGCAGTGGTGCTGCGGCCCCTACCTCATCGAGGAATTCGTCTCCGACAACTCCAAGCGGTTCATCCCGAACCCCCATTATTATGCGGCAGACGAGTGCAGCCGCTTCGAGCGCGTGTCCCTGAGCATGATCACCGACCTGACCGTCGGCTACCAGCTGTATCAGAACCGCGAGCTGGACGAGCTGGAGCTGAGCGAGAGCACCCTGACCACCATCACCTCCGACACTTCCAACGCCTACAACGACCAGCTCTGTGAGAAGCGCCCCACCAAGTACGCCTACGACTTCCATTTCAACTTCTACTGCCTCAACACCGACGGCACCCCCAACGAGAACTGGAACAAGGCCGTGGCCAACCGGGCATTCCGCCGCTGCTTCCAGGAGGGCCTGAACCTCATTCCCTACTACGCACGCTTCAACAAGATCAACCCCCTCAAGTGTGAGAACAACTACTACACCATGAAGGGTGTCTGCTACAACTCCAAAGGCACCGATTATGTTGATCTGGTGGCCAAGGAGCTGGGCATCGACGGCGAGAAGTATGACGGCGAGACCATGGTCCATCTGCGCAAGTCCACCGCCGACTCCATCGCCGCCCTCAAGAAGCAGGCCATGGATGAGCTGACCGCCATCGGCGTCACCTTCCCGGTCAAGGCTCCCTTCTTCTTCGTGGCCGGCAACACCGTGACTCAGGACAACGCCACCGTTCTGAAGCAGTGCATCACCGACAGCTTCGGCGACGACTTCATCCAGCTGGACCTCGGCACCTATGTTTCCAGCCTTGCAAAGGAAGTCCGCATCCCCAAGCTCCACGGCTTCGTCATCAACGGCTGGGGCGCAGACTTCGGCGACCCCGTCAACTTTGTGGGTCAGGAGATCCTGCACGACTCCAACGCCTACTACGCCGTCAACTACTCCAACATCCAGCTGGTGGCGGAGGATCCCGCCGATTACCAGAAGGAGCTGGTAGACGAGTTCGAACAGTTCACCGACCTGGTCAACGCAGCCAACGCCATCGTGGACGACACCGACGCCCGCTATGAGGCTTTCGCAAAGGCCGAGGCCTACATGATCAACAACTCGCTGGCTGTCCCCTGCTACTACGATGTCCGCTGGTGCCTGACCCACGTCAACGAGTACACCAAGATCAACGCCATGTTCGGCCCCTGCAACTTCAAGTACGTCAACTGGGAGACCAGCGAGGACGCCTACACCACCGCTCAGTACGAGGAGTTTGCCAAGGCTTTCGACGCCGCAAAATCTTAACTTTTTCTTAACTCTTTTCCGCCGGGAGTTCCTGCTTCCGGCCCGTATCCCACACACGGGAGCTGTTCTTAATCCAAGAACAGCTCCCGTTGTTTTGTTTTTGGGCCTGTTTATCTTATTTTCGTCACTCTTCATCACAGTAAAGTAAATTTATTTCATCTCTATGCAGAGTGCGACTTTCTTTTAGAAGAAAAAGCGATTTCCATTCCATTGACAACTATTTATTTCGATGGTACAATATATGTCGTGTTAAGGATTTTACGGGAGGAGCACAGGCGCAGACAGAGGGGTCTGTTTCTGCGCTCTTTTGTATTCTCTGGTAATACAGAGGGGCAGATAATCTCGTAGGAGTGGGAAATCGGCAGGGCAAGGTACCCTGCGCCATAGAGCCGAGACACGAAAAAATAATTGGGAGGAAAACACAATGAACGCAAATTTTGAGTCTCATTCCATCAGCCGCCGCAGCTTCCTCAAGGCTTCCGGCGTCGTGGGCGCTGCAAGCATCCTGGCCGCTTGCGGTGGTTCTTCCAGCAGCACTGCTGCCAGCACCTCCGGTGCTGCCTCCGGCGCAGCTGCACCCGCAGCCGACGCCATCACCGATTACGTCTCCTTCGAGACCTCTAAACGTGAGCTGGAGACCTGGAACTTCCTGTACAGCCAGTCCGCTTCCGACCTGAACGTCATCACCAACTGCTGGGACGGTCTGCTGAGCTTCGACTGCTACGGCAAGGCAGCCCCCGCCATCGCATCCAGCTGGGAGCACAACGACGACTCCACCGTCTGGACCTTCCACCTGCGCGACGATGTCGATTGGTGCGACGTCAACGGCGAGGTCAAGTCTCACCTGACCTCCAAGGACTTCCTCGTGGGTCTTGAGTGGGTCCTGAACGCGCTCAAGAACGAGGCCTTCAACACCTCCATGCCCTCTGAGACCGTCGTGGGCGCTGCTGAGTACTACGACCTGACCAAGGACAAGGGCGACGCTGCTGCTGACATGACCTATGAGGATATGCTGGCTGCCGGTGTCGGCGTCGAGGCACCGGACGACTACACTCTGGTCTTTACCTGCAAGAACCCCTGCCCCTACTTCGACACCGTCGCTGCCTACAACAGCTTCTACCCCGCCTCTGAGGACCTCATCAAGGAGCTGGGCATCGATGGCTTCCGTGCCTGCGATTACTCCACCATGTGGTACAATGGTCCGTACCTCATCGAGGAGTATATCCAGCAGAACACCAAGAGCTTCATCCCCAACCCCAACTACTACGCTGCAAACGACTGCACCCGTTTCGAGCATCACACCATCACCATGATCCCCGACCTGTCCATGGGCCTGCAGCTGTACGAGAACGGCGAGGTCGATAACATCGACCTGACCGAGTCCAACCTGACCACCATCACCTCCGACCCCAACAACAAGCACAACAAGTTCCTGTGCGAGAAGCGCCCCACCAAGTTCAGCTTCCAGATGCACCTGAACTTCCAGCGCAAGGATGAGAACGGCAATCTGGACGAGAACTGGAACAAGGCTGTTGCAAACCGCGCGTTCCGTCAGTGCTTCTACAAGGGCATCGACTTCACCAACTACTACGCCCGCACCAACAAGATCAACCCCCTGAAGTGCGAGAACGACTACTACACCATGCCCGGCGTCTGCTACAACACCAAGGGTGAGGAGTACACCACTCTGGTCGCCAAGGAGATGGGCTTCGACGGTCAGGCTTACGACGGCAAGACCATGATCCGCCTCCGCGACAACGGCGGCGACATCGCTGACCTGAAGAAGCAGGCCATGGAAGAGCTGAGCGCTATCGGCGTCACCTTCCCCGTCCACTGCTACCACTACATCAAGAGCGGCGACACCAATGCTCTGGATACCGCCACCGTCCTGAAGCAGTGCTTCTCCGAGAGCCTGGGCGATGACTTCGTCGTGCTGGATATCGGCACCTATGTCTCTTCCATCTATAAGGAAGTCCGTAACGTCCAGCTGCACTCCATCCTGCAGAACGGCTGGGGCGCTGACTTCGGCGACCCCATCAACTTCCTGGGTCAGGAAGTCCTGAGCGACGACAACGCCTACTACGCTCAGACCACCTCCTGGATCGCAGCCGTTGAGAAGGATCCTCAGGATTACCAGAAGGAGCTGCTGGCAGATTATCAGGAGTTCACCGATCTGGTCACTGAGGCAAAGGCTATCGTCACCGATACCGATGCACGCTATGCCGCATTCGCAAAGGCTGAGGCTTCCATGCTGAACAACGCACTGTGCATCCCCTGCCTGTACGAGGTGCTCTGGTGCCTGACCCATGTCAACGAGTACACCAAGATCAACGCCATGTACGGTCCCTGCAACTACAAGGCCGTCAACTGGGAGACCCGTCAGGGCGACGGCTACACCACCGAGGAGTACGAGGCTTTCTCCGCTGCTTTCAATGCAGCAACCAAAGCCTGATGATTATTTTATAAAGGTTTGGTTATCATGTTAAAATACACCGTCAAGCGGCTGGCTCAGTCGCTCGTCACGATCTTATTGATCGCAACCATCGTCTTTTTGCTGATGCGCTGCCTGCCTACGGACTACTACTTCACGGAAGAACAGCTCATGAAGTTTACCGAAGAGCAGAAATACGCCGCGCTGGAAGCCGCCGGTCTGACCGACCCCATCGGCACCCAGCTGCTGCACTTCTACAACGACCTGCTCCATCTGGACTTCGGCACTTCCCGCCGCATCCAGAATGGCGCTTCCGTCGTGAAGGTGATCGGCAAGAAATTCGGCGTCTCCATGCGCCTCGGCCTGATCTCCGCCGGCATCTCTCTGCTGGTGGGCATCATGCTGGGCATCCTGCAGACCGCCTTCAAGGACAAGGTCTTTGACTGGATCGGCACGGCCTACACCGTTTTCGTCAACGCTGTGCCTTCTCTGGTCTCCTATTCGCTGGTGCTGGTCTTCGGCTCCAAATACCTGGGTTTCCCCACGCTGTACTCCACCCGTAATGTCGGCCCGTCCAGCGTGCTGCCCATCGTCTGCTTGTCGCTGGCGTCTATCGCAGGCTACGCTCTGTGGACCCGCCGCTACATGGTGGACGAGCTGACCCGCGATTATATCAAGCTGGCCCGCGTCAAGGGCCTGAGCTCCAGCGAGATCATGTTCAAGCACGTGCTGCGCAACGCCATGGTCCCCATGGTGCAGTATATCCCCCAGTCCATCCTGCTGACGGTCGGCGGCTCTCTGCTGATGGAGCGGTTCTTCTCCGTTCCCGGCATGGGTCCCCTGCTGACCGACGCCATCCAGCGCTATGACCTGAACGTCGTCCAGACTCTGGTCATCCTCTACGCTGCACTGGGCATCGTGGGTGTTTTCCTGGGCGATGTGCTGATGATGCTGGTTGACCCGCGCATTACTCTGACCGGAAAGGAGGCCGCACGCTGATGGCTAAAGCATCTGATTTTGAGGGCAAAAAGCAGGACGAACTGTTCTACTTCGTCGATTACTCTCCGGAAGAAGCCGAGCGTGTCGGCTACTCCAACTACAGCTACTGGGGTTCTGTCATCCAGAACTTCCTCAAGCACAAGGCTGCTGTCGTCTGCCTGATCCTGTTCCTGTTCCTCGTCATCTTCTCCTTCATCGCACTGGCCATCGGCAAGTACGATTATCAGACGCTGGTGTCGGATTCCTCTCTGGCTTTCCAGAAGCCCAACAGTGAATACTGGTTCGGCACCGACAACCTCGGCCGCGACTACTGGTGTCAGGTGTGGTACGCCACTCAGGTGTCCATCCGTCTGGCCCTCATCGTTGCCGTGGGCGAGAGCATCCTCGGCGTCATCATCGGCCTGATCTGGGGCTATGTCCGTAAGCTGGACCGCTTCTTCACCGAGCTGTACAACCTCATCGACAATGTGCCTTACATCATCTACATGACCCTGATCGCACTGGTCGTCGGCCAGAGCTTCACCATCATGGCCGTCTCGATGATCGCCATCGGCTGGCTGGTCATGGCCCGCCGCGTCCGCAACATGGTGTTCATGTTCCGTGACCGCGAGTACAACCTCGCGTCCCGCTGCCTTGGCACCCCGCTGTGGCGCGTTCTGACCAAGAACATCCTGCCCTATCTGGTCTCCGTCATCATCCTGCGCATGGCGCTGAGCATCCCCGCCACCATCAACCTCGAGTCCACCCTGTCCTATCTGGGCATCGGTCTGGGCATCGAGACTCCGTCTCTGGGCCTCATCCTGAGCAAGGTGCGCGGCTTCTTCCTCGATTATCCTTACCTGCTGGTCTTCCCCGCATCCATCGTGTCCATCATCTCCATTTCCTTCTATATCATGGGCAACGCTTTCTCGGATGCTGCTGACCCGCGCAACCACGTTTAACAGATGGGAGAGAAAATCACAAAAATGGATAGACAACCGATCATCTCTGCCAAAGACGTGGAGATCACCTTTAGCCTGCGCGGCAAGAAGCTGAACGCGATCCGCAAGTGCTCGCTGGACCTTTATGACGGCGAGACGCTGGCCATCGTGGGCGAGTCCGGCTCGGGCAAGTCCGTATTCACCAAGACCTTCGTGGGTATGCTGGATGTCAACGGTAAGATCACCGGCGGCTCCATCATGTACGAAGGCCGCGACATGACCAAGTTCACCGAGAAGGACTGGCTGGGCGTGCGCGGCAAGAAGATCGCCATGGTCATGCAGGACCCGATGACCAGCCTGAACCCGCTGAAGAAAATCGGCAAGCAGATCCAGGAGAGCATCGAGCACCATCAGGGCCTGAAGGGCGCGGAGGCCAAGAAGGCCGCCATCGAGATGCTGGCCAAGGTCGGCATCCCCGACCCGGAGCGCCGCTACGAGCAGTATCCGCACGAGTTCTCCGGCGGTATGCGTCAGCGTGTCGTCATCGCCATCGCTGCCGCCTGCCGTCCACAGATCCTCATCTGCGACGAGCCCACCACCGCTCTGGACGTGACCATTCAGGCACAGATCCTGCAGCTCATCCGTGACCTGCAGAAGGAGCTGGGCATGTCCGTTATCTACATCACCCATGACCTGGGCGTTGTGGCAAACGTGGCAGACCGCGTGGCCGTCATGTACGCCGGCCAGATCGTCGAGTACGGCACCGTCGAAGAGATCTTCTACGACGCATGGCACCCCTACACCTGGGCTCTGCTGCAGGCTCTGCCTCAGCTGGGTACCAAGGGTGAGGCCCTGCCCACCATCGACGGTACGCCGCCGAACCTGTTCAATGAGATCAAGGGCGATGCATTTGCACCCCGCAACAAGCACGCGCTGGCCATCGACTTCGTGGCAGAACCTCCGTTCTTCCAGGTGTCCGAGACCCACGCGGCAAAGACCTGGTATCTGGACCCCCGGGCTCCCAAGATGGAACGCCCCCACTCCATCCAGAACCTGCGTGAGAAAATGGGAAAGATGGGAGGTTCCAACTTAAATGGCTGAGCGTGAAAAGCTGATTGAGCTGAAAGACCTTCAGATCACCTTTGGCTCCGGCAAAAAGAAGTTCGTGGCCGTGGACCACGTCAATTTTGACATCTACAAGGGCGAGACCTTCTCGCTGGTCGGCGAGTCCGGCTCCGGCAAGACCACCATTGGCCGTGCCATCTGCCGCATCAACCCGACTTCCGGCGGCGACATCTTCTTCAAGGGCCAGAAGATCAACGGCAAGATCTCCAAGGAGCTGGATCGTGAGGTCATCCGCAAGGTGCAGATGATCTTCCAGGACCCCATGGCCTCCCTGAACGAGCGCGCCAAGGTCGAGTACATCGTGGCTGAGGGTCTGTTGAACCACCACCTGTACAAGGACCAGAATGACTTGCACGAAAAGGTCATGAACGCTCTGCACGAGGTCGGCCTGCTGCCGGAGTTCGCCTCCCGCTTCCCCCACGAGTTCTCGGGCGGCCAGCGTCAGCGTATCGGCATCGCCCGTGCGCTGGTCATGGAGCCGGAGTTCATCGTGGCCGATGAGCCCATCTCCGCACTGGACGTCTCCATCCGTGCGCAGGTGCTGAACCTGCTGAACAGCATGAAGAAGTCCCGCGGTCTGACCTACCTGTTCATCGCCCACGACCTGTCGGTCGTCCGGTTCATCTCGGACCGCATCGCCGTCATCAGCAAGGGCCGCATCGTGGAGCTTGCAGAGGCTGAAGAGCTGTTCCTCCACCCCCTGCATCCCTACACCAAAGCCCTGCTGAGTGCTGTTCCCATCCCCGACCCGGGCCTGGAAAAGAGCAAGAAGCTCCTGGTCTACGATCCCAGCTGCCACGACTACAGCGTGGACAAGCCGGTGTGGGAGGAGATCGCCAACGGCCACTTCGTCTATGGCAACCAGAAGGAGCTGGAAGGCTACCGCAAGGAATATCAGAGCCAGCTCTAAGCACTGTCACTTGACTGTATTTTAACACAAATGCCCCGCCGCATTGGGAAACATCCCATTGCGGCGGGGTTTTGTGCTGTATAAAAAGAGGCCGCTTCCCGTATTTCTGCCGGGAAGCGGCCCCTTTGTGTTTTATATCAGTCTTGCACCGGGCTTCGGCTCATGGGCCTGCCAGAGGGTGACCCACTCGGGCAGATGCAGGGTCTTCAGGCGCTGGGGCAGGGCGGCGAGATCGCCGTCCGTGAGATACCACGCCACACCGAACGCCGCCAGCGCCAGGATCACCAGCACCGCCAGCAGAACGCGGAGAGGATGCTTCTTCTTTGGGGTGGGTTCCTTGCTCTGCGAGCGGCCCGGAGGATCGCTCTGTTTGGTCTGTCCGGCGGGAAGGAAGCCTGTCCCCTCGGCCTGCGGCAGACCGGCAGCGGCGCGGCGCACCATATCCAGCAGCCAGAGTCCAGGGTTATCAGTGGCGGGGACGGTGCGGAGCCAGCAGCCTTTTTTGGTGCAGAGCACCAGCACATGGTCGCTTTCCCGCTCGGCACAGGCCACGGCCAGCTCTGTTCCCACGATGCGGCGGGCCGCCTGCGCTCGGGAAAGGGCCAGACGGACAGGGTCGGGGTTGTCCCCTTCCCCGCCGAGCTTGGCCCGGGCGCGCTTTTCGATTTGGGGGCCGACCTTGGCGTCGGCATAGCTCATGGCGCCGAAGTCGTAGACCTTCTCGGCACCGGGGACTTTCTCGAGCCGGGATTCCAGCAGCGCACCGGCGGCGGCATCACCGCAGGCCAGCAGACGATCATGGGCTTCCAGCGCCTGCACGGCGGCAGCGGCCAGACTGGTATCGCCTGCACCATATACGTCCGCGCCAAAGCTGCTGCGGAGGCTCTGGGCCGCCTTTTTCAGTCCCGTGGGCGTGTCCGCATGGACAGCCAGCAGCGTCTCTGCGCCCCGGCTCTTCCACTGGGCCTCAGCCCTCCATTGGGGCGCAAACAGCGCCACAGCGGCTGCCAGCCGCCCCTGCGGCGCACCGTACAGGCGCAGCACACAGCGGGTCTCCTCTGCCAAATCCCATCAACCCCTCATTTTTGATTTTTACCGGACGAACGCCTCATCCAGTGCGGCCAGCGCTTCGTCGTCCGACTGCTGGGCAGCGGTGAGGGCCTGCGTCCCGGCAGGGACTTTGCCCTGTGCCAGACGCAGCGCCAGTTCCAGCGCAGCTTGTGCGGCCCGGGCGCGCACCAGCGCACGGTCAGGCCGGGAGACGAAAAGCTTCTTGACGCAGGCCACGCCATCCCGGGCAGCGCCCAGATAAACGGTGCCCACAGGGCGCACCTCGTCGCCGCCGGTGGGGCCGGCCAAACCGGTAACGCTCACAGCGATGTCAGCGCCCGAAGCCTTTGCCGCGCCCAGAGCCATCTGTGCCGCCACGGGGGCGGACACGACGTTGTACTTTTCGATGACCGCCGGGTCCACGCCCACGAGCTTTGCCTTGGCCTGCTCCCAGTAGGTGACAAAGCCATAGCCGAACACCTCGCTGGAGCCGGACACGGAGGTCAGGCGCTGTGCGATGAGGCCGCCGGTGCAGCTCTCGGCGGTGGCGATGGTCAGCCCCTTTTCCTGCAGGGTATGGACCACCGTCTCTTCCAGACCGGCCACATTCTCATCATACACCGCATCGCCCAGCATATCATAGAACTTTTTGGCATACGCGCGGCACATTTTTTCGCCGTCCTCGTCGGAGCGGGCGCGGGCGGTAATGCGGATCTCGCACTCGCCGGTCTTGCAGTAGATGGCGGCGGTGGGGTTCGGGTTTTCCAGCAGGTCGCGCACCTTATACTCAATATCGCTCTCGCCGCCCAGCACACGGAGGGTGACGGAGTGGAGGGTGCAGTTCTGGCGCTCCATCAGCAGAGGGCGGACGCTCTCCGTCCACATGGCCTTCATCTCGTGGGGGACACCGGGCATGAGGACGGCGCAGCGGCCGTCCTGCTCGAACCACGCGCCGGGGGCTGTGCCGTGGTTGTTGATGATTTTATGGCCCTTGGTGGGGACCATCGCCTGTTTGCGGTTGTTGGGAGTGGTCTCGCGGCCGGTGCGGGCAAAGTAGCTGGTGATCTTATCCCACTCGGCCTCATCGAAGGCCAGCTCATCCCCGAAGCAGGCGGCGACGGTCTCCTTGGTCAGGTCGTCCGCCGTGGGGCCGAGACCGCCGGTAAAGACCAGCAAGTCGCAGCGGCTCCTGGCCTCGTTGACGAAATCGGCCAGACGGCCATGGTTGTCGCCGATGGTGCTCTCCCGCTGGACCGTGATGCCCAGATCAGCCAGCTCCCGGCTGAGGTACTGGGCGTTGGTGTTGAGGATGTTGCCGAGAAGGAGCTCGGTACCCACACTGATGATCTCTGCTGTCATGGCTCAGCCCTCGAATTCCACGTCGTCGGTGATACGCAGGCGGATGCGCTCGGTGGCCTCTGCGGCCTCGGCTTCCAGCTCTGCCAGACCGGGCATCCCGGCCTCGGCTTCGAGGATCTCGCTCAGTTCGGGGCGGATCTTCGGGTGCGGCGGGGTGAAGATGGTGCAGCAGTCCTCATAGGGCAGGATGCTCGTCTCGAAGGTGTTGATGTGGCGGGCCGTCTCGACGATCTCGGTCTTGTCCATGCCGATGAGGGGGCGGAGGATGGGCAGGTCCTGGGCGGCGTCGGTACACTGCAGAGCCTTGACGGTCTGGCTGGCCACCTGTGCCAGGCTCTCGCCGGTGACGAGGGCTTCACAACCCTGCTTCCTGGCGATGATGTTGGCAATGCGCATCATGCTGCGGCGCATGAGGACGGTGAAGAGAACATCGGGCGCGTTATCGCGGATATACTCCTGAGGCTTGGTATACGGCACCACAAAGAGGTTGGTGCTGCCGGTATAGGGGGTGATGAGCTGGGCCAGAGCCTTAACTTTCAGTTTTGCGCGTTCAGAAGTATACGGAGGGGACGCAAAATGGATGTGGTCGAGGCCGAGGCCGCGCTTTGCCATCCGGTATGCCGCCACAGGGCTGTCGATGCCGCCGGACAGCATATTGAGGGCGCGGCCGGAGGTGCCCACCGGCAGGCCACCCTCGCCCTGTATTTTCGGGCCATGGATATACGCACCGTAATCGCGGATCTCCACGATGACCTTGAACTGAGGGTTCTTGACGTCCACCCGCAGGTAGTTGTGCCTGCCCAGCAGATAGGCACCCAGCTCCCGCATCAGCTCAGGGCTGGTCATGGGGAAGGTCTTGTCGGAACGGCGGGCCTCGACCTTGAAGGTCTTGATGCCGTGGAGGCTGTCGCCCAGATAATCCTCGGCGGTCTGGCAGATGGTGTCGAAATCCTTCTCACAGACCACAGCACGGCTGAGGGCCGCGAGGCCGAACACCTTGCTCACCCGCTCAAAGGCGAGGTCCATATCAATGTCTTCCTCTTCCGGCTCCATGTAGAAGGTGGACTGGGTGCAGTAGACGCGGAACTTGCCCACCGTCTTGAGACGGTAGCGCAGGATCTTCATCATCGTCGATTCAAACTGGTTGCGGTTGAGGCCCTTCAGGGACATTTCGCCCTGATAGCCCATAATGACTTCGCGCATAATAGCTTCTCCTAATATTGTGTTGTTCATCAGCCGGTGCTCCGGTAGCTTTCTCCTCGGACACGAGTCGGGCCATTCCATCGCCCGCCCTATTGCCTTCGGCAACAGGGTCCCACCCCAGCGGACGGTCCTCGGAGA
>ENA-OXZW01000332-OXZW01000332.1-human-gut-metagenome-genome-assembly--contig:-NODE-332-length-15720-cov-6.585318_pt1 | contig 15720 bp, 14 predicted proteins | sample MGYA00243424_ERZ652812 | MGnify/ENA primary metagenome ERZ652812 (study PRJEB26926, sample SAMN06164808) | human gut metagenome | biome: ENVO:00009003; feature: ENVO:2100002; material: ENVO:00002003... | reverse complement strand
TTGTGAATTTGTATACCATGTCCTTGCACAGGTGGTTACCATGTTGCACTTGACATAATATCCGCCCCTACGGAATTGCAAAAACAATTACAAAGCTACGCTCGGGCATAAATAGTTTTTAATTTATCAAACTGTCTACACGAAAGGGGAACGGCGGCTCGCCGTTAACAGATTTTTGAGCCGACAGGCATATTGTCAACAAAAACAACCTTTAAATCATCGCCGTGAACTGCAGAAAGAATCATACCGCAGCTTTCAACACCGCAAAGCTTTGCCGGCTTGAGGTTCTGAACAAGAATAATCTTCTTGCCGATAAGCTCCTCCGGCTTGTAGTAGTTTGCAATACCGCTGACAACGGTCCTGTCCTTTACACCGTCAAAAATTGTGAACTGTAAAAGCTTTTTGCTCTTTTTAACGGGTTCGCAGGTCTTAACCTCGCACACACGGAGGTCAACCTTTGCAAAATCATCAATGCCAATCTGTGCAACACCCTCAAGCTCTTCACGGAGTGCCTTTGTTTCTTCACTTTCACCCTCGTTGTTCTTGATAATGCTGTTGAGTTCTTCAATTTCCTTTTCAACATCAATTCGTGGGAAGAGTGCATCTCCCTTGTGAACCGTGACATCAGCAGGAAGAACACCAAACTTGTCGCAGTTTTCGTAGCCGGCACACTTTTCACAAGCGCCAATCTGCTCAAGAGCCTTTGGCATTGTTGTTGGCATAAATGCCGAAAGGAGGGTGCAGGCAATACGGATTGCCTCAAGAAGGTTGTAGAGAACCGTTGCGAGTCTTGCTTTCTTTGTTTCGTCCTTGGCAATAACCCACGGAGCGGTTTCGTCAATGTATTTATTTGCACGGGAAACAAGCTTGAATATTTCGGCAAGTGCGTTCTGGAGCTGAGTCTTGTCCATGAAATCGTCAACCTTTGCACGGAGCGATGTTGCGGTTTTGATAAGGTCATCGTCAAATTCGCCGCTCTCACGTTCTGTGGGAAGTGTGCCGCCGAAATATTTCTGAACCATTGCAACTGTTCTTGAAACAAGGTTGCCAAGGCCGTTTGCAAGGTCGGAATTGATACGGTTAATCATAATTTCGTTTGAGAATGAGCTGTCTGCACCGAGAGCCATTTCACGCATAATGTGGTAACGGATTGCGTCAGCGCCGTAACGCTCGCCGAGTACAAACGGATCAACAACATTGCCGAGTGACTTTGACATCTTCTGTCCGTTGAAAGTAATCCAGCCGTGAACGGCAAGATGCTTTGGAAGCGGAAGGTCAAGAGCCATAAGCATTGCAGGCCAGATGATAGCGTGAAAACGCATGATGTCCTTTGCTACCATATGAACATCGGCAGGCCAGTATTTGTCAAATTCGTCAAATTTTTCATTCTTGTAGCCGAGAGCGGAGATATAGTTTGAAAGTGCGTCAATCCAAACATAAACAATATGCTTTTCGTCAAATGTAACGGGAATGCCCCATTTGAAGGATGTTCTTGATACGCAAAGGTCTTCAAGTCCAGGCTTGATAAAGTTGTTTACAAGCTCAACCGCTCTTGTCTTTGGCTGTAAATAGTCTGTTTCCGTGAGGAGCTTTTCAATTCTGTCGGCAAAAGGTGACATCTTAAAGAAGTATGCCTCCTCCTTTGCCTCTGTAACCTCTCGTCCGCATTCGGGACATTTGCCGTCAATAAGCTGGCTTTCTGTCCAGAAGCTTTCACAGGGGGTGCAGTATTTGCCCTTGTATTCTCCCTTGTAGATGTAGCCCTTGTCATACAGCTCCTTGAAAATTTTCTGAACTGTTTCAATGTGGTAATCGTCTGTTGTGCGGATATATCTGTCATAGCTTATGTTCATAAATTTCCATAAGCCCTTAAAGGTTTTTACAATTTCGTCAACATACTCTTTGGGAGTAACACCCTTTTCGGCAGCCTTCTGTTCGATTTTAAGACCGTGTTCATCCGTACCCGTAAGGAACATAACATCGTATCCCTGCATTCGTCTGTAACGGGCGATAGAATCGCACGCAACGGTGGTGTAGCAATGACCGATGTGGGGATTGCCTGACGGATAATAAATAGGCGTTGTAATGTAAAATGGTTTTTTCTGACACATAGTATTTGTCCTCCCTAAAATTCAGCAAATGAGCTGTAACTGTAATTATACCAATTATTGCATATAATTTCAAGAGTTCATGGGATAAACGGATAATAGTTAATTGTTGTATGCTTAATTTAAAGACAATTACTTATGATTCATTTCGGTGATATTACTGTTTGAATTCATAAATAATCGTGTTAAAGTGTCGGGTTAAAGTGAAATAATGCCGAACTGCGCAAGTGTGTAGGAAATTAAGATGAACACAAGGCAGATTGGAGCTATATATTTAATCATAACATCAAACAAAGCCCTTCTGCTGAAACGCTCGCCGTTCCTTGTGACTTCGTCTGCAATAGTCTTTGGCTTGATAACCCAGCCGATGAGAATACAAGTACAAAGTGCGACAATCGGCATAATAATGCTGTTGCTCAAGAAGTCAAAGAATGTAAGGAAGTCCATTCCGAGAATCTTAACATTTGACCATATACCGTTGCCGAGTGACGACGGAATACCCATAATAAGGCAGATGCCGATAACGATAAGACAGGACTTGATTCGTGTAAGCTTGAACTTGTCCATAAGCGAAGAAACAATTGCTTCCATTACGGAGATTGAGCTTGTGATAGCTGCAAAGAATACAAGAACAAAGAACAAAAATCCGATGATTACGCCGGCAGGCATTTCGTTGAATACCTTTGGAAGTGTGATGAACATAAGTCCGGGACCGCTTGCACCAAGACCTTCTTCACCGCTGAATACATAAACCGCAGGAACTACCATAAGACCTGCGAGAAGTGCAACGGCTGTGTCGAAAATCTCAATTTGGTTAACCGACTTTGTGAGGTTTACCTCATCCTTTGTGTATGAACCGTAGGTTACCATAATTCCCATTGCAATGCTCATTGAGAAGAACAGCTGACCGAGTGCCGCCGCAAATGTCCAAATTGACAGTTTGCTGAAATCGGGAATGAGGTAGTACGAAACACCCTCCATTGCGTTCGGGAGCGTGAGTGTGTAGATTGAAATTCCGACTGTCAGAACAAGCAGAACAGGCATCAAAAATTTGCTCAGTCGCTCAATTCCCTTGTTTACTCCGAGCATAATTACCACTGCACTCAACAGCATAAATATTAAGAAAAACACAATGGGTGACAACGGGTCGGAAATAAAGTCCGAGAAAAAGTTGTCCTGTGCCGCAGGGGCAACAAGTCCCTGTGCATAAACGCACATATATTTTGTAACCCAACCGCCGATAACGCAGTAGTACGGAATAATGATTGTAGGAACAAGCGTTGCAAGGTAGCCTAAAAACGAAAATTTGCTGCATAGCTTTTTGTAGGCGAGAATCGGACTTAGCTTTGTTTTTCTGCCGATTGCGATTTCGGCAGTCAAAAGTGAAAAGCCGAATGTAAGCGCAAGGATTATGTAGATAAAGATAAATGTTCCGCCGCCGTACTTAGCTGCATAATACGGAAATCTCCAGAGATTTCCCAAGCCTACTGCACTTCCCGCAGCGGCAAATACAAATCCGAGTCCGCCGGAAAAGCTTCCCCTTTTTTTACTCATGATAATTACCTCTCATTTTCTTTAGAATTTTTTAAAATCTGTAAATAAAACAATTAACGCAAGTATAACATAATACTGAGATTAAAACAATATTTTTTGAATATTTTGCAAAAAGAAAATTTTGGTTTTATCTTTGCGAATTTTGTCAAATCTATTGCAAATCAATTTTATTTGTGCTATTGTAAAATATATGTAAAGAATGCGTTACCAAAGGTAAAATTTAGTGCAATTCGCTTGAAATAATTCGTTTTGTATTTTATACTTAATCAGATATATTAAATTGAGTTATATATCAAATTTTATGGTGGTGAATTATATGTCAAATTCAAAAAACAACAATAAAAAAACATCCGAAAGAGCAAAGCTTATGTCAAAATGGCAAAAGATGCCTTATACTAACAGAGAATTAAGCTGGGTTGACTTTAATGCAAGAGTGCTTGAAGAGGCGTTCAAAAAGACCAACCCAATTATGGAAAGATGCAACTTTCTTTCAATTACGGCGTCGAACCTTGACGAATTTTTTATGGTTCGTGTTGCAGGTGTGCTTGACCAGATTCATCACGGCAGAACAAGCCGTGACGCATCGGGCATGACTCCTACAGAGGTTATGGACGGACTTGTTGAAAAAATTCACGAGTTTGCCAAAAAGCAGTACAGCTGTTACAACCGTTCAATAATTCCGTCACTTCGTTCGGCAGGCATTGTGTTCAAAGAGGCTGACGAGCTTGACGGCGACCAGAAAGCGTTTGTTGAGGAATACTTTAAAAAAGTAGTTTTCCCCGTATTGACGCCTATGGCTGTTGATACAAGCCGTCCGTTTCCGATGCTTGCAAACAAAAGCCTTAACATTGCGGTTCGCCTTACAAATGCCGAGAATGAAGAATTTTTCGCATTGGTTCAGGTTCCGTCAATTCTTCCGAGATTTCTTGAGCTTCCGACTCACGAGGGCAGAGCGTTTATTCTGCTTGAAAAAATAATCGCAATGCACCTCGGCGAGCTTTTTGAGCTTTACAACATTAAGCAGTACGATCCTTTCAGAATCACCCGAGATTCCGACCTTGACATTGACGAGGATACCGAGGATCTTATGGCTGAAATTAAAAAGTCAATCAGAAAGCGTAAGAGAGGAGAACCTGTTCGTCTTGAATTCGGCAAGAAATGCAACCGAGAAATTCGTGAATTTCTTGTTGACGCTCTCGATGTTACGGAGCGTGAAATCTACTTTCAGAGAGGTCCTCTTGACCTTACATTCCTTTCAAAATTTGCCCACATTAAGGGCTGTGAAGATATGTGCTTTGAACCTATCGTTCCCGTAAATCCGCCTGCGGAATTCTGCGGTTATGACGATATTTTTGAGGCTATCCGTGAAAAGGACAGACTTGTGCATCATCCTTATGAAAGCTTTGATGTTGTGGTTGATTTTGTCAAAAAGGCGGCAACCGATCCGAATGTTCTTGCCATCAAGCAAACCTTGTACCGTGTCAGCGGAAATTCACCGATTGTTGCGGCTCTTATCAAGGCGGCTGAAAACGGCAAGCAGGTAACTGTTCTTGTTGAACTCAAGGCGAGATTTGACGAGGAAAACAACATTCAGTGGGCAACAAAGCTTGAAAAGGCGGGCTGTCATGTAATTTACGGTCTTACAGGACTTAAAACCCACTGCAAAATCTGTCTTGTAGTAAGAAAAGATAAGGACGGAATCAGAAGATATTTGCATATGGGTACGGGTAACTATAACGACAGTACGGCGAGATTCTATACCGATATCGGTATGTTCACCTGCCGTGAAGAATACGGTGTTGACGCATCATCACTCTTTAATGTATTGACAGGTTACTCAACTCCGCCTGAATACAACAAATTTATCGTTGCACCTCACGGAATGCGTCCGTTCTTTGAGGCTATGATTATTCAGGAAACCGAGAACGCAAAGCTCGGACTTCCTGCCAAAATTACTGCAAAGGTGAACTCGCTTGTTGATCCTGAAATCATCAGCCTTTTGTACGATGCGTCAAACGCAGGCGTAAAAATTGACCTCATAGTAAGAGGTATCTGCTGTCTTGTTCCGGGGGTTCATGGATTCAGCGAAAACATCAGAGTAATTTCAATTGTCGGTCAGCTTTTGGAGCATAGCCGAATATTCATATTTGAAAACAATTCAAATCCGCTTTATTATATGGGAAGTGCCGACTGGATGCCGAGAAACCTCGACAGACGAGTTGAGCTTGTGTTCCCTGTTGAGGACGAGGATATCAAAAAGCGTGTGCAGGAGGTTATCACGGTTTCATTTAAGGATACCGTAAATGCACGCCAACAGCTTTCAACAGGTGTATATAAGTCTGTTGACAAGCGTGGAAAACACAAAACAAATTGTCAGAAATTCTTTTCAAAGCTTGCGTTAAAGGCTCAAAAGCAGGCAATGAAAAAAACATATGCGAGCACTGTCGGAACTCCGATTGTACCCGTTGAAGTGAAAAAGGAGGACTCCGAACAATGAAAAGAGTAGGCATTTTAACAAGCGGCGGTGATTGTCAGGGACTTAACGCAACAATCCGTGCCGTTGCAAAAACACTTTATAATCAGCTGGGCAATGATGTTGAAATCATCGGCATTATTGACGGCTACAGAGGTCTTATCTACGGCGAAACAAGAAAGATGAAACCCGAGAATTTTTCGGGTATTCTCACAATGGGCGGTACGATTCTCGGCACATCAAGACAGCCGTTCAAGCTTATGCGTGTTGTTGACGAGAACAGCGTTGACAAGGTTGAGGCTATGAAGAAAAACTACAAAAAGCTTGGCCTTGACTGTCTTGTTGTACTCGGCGGCAACGGAACTCAAAAAACCGCAAATCTTCTTCGTGAAGAGGGACTCAATGTGGTTTCGCTTCCTAAGACAATTGACAACGACCTTTGGGGTACAGACAAGACATTCGGTTTTCAGAGTGCCGTTGATATTGCAACAAATGTAATCGACTGTATCCACTCAACCGCAACATCTCACGGCAGAGTTTTCATTATTGAGGTTATGGGACATAAGGTTGGCTGGCTCACACTTTATGCAGGTATTGCAGGCGGTGCGGATATTATCCTTATCCCCGAAATTCCGTACGACATCAACTCGGTTATAAAGACAATCAAGTCAAGAACCGCAGGCGGTAAGAACTTTTCAATTCTTGCAGTTGCCGAGGGTGCAATTTCAAAAGAAATTGCAGCTTTGCCTAAAAAGCAGAGAAAAGCCGCTGTTGCAGAGATGAAATATCCGTCAATTTCCTATCAGATTGCCCATGATATTGAGGAGGCAACAGGTCAGGAAACAAGGGTTACAGTACCGGGTCACTTCCAGAGAGGCGGCAGTCCCGATGCCTATGACCGTGTGATTTCAACTCGTTTCGGCGTTAAAGCCGCAGAGCTTATTATCAATAAAGACTACGGCAAAATGGTTGCCCTTGTAAATAATAAGGTAGTTGCCGTTCCGCTTGAGGACATCGCAGGCAAGCTCAAGAGCGTTCCGAAAGACAGCGAGGTTGTTGAAACAGCAAGAAAAATGGGCATCAGCTTTGGCGAGTAATTTTCACCTTTTGGTTGACATATGCCTTTGTTATGATAAAATGATATGAAGTTCAGATTTCACGAAAGGGAGTGTTACTGTGAACGGTAATAAGCCGATTGAACAGATAATAGAAAATGCTGCCGCATCAGTTGAAATGGAAGGCTATACCATTGACAGCAAAAGCAAAGAATGGTGTCAAAAATTACTGCGTAACGAAATCACAATGCAGGAATATATTTCACTCGTTAAGAAAAAAGCAGGAGTTAAGGCTTAATGGCATACAATGACAATTCTATTAACAGAGATGTAATTTTAAACTATGCCTTTAGCACATACGGAACGGAACCCGAATATCCGTGGGAGAGCAGTCCCGATAATGCGGTTCTGCGAAATATGATGTCGGGCAAATGGTACGCAATAATTATGCGTGTCAAAAGGCAGATTTTAGGGCTTGACAGCGATGGCTTTGTCGATGTGATGAATGTCAAGTGCGATCCGATTCTTGTCGGCTCGCTGAGAATGAAAAACGGATTTCTGCCAGCCTATCATATGAACAAGGACAAGTGGATAAGTATTCTGCTTGACGGCTCTGTGAGCAAGGAAGAAATATTTCCGCTGATTGACGAAAGCTACAATCTTGTTATGCCAAAGGCTAAAAAACGCTCAAAAAACTGACATAATAATCAAGTCGGAAAATCGGTTTTACAATCGGTTTTCCGATTTTTTGTTGTTTGGGCATTAAATGTATGCAGAAAAGTTGTCTGAAATCTTGCAATGAACGCCTGCTTTTGCTATAATCGTAGTATGTATATGAAAATATGTGCCACGCAGAATGAACGGGGTATTAAATATGAAGTCAGATTTTAAGAAAATTTTTAGGAAAAGAATACTTCCGACTGTACTTGCGGTTCTTGCATTGTCGGTTTGTTCAATAACCGCCTTTGCGGTAGGAGAGGACGATCCGCAAACTCCCGATCCTCAGCCCGATCCCGTAGTGACGGAGTATGTTCCCGTTGAAACCGAACCGCAATACACAGAGCCGATTTATACCGAGCCTGTTTACACCGAAGCGCCTACAACCGAGTATGTTGAGCCCAAAACGGAAGAACCTACAACCGAGTATGTTCAGCCCGAAACGGAAGCTCAAAAACAGGAAGAAACGCAGTATCAGAATCAGTATGTTGAAACTAAGGCGACCGATTCAACGGAATTTCAGGCTCCGACAATTGCAAAAACAGTCAGCGAAAAAAAGTATTCCACAAGCTACACGGCGGGAATCGTTTCGTGGATTTGCGTAGGTCTTGGAGTAGTTGCAATTGCGGTTGTAATGATCAGCACAAAAGTCGGTGCAAGAAAAAGAATAAGGTAACAGCATTAAATGTGTAAAAATATGGATAATCTTAACATCGGCGGTGTTCCGCTGAAATCCCACGCAGTTCTCGCACCCATGGCGGGGGTAAGCGACAGGGCTTACCGTGAGCTTTGCGTAAGATTCGGTGCGGCATACTGCGTAAGCGAAATGGTCAGCTCAAAGGCGCTTTCTTTCAACAGTAAAAAGAGCGAAGAACTGATGGAAATTTCAGACTTGGAGCGTCCTTGCGGAATTCAGATTTTCGGTGATGATCCGAAATGTATGGCTGATGCCGCAAAGCACGCACTTGAAAACAAACCTGATATTATTGATATCAATATGGGATGCCCTGCTCCGAAGATAAGCTCAAACGGCAGCGGAAGTGCATTGATGAAAAATCCTCGGCTTTGCGGAGAAATCGTCAAGGCTGTGACAGCCGTTACCGACATACCCGTAACCGTAAAAATCCGCAAGGGTTGGGATGATGACAGCGTAAATGCCGTTGAAGTTGCAAAAATCTGCGAATCGGCAGGTGCGGCGGCAATCACCGTTCACGGCAGAACAAGACAGCAATATTACAAGCCTCCCGTTGATTACGATATCATAAGGGCTGTAAGAGAATCCGTCAGCGTTCCCGTAATTGCAAACGGAGACATTGACAGTGCCGAAAGGGCAAAGGAGGTTATGGACATCACGGGCTGTGACCTTGTTATGATCGGTAGGGCAACGCTCGGAAATCCGTGGATTTTCTCGCAGATTAACGCATACCTTGAAAACCCGAATGTTAAAATTCACACTCCCGACCTTGAAGAAAGGCTCGGTGTAATGATTGAACATATCGGCAAAATGGTTGAATACAAGGGTGAGCATATGGCAATGCTTCAGGCAAGAAAACTTGTAGTCGGCTATTTCAAAGGCATGAAGGGTGCGGCAGCCTTGCGAAATGATGCAGGAAAAATTAAAACGCTTGATGATTTGTACGAATTAAGGCAAAAAGCCCTTTCGTTGCAATGACATAAATTCAAACAGGATACACAGTATCCTAAAATAAAAATATAAGGGGAATATAACAATGAGTGAAAAAACAAATATCGCTACTCTTGATTACCTCAACGAGTACGATCCCGCAATCGGTAACGCAATGACAGACGAGCTTAAAAGACAGCGCAGAAACCTTGAACTTATCGCAAGTGAAAACATCGTTTCTCCGGCAGTTATGGCTGCAATGGGCAGCTTGCTCACAAACAAATATGCCGAGGGTTATCCGGGAAAGAGATACTACGGCGGTTGTCAGTGCGTTGATGTAGTTGAAGAAATTGCCCGTCAGCGTGCGTGTGAGCTTTTCGGTGCCGAACACGCAAATGTTCAGCCTCACTCAGGCGCTCAGGCTAACACAGCGGTATATTTTGCAATGCTTAATCCCGGTGATACGGTAATGGGTATGAATCTTAATGAAGGCGGTCACCTTACACACGGTTCACCTGTTAATATTTCAGGTAAATACTTCAATTTTGTTCCATACGGTGTTGATCCCGAAACGCACAGAATTGATTATGATAAGGTTCTTGAAATTGCAAAGGAATGCAAGCCTAAGATGATTGTTGCAGGTGCATCTGCATACCCAAGAATCATTGATTTTGCAAAGCTCCGTGAGATTGCCGACGCAGTAGGCGCATATCTTATGGTTGATATGGCTCACATCGCAGGTCTTGTTGCCGCAGGCGTTCATCCGAACCCTGTTCCGTATTGTGAGTTCGTTACAACAACAACACACAAAACTCTCCGTGGTCCTCGTGGCGGTCTTATCCTCTGCCGTGAAGAATTTGCAAAGCAGATTGACAAGGCTATCTTCCCCGGTACACAGGGCGGTCCTCTCATGCATGTTATTGCCGCAAAGGCTGTTTGCTTCGGCGAGGCATTAAAGCCTGAGTTCAAGGAGTACGGCAAAAAGATTGTTTCTAACTGTAAGGCTCTTGCAGATGGACTTCTCAAAAGAGGCAACAAGCTTGTTTCAGGCGGTACGGACAACCATGTTCTTCTTATGGATCTCCGTGATACAGATGTAACCGGCAAGGAGCTTGAGGCTCGTCTTGACGATTGTTACATCACAGTAAATAAGAACACAATTCCGGGCGAACCCCGTTCACCGTTCGTAACAAGCGGTGTAAGAATCGGTACTGCCGCTGTTACTACAAGAGGTCTTAACGAGGAAGATATGGACAAGATTGCCGAGTACATCACCCTCGTTCTTAACGACTATGAGAACAGCAAGGAAAAGGTTAGAGCAGGTGTTGAAGAAATCTGCAAAAAATATCCGCTTTATGAGTAATCGTGAGTAATAAATTACTCATAAAAAAGTAAAAATGAATAATTAAAAAGTCAGTCGGTTGGTATATTGCCAACCGACTGCTTTGCTGTTACAGTTTGTAATATTAAACACATATTATGCCCGAGCGGAAGTTTTTTTAAATTGAAAGTTGAAAATGGAAAATTGAAAATTGCGGTCGGGCAGACAGTTTGAAAAATGCAAATCATTGTCGCCCGACTGCTTTTTACATATAGAAGTTGTGTTTAAATGTAGGGGAGAACCGTGTTCTCCCGTTCGTGTGCAATGCACACGATTGCACGCAATGCGTGCAAAATTGTGTATACCAAATTAAAGCATAACCATTCATTACATCAAAAAATATGTAGGCAAACAAAAAGACCGAAAAATTGCTTTTTCGACCTTAAATTAATTTTGATTATTCTGTTTTACTGTCGGAGGCGGTGGGGATTTCACCGTGTTTTTCTTCAAAATCCGCAATTTCATTTTTAATCAGATGAAGAAGATACCAATTCATTGACCTGTCATCATACTTTGCGACATACTCAAATTTACGCAATAAATCTTCATCAATGCGTAGCGACAAATGTTTTGGCTTTCCCGTCATAAAATTGCACCTCAAATGAACCTATTATGGGTTTATTATAAGTCCTTATTGTGCTATAATGTAAAAGTGAACCCATAATGGGTTCATAAAAAGAGGGAGTGCTTTGTTTATGAAAATTGCGGTTATCGGTTCAAGGACGCTTACAGTCAAAAATCTTGAAAAATATATTCCGAAAGATACAACAGAAATCATTTCGGGAGGTGCAAATGGAATTGACAGATGTGCAAAGGAATTTGCGGTAAAAAACAATATCAGATACACAGAATTTCTTCCTGAATATAAAATGCATGGAAGATATGCTCCGCTGAAACGCAATCTTGAAATCATTGACAATGCAGATTTTGTTTTGGCTTTCTGGGACGGAAAAAGCAGAGGTACTAAATTTGTTATAGATAATTGCAGAAAAATAAATAAACCGATAAGAGTGTTGATTAGCAAAGGATGTTTATAACATAATGTTATTGCCACATATTACATAGTGTTTTCGTCACTCAAAAGTTATGCGTACAAACAAAAATGCATCGGAGCCTTGTTCGGGCGACCGATGCAATTCATTTATCATATTATTTTTTTCAAAAGTTATACCATAGGAAACCACATCGGAACTACGGTATTGAAAATAAGGACAGAGCAGATTCCGCAGGTTAAGCCTAAAATCATACCGGCGATAACATCCGTGAGGTAGTGAACACGCAGATAAATTCTTGAAAACGCAATCAACATTGCAAGCATAAGAATCGGCATAAAGGTTATGACTTTGCAACGCATAAGAGCAACCCCGACCATTGCAAACGATGCCGTCGTGTGACCTGACGGAAACGAGTAGAATCTCGGTCTGTCAATAAGCTGTTCGTCATCATCAAGGGTGTGGCAAGGTCGCACACGCTTTACTATATGCTTGATAATAATCTCTCCCATAAGGTGAGCCCACGCAAGTCCGAACACAAAGTTTGCACCTGTTGCCCTCCAGTTGGAGTTTATAAGAAACGGCAGGCAGATTGCCCACCATACAATACCTGCATTGCCTGCACGAGATGCAGTAATCATTATTTTGTTTAGTGCCGGCTTATGAATTCGGGATATGTTATCAAGTACCCTGTTGTCAATGTTTTGAATTCTGCCAAACATAAACACAACTCCTGTTCGTAATATTTATCCTGTCTGTCGCAAAATATGCTTGCAAAACAGGCTGATTCAGCATTCTATCATTACTCATACAGGTTCATTATAACACATTAAAATTCATTTGAACAGATATTTTGCAAAAATTTTACTTAATTTTCAGATTTACCAAATGTGCAATTGAGGGGATATTTGCCCCCTGTCCGCTTGATGTCGGACTCATGAGCGCACCCGTTGCCATAAACAGGATGTTTTGAACGAGTCCGTTTTGAAAATCGTCCATAATTTTTGAGCAAAGAACCGATGCGGCGCATCCGCAGCCCGAACCGCCTGCATGAACATCCTGATTGGAGCGTTCAAAAATCATCAGTCCGCAATCGTTGTGTTGTTTCCTTATATTGATTCCGTCACGCTCAAGCAAATCATAAAGTGATTTACTGCCGACTTCGCCCAAATCACCCGTAATAATCATATCGTAATCCTCGGGCGATGTTTTGGTATCCTCAAGATAACATTCAAGGGTCTGAGCTGCCGCAGGAGCCATTGCCGCCCCCATGTTATTGGCGTCGCTTACACCGAGGTCAACTATTCTGCCGACTGTCGCTCTTGCAACGCAGATTCCTTTTTTAAGGCTTTTCAGAATACAGCTTCCCGCACCTGTAACCGTCCATTGTGCGGTTGGAGTGCGAACTCCGCCGTATTCAAGCGGAAAACGGTACTGCCGTTCCGCCGACGCAAAGTGTGACGAGGTGACACAGGCGGAAACTTTTGCCCCGCCGCTTTCAACGGCAGATGCCGCCATAATAAGACTTTGCGCCATTGTTGAACACGCTCCGTACTGTCCAAGATACGGGATTCCGAATTTCATAAGTCCAAAGCTTGATCCGATGCATTGGTTGAGCAAATCTCCTGCGAAAACGCAGTCAACCTCGTTTGCGTGTGTTTTTGAACGCTCCAGAGCTTTTTCAAGAGCTTCGCCCTGAAACATACTTTCCGCCTGTTCAAAGGTGTCACAGCCGTCATAGCTGTCGTAAATAATCTTGTCGAAATAGTTTTTAAGGGGACCTTCGGCTTCCTTTTTTCCGACAACCGACCCCCAGCCGGCAATAACAGGCCGGCTTTCAAAAGCAATTGTATATGCACCTGTTCGTTTTATCATACAAAAACTCCCTTCCGCTTTTATTATCTGCGAAAGGGAGTTTTTTATTATTATCGGAAGTTGTTTTGCTTAATTATTCTTCGCCTGATTCAGGTTCTGTAGGCGTCGGTTCGGGATCTGGTTTTGGCTGTGGCTCGGTTTTTGATTCCGAACTTGACTGGCTTGATGAACTGTGGCTCGATGAACTGTGGCTCGATGAGCTTGATGATGAACTGTTGCTTGAATGACTTGATGAAGAACTGCTTGAATATGACGGTTCACTGTATGATGACTGTGAACTTGATGAGCTTGAACTGCTGTCGTCATTCTTCGGAACTGTTTCATCAGGGATTACAACATCATCACCGTATTTTGCACGGGGATCATTGTTGGCATCAATGAAAACATATCCGTTTTCGGTATCATAGGTTGATGAACCGAGTGACTCGGAATCAATCTCCTTGCCGTCCTTGTAATAAACTCTCCAAGCCTTTACCGTGTAGCTTGAACTACCCTGATTCGTGAGCTTGTTACGAGTCATAATAAGGTCGTATGAATCCGATTTCCAACCCCAGAATGAAACATAGAGTGTGTTGTCAACAACCTTACACTCAAGGAACATCTGGTAATCTGTCGGATTAGAAAGTTTAAGGTCAAGGTTGCCGTAGTCGATTGTTGCGTCAAGACCTGTGGGAACATAGCTTGATGCCCACTTGTGACAATAACGCTCCTCAACCTTCATGTTGGCTCTGACAGCCGCATTGTAGATTGTTGAACTTGACTGACAGATACCGCCGCCGATACCGATGTCGGACTTACCGTTTGAAATTATACCTGCCGGCTTGTAGCCGAGAGATTCAAGGTTTGAGTTGCCTGTGCATTTGTTGAATGACCAAGTTGCACCGGGTTCAATAACCGAACCGTTGCAGGCTTTGAGCGAAACACGCATATTTTCTGTTCCGTTTTCCGTATTGGTGGAAACGGTTTCGTATGTTGAAAGAAGAACGATGTTTTTCTTTAAATCGTCAACCGAGATTTTTGCATCTGTTTTTTCAACATCGGCAATAATTCTGTATTCGCTTGCACCGCTTGCAAACACACCCTTAAACTGATTTGCAAGGTCTGTTTCGTTTACTTTCTGTCCCTGTGACGCCTCTGCATATTCAAAACGCTTTTTGGCATAGGGGTGGAACTTTGAAACTCTTGCGTTCTCAGCCTCTTTGTAATTTTTCTTTGCAACCTTCTTTGCCGCTTCGTCAACACTTTCTGCGGTTACGGTAGCTGTTACCGTGTAATTCTTTTTGCTTGTTGAAGTTTCAACAGACGGATCGGTTGCTTCATTTTTGATTTCATTAAGTACAGACTCAATGTCATAAGTATATTTGAAATCCTTTTCGGTCACTTTACTGATGACTCCGTTTACATCAACCGAAATATCAAGAGGCTTAATAAAGCTTTCTTCCTTTTCTTCAAGAGCTTTTTTTGCCTCGTCGTATGTTTTTCCCGAAATTGAAACACCCGAAACGGTTGTTCCGTCAGGAAACTTAAACTCACCGGCAATAGCCTCCTCAACGCTGTTGAACAGGTTTCCTCCGAAAATGCAGAAACCTGCCACACCGAGAGCTACTGCAACTGCGGCAACGGATGAAATGATGATTGCAAGCTTTTTCTTGCTTTTCTTTTCGCCTTTAGCCATACGACCGCCCGATGAATGTTTTCCTTTCTTGTTATCAGACTGCCTGTTGCCGTCACAGTTGATGTCAACAAGATCTTCATCAACAACAAGAATATCGTCCATAAAATTCCTGTTCAAAAAAATTCACCTCATATATACCCAATAATTGCCCTTTGAAAACCTACTGCATTTGATTTTCAAAAAGGGAAACGCTTTTATTACTTTCTTTAATTACCCTATACCTGTCTCTTATACACATCTCCGAGCCCACGAGACTCGACGTCATC
>ENA-OXZW01000317-OXZW01000317.1-human-gut-metagenome-genome-assembly--contig:-NODE-317-length-16179-cov-5.313384_pt1 | contig 16179 bp, 12 predicted proteins | sample MGYA00243424_ERZ652812 | MGnify/ENA primary metagenome ERZ652812 (study PRJEB26926, sample SAMN06164808) | human gut metagenome | biome: ENVO:00009003; feature: ENVO:2100002; material: ENVO:00002003... | reverse complement strand
AGGCGGGAGGCGTTCTGGACGCCGTTGGCGTCGTAAATTTTGCCGGGCGTCCAAGCCTCGCCCGGAGCTAAAAGCTCGCTTCCGGTGGCCAGCACGCCCACGGTCAGCGTCTTGTAAACGGGGACTTCAGCGTATCCCTGCCCGGCCAGCACGCCGAGATGGGCGGGGGAGAGCACCGTACCGGCTTCGGCGATGACAGCACCGGCGGCGATGTCCCCGCCCCGGAATACCACGTTCTGCTGGGGCTTCATGGCGGCATAGAGCTGTACCGTCTCCTCGCCGCTGTCGGTCAGCTCCTGCATCAGCACACAGTCTGCGCCCTCGGGCAGGGGTGCGCCGGTCATGATGCGGGCCGCACAGCCCACAGGCAGGGGCGAAGCGGGGGCATCTCCGGCGTAGAGCTTCATGGTCACGGGCAGGGTGACGGGTGTTTCGCGGCTGGCACCGGCGATGTCGGCGCTGTGCAGGGCGTAGCCGTCGAAGGGGCTGCGGTCAAAGGGCGGCTGGTCCATCCGGGCCGAAAGCGTCCCGGCAGCAATGCGGCAGCCCGCTTCGTCCAGCGGGACGGTCTCCGTCTCCGGCCTCGGCAGAGCCGCAGCGGCATCCAGCACGCGGCGCAGCGCCTCAGAGGGCGCGCAGAAAGGCTGTTTCATAAAAAAATCCTCCAAATGCTCGGCCACACCCGGCCTGCTATGGCTCAGGCGGGGCGCAGCGGGGATCCATAGAAAAAGGCAGGTCAAAAAAGAAGCGGAGACGTCTTGATGGAAAATCAAAACGCCTCCGCAGAATATCCGCACATTCCGGCAAAGGGCAGCTTGCAGGCTGCCATGCCGATGGCTGCTCCCTGTCGCCCTTGCAGTGGCGGCAGGGCATGGAAAGCCCCTGTGTGGATGGGAGGAGTTCTTTTTTTCAAATTGCAGCGTTTCTTCTGCGGGAAGGCGGCGGGGTTTCCCCCTCCACCCTTGAATGCCGGCTGATATAGCCCTTAGCATTGCGGCGCGGTGTCATGCCCGACGGTTTAGACACCTTTGCTCAAAGAAGCTCATATACCCTATTTGATCGTGTGGGATGCTTTAGTCGGTCCACTCGTCCACGTCGCTGATGGCTTTTGCGTAGCGGCGGGTGAGGTGCTGGGTGGAGAAGAGGAACCGCTCGTTCTGGTTGTTGGTCAGCTCCTCGATGTCGGCGTACTCCGGCTTGCCCTGCATGGACTGCCACGTCTGCTCGATGGCTTCCTGTGTCAGATCGTAGGGCGAGCGGCGGAAGTACCGCAGCGGGGTGGCGCTGGGGTAGACGCGGGCGTTGAACCGCACCATCTCGGCCACCATGACGCAGAGGTCCTTGTCCTCGATGAGCTGCGCGATCATGGCGTAGTTGTCGCTCATGTTGGCGCTGGAGTAGTAGTAGGCATCCTTTGCGCCGGCGCGGGACACGATGTCTGCGCACTGGGGGTCTTCCGGCATCTGGGCCAGAAGCTCATCGGCGTTTTCTACCTCACTCACCAGCAGGGCGTGGGATGTGACCAGCGCCGCCGCCGAGCGGGAGCGGATGTAACCCGCCAGCTCCTGTGCCGGGGTCAGCTTGGGCAGCTCCGGCGCGGTGACGGTGGGCTGGTCGGCGTAGGGGTCGCCCTCTGCCTCCGGTGCAGCGGCCAGAAAATCCAGCAGCTGGGGCTTTTCGGCGGCGTCCGGTGCAGCCGTCTCTTCGGGAGCGGGCTGTGCCTCGGCCTGCTTTGCGGCCAGAGCATCCGTCTCCTTCTGCACAGCGGCAATGACGTCCTCGCCGAGCTTTGCAGCGCTGCCGTCGAACATACTGCCCGTTTCCTTCAGGCGGCGGGCCGTCTCGCTGGCCGCGTCGATGTCAAAGACCTCGGCCTTCGGCTTCTTTTTCGCGGCCATCTCTGCCTTCTGCAGATCGAGGATGACCTGCTCAGGGTCGGAGGCGGCGTCCACCGTGGTGGTATAACCGGGTTTGCGTCTGCCAAACAGCATGATAGTTCCTCTCGTTTCGTGAATTACTGGGCCGCAGTCTCCTCAGCGGGAGTCTGGGTGTAGATGCCGCGTGCTTCCAGATCGTCGGCCATGTCGCCGAGGTCGAACTTCTCCAGCGTCTCGCGGGTCGGCACACCGGTGGTCTTGTCCCAGCCGAAGATGTCATAGAACAGGTCTTTTGCCTTTTCCATGTCGGCGCGGTCCAGCTTGGTGGTGCCTTCCTCGAATGCCTTGAAGTCGGGTTCCTTGTCGAAGACCCAGTCGCAGATGGCGTCGTGCTCCTGACGGAGGTTTGCGCTGCCGCAGTTCTTCTGGAAGCTGATGGCGGTCATGGCGCGCAGCATCTGGGTGATGCGCTCGCCTGCCTCCTGCAGACCGGCCTGGGTGTAGGTCTCGCCGGTGACGGCGGTCATGAAATCTGCCTGCAGGTCCAGATCGCCGTGGTAGGCCCGCTCCTTGGAGGGAGACTGGGTCATGGGCCACATCCAGTTGCAGAGGGTGGCGGAGTCGTGGAAGTTCTTGTCGTTGACGCAGTAAGCGGCCAGCTTTGCCTTGTTTTCGTTGATGGGCGTGTAGGCCTTGGCCTTGTCGTAGCAGCCCTCGCCGAAAAAGTCCTCCATGACCTTCTTGGTCACCTCGTAGGGTGCGCCGGAGCCGGTCTCGCAGACGATCTCGTGGATCATGCAGTCTCTATTATACACCAGATTGTACAGCATGCCAACCTGCCATGCCTCTGCGGGGCCGTGGTGGTTGGGGAAGCCGTTGTACATCAGGTTGGAGTTGGTGGCACCGTCGGTGCGGTCCAGCCAGCTCTTGGGCAGGCCGAACTTTTCCATCATGGCCAGCGTACCCTTTGCGATGACGGACAGGTCGCCCTCGCCGTAAGCCATGCGGCGGATGAGCTCCACCTCCCAGCGGGGGTCACCGGCCTTTTCCCATGCCCAGGGCAGGGAGTCGTACTCTTCCTCGCTGATGTACTTGGTGGCCTCCTCACGGGGCATCCGCAGGATCCACAGCAGGTCACGGTTCAGGTTGCCGTAGTTGTCCCACAGGCCCATGTCATCGACGGCATGAGACCATGCCAGGTTGATGACCATGGTGCCGTCGCCCTCATACTTGAAGTCGTGGACGCCGTCCGGGTAGACGCGGGTGCCGTACAGCACGGGCATACAGGTGTTGGAGTTGTGGGTGGGCAGGTCGTAATCGGCCAGCGGGTCCACATCATACTCGGTGTAGCAGCGGATGGGGCAGGAGGAGCAGCCGCCGTTCTTCACGGTGTACTCCGCAGCCGGTGCGCCAAAGTCGAAGTAGCCCTTGAAGCAGCGCAGCGCGATCTTGTTGATGTCGTTGTAGGGCTGCTCGCCGGTATCCACGGGGCCGCCGGGAGCCTTTTTCCACATACGGCCCGGTGCGCCGGACCAGCGGTTCTTGCCGGAGGTGGCGCTGTACTCGGCCCAGCTCTGGGGCTGTGCGGGGACGTTGTGGTTGTTGTTGCCGCCGATGAGGTTGCCCATCATGTAGTTGGAAAGCTCCAGCACCTTTTTGGGGTCGGCCACCTTGACGCTGCCGGTGCCGCGGATGGCCAGGCCCTTCAGCTTCTTGTTGCCCATGGCAGCGCCCAGACCGGCGCCGCCGGAGTTGCCAAAGCTGGTGTTCAGGGTGGAGTAGTCCACCAGATTCTCACCGGCAGGGCCGATGGAAGCGGTCTCGAACTCACGGCCGTTCTGCTCCACCATCCACTTGTTGGACGCGAACGTACCCTTGCCCCAGATCTCAGAAGCGTCCTCGAGGGAGACCTCGTCGTCCTCGATGCGCAGGTAGACGGGCTTTGCGGAGATGCCGGTGATGACGATGCCGTCCCAGCCCGCATACTTCAGCATGGGGCCGATATGGCCGCCCATGTGGGCGTCGATGATGGAGCTGCCCTTGGACCAGGTGGAGCGGAAGGTGACGTTCATGCGGCCGGAGCAGGGCACACCGGCACCGGTCAGGGGGCCGACGCCGAAGATGACCTGTGCCTTCTCGTCGTAGGGGTCGAGGTCCATGGGAGCTTCCTCATACATGATGCGGTAGGCCATGCCCATACCGCCGATATATTTATGGTATTTTGCGTCGTCCTGCGTGGTGATCTCGCCGGTGGTCAGGTCAACGCGCAGGATCTTGCCTGTCCAGCCATAACTTTCAGCCATTGTTGTTCCTCCTTACAGGTCCATGTAGGCAGCCTGTGCTGCGCTGGTGACGGCATCCCAGTCCACGATGGACAGAGCGCCGGACGGGCAGCCTGCCACGCAGGCACCACAGGCGATGCACTTGGACGACTTGCCGGTCTCGGGGTTGACGGTGGGCATATGCCAGGGGCAGGCCTCGTGGCAGGCGCCGCAGCCGATGCACTTGTCGGTGTCCACCACACGGATGCCCTGCTCGTTGGTCGTAATGGCCTTCTGGGGGCAGGCGTTGCCGCAGGCGGGGTCCTCGCACTGGCGGCAGGTATCCGGGAAGTAGACAAAGCAGTTGTCGTTGCCGGACAGCAGGCCGTTGCCGGCACCGTCCAGATTCAGACGGCGCTGGATCTTCACGCGGCTGATGTAAGAGGAGCACACACCATCGTTGGTCAGGGTGCAGTTGATCTCGCAGCGCTGGCAGCCGGTACACAGGTCGGCGTTGACCACCAGCAGGCCCTGGGGCAGCGCCCAGGTAGCCACTGCGCCGCTGTCCACCTGCTTCTGCGAGCAGCCGAAGAGGGACAGCATGGATGCGGAGAGGGTGAGCCCTGCAAGGCTCTTGCCCGAGATCTTCATAAATTGACGGCGGGTCATGTCAGCCGTCAGAAAATCAGTTTTTGCCATAGGTTCCATTCCTCCGTTGAGGTCACTCTGCGCGGAGCACCTCAGTTACATAGAAATACGAGTTGTTGACGATGTTGGTGACGGCGGTCGAGGTGATGGTCGCGCCGGAAAGGGCGTCCACCTCGGTCAGGTCTGCGCTGACAGCGCCGGCACTGGTCTGCCCGGTGGTCAGTTCGGCCTGTGCCAGCTGATAAGCGGCCTGCTTTTCTGCGGACCAGTCCGCATAGGGCAGAGCCTGCTCCTCACCGTCCTGCGCACTCTTGCTCAGACCGGCAGCGTAGAGCTTGCGGCGTGCCACAGCCTCGGCGCTGGTATCCATCGGAGGGATCAGCTCGTCGGCCAGAGGCTCGCCGTTCAGTGCCGAGAGGGTCAGACCTGCTGCGTACATCCTGCGGGTGGCCTCGGCCTCGGGAGAGGTGTCGGACACGTTCCACTGCGCGGGGTCAAGATCCTCCCCAGCAGCGGGCTGCTCCTCCGCCGCACCGGCAGCGGCATAGGCGGCACCGGTAAGGGGGTCGGTCACAGTATAGCTTTTGCCTGCCAGCGTAAAGGGAGCTGCGCCCTGATACTGGGACGTGAACTCCGGGTTGACACACTGGCCGCCGAGGCTGTCCGTCTCTGCCTGCGAGAGGATCTCGACAGCGGAAACATTGCCCTCGGCGTCAAGGGTCACGGCAGTCTGCACATCGCTCTGGAAGCCCTTCTGAGAGCCCTCCACGCGATAGCTGCCGTTGTCGAGCTGGTACACTGCGCTGATGCCGTAGGCGGCTGCATCCGCCTCCGACACCGGCAGCAGGGTACCTGCAACCGTGGTGCGCGCGTGCTGCATTGCGATAAGACCTACCGCCATTGCGATCGTCGCAGCGCCCATGGCTGCGTAGCCCGGCAGCCGCTTGCGCCACAGGGGAACGGGCGCAAACGGGTTGGTTGCCTGCTTCATGTTATCACCTGCCTGTTTTTTTCTGCCCGGGTTTCCCCGGACAACAGTTAAGGCCGCCCCAGCTGCTGCAACAGCGGAGCGGTCTTTTCGTTAATATATTATCATTCGGGCCGGAAGTAAGTCAACGCGAACCGATGTCACCCCGCACTTTTTGACGATGTCAGCGGATGTTTCCGGCCGCAGAGCAGCTGTAAGCCGTATTCTGCGGCCAGCTCCAGCGACTGGACGGTGGGCATGGTCTTGCTGACCAGTGTCGGAACGCCGGCCCGGATGGCTTTGCGCACCATATCCATCGGTACGCGGCCGCTGGTGTAGAGCACGCATTCGCTGAGGGGGACACCGGCCAGAAGCATGCTGCCCACGGCCTTGTCCAGCGCATTGTGGCGCCCGATGTCCTCGCAGGCGCAGAGGATGCGGCCCTCGTGCAGCACAAAGCAGCTGTGGACTGCATGGGTGGCCTGATAAAGCGGCAGGCCCGCGCTCATGGCGGCGGCGAGGGCGTCCACCCACTCCGGCTGCAGGTCCAGATGCGGCACCGTGCGCAGCGGCTGCACTTCCACCGGACTGCCCAGCGCGACATTGTCGGTGCAGCAGCTGGAAACCTCCTGTGCCGCCGCGCGGCGGGCCGTCAGCGGGTGGTTCAGGTAGATATTGATTTTCAAGCCTTCCGCGCAGACGGCAATTTGTTCCACTTCCTCTGCGGAGGCGATCCATCCTTCGGTCAGCAGCCGCCCCAGCGCCAGCTGCGGCAGAAGCTGGGGTGTGCATACCACCCGGAAGGCCGGCTGTTCATTTACATAGATAACTGCGGCGTGTTCTGCTGGAATGGCCGCTTCCGTGCCGTCCGGCATCCGTACGGTTTCAAAGGCGGCTGCTGCGCCGAAGAGGTCGTTTATCTGCATGGGGAGTCCTTTCTCTGTAAAAGCTGCTGTTCAAGTCCTCTTATCCGCTGAGGATGTTTCCAGAAAGGCTTTATGTGAATATCGCTTCAACCAACGCGGTACAGGAGATTCTCCGGCAGCGGCAGTCCTCTTGTTAGACATTCCTAGGGGTTGGAAACCGCGGGCTAAGCAACAGCCCACTGGGCTGATTGCTTGCGGTGCTGCGCACCGCCGCCCTGTTCAAGTCCTCTTTCGCACCGAAAAGAAAAAGCAGAACACGAACGTGTTCTGCTTTTTCTTGGTGCAGCAAGGCAATCCAAATCCGAACCAGTTCCCTTTGATGCGGCTTGAGCCGCTTCCTCAAATGTGATGGTCTGTGTACCTTCTTTGTAGTTAAAGGTTATCAAAACCTTATCATCATACAGATAAATCGAATTGATGAACGTATCCACCAACGCCTGCCGCTGGTCTTTCAGGCTCATATCCAGCTTGCGGAACCGCAGCAGCCAGAACCGGATGAACTCCTCCGTGACCTTGGGCTTTGCCAGCTTTTCTTCCGCAATGCGGGCTTCAAGCTCACGCTTGGTTTCTTCCAGCTGCTCCAACCGCTCCTTGGTGGAACTGGTGAGGATTCCGGCCTGAATCGCATTGAGCATATTCTGGATACCCGATTCCGCATCCCGGAGCTGCTTCTCATAGAGGGGAAGATTGGTGTTCTCCCGGTCTTGCAGCTCCATGACCTTGGCGATGATGGATTCCATAGCGGCATCGTCTTTCACAAGCTGCATGGTCTGGTTCACCACCAGATCTTCCAGCCACTGTTTACGGACGGTCTTTTTCTTGCAGCCCTTGTGCTTTTTGGCAGTAGCACATTTATAATAGCGGTGGACTTCGCCCGTCCGACTCGTGCCGCTCTCTCCAAACATCAACGCACCGCAATGACCGCAGAACAGCTTGGTGGTGAGCAGGTAGTCATCCTCTGCCTTTCTACGGGCAGGGGCTTTCTTGTTTTTCAACATTTTCTCCTGCACATCATCGAAAAGTTCCACCGACACGATAGGCGGAATCGCATCGGGAATCAGGATATCACGGTATTTCAGCTCTCCGATGTAGCGGCGGTTGCTCAGCATATGTTGGATGGTGTTAAAGGACATCGGCCCGCCACGCTTGTTCTTGATGCCCTTTTCGTTCAGCCAGTCCCGGATCTCCTGCATGGTCTGACCATCGTTATACCGTTGAAACGTTTCCGCTACGAACGGCGCAGTCAGTGGGTCGATCTCAAAACGGCGGTCGGCATTGATGGTGTATCCAAAAGGGATTGCACCGCCGGTGAACTTGCCCTTGAGGGCATTCTCCGTCATGCCGCGAATCACTTTCTCGGACAGGTCGGCAGAGTAGTATTCCGCATAGCCCTCCAGCACCGACTCCAGAATGATGCCTTCGGGCCCTTCAGAGATGATCTCCGTAGCCGACATGAGCTTGACACCATTCTTCTTCAGCTGAGTCTTATACCGTGCGCTATCGTAGCGGTTCCGGGCAAAACGGTCGAGCTTCCAGACCAGCACGATGTCGAACAGCTTCTTGTCGCTGTCTTTTATCATCTGCTGGAACTCAGGGCGATTGTCCGTCTTGGCAGAGACAGCACGGTCAATGTAGTGCTTGACGATAGTGATTCCGTTCTTTTCGGCATACGCCGTGCATTCACGGATCTGACCCTCGATGGATTCTTCACGCTGGTTGTCGCTAGAATAGCGGGCGTAGATCACGGCGGTCATAGCGGACACCTCTCTTTTTCACATCAATGAACGGTGAAGCGTTCATTCAAATCGTTGTTTCGTATAATGTATATACCATACTTTGCAATGAATTGCAAGGTATATTTGTATTATTATAGCAGAAGAAGGTGGTGTCCATTTTGAACCCCACCTTCTTCATCACCGATGAATCGCTCAAATCAGCCTGCTCAGCGTAAAGCAGAACTGCATCCCCTTTTCTGCTGTAAAGCAGACGTTTTCATGAGGTTTTGCGCCCCAGCTGTTGTCACCGCCCACGCCGCGCTGGAAAGCGGCGCAGCGCACGACGGTCTTGTTGTCGTCCCGGGGCAGCTCATAGAGGTGGCGGGCATTTTCCAGCTCATGCGGCGTATAGGGCAGCGCCGAGAAGGTCATTCCGTTCCCTGCAAAGCAGATGCCCGGGATGCTGCCGGTGACAGTTGCACTGTACACGCCAGTGCGGCTGCCGCAATCCTGCGGGTAGACTGGGCTGTTCTGGGCAAAGTTCTGCCGGACGTTGTAATTCCAAGCGCCCATTTTGCCGCCTGCGGTGCGGTCAGCGGTGGTCTCCCGGGGGCCAAGCCCCAGATAGGAGACCTCGGTCAGCTCCCGGCGCAGAGGGAAGAGCAACCCGAACTCCGGCAGTTCGGTGTGCTCGCCCTGCCATGTCATCGTAATGTCGCAGCGGCCTGCGCCGTCGATGGCAAAATCAATGGGCCGCGTCTGCCCGTCCGGCAGGGTGTAGACGGCACGCACTGTGACAAATTCTCCCTTTGTTTCGGCGGTCAGATTATCGCACCGGGCGTAGAGACCGGCGGTCTTCCAGAAGGCAAACTCGAAGGGCTCTGCACAGCCCTCGTCGTTGTTGGTGGGAGCCCGCCAGAAGTTGGGGCGCACGGTATCGTCCAGCAGCTGCACGCCGTTGTAGCGGATGGACACAAGGCCCTTGCTCCGGCCGAAGATATACTCGAAACCCTCGCCCTTTACGCCGATGTTGCAGTCCATCTCCACCAGCTGCGGGGCGGGCAGGGTCAGCCGTGCTTTGGCGTAGTTGTGCCACACCTGCCCAAAAGCGGCTTCATAGTCCGCCGGGATACCGGGCAGCGCAGCCCGCTGCACTGCGGTGACGGTCATGCAGGCAAGCCCTGCTTCCGGCAGAGGGAACGGGAACGCGATGTGCACCGTCTCACCCGGCTTGCAGTCCGCCCGCAGCACAGCACGGCGTTTCGGCTTGCCGTTGACCGAGGACGCAAACACAAGGTCGTAGGCGCTCAGGTCGGTAAAAAGATTCCGGTTTTCGATGACAGCTTCGGTGTCGGTCAGGGTGATTTTCAGCGGCGCATAAGCCGCCTTGACTGCGTCCATCTTGGGGGTATTGCGGCGGTCAGGCAGCACAAGGCCGTCCACGCAGAACTCCCGGTCGGTGGGGCGGTCGCCAAAGTCCCCGCCGTAGGCAAAGCCGGGCTTACCGTCCGGGTCAGTCACGGCGATGCCGTGGTCCATGTACTCCCAGATGAACCCGCCCTGATACAGCAGCTCTTCATATGCATACTCGGTGTAATCCGTGATTCCGCCGCAGCTGTTGCCCATGGCGTGGCTGTACTCGCACATGATAAAGGGCTTTTCCGGGTGCTCTGCCAAAAACTTTTTGATGTCCGCCACCGGAGTATACATCTGGCTTTCCATATCGGAGGTAGCGGGGTATTCCCGGTTCCAGAAAATGCCCTCGTAGTGCACAAGGCGGCTGGGGTCAGTGCGGCGGAAATACTCGCTCATCTCCCACAGGGTCTTGCCGCCGTGGCTCTCGTTGCCGCAAGACCAGATCAGGATGGCAGGGTGGTTTTTGTCCCGTTCCAGCATGGCTTCGGCGCGGGCAAGCACGTTTTCCCGCCACTCCTGGCGTGCACCGGGCAGCGTCCACTCGTCCGAGCCGTCCGCGCCCAGCTTCTGCCATGTGCCGTGGCTTTCCAGATTGGTCTCCCCAATGACATACAGGCCGTATTCATCGCAGAGCTGCAAGAAATACGGGTCGTCCGGGTAGTGGCTGGTGCGCACAGCGTTGATGTTGTGGGTCTTGAGATTTTTCACATCCCACAGCATCTCTTCCCGGCTGACCGTGCGGCCGGTGCGGCAGCTCCACTCGTGGCGGTTGACCCCCTTGAACACGATGCGCTTGCCGTTCAAAAGCATCTGGCGGTCTTTCAGTTCAAACTTGCGTAGACCGACCTTCATGCCGGTACGCTCCACCAAATTTCCCTCGCGCAGCAGGGCAATTTCTACCTCGTACAGGTTCGGCTGCTCGGCGCTCCACAAAGCGGGATTTTTCACCGCAAAGGTAAAGGAAACGTCCTGCACATCCTCCTCCACATCCGGGTCAGCCTCGCCCTTGCCGAACACCACACCGCTGTCGTATTCGGCAGGCTCACCCACTGCGGCGGACTGCTCCTCGCCGTCAAACACCACGGAGATAATTCCCGCGCCGCTGACCTTGCAATCAAAGGTGACAGTGGCACTGGAAAAGTCCGGGGCAAAGCTCTGCTTCACAAAGACATCCTCGAGGTGAACTTCCGGTTTTGTGAACAGCTCCACCGAGCGGAACAAACCGCTCATGCGCCAGAAATCCTGATCTTCCAGCCAGCTGCCGGAGCAAAAGCGGTACACCTGCACGGTCAGGGTATTTTCGCCGGGGTGGACGGCGGCGGTCATGTCAAATTCCGCGGGGGTGAAGGTATCCTCGGTGTAGCCGATATAAACGCCGTTGCACCAGACGGCGGCGGCGCTGTCGGCACCGTTCAGGCGTAGGTAGCAGCTTGCCCAATCTTCCGGCAGGATAAAGCTGCGCTGATACTCCCCGATGGGGTTATAATCCTGCGGAATCTCGCCGGGGTGCAGCTTTTCGTGGCCGTCCCACGGGTACTGGGTATTGACGTAATGGGGCGTGCCGTAAGGCCGGCCGGGCTTTTGCAGGCTCTGCATCTGGATAAAGCCGGGCACAGTCAGGGTGTCCAAGTCCGAAAAAGGCGCAGTCAGGTTTTCCGCATAACGGAAGTTCCACTCGCCGTCCAAGCTGACGGTAAGCGGCAGTTCCGGGCTTGTCTGGTCGGCAAAATGGGCATGGAAAGGCAGCCGGTTCTGCTGAAAGATCTCCGGGTCGGCCAGCAGTGCCGGGGTAATCGGGTTATTCAAAGGCATAAATGTCACCTCGCAGCATAATTCTGCTCTCATTATAGCACAGGATATAAGAAAAACAGCCGCACAAAAACGACTGTTTTTCTATATGGATGGGGATGATGGAGAAATTTATTCCTTCACAGCACCTGCAGCAATGCCTGCAAGGATATACCGCTGGAAGAACACATAGATCAGAATGGTCGGCAACATGATGACAATGATGCCGGCAGCCAATGTCTGCCACGACCCCTGCTGTGCGTTAGCGTAGTCCATCAGAAAGGTAGTCAGGGTGCGCAGCTTATTCTTGGGCATATACAGGTAGGGAATGTACATATCGTTGATGATGGTGATGGCCTTGATAATGACCACCGTTGCCGTAGCCGGGGCCAGCAGCGGGAAGATAATGCGGGCAAAAACACCGAAGTAGCTGCATCCATCCAGCAATGCACTTTCATCCAGTGCCGCCGGAATCGTTGAGATGAATTGCCGGTAGATGTACAACTGCATCAGGTCGGATGCCACATAAATTACAATGGGAGCCCCCAGCGTGTTATACAGACCCAAACCGTTGATAATCTTGAACCGGGCGATCTCGGTGACGAAGGTGGGCACCAGCATACCGATGAAGAACAGCGACACGACTGCATTCTTGAACCGGAACTTGAAACGCTCGATGATGTAGGCTGTCACGGTGCCCAGGATCACGTTAAAGAAAATGCTGACGACCAGAATAATGAGCGTGTTCTTGAAACCGATGAGCAGGTATTTATTCTGGAACACCTTGGCATAGTTTTCCAGCGTAATGCGGTCAAAAGACGGCAGCGCCAGCGGCGAGGTCGTGACCATATCGCCCTTGTTTTTCAGCGACGCAAAAAGGGTCAGCAAAATCGGCAGAACAACAATAATGACCATCGTGATACAGATCAGCTGCTTGAGCACCTGAAACCAGAACTCACGGGTACGTATTTTTTTCAACATCTTACTTATCCTCCCGCAGAATGACCTTATGGATCAGCACATTTTGAACCAGATACACCACAATGATGATGACCATGATCGCCACCGCCATAGTGGAGGCCAGACCGAAATTTGAGAAGGTAAAGGCCGTTTTGATGGTGTACAGGGTAAAGGTACTGGACGCATAGCCGGGACCGCCCGCTGTCATAACAAAAGGAATGTCAAAGACCTGCAGCGCACCGCGGATGTTGTCGAACAGGATAAAGTCCACCATCAGCATAATGGAGGGGATCTGAATATAACGGAACATCTGCCATGTGTTGGCTCCATCGATGATGGCAGCTTCCTGAATGTCTTTGGACACCGACTGCAGTGCCGACATGAACAGCACGATATGGTAACCAGAGAAGCGCCACAGGGAAACAAATGCCAGCACAAAATTGACGATCTTGGGGTCAGACAGCCAGCTGCGGCTTAGCATTCCCAGCTTAATGGCTTCCAGCAGGCCGTCAAAGGCACCGTTGACGGGTGAGAAGAAGTAGGAGAACGCATACGAAATAGCAACGCCATTGATGATATAGGGGTCTTATAGAATTTAGCCGCCCGCAGCTTGGAAGTGAGCAGTACGGCAAAAGCCAGCTCGATCGGAATCATACACAGATGGACAAAAAAGTACACTGCATTGTTTTTCAGTGACTGCCATAGATCGGCATTGTGGAACATGGAAATGTAATTGTCCAGCCCTACAAAATCACTCTTGATGGAAAGTCCGTCCCAGTTGGTAAAACTCATACGGATCAGATCGGCCGCCGGAACCACCACAAAAGCCACCAGCAGTGCCACAGGGATCGCCAGCGAGATCAGAATAAACCGCCGCCGCTGTTTTGCAAGGGTATTGGTCATGAGAACCCCTCCTCTATTTTAAAAATGGAGCCGCCCTTCTCCAGACAACGGGCGGCTCCTCGGCTTAATTCCGGTTCAATTTACTGAATACCCAGTTTGCTGCGGGCTGCCGTCCACTTGGAATCCAGCTCAGCCAGAGCAGCATCCAGATCAAAGCCATCGGTGAACATCTGTGCACCCAGCTTCTTATAGTCGAAGGCAGTCTCATTCTGGATGGCGGTAAAGTCATCGCCGCCGCCATCGTACATAACCATCTCGCCATCCGGCTGCAGAGCATCAGACTCGGCCAGAATGGGGTCCTTCTCCTTGGGGAAGTTTGTCATGGCGGAAGCACTGGTAACAAAATTCAGGTAATCAGGATACCATGCCTCACTGTAGAACCATTCCACGAAAGCCTTTGCCAGCTCTGGACTCTGGCTGTGAGTGGTAACGCCCATGAAGCTGTCACCCTGAACAATGTAGCGGAACGGCTCGCTGGTATTCTCACGCACCGGCAGATAGAAGGTGCCCAGCTGGTCAATGCTGTCTGCACCAGACTGGATGTTCTGCAGCCCCCAGTCTCCCAGTGCGATGATGGCAGCTTTCTTCTGAGCGAACAAAGTGGTGGCCTGATCGTTGCTCAGACCCAGCGGGTCTTTACCAAACACACCGCTGGTGAACAGATCGTACGCACGATGATAGGCCGTGTTGATGTCGCTGCCTTCTGCAAAGGGGGTATCGGTCTTAGCCATATCGTTCCAGTTCTGGCCGTTGCCGTTGACCAGTGCGGGCATAAACTCCATATATGGGTAGTCCGGCCACTCGTCCTTGGCACCCAGTGCGATGGCCATAAAGTCGGCATCCTTGGCACTATAGTAGTCCTGCAGCTTCTTAGAAACGGTTTTGAGTTCTTCCCAAGTGGTGGGAACTTCCACACCGGCTTCCTTGAACAGGTCTTTCCAGTAGTAAACATACTCATAACCGGCGGTCATAGGAACGCCCAGCACTTTGCCGTCCAGTGCATAGCCGGAAGCCAGTGCGTTGTTCTTGGCAGCCTCAGTATCGGACAGATCCAGCAGGTAATCCTTGAAACGGGACAGGGTAAAGGGCTTGTTGAACATGACATCCGGCAGCTGGTTGGCCGATGCGCGCATCTTCATGGCGTTCCAGTACTCGCTGTCATCCTTGATCTTTTCCACTTCGATCTCGGCATCAGGATAGATCTCCTGGAATTTGCCGACCATGTCATTCTCATCAATGAAGGTCATCAGGTTATTGTCCCAGATGGTAAAGGTAATGCTGCCGCTGAGCTTTGCTTCGCTGCCCGATGCAGCAGAGCCGGATGCAGTAGATGCTGCAGTGCTGCCGGAGCCGCCTCCGCAGGCGGTCAGAGCCAAAGCGGCTGCGGATGTGCCCATAGCAGCCAGAAAACTGCGGCGTGTGATCTTCTTCATGGTGTTCTCCTCCTGTTTTCTGTTTCGTGTGTGCTTCGGCTCATGCAGGCCCGAAGCATTTCTGTTGGCAATAGTATATCAATTCCGATAGATGGTTTTCCATGAAGAAGGGTTTGATTTCTTGATATATTTTCAGATGTTGTCAGCGGATTTTCGATACTCGCTGGGAGTTTTGCCAAACTTTTTCTTGAATATATGGTTAAAATGCTCAACGTTATTGTATCCCACCCGGTCACTGATCTCATACATTTTCAGATCGGTCTGCATGAGAAACTCCTGTGCATGGAAAAGGCGCAGATCGTTCAGGTACGCAATAAAGCTGCTGCCGCATTCCTTGGTAAATCGTGTGCTGAAATATTTTTCGTTCAGCGCAACATAGTCTGCTACCATCTTCAGACACAGTTCCGGATTGGCATAGTTATCCTGCAAAAAAGCGACCGCTTTCTGGATACTGTCGGCTCCGGGGCGGGCTGCCCGCCGGGCACAGGCATTTTCTACCCGGCGCAGAAATCCCCGCAGCCAGAGCGAAAGCTCTGCCACGGTATGAAGACCACGCAGTTCTGCTGCAAGATCTTCTTTCTCCGGACAGATCTCCCAAAAGCTCTGTCCATACTCGTCCAGTTTCTCTGCAAGCCGAGCCAGCAAAGCACCTACTGCCACAATTGGCTCCGGCTGTGCTGCTGCATAGTGGAGAAAGCCGCTTTTTTCTATTTCCGCCTGCGCCGCATTGCCGGTACAGACACATTCCAGCAGCAGATCACACTTTTTCCCCATCGCTTGCAGTGGCCATGGCGGCATCCTTGCGCGGCGTACAGACAGCTCCTTTTCCATATAAGGGAGCCATCCGTATCAGTGCCTCGCATTCCTGTGCGGCTGCGGATATTTGTGTCTCGTTCACCAGATCACTCAACGCCGCCGAAACACTGAGATTCATGTAATCCCGCCAGACAGCCTGTAGCTGCCGCACCACGGAGGGCAGGGTCGATTCAAAACGGGCAGCATCTTGTACCCGATACCGCAGCAAATACCGTTCCGGGCTGACAGCCCGGATCTCTGTACGGCCTGCCAGCCGTGGGATCTGCCGGGCAAGTTCCAGCATAGGCTTTTCCAGTTTTTCATGCAGATTGCTGCCAAAGCGGGATGCCTGCGCCGAAAAATCATCAATGCTAAACAGAACCACTGCATACTGCCCTTGTTCTGCCTGAAAAAGAGTGTCCAGATTCTCCCGGCATTGCGGTTGCGTCTCTGTTTTCTGAAAATATTTCTGCCGCAGCTGTTCCAGAAG
>ENA-OXZW01000311-OXZW01000311.1-human-gut-metagenome-genome-assembly--contig:-NODE-311-length-16400-cov-5.295197_pt1 | contig 16400 bp, 17 predicted proteins | sample MGYA00243424_ERZ652812 | MGnify/ENA primary metagenome ERZ652812 (study PRJEB26926, sample SAMN06164808) | human gut metagenome | biome: ENVO:00009003; feature: ENVO:2100002; material: ENVO:00002003... | reverse complement strand
CTGTTTCCGCCACTGGCGGCGGTCGTCGCCGTTGCTCCCAAAGGGAGAGGCTTTTTGCGCCTTTTTGCTCAAAAAACTTCCTGAAGATACATTTTATTGGACTTTTATTCTGCTATACTCCTGTCAGAACAAAAAGACACAGGAGGGAAGAGGAATGAAAGACGTTGAACTTCGGTATGTGGGCGGTCATGTGGAGGTGTATACGGGGGCGGGCGCGTTCCTGTTCTCGGCAGACACCCTGCGGGAAGCGATGGAAGAGCTGGATGCCGCCTGATGCATTCCCGGAAATACCGGAAAGCACCGGGCGGGAGTTAGAAAATACTAATGTAAAATGAATGTAAAATTCAAGAAAAGAACCGTCTAAGAAGGCCCGGAAATCTTAAAATTCCGGTCAAAAAAGTGATTTTCCTGTAAAATAATGCTTGTTGAGCCGGGGGGTTCGATGTTATAATAAAAAGGACGGCATTTTGCGTATGGAGAGCGAAGCACGGCCGTCTTGTGCAATGGAGCAATAGGAAGATTTTAGGAGCATTGTTTTATGGACATTACACACATCACCTCTCTGCTGGGCGGTATTGCGCTGTTCCTGTATGGTATGTCGATCATGGGTGCCGGCCTCGAAAAGCTGGCCGGCGGCAAGATGCAGGGCGTATTGCAGAAACTGACTTCGTCCACCATCAAGGGCGTCATTTTCGGCACCCTCATCACCGGCGTCATCCAGTCGTCGGCCGGCACGGTCGTCATTTGCGTCGGCCTCGTCAACTCCGGCATCATGACCCTTACGCAGTCGGTAGGCGTTATCATGGGTGCAAACATTGGTACTACGGTCACCGGTCAGCTCATCCGCATGGCGGATATTTCGGGCGACAGCCTCATCCTGACCCTCATCCAGCCCAAGACGTTTGCGCCGGTGGTGGCGTTTATCGGCTGCATTTTTTATGTATTCATCCGCAACGCGAAGAAAAAGAACATCGGCCAGATCATGCTGGGCTTCGGCATCCTGTTCACGGGCATGAGCCTGATGGATACCGGTGTGTCGCCCCTGCGTGAGAGCGCAGCGTTCCAGGAGCTGTTCGTCACCATGACCAACCCCATCCTCGGCGTTCTCGTGGGCGTGGTGGTCACGGTCATCATCCAGTCCTCTTCGGCCTCTGTGGGCATCCTGCAGGCGCTTTCCAGCACCGGCCTCGTCACCTTCAGCTCGGCCATCCCCATCGTGCTGGGCGCCCACATCGGCACGGCCTTCACCCCGCTGCTGACCATCGGCGGCTCCTCCAAGGACGGCAAGCGCGCCGCCCTCATCCACCTGTACTTCAACATCATCGGCAGCGTCATCCTGCTGGCGCTGGTCTATGCAATCCAGTTCACCATCGGCATCCCCATGTGGGGCGATGTGATGAACAAGAGCAGCATTGCAAACATCCACACCATGACCAGCGTCATTGCGATGCTGCTCTTCCTGCCCTGCAGCGGCGTGCTGTCCAGGCTGGCCATGATGACCGTGCCGAACAGCGCGGAGGAGGCGCAGGAGCTGAGTATGCCTGTGCTGGATGAGCGTCTGTTCAAGAGCCCGGCTGTGGCTCTGCAGCAGGCTAAGAACGCGGTGGTCAAGATGTCCCGCCGCGCAGCCCGCAACGTCGGCCTCGCCACCCCGCTGCTGCTCAAGATGGACGAGGACGTCGTGAGTGCCATTGATGTCCGCGAGAACCTCATCGACCGGATGGAGGTGGACATCTCCAACTACCTCATCAAGCTGGCAGACCAGGAGCTGGGCGACGCGGAGAGCCATGAGGTGACCGAGCTGCTCAACTTTGTCACCGAGTGCGAGCGCATCGGCGACTATGCAGTCAACATCAAAGAAAAAGCGCAGGAGCTGACCGACAAGGAAGTCACCTTCAGCGAGAAGGCACAGCAGGAGCTGAAGCTTCTCGACAATGCGCTGGAAAAGATACTGACCCTCACCACGGACGCCTTCGAGTTCGACGAAGCCCGGACCGCCAGCCAGGTGGAGCCGCTGGAACAGGTCATCGACATCCTCGTGGAGCGGCTTCGTGCGCAGCACATCAAGCGTCTGAAGGAGGGTGCCTGCTCCATTGATACCGGTGTCGTCTATCTCGATGTGCTGAACAATGTAGAGCGTATCTCGGACCACTGCTCCAACATCGCCGCCCGTCTGGTGGGCATGGAGGCAGGCGAGGACTACGACTCCCATACCCTCAAGAACATGATGCACCACAACCCCACCAAGGAATATATGCTCAACTACGAGCAGTGCCGTAAGGACTACCTCGTCCCGCTGGAACAGCTTGAAGCCTGATTCTGATAAAGGAAAAAAAAACAGTGCAGACCTCCCTGGGGAGCGTCTGCACTGTTTTCGTTTATTCACCCAGATCTTCCAGCAGCGCCCGGAGGGCCGTTTCGCCGGTGACGTAGAGGCCCTGCTTGAGCCGGAGGGCGTCGGCCTCAGGGAGGAGATTGACATAGATGCCGGTGCGCAGGAGCCGCTTGTCGGGCAGTCCGTTGTCGGAGCAGGTGTAGACGACCACCCGCCCGCCCTCGTCGCAGAGGTAGAAGTCGGTGCCGCTCTGCCCGGCGGAGCCCTGTGCGGCCAGACCCGGCTCAGAGGCCGGCGTCTCTTCGCCGGAGTCGGCAGGGAAGGGGAGACTGGGCAGGGCCATCCAGAACAGGCTGAACACGATGGTAAAAATGCACAGCGCATAGAAAATGCAGAGCCAGACCTTGCGCATGGCAGTGGACTCCTTTCGGCTGAAATGGTGTTTCAGACGGTAGTATGTGCAAAAGAAAACTGCCTCAGACAGGAATGCAGAATTTTCACACCCGGATGCTGTACTTTGGCGGGGCAGATGTGCTATACTAGCATCGTATCCGGTCGATTCCCCCTTGCGGAAGCGGGCGGTGCGGACTATAATGTGTTATTATGGCTGCGGGCAGTCTGGCCGCAGCAGGAACAGCGAACGGCATCGTCAGAGGATGCTTTGAGATGCAGAACAGTGAAAATTGCGATAGGAGGCGATCCTTATCTCAAACAATGAAAGACGGAGACTCCACAGTGATGGTGCGCTCCGGGAGCAGAACCGGCGGGTCCGTGAGCCCCGCGAACCGCAGGAGCAGGGAGAAAAGCACGGCCATCCCGTTCTCGGATTCCTGGGCCGGACCATCGTCACCCTCGTCTGTCTGGGCATTATGGCGGGCAGTCTGGTGGCAGTGGGCGCTGTATACTATGTGGTGCAGGCTACGGCCAGTGACGGCGACCTGCTGGACCTCGACAACATCGAACTGAGCCAGTCGAGCCTTGTGGTGGCCACCGACCCCGACACCGGCGCACAGGTGGAGTACGCCACCCTGCGCTCTTCCAACAGCCACCGCGTCTGGGCGGACCTCGAGCAGATCCCCACCAACCTACAGTATGCATTCATCTGCACCGAGGACAAAGACTTTTACAACGAGCCGGGCGTCAACTTCAAGCGCACCATCGGCGCGATGATCAATGAATACCTGCTGCCCATCTACAGCTCCAAGCAGGGCGCCTCCACGCTGGAACAGCAGCTCATCAAGAACCTGACCAGCGACAAGAGCGCCAGCGGCATCGAGGGCGCACTGCGCAAGCTGCGCGAGATCTACCGCGCCCTCATCCTGAGCCGCAGCTACTCCAAGGAGACCATTCTGGAAGCCTACCTGAACACCATCAGTTTTACCGGTACCATCCAGGGCGTCCAGACGGCGGCAAACGAGTACTTCGATAAGGATGTCAGCGAGCTGACCCTCTGGGAGTGCGCGTCCATCGCGTCCATCACCAAGAACCCCACCAACTATAACCCCTACACCAACCCCGAGAACCTCATCAACCGCCGGAACTTCCTGCTCTACAATATGTGGCAGCAGGGTGTCATCTCGGAGGAGGATTACCGCAGCGCCGCTGCCCAGCCGCTGGTGCTGGCAGAGACGGACAACACGAAGAAGAGCAGCTCCACCACCTCTTACTTCACCGATGCCCTCTTCAACGAGGTGGTGAAGGACATCATGGCCAAGGAGGGCGTGGACGAGTCCACCGCCCAGAGTATGCTCTACACCGGCGGCTACACCATCGAGGCAACGGTCAACCCCAAGATCCAGACCGCGATGGAGAACCTGATGCTCAACACCGACGATGCCTACTTCCCGGCCGGCTGGCATGAGGAAGAGGTGACCAGCATCTCCGACGACGATGTGCAGGTCTACAATGAGGACGGCACCCCCAAGACCCGCACCGGCGAGGACGGTACGGTCTACTATTACCGCAACGTCCGCACCCAGGCGGCGATGGTCACGCTGGACTATGACGGCAATGTCATCGCCATGGTGGGCGGTCTGGGCGAAAAGACCAAGAGCCTTTCCCTGAACCGCGCCTACGGCGTCACCCGTCAGACCGGTTCTACCATCAAGCCCATCGGCGCCTATGCGCTGGGCATCGAGTATGGTCTGGTCAACTGGTCCACCATGCTCAACAACTCGCCCCTCTACCTCAAGCAGGACATGGTCATCCGTGACGAGGACTACTGCCGCCGGAATGGCCTCATGGGCCTGACGGACAAGCAGCTGAAAGCCTACCCCAACGCATGGCGCAGCTGGCCCCGCAACTACGGCGGCAACTACGGCGACGGCTCCGACCTGCCGCTCTGGAACGGCCTCGCACGCTCCCTGAACACCATCGCCATCCGCGTTGGCGACCTCGTGGGTGCGAACAACATCTTCAACTTCGTCTACAATACCCTGCAGCTCAGCACACTGGACCCTGTCAACGACGTGGGCCTTGCACAGATGGTCATGGGCAGCCAGACCCACGGCGTCACCCCGATGGCGCTGGCGGCGGCGTTCCAGATCTTCTACGACGGCGAGTACACCACGCCTCACCTCTACACCCGTGTGCTCGACAGGGACGGCAACATCTATATGGAGAGCAACGACACCAGCTATCAGGCTCTGACGCCCCAGACGGCCTACGTCATGAACCGCCTGCTGAAGAACGTCCTGTTCTCCAGCGTTGGTACGGCCAGCGGCCGCTACCCCAACTCCAACGGCATGGAGGCCTTCGGCAAGACCGGTACGGCCAGCGATGAAAAGGACCTGTGGTTCGTGGGCGGCACGCCCTATTACGTCACCGCTGTGTGGTGGGGCTACGATGCGCCCTTCGATATGACCAAGACCCTTGGCAAGCAGCAGGCCAAGACCCGCACCTGCGTTATGGCCTGGAAGGCCCTGATGGAGCAGATCCAGGCAGAGCTGCCCTATAAGGCATTCCCGGCGGCTGACGGCGTCGTGGAGCGCAGCTACTGCACCCAGAGCGGCCTGCTGGCCAGCGGCTCCTGCCCGAGCACGGCAGTGGGCTACTACCGTGCCGACGACCTGCCCGACGTCTGCAATTATTCCCACGGTCAGGCAGCTGTCGCCAGCCAGCCTCTCGCGCCTGAGCCGGACACCACCAACCTGGACACCGACTGAGGCAAAAATCATACTTTTCGGCACATCGGGTTGCAGATTCGGTGCGCTGAAGGGGTACTTCACGGCTCAAAACTGGATAATCTGACAAAATAGCATCCGACCTCTTGCAATGCGGGGAGTCGGATGCTATTATATTTTCTGCAAGAACACTTGTGTTTGAGAGGTGAACAAGTTGGAACGCCGTTTTTATCTGGTGGATGCGCAGGTCCTGCCGGAAGTTTTCCTCAAGGTCGTCCGGGCCAAGGAGCTTCTGGCCAGCGGAGAGGCACGCAGCATTTCGGCTGCGACCCGCAGCGTAGACCTGTCGCGCAGTGCATTTTATAAATATAAGGACTGCATTTTCGACTCGGAGAATGGCCGCGAGGTCATCACCGTCATGGCGACCCTGCGGGACGAGACGGGTGCATTACAGAGCCTTCTGGCCGGCATCAGTGCCGCCGGTGCCAGCATCGTGACCATCAATCAGTCTACTCCGGAGAACGGAGCCGCGCTGGTGGCTGTCACCATCCGCACCGACACCATGCAGATGACCCCCGAGGAGCTGACGGAAAAGCTTTCGCGCCAGCGGATGGTCGTGGGCGTACACTGCGGATACAATCTGTGACAGTACATTCATCGAAAAAAGGAACGAGGGCAGTATCATGGCAAAAATCGCGATTCTGGGCTTTGGTACGGTGGGCAGCGGCGTGTACGAGGTGCTCTGCCGCAACGCCGCAGGCGTCTCCCGCCGCGCAGGCGAACCGGTGGAGGTCAAGTACATCCTTGACCCCAAGGACTTCTCGGATCATCCGGCCGCAAAGCTGTTTATAAAGAATTTTGACGCCATTCTGGAAGACCCCGAAGTAAAGGTCGTCGTCGAGACCATCGGCGGCACCCGCTTCGCTTACCCTTACGTCAAGGCCTGCCTCGAGAGCGGCCGGAGCGTCTGCACATCCAACAAGGAGATGGTGGCCACCTACGGCGCAGAGCTGCTGGCTCTGGCCAGGGCACACAACTGCGCCTTCCTGTTCGAGGCGTCCGTGGGCGGCGGCACGCCCATCATCACCCCGATGCACCAGTGCCTCGCGGCCAACGTCATCACCGAGGTGGAAGGCATCGTCAACGGCACCACCAACTTCATGCTCACCAAGATGGTGCGGGAGGGCCTGGGCTTTGACGAGGCGCTGAAGATCGCCCAGGAGCTGGGCTACGCCGAGACGAAGGACCCCGGCGACGATGTGGACGGCCGCGACGCCTGCCGCAAGATCGCCATCCTGTCCTCGCTGGTCTGCGGCCACCAGATCTACCCCCAGAACATCCCCACCCGCGGCATCCGCGACATCACGGTGGATGATGTGGCTGCGGCAGAGAAGCTGGGCTGCGTCATCAAGCTCATCGCCTGGATGAAGCGGGGCGAGGACGGCAGCGTTGCCGCCGGTGTCGAGCCCTGCCTCGTGCCGAAGGCAAACCAGCTGGCCGGTGTCGATGACGTCTTCAATGCCGTCCTCGTCAAGGGCGATATGCTGGGCGACGTGGTCTTCTACGGCAAGGGCGCGGGCAAGCTGCCCACCGCCAGTGCTGTCGTGGCCGATGTGGTGGACGCCCTCAAGAACGGCGTCAAGGTCCACGACAGCCTGTTCTGGCAGCCCGCGGAGCCTGTGGAGGGGATGCTCACCGACCCGACGCCCACCGCATACTATGTGCGTGTGGAAGGCATCGCCCCGGCGGTGGCCGAGGCCATCTACGGCAGGGGCCATGTGGTGGAAGAGCATTTCGACGGCTGCTCCTACTTTGTGGACAGCGCCGACGGCAAGGCTCTGGCCGAAGCAGCCCGCAAGGTAGAGGCCATGGGCGGCAGCGTGAAGCTGGTGCTCCGCCGCCTGCCTGAGGACGCCTGAGCGCGAGAAAAGAGGGAACTGCGATGAAGATAAAAGTTTCCGTCCCGGCCACCAGTGCCAACATCGGCTCCGGCTTCGATGCGCTGGGTCTGGCTGTGACCTTGTACAATACCGTGACCTTTGAAGAGAGCGACCATCTGGACATCTCGGCGGCAGACGGCACCCGCATCCCCCGTGGCGAGACCAATCTGGTCTACCGCTCGGCCAAGGGGCTGTTCGATAAGGTCGGCAAGACCATGCCGCCCCTCAAGCTCGTCCAGACCAACGCCATCCCGATGGCCCGGGGCCTCGGCTCGTCCTCGGCCTGCATCATCGCGGGCCTGCTGGGTGCGAACCGGATGCTGGGCGATGTGCTCAACACCCAGGAGCTGCTGACGCTGGCTACCTCCATCGAGGGCCACCCGGACAATGTGGCACCGGCCCTTCTGGGCGGTCTGACCAGCAGCGTTTTCGAGGACGGCGTCGTCTACTCCGTCAAGCGGGACGTGGACGAGAGCCTCTGCTTCGCGGCCATCGTGCCCGACTACAAGCTGCTGACCGAAGCCGCCCGTGCGGCCCTGCCCAAAGAGGTCACCCACAAGGATGCGGTGTATAACCTGTCCCGTGCGGCCCTCATCCCGGCGGCGTTCTGCGAGGGCCGCCACGACCTGCTGGCCATTGCCACCGAGGATAAGCTCCACCAGCCCTACCGGATGCCCCTGATGCCCGGCTCGAAGGAAGTCTTCGATATGGCGCGGCTCTGCGGTGCCAAGGCGGTGTACGTCTCAGGTGCCGGCAGCACCGTGATGGCTGTGGCCGAAAAGGCCAACGCCGAGAAATTCTACTCCAAACTGGAAAAGGGCCTCGAGCTGCTGGAAGGCTTGGACGGATGTGAAGCATTTACACTGCTGCGGCTGGATGCCGACAACACCGGTGCGACAGTGGAATGATAAACAGGACCGGAAGTGCAAGACCGCTTCCGCCCGGTGTACCCCTCACACACTGAGGGAGCAAAAAGAGGAGAGTGACAAGATATGGCGTTGATCGTACAGAAGTTCGGCGGTTCTTCGGTGAAGGACCGGGACCGTATCTTCAACGTGGCCCGCATCGTGGCCAACACCCACAACGCGGGAAATGACGTGGTCGTGGTAGTGTCCGCACAGGGCGACACCACCGACGACCTCATCACAAAGGCAGCAGAGATCACCCACAACCCTTCTGCCCGTGAGATGGATATGCTGCTGGCAGCAGGCGAGGAGATCAGTATCGCCCTGCTGGCTATGGCTCTGAACGAGCTGGGCTGCCATGCCACCAGTCTGACCGGCTGGCAGGCAGGCTTCCGCACCGACCGTGCCTACACCAAGGCCCGCATCACCAAGCTGGAGACCGAGCGCATCTCTTCGGAGCTGGAGCGCAACCGCGTCGTCGTCGTGGCAGGCTTCCAGGGCCTGAACAAGCTGGACGACATCACCACGCTGGGCCGCGGCGGTTCCGACACCAGCGCTGTCGCCATCGCAGCAGCGCTCCACGCCGACCGCTGCCAGATCTTTACCGACGTGGAGGGCGTCTACACCGCCGACCCGCGCAAGGTGCGCAACACCCGCAAGCTGGATGAGATCACCTTCGACGAGATGCTGGAACTGGCATCCCTCGGCGCACAGGTGCTCAACAACCGCAGCGTGGAGCTGGCTAAAAAGTATAATGTGGAGCTGGAGGTCCTCTCCAGCCTGAACCCCGTGCCCGGCACGGTCGTCAAGGAGGTTGTAAAAGACGTGGAAGGTATGCTGATCAAGGGTGTCGCAAAGGACACCGACGTTGCTGTTATTACGATCCTGAATGTTCCCGATGAGCCGGGTACCAGCTTCAAGATCTTCGGCCTGCTGGCCCAGAAGAATATCAACGTGGACATCATCCTGCAGTCCACCGGCCGCGACGGCAAGAAGGACATCAGCTTCACCTGCGCGGAGAGCGAAGCTGAGGCTGCTATGCGCGTCCTGCGCGAGAGCGCAAAGTTCGACCAGGTCACCTGCGACGAGACCTGCGCCAAGGTGTCCATCGTGGGTGCCGGTATGCAGAGCCACAGCGGCGTGGCCTCCAAGATGTTCGAGGCTCTGTCCAACAACAACATCAATATCAAGATGATCTCCACCAGTGAGATCAAGATCTCCTGCATCATCGACCGTGAGGACGCCGACAAGGCTGTCAGCTCCATCCACGATATGCTGTTCGAGTAAGATGTGGCTCCAAAGCCGCCGTGCCGTGCATCCTGCGCCGGTGCGGCGGCTTTTTGCGTACACAATTTTTTTACAGCCCCTGCCGTTTACACCCAGATAAAAGGGGTGTATAATATTATTATGTGCCTGTATCCAGGGCGAACGTCAAAAACAGGAAGGAAGCTGCATCATGGAGCAAAATCGACCCGCACCCCGCCGCGCTCTGTCGCCGAAAGAACGCCGCCGGAGACACCGTATCCGTCTCGTGCGCAACTGGACGGTCTTTCTGCTCAGCTGCGGCGCGGTCATGGCTGTGATGACCGGCGGCATCCTCTGGCTGCTGCCCAGGGCCTATGCCCTCATCGCACCGCCGACGGCCTTCGAGGCCCGGGAGTATGAGGGCGGCGCGGAGACGGACCTTTCGGATAAGCGCCTCATGCTGGTGAATGCAAACCTTCCCCTGACGGAAGAGCCGACGCCGGAGCTGGCCGTGGCCGATGATGCCACCGGTGCTTCGCTGGAAGCCGAGGCTGCCGCAGCCTACCGCGAAATGGCCGAGGCAGCAAAGCAGGATGAGATCGAGCTGGTGCTGACGGCAGGGTATCAGGATACCGCCGCCCGCCAGAGCGCCTATGAGGCTGCGGTCCAGAGCTACCGGGAGTCCGGCTGCTCCGAGGAAGAGGCCGCTGCCAGGGCTGCGACCGTCCAGCCTGCGCCGGAGGCCAGCGAATATGCCACCGGCTACGGTGCCGACATCCTCGCGGCAGACAGCATGGAGAAGGACACCGGCTTCGCGGACACCCGTGCCTATGAGTGGCTGGAAGCCTATGCCGCAGAGCACGGCTTCATCCTGCGCTGGCCGCAGGAGCGTCAGGCCGCCACCGGCATGGTGTTTGAGCCGTGGCACTGGCGGTATGTGGGCAGGGACAACGCCCTCGCCATCCGTGCCTCCGGCCTCTCGCTGGAAGAGTATCTGGCGCTGGAACAAACGAAATAATACAAAAGGACGATAGAACATTGAGACGATCCCAAATCGCGCCCGGCGTCCATCTCTCGTATGACGCTGCACAAAAATTCAACCGCTGCCGCATCAGCATCCACTTCGCGTTCCCGGCCCGCCGCGAGACGGCCACGGCCCACGCGCTGCTGCCGCTGGTGATGGAGCGGGGCTATGCCGACTGCCCCGACATGACCCAGATGACCAAAAAACTGGCCCGCCTCTACGGTGCCGACCTGACCGTGGACGCCCGCCCCATGGGCTGCAGCCACAACCTCTGCGTCAGCATCACCGGCATCAAGGACCAGTTCGCACTGGAAGGGGAGAAGCTGACGCAGGAGTACGCCGCACTGGCCCTCGGCACGGCGTTCCACCCCTATTTTGTGGGCAGCACCTTCGACCCCGAGGCCGTGGGCATCGAAAAGCAGATGCTGAAGAAGGCGCTGGAAGACGAAGTGAACGACAAGCGCCTTTACTGCCAGCGGCAGGCCAACCGCGAGTTCTTCGGCGACAGCCCCGCCGGTGTCCGGCAGGAGGGCTACTTAGAAGAAGTGGACGGCCTGACGCCCGAAGCGCTGACCGAGGCATACTACGAGATGCTGCGGACGGCGAACATCGAGCTCATCGTGCTGGGCTGCGACGAGGCCAGCACCACCGCCGTGAAGGACGCCCTTCTGACGGAGCTTTCGGCCATCGACCGCGCCCCGCTGCCCCGGGCCGAGAACATCGCCATGCCCCGGCGGGAGCCGGTGCGGAAGGTGGAGCACTTCGACACCACGCAGGCCAAGCTCTGTATGCTGTTCACGCTGGGCCGGCCCATGCAGCCTGAACAGCTGGCCGCTGTCCGGCTGGCGATGGCCCTCTACGGCGGCAGCGTGACCAGCCGCCTTTTCCTGAACGTCCGGGAGCGCGACCATCTGTGCTACTACTGCTCGTCGTCCTTCCAGAGCTTCACGGGCAGCATGGCCGTCAACAGCGGCGTCGAGCACACCGACGCCGCCCGCGCTGAGCAGGCGGTGCTCAAAGAGCTGGCGGACCTCTGCGACGGCCCGATCACCGACGAAGAGCTGGAAGACTGCCGCCGGGGCCTTCTGGCCGGGATGAACGGCCTAGAGGATACGCTGGGCGGCATCGAGACATGGTACTATATGGAAGTGCTGCGGGGCGGCCCGGTGCAGACGCCGGACGACGCCCGCCGCGCCCTGCTGGCTGTGACCAGGGAGGATGTGCGGGATATTCTGAAGCAGTTCACCCTGTCGGTGAGCTGTCTGCTGACGCGGGAGGAGGGGAACGAGAATGGCTGAGAACACCCAGAGCGTGCTGAAACGCACCGCCGCTGACCAGTGGAAAGTTCTGCCCTCGGGGCTGACCGTACTCGTCCGCCCCATGCCGGGCTACTCCGGCACCTATGTCATCTACGCCACCCGCTTCGGCTCCATCGACCGGGATTTCCGGCTGGGGGAGCGGGAAGTGCATCTGCCCGCCGGTGTGGCCCATTTCCTCGAGCACAAGATGTTCGAGGATGAGGACGGCGATGCCTTTGCAAAGTTCGCCAAGACCGGCGCGAATGCCAACGCCTTCACGGCCTTCGACCGCACCTGCTACCTCTTTACGGCCACGGAACAGCTGGACGAGAGCCTTGACGTGCTGCTGGGCATGGTGGGACACCCCTACTTTACCGAGCAGACCATCGCCAAAGAGCAGGGCATCATCGGGCAGGAGATAAAGATGTACGACGACAGCCCCGACTGGCGGCTCATCACCGGCCTGTGCGAGTGCCTGTATCACAGCCACCCCATCCGCAGTGATATTGCGGGAACGGTGGAGAGCATCGCGGAGATAACGCCGGAAATGCTCTACGACTGCTGCAAAGCGTTCTATGCGCCGGGCAATATGGTGCTGGCCGCAGCAGGCAACACCAGCATGGAGCAGATCCTGGCTGCCTGCGCCCGCCATGGCCTGATGGACGAGCGCCCGGCGGAAAAGGTCGAGCGCCTGCTCCGCCCCGAGCCGATGACGCTGGCGGCGGCCGAAAAGACCATCGCCATGCCCATCGCAAAGCCCTGCTTCGGTCTGGGCTTCAAAGAAGAGCCGCTGCCTTTCGGCGACCTGCGCAGCGAGATGCTGTATGAGCTCATCCTCTGCTGCATCTGCGGCGGGATGTCGCCGCTTTACCGCCGCCTCTACGACGAGGGCCTGACCAACCCGGGCTTCGGCGGTGAGGTGCTGCGGGTGGACGGATGCTGCTGCATCCTCTTCACCGGCGAGAGCGACCAGCCCGACACCGTCCGGCAGCTTCTGCTGGACGAGATCGAGCGGGTGCGCAAAGAGGGCGTAGACCGGGAGATCTTCACCCTCTGCAAGAACGAAAAATACGGCCAGCTCATCGAAAATCTGGAAAACGTCGAGGATTCGGCCAGCCAGATGGCAGATTTCGCGCTGGCGGGTCAGACTGTGGCCCAGCAGATCACCATGCTGGCGGGCCTGACGGCAGAGGACGCCGACGCGGCATTGCAGCACATCCTGCGGCCTGAGCGGATGGCCGTGATGAACATCGAGCCGGACGGCACTGCCGTTGAAGAGGACGAAGAAGAGGAGACGGAAGAATGACGAATCTGGTACAGTTCCCGGGCCTCAGCCTCAGCTTTGAGCTGAGCCGGGTAGCCTTCAGCATTGGCGGCATGGATATTTATTGGTACGGCGTCTGCATCGCTTTTGGCCTCTGCCTCGCATTGGTCTTTGCGTTCCGCCGCTGCACGGAGTTCGGCATCGACGCCGATTCGATGGTGGATGTCATCCTCATCGGCGTGGTGCTGGGCATCGCCAGCGCCCGCCTGTATTATGTGGCGATGGCACCCTATAATTACGATACCATCTGGGATGTGCTGGCTGTCCGCGACGGCGGTCTGGCCATCTACGGCGGCATCATCGGCGCCTTTGTGTTCGGCGGCCTGGCCTGCAAATGGCGGGGCGTGCCGGTGCTGCCCATGTTCGACCTGGCCGGCATGGGCTTCCTCATCGGACAGGGCTGCGGCCGCTGGGGCAACTTCTTCAATCAGGAGGCTTTCGGCTGCAACACCACCCTGCCCTGGGGCATGTTCAGCGAAGCAACGGAAGAATACCTGATGGGCAGCACCGTCACGGTGCCGAAGGGCGTCACCATCGACCCCGCCATGCCCGTCCACCCCACCTTCCTCTACGAGAGCATCTGGTGCTTCGTGGGTCTGGCTCTGCTGGCGGCGTACATCAAAAAGCGAAAGTTCAACGGCGACATTGCCCTGCGCTACCTTGTCTGGTACGGCGCAGGCCGCTTCTGGATCGAAGCTCTCCGCACTGACAGCCTGCTGCTGGTGCCGTCGCTCGGTCTGCGCGCTTCCCAGCTGGTGGCGGCTGCGGCCGTCGTGGGCGGTGTGGCACTGGAAATTTTCCTGACCCGAAAATATAAGTCCAAGCCTCTCATGGTGACGCTGGCCCTGACGGCAGAGAACCGCAGCCTGCTGGCAAAGGTACGCAAGGCAGAGCCGGAATTTACGGTGGAGAGGGAGGAGCTGGTGGCTTCCAGCCCCCGCAAGCTCTTCCTCGAGCGCACGAATGCCTATAACGAGCGGGTGAAGCAGCAGCTCAAAGAGAAACTGGCGGAGAAAAAAGACGCCTGATCAGAATATTTCGAAAGAGCCACAGCGCAGAGAACCTTGCGCTGTGGCTCTTTTTGGTGTATAATATAGCCACAGAACATAAAGGGGGCATTACGATGCAGATCATTCCGATGAGAGAACTGAAGAATACCGTGGAGATCGAGCGCCGGTGCGCCGAGGAGAACGGCCCGGTCTTTGTGACGAAGAACGGCTATGGCCGCCTCGTGGTGATGGATATTGATTACTATGAGCGCACCATGCAGGAGATGGAAGAGGCAAAGCTTATTCTGGAGGGACTGGATGATGTGGAGGCAGGACGCACAGTCGATGGCCCGACGGCGATGGCAGAATTGAGGGAAAAGTATGGACTGTGAATATCACTATCGCCTGACCCGGAGAGCGGAAAAAGAGCTTGACGACATCCTTGATTATATCGGAAACAAGCTGGATAACGCAAAGGCGGCAGCAAAACTGGTGGAGGACATCGGCCGCTGCATGGAGACGGTATGCGTTTTCCCGGAGGGCGGGGCGCTGGTCACCAATGCATTCCTGCCAAGAAAGATCATTCGGAAAAAGGTCGTGGGCAATTATCTGCTGTACTACCGTGCGGATAAAGAACGAAAGACGGTCTGGCTTCTCCGCATCGTCTATGGCCGCCGGGATATGGATGAGGTGCTGAAGCACGTGAACAGCTGAAAGAGGAGAAAAACTGAAAATATTTCCGCAAAAGCGGGATTTTCCTCTTGAAATCCGCACATTTTTTTGCTATACTATTCTAGCCGCTTGGTGTGGGCGCCTCAAATGGCCCCTGTGAGGGCCTGCCTTTACGACCAGCGAGTACAACGAAAAGGAATGAACAAAATGTACGCAATCATTGTTACCGGCGGTAAGCAGTACCGCGTGGAGCAGGGCGACATCGTCTACATCGAAAAGCTGGACGTTGAGGCCGACTCCGAAGTGAAGTTTGATCAGGTTCTCGCTATTGGCGAGGAGGGTTCGGTCAAGGTTGGCGCTCCTGTTGTTGAGGGCGCTTCCGTTTCTGCCAAGGTCATCAAGAATGGCAAGGGCAAGAAGCTGAACATCATCACCTATCGCGCAAAGAAGCACAGTGCTCGCCGCATGGGCCATCGTCAGCCCTTCACCAAGGTTGAGATCACTGCGATCAACGGCTAAGTAGGAGGTATATTACAATGGCACATAAAAAGGGCGTAGGCAGCACCAAGAACGGCCGTGATTCTGCGGCTCAGCGTCTGGGCACCAAGCGTGCAGATGGTCAGTTCGTTCTGGCCGGCAACATCCTCGTTCGTCAGCGCGGCACTCACATCCAGCCGGGTGAGAATGTCGGCAAGGGCAGCGATGATACCCTGTTTGCTCTGGTCGATGGCACCGTTCGTTTCGAGCGCGTGGGCAAGAGCGGCAAGAAGTGCAGCGTCAAGCAGTAACTTCTTTCTAAAATCTGCAACACAGAGAGCCGGACCCTCGTGGCCCGGCTCTTTTTGATGAAAAAACAGGAGGGCCTGTATGGCAGCACAAACCAATTTTATCGACATCGCCACCATCTGGCTCCATGCCGGCAAGGGCGGCGACGGCGCAGTGAGCTTCCATCGTGAGAAGTTCGTGGCCGCCGGAGGCCCGGACGGCGGCGACGGCGGCCGGGGCGGCGACATCATCTTCGTCGTGGACGACCACCTCACCACTCTGATGGACTTCCGTTATAAGCGCAAGTATACCGCCGACGAGGGCGGCAAGGGCGGCGCAAGCGACGCAAGCGCTGAGGTCGTTGGCAAGGTACGCAAGCTGATGAACGACAACGGCGTCTTCTGGCAGATGGCCGAGATGGGCAAGACCGACGCAGGCGGCGGCGGTACGGTCGCCAAGTTCATGGCCCAGCGCAACATCGACACGCTCGATGCGGGCGTGCCCGTGCTCTCGATGCACGCACCGTATGAAACGGTCGCCAAGCTCGACTGCTACATGACCTACAAGTGTATGAAGGCTATCTTTGAGCAGGCGTGAGAAAATATTCTGAGATTCCGAGAAGCGCTCTCCCACGTGCCGTGGGAGGGCGTTTTCTGCCAAAAAGTCATACATTGTTGAACAAATTGTAAAGTTTCCTGCGGTTTTACTTGCATAAGCGAGCGTGGCGTGATAAACTGTCAGAATGCCAAAGGATCAGGAAGGGAAGAGAGTCATGCTCCAG
>ENA-OXZW01000245-OXZW01000245.1-human-gut-metagenome-genome-assembly--contig:-NODE-245-length-19020-cov-4.898234_pt1 | contig 19020 bp, 20 predicted proteins | sample MGYA00243424_ERZ652812 | MGnify/ENA primary metagenome ERZ652812 (study PRJEB26926, sample SAMN06164808) | human gut metagenome | biome: ENVO:00009003; feature: ENVO:2100002; material: ENVO:00002003... | reverse complement strand
GGGTTACACCGTTGTCATATTCCAGATAAGCGAATATATCTGAACCGATTGTTAAATACTTTACTGTTCTGTTGTCCGACTTCTGAAGAATATATCCGTAGATTCCGCTGGCAAAAAAACGGTATATATTACAAATCGCAGGATGTGGAAGTTCTTATTGCCGATACATTTACAGAAATACGGGAATCGGACAAACAATCAGAATCCATTGAAATAGTTGAGTCAATAGTCAATGAGACATACCGTTATCTGGTAGGCTCAAATACGGGGCTTCCATTTGTCCGTTCGGAAACTTTATTGCACTACAACCTGAACCCATCTGATTATATGTGGCTATATCAGCACGATAAGGAATTGTTTTATACTTGTCTTGATGCAGCAGCATTACAGTCGGAGATTTTCAGTTACAAGTCATTTGTGTACAATTTCAACCTGTATATTCTAAAAGACGCAAATATATTGGATGAATTGTCCAGATATTCCAAATGTTATGAAGCCGTTTTAGAACTGCTTTTCAAATCCGATTCAATTATGCAGAACTCTGTTATTCGGCAAATCAAATTATGTAGAAATGAAGATACCATTAAACAGAATAACAGATTGGATGCTATTAACAAATGGCTCAACTCCCTAAACAAGATTGGTTGCCACAGAACATTAAACATTAGAAAATGAGAACACCAATCATAATCCTGTTATTTGTAATCCTGCTTGCCGCAAGCTGCGGAGAGCCTCCCATGCCGCCGTCGGACGAGGAAATGATACGCCATTTCACCACGCACGAGGTGGCGTTCCGTAAGGTGTACGAAATCATGGCAGAGAGTTCAGACGGTAGTTTTCACTACCCGCCGCTTTCTCCGGAAGAGGTCATTATACTTGATTCAACAGAACAAAGCGATACATCCCATGAAACGAATGATGAACAAGACATCCCGGTATATGGACTGTTGAAGCCGGAGCGAATCCTACTCGACTCCCTGTTATCAGAGATTGGATGCGGTTTTATCCTTGTTGATCGCAGGGAATGGGGAACGGCAGATTCGGTATATGTGAGCCTCGTTATGCCGTACTACTCCCACGGCATCGTGGATGCCGGAACGTCCAAGAGTTTCGTTTACGATCCCGGATTGAGAAGCCGTCGGAATATCCGTATCACCGAACATGGCGACCTGAACGAGATCTACCGCAGGACGTACAACGACACCACGCTTTACAAGCCCATCAAGGGAAACTGGTACATCGAGTTAGACCATTCGATATAACGGCCCGGAGTTCGTATCAAAGTATGTATCACTTTTTGTCAAGAAGATACATCATAAAGCAGATAATGGCTATCGCAAGGAAAAATAACAGAACCGCAAGGAGTTCGTTAAACCTGCACTTGGCATAGTGAGACATCACTGCTTTGCCTCGCCATTTGTAAATCCTGCTGACGAGCGACATAACGGCAAATGTGACAATGCTAAAAACGACACATGGCAACAATGCCGACACACCTGGAAAAAGCCGGATAGTAACAGTCATCATAGGGAATATCAAAAGAGCGAAGATATAAATCGAGAGCATCATTTCGCCATCGACCCTGCCTGTTCGTCTTGCCTGCTTCCATTTCTCCCCCATCCACCAGAGGTAGTCCCAGAGATAAAACCGTTGCTTATTCTCCTGCCGTTTCATCATGCCCAATGTATAAATCCGAGGTGGAACATCAGCGCTACATTTGCCACGATCAGGGCGATAGCGATAAGAACTATTTTGGCGAGCTTCCTGCCGGGATGTTTCATCTTCCCGTAATGTTCACGGAGTGCTTCACGCCGTCCGGCTGTATAGCGTAGCTTGCAGAATAAATCGGGAAGAAAGCAGAGAGGAATCACTATGGCCAAACCAATCATCCAGCCGAAAAGGCGCAATATCGGCGGAAACCCAAGCGGTATGAGTAGGACGAAGAGCCAGCACCAAAACAGTAGCATACGTCCGTTGAGATTGGTACGCTCCCTTTCGTGCCATATCTCGGCTACATACCACATATAGTCGATGAAGCAGATCCGGTATTTGCGATTGTCCTTTTCCATACCGTTATCTCCATACAAAGAAACCAACCAATATAAGTATAATCAGAACGCTGACCAACACAATCTGAACCCTGCGGCGTGTTTCAGGCTTGCAATCGTCAAATAACCACAGTTTGCTGTTAAACTGCCAATGACACGCCCATTTCCAACGGAACAGCAACCCTGCAAGCCATAGGGCAAGCAACCCGACACCAAACAGCAACCCGTATTTCGGGTGAGCCTGCAACCACTCGAAAAACGCTTCCGCCTTGCTGTTCATTGCTTCGTATATATCGGTAACTGTCATACTTATAATTAAAAGGATTCCGAACACAAAAATAATGTTTTCCGTTCACATAATCACTACTTTATGCTCCAAAACACCGGCTGTACGGTTATAAAACCAGGAAACAGCCCCGGTTAAGGTCACGGAGGTTGTTTGCGGGGGTGTTTGTGTTCATTTAGTTCTGTTCCGGCAGGAGCTTGCAAAGCACCGGGTCGTTCTTGATACGTTCCAGTTCCTCGGCGACGATGCGGCCGGCCTCTGCCTTGATACGTTCGTAGTTTTCCTGCACGACCTGTTTCATGTGATCCGTCCCGTTCTCGTCCGTGAAATCGGTAATTTGTGGTATCTTCTTGTACCGGGCCGTTTCCGCTTTCACTTTTTCGTTGTCCACGACAATCTCGCAGTGGAAAATCTTCTGCTCGATACGTTCGTCGAAATTGTCCGCCACGGCCCCGACGAACATTCCCTGCGTGAGCGTCGAGATCTTCGAGGCCGGGATCAGGCTGTCCAGCTGCGTGGATATGGATGTCGATTTGTCGCTGCGGCTCAACGTCATGCTCTGCCGCTTCTGCAATACCTTACCGAACCGTTCCGAGAGTGTCTTGGCCGTTTCACCTACGACCTGCCCGGAGAAGATGTTGCCCACCGTGTTCATCACGACGGCGGCCTCCTTGTCCCCGTAGTCCCTCTTCAACTGTGAAAAATCCTGGAAGCACAGCAGCACGGCGACCTTGTTGCTTCTGGCCGTGGCGATCAGGTTGTCGAGTCCCTTGAAGTAGATTGTCGGCAACTCGTCGATGATGATGCCCGATTTGAGCTGGCCTTTCTTATTTATGAGCTTGACAATCCGGGAATTATACAATCCCAAAGCACAGGAATAGATGTTCTGACGGTCGGGATTGTTACCTACTACTAAAATTTTAGGTTCTTCCGGATTGTTTATATCCAGTGAAAAATCATCCCCTGTCATTACCCAATATAAAGCGGGTGAAATCATCCTCGAAAGCGGGATTTTAGCGGATGCAAGCTGCCCTTGCAACTGGTCTTGGGCGTTGGATTCCCATGCGTCCATGAACGGTGAAAGGTAGTTTTCCAGTTCGGGATAACTGGTTAAAATTGTAAACGTATCGGCATATTTCTTATTCAGGAACTCGATTGCGTGCGGGAATGTACAATACTTACCACCTTGATATATTTTCAAAAACCAAATGATAGAAGCCAGTAAGATAATCGGGCTTTCCACAAAGAAATCTCCCTGTTTGGTTATCCAACTGCGGTTCAAATTTAACATGATTGTGTAACTGGCTTCGTATGCGTCCGATATGTCCGTCATAAACGCCGGATTTATCGGGTTGCATCGGTGGCTTTTGCGTGGGTCGTCAAAGTTAATCATGTAGAATTTAGGCTTTACCTTATACCCGTCTAAATGGTTGATTAAGTGATTGTAAGCTATCTCTGAAAGGTCAGGGAATTTGTAGTCATAAATATAAACAGCAAAGCCTTTTTCGATTTGCTGTTTGATGTAGTTATTGACTATCGCATACGACTTTCCCGAACCGGGCGTACCCAATACCATGCTTGCCCTGAACGGGTTTACAATGTTTATCCACCCATCGTTCCACTTCTTTTTATAGTAGAAACGGGTCGGCAGATTGATAGAATATTCGTTTTCTATCAAGCGTGTTTCCTGTGCGAAACTTTCATTTTCCAAATTAAACACATCATCCATTAGGTTGTTTTTCAACAGGCGGGAAATCCATACTCCGGCAGCAAGTAGCGAAAGATACCCGGCGGTCATGGTAAAGATATACAATGCTGTGTTTGCCGCCAGTGGCAACGGCAGAACCAACAACCACCAGTTCAGGAAAAACAGGATAAAACCGATTGTCAGGAATACATAAATCTTGTTCCATGTGATTTTTTCCTCTTTCACTCCCTTTGTACCCAAACAGGAAAGCGCAAGGAATACCACTGAAAAAAGTTTGGTGTACAGGATATTGGAGAACAGCCCGGCGGTACGCTGGAAGTTCAACAGGATTTTATCGACTACCCCGATATTGATACCCCATTCCCGGAACGACTGGTAACAAAACCAGTAGATGTTTATCACTACAAATAAAATACTGATTGCCCGCATAAAGTCCATGACCTTTGCAAGTCCCCTTAAATCATCTTCATTCTGCATAATTGAAATTTTTATAGTTATTAAATACGTCTTTGTTTCTTCTTCTTTTTCTTCTTGGGTGGTGGAACTTGGCTGTTGTCGGGTGGCGTATCGTCCCCACCGGATAACAGGCTGAACAGTCCCGCAATGGTTTTGCCTGTATTTTCAAGGTGTCCGGTCGGGTTAAATTCCGGCGTGCGTTCCTGCATTTCCTGTTTGCTGTTTCCCGTCAAAGTACGGGAGCCGGAAAACAGGTCATTGAACACATTGGCGGAAAAGCCCTTTCCCAACCGTGAACCGTTCAGGACGGTACGGTTTTCGTGGTCGATGAATGTCACACCGTATATCCTGCCTGTATCGTTCTGCCGGAAAAGTACATCTATGCCTTTCGCTTTCAATTCCGTAATAAGCTGTTCCCGGCTACGGGCGGATTGCATCACTGCGCCGACCGTCCGGCGGGTATGCTCTTTCAGGTTCTTGTCCTGAATGTCCTGTGCGGATTTCTTGATATGTCGCTGGATGGCTTCGTAACCTACCGACTTACCCAAAGAGGAAGATTTGAACGGGTTTCCCTGCTTTTCTCCCTTGTCATTGGTCGCCGAATAGACAATGCCGTTATAAGGTTTACCGTTCACTTCCCCTTTCACTTCCTCCGCCTGTACATTATATATAGATAGCAACGCTTTGTACTCCGTGAAACTCTGGAAACGGTAACTTCCGGCAAGGGCTTTCACCGTATTGGATAACTGGTGCTTTACGTCCCCTGCCCGGTAGTCCACCTTTTTAAGTTCGGGGCGTTCGGTTGTCTGTTTCTTCTCTGCCGGATGCAGCCCGTACTTCTGTTCCAGTTCACGGGTGATTTGTTTGCTGCGGATATGCTCGAACTTGTCGTTTATCTTTTTGCCCGTATCATCCACCCGGATGGAAACGATATGGATATGATGCCTTGTAATATCTTCGTGCTTGTAAACCATATACGGCTGGTTGCCGTACCCCAACTTATCCATATACTCTTTGGCAATATCCGCCAACTGGCTATCGGAAAGTACATCATCCGGGTGCGGGTTCAGGGAGATATGGATAATCGGTTTTTCCGTTTTCAGGTCTGCGGGCAGGTGCATATCGAAACATTCCATACATCGCCGGATGCTGAAATTTCCGTCCTCGCTTTCAAACATACGGTTACTTAAAAGTACCTTTCCCTGTTCTTCGTCCACCTTGTTTTGGTTGTAGGAAAGCGCACCGAACAGGGAACTGCCTACGCTTATCTTTGCAACCATCTTGTTTCAAACTCACGGGTCAGTTCAATAATTTGGCGGTTCAGGTCGGCAAGTTCTATCGTTGCCTTTTCCAGTTTATAGAGAAATGCGAGTGCTTTCTTCTCTGAAAAATTGGTATTTAGTGCCTTTACCACCTGATTATAATTCACGGCGATACCCCTGTACTGGGAATATAAAGCGGTCAGCCGGGTATAATATTCTACTGCCGCCTTGTCGATTTTTATCACTTTGAACGGTTCGCCAAAGATGCGGGCGGTGATAAAATGCGCTTTGGTGCGCATACCGGACTGGTCGAACAATGCCAAAAAGCGGGCGTGGTCTATCGAATTGAAGCTGATAGAGTACCGGAACACTGCCGGGTCTGCTTTGGGCTTTCGTCCTGCGCCACCCGGACGGGACGCATTTTCATTTTTCTGTTTCATGCTACATTTTTTTTAAAGGGTTACGACTTCGGAGTGACCCTATCCCGGCTTCGTCCGGGCAAGGCGTTCAAAGCTGCTGAAAGAATTTCAAGCTGCTTAGAACACACCTTGCTATTTGCCAGTGCAAATAAAAATCCGCCTACGGACGGATTGGGGTTAGCGGATATTGGAACGCTCCCGGCGGTGGGGGCTTGGTTAGCCTGACCGATACCTTTCGGTTGCAAAGTAACGGGTATTAAAAATGCTGTGAAATAGCGGGTTATAGGACAAATGAGGACAAACGGGGACATTTGAGGACACATCTCGAAAGGGGTTGTTTTTCTACGTTTATTTGTCCCGGATTTAAGAAAGAAAGCAATATGGATAGATGGATATATGTAACGGAAAGCGGACGGAAAGAAAGCGGTTTTGAAAACTTGAAAACAAGATTTCAAGATTGCAATCTTTCAAGAAAGCAGGAAAGCAAACCGGATGGAATGATTGAAAGAAAACTGTCATTCAATCGGGAAAGCAAACGGTCTGCAAAGAAAACAAGCTGTCTTTGTGGAATGAATGAAAACAAAAAAGCAAGGAAGAAAACAACCTGCCTTTGTAGAAAGATAGCAAGAAACAAGGAAAGAGAAAAAGAAGTCATTCCGGCTTTTGAGCTTTCAACATGGCACGAAAGAAAACCATCCGTTAATCTGTACGGATGGAATGAAATAAAGATGTATCACAAAAAAAGAATTATTACAATGAAGAAAGAAACCTTGTATGTGGCTTTCTCCACCCAAAAGGGTGGGGTCGGCAAAACAACGTTCACCGTCTTGGTGGCAAGTTACCTGTATTACCTGAAAGGGTATGACGTGGCGGTCGTGGATTGCGACTACCCGCAGCACAGTATAAGTGCCATGCGCAAACGGGATGCCGAACAGGTGAACGGTGACGATTATTACAAACAGCTTGCTTTCAGCCAGTTCAAAACACTGGGAAAGAAAGCGTACCCGGTGCTGTGTAGTTCACCGGACGAAGCGATAAAAACGGCGGATGAATTTCTTGCGTCTGCCGGGTCGGATTATGATGTGGTCTTTTTCGACCTGCCCGGAACAGTGAACAGTGAGGGCGTTATCAATTCCCTTTCAGGGGTGGACTACATTTTCACTCCCATAGCCGCCGACCGGGTGGTATTGGAAAGCAGCCTTTCCTTTGCGGTGGCAATCGACAAACTGCTGGTAAAGAATGAAGCGTGCCGACTGAAAGGGCTGCACCTGTTTTGGAACATGGTAGATGGACGGGAAAAAACAGACCTGTACACCCTGTATGAACAGACCATCGGGGAACTGGAATTACCCCTTATGAAAGTATTTATCCCGGACACCAAAAGGTTTAAAAAGGAACTGGACGCACAGCGTAAAACCGTATTCCGTTCTACGCTGTTCCCGGCGGACAAACGGCTGGTAAAAGGCAGCAACATGGAAGAACTGATAACCGAAATCGCATACCTTATAAAACTGTAACGATATGGCAAAGCAAAGCGGCGGGAAACCGCAAATTGACGAGGATTTTATGAAAGAGATTATTTCACAGGGCTTGCCCGTGAAGAAACAGGAAACGCCATCGGTGGCGGTGGAAACACCGGATAAGCCAGAAACAGTGAATAAGGAAGAAATCAAGGCAGAACCAAAGGAAGAAAAGGCAGTGAAAGAACCTGCCCGCCGGAAAAAGAACACTCCGGGCGATTACCGGGAAACCTATTTCATGCAGGTGGACTTGACCGACCGCCAACCGTTATATGTCAGCCGTACCACGCACGAAAAGCTAATGAAGATAGTAACCGTTATCGGCGGACGCAAGGCAACCGTCAGCAGCTATGTAGAAAATATCCTGCTCCGCCATTTCGACCAGTTTCAGGACGAGATAAACGAACTGTACGAAAGCAAATTTGAAAAGCCGTTCTGATATGTTGAAATGGTTTATTATCGGAACACTCCTGTATTACGCCGTTCTCTTATGGCGATACAGGGATAGCTTGGGAACATGGTTCACGGGTGGGAAAAGAGAGCCGGAACAACCGGAAAGCAAACCGACCGTGAAAGCCGGAAACGGGGATTGTCTTGTAGGTGCAAGCCGTTACCGGATGGGACAAATGAGGACAAACGGGGACATCTTAGGACACCTTTCAAAAGGGGGTGATAATGCTTCTATATTTGTCCCGCAAAGCGATGAAACGGTGGCTGAAACACCTACTGCGCAAGCGATTGAAACCGAATTTGAAATGGAATTTGAAACGGAAGATGCGGAAGAAACGGACGTTTCGGCGGATGAAATCGAAGCGGAAGAAATCGCCTGCTACATGGGTGACGGTGAACCGGAAATGGCGCAAGGTATCACACTGGGGGAACTGGCGCAAATGGTTCAGGTCATTCAGATAAAACAAGCATCCGAAACGGAAGAACGGCAAGCGGTACAAACCATCTGCCGGACGGAAACAAACCTGTTTCATTCGCTGGTGGAGCAGATTAATGGGGGCAGGTCACGGGTGGCGGAACTTTTACAAAAGCATGAGATACCCGTGCCCGCCACCGTCCCGGCTGCCGGAAGTAATGAAATGGCAGACTTTGACATGAACGATTTTCTTTAATGGTAAACTTTAAATAATAAGATGATGAAACAAAAAGATTACGGTTAAACAAACCTTTCCGAACATGGGGAACATTCCCCACAACCACAAAAATATCAATTATTAATCACTCCGCCGGGCGGACTATCCAACCGTCCGGCAATTTAAAAATCAATGTATTTATAATGAAAAAGAAAGTTCTCTTTTCGGTAGCCGTGCTAATGGCTGCATCCTCCGCTTTTGCACAAGGTAACGGCATGGCGGGTATTACAGAAGCTACCAACATGGTAACAAGTTATTTCGACCCGGCGACAAAATTAATTTACGCCATCGGTGCGGTGGTCGGCTTGATTGGGGGCGTGAAAGTCTATGGCAAGTTTTCTTCGGGCGACCCCGATGTTTCAAAAGTCGCTGCTTCATGGTTCGGTGCTTGTATCTTCCTGATTGTGGCAGCCACTATCCTACGTTCATTCTTCCTCTAAAGAAACAGACTATGGCAGACTATCCGATTAACAGGGGGATAGGCAATACAGTTGAATTTAAAGGGTTGAAAAGTCAGTATCTTTTCATTTTTGCGGGCGGGCTGTTAGCCCTGTTCGTGCTTTTCATCATCATGTACATGGTGGGTATCAACCAGTGGGTGTGTATCATCTTCGGCGTTACTTCGGCAACGCTGCTTGTATGGCTCACATTCCGGTTAAATGAAAAGTACGGGACACACGGGTTAATGAAATTGTCCGCACGCAAAAACCACCCTTTCTATATCATCAACCGAAAAGCCATATCCCGATTATTCACTAAAAATCAGAAACAAGCATCGAAATGAGAAATATATTAAAAGCTACTACGCTGGAAAACAAGTTTCCACTGTTCACGGTGGAAAACGGCTGTATCGTTTCCAAAGATGCCGATATAACAGTGGCGTTCCGGGTGGAACTGCCGGAACTGTTCACCGTTACGGCAGCCGAATACGAAGCGATACATTCCGCTTGGAACAAGGCGGTAAAGGTGCTGCCCGATTACAGCATCGTACATAAACAAGACTGGTTCATCAAAGAAAACTATGCGCCTGACATCCAAAAGGATGATTTGAGTTTCCTTTCCCGTTCCTTTGAACGGCATTTCAATGAACGACCGTTCTTAAACCATACCTGCTACCTGTTCCTGACGAAAACGACAAAGGAACGCAGCCGGATGCAGAGTAATTTCTCCACCCTTTGCCGGGGCTTTCTTGTCCCCAAAGAGATAAAGGACAAGGAAACGGTTACAAAGTTCCTCGAAGCGGTGGGGCAGTTTGAAAGCATTATGAACGATAGCGGTTTCATTACCCTTACCCGCCTGAACTCGGACGAAATCACCGGAACAAAGGAAACGGCGGGTATCGTGGAAAAATACTTTTCACTCTCTCAAACGGACACTACCACATTGAAAGATATTCAACTGAACGCCGGAGATATGCGGATAGGTGACGATATTCTTTGTCTGCATACCCTTTCGGATGCGGAAGATATGCCGGGAAAAGTGGGAACTGATACCCGCTATGAAAAGCTATCCACCGACCGGAGCGATTGCAGGTTATCTTTTGCTTCTCCGGTGGGCGTATTGCTTTCCTGTAACCATATCTATAACCAGTACATCTTCATTGACGACCATACGGAGAACCTGAAACAGTTTGAAAAGATGGCTCGCAATATGCACTCCCTTTCCAAATACAGCCGTGCCAATCAAATAAATAAGTCTTGGATTGAGGAATATTTGAATGAAGCACATTCACAGGGGCTTATCTCCGTGCGATGCCATTGTAATATCATGGCTTGGAGTGACGACCGGGAAGAACTCAAACACATTAAAAATGATGTGGGGTCACAGCTCGCACTTATGGAGTGCAAGCCACGCCATAACACCACCGACACGCCGACCCTGTTTTGGGCGGGAATACCCGGCAATCAGGCGGACTTCCCGGCGGAAGAAAGTTTCTACACCTTTATAGAACAGGCTCTTTGTATGTTCACCGAAGAAACGAACTATAAAAGTTCGCTTTCTCCCTTTGGTATCAAGATGGTGGATAGGGTAACGGGAAAGCCGTTGCATATTGATATTTCAGATTTACCCATGAAGCGGGGCATTATTACCAACCGCAACAAGTTTATACTTGGGCCGAGTGGTAGCGGTAAATCATTTTTCACCAATCACATGGTGCGCCAATATTACGAACAAAATGCGCACGTCCTGCTGGTTGATACCGGAAACAGTTATTTAGGTCTATGTGAAATGATAAACCGGAAAACGCACGGGGAAGATGGAATTTACTTTACCTATACCACTGAAAACCCGATAGCGTTTAATCCTTTCTATGTTGAAGATGGGGTATTCGATATTGAAAAGAAAGAGAGTATCAAAACGCTTATCCTGACCCTGTGGAAAAGGGACGATGAAGCACCCACACGGGCGGAAGAAGTGGCTTTGTCAAACGCTGTAAGTTCCTATATCGAACTGATTACTAAGGATAGTTCGGTTACTCCCTGCTTCAATACGTTCTACGAGTATGTGAAAACCGATTATCGGGAACACCTGCAAGAAAAGAACGTCCGGGAAAAGGATTTTGATATAGACAATTTTCTGAATGTATTAGAACCTTACTACAAAGGGGGCGAATACGACTACCTGCTGAACTCCGACAAGGAGCTTGATTTGTTACATAAACGCTTCATTGTCTTTGAGTTGGACAATATCAAAGACCACAAAATTTTATTCCCGATTACTACGATTATCATCATGGAAGTTTTCATCAATAAGATGCGTAAACTAAAGGGTATCAGGAAATTAATATTAATCGAGGAAGCGTGGAAAGCGATTGCATCGGCGAACATGGCAGACTATATTAAGTACCTCTATAAAACCGTTAGAAAGTATTTCGGCGAAGCGATTGTAGTTACCCAAGAGGTCGAAGATATTATATCTTCTCCCATTGTAAAAGAGAGTATTATAAACAATTCGGATTGTAAAATCTTGCTCGACCAAAGAAAGTACCTGAACAAGTTTGACAGCATACAGAACCTTTTGGGACTGACCGACAAGGAACGTTCACAGGTGCTTTCCATCAACCTTGCCAATCATCCGAACCGGAAATACAAGGAAGTTTGGATAGGCTTAGGCGGTACACAATCAGCCGTATATGCTACCGAAGTGAGTTTGGAAGAATATTTTACATACACAACGGAAGAAACGGAAAAGATGGAACTTTTTGCCTTGTCCGAAAAGTTGGGCGGTAATCTCGAACTGGCTATCAAACGGCTTGCCGAAAGCAAGCGCAATCCTGAAATATAATCAATTAACAATTTAAAAATCATTCAGTATGAAACTTTTAAAATTCCTGTTTCCGGTGCTGTTATGCACCTTGTTACTGGGGCTTTCCTCCTGCAAAGAAACGAACGCCGACCGTCTTAGGGCGATGCGTGGTGACTGGGAAAGCGTGAAAAACCGTCCTGCGTTCTCTCTCTTTGAGGAAAACGGGTATTACCGGGTAACGACCTATCGAAAGACCTACCGGGGAACTATCCAAACGGAAACCTATCAGATTTCAGAACAAGACGGAAACCTGTTCATCGAAACGGGGTTGTCCGTCCTGCTGACTTATGACAAAGAGAATGACCGGATTCTGCTTTCTCCCGGCGGAGAATATAAACGGAGTAACCAACCAATAAAGAAGTAAGCGTATGAAAACAAAGATTATAATGCTGCTCGTAGTATGCAGCCTGTTTGCCGGAAAGGTAAATGCACAGTGGGTGGTGAGTGACCCCGGCAACTTGGCACAAGGGATTATCAATGCGTCAAAGAACATCGTGCAGACATCATCCACAGCCCAAACAATGATAAAGAATTTTCAAGAAACGGTAAAGCTGTACAATCAAGGCAAGGAGTACTACGATGCCTTAAAATCAGTGCATAACCTTGTCAAAGATGCACGGAAAGTACAGAAGTCTATTCTGCTTATCGGTGAGATTTCCGACATCTATGTGAACAGTTTTCAGAAGATGCTTTCGGATGAAAACTATACGCCGGACGAACTTTCAGCCATCGCCTACGGCTACACCCAACTGTTGCAGGAAAGTTCCGATGTACTGGAAGAAATGAAAAGCGTGGTGAACATCAACGGGCTTTCCATGTCGGATAAAGAACGGATGGACGTTATCGACCGGACGTATAACTCCATCAGGAACTACCGGGATTTGGTGAGTTACTATACCCGCAAGAATATTTCTGTTTCCTACCTGCGGGCGAAAAAGAAAAAGGACACCGACCGGGTAATGGCTTTGTATGGTTCGGCGGATGAACGTTACTGGTAACTTCTAAAAATAAGTAGTATGTTATTAGCAATCGAATTTGATAACCTGCATCAGATACTCCGTAGTTTATACACGGATATGATGCCGTTATGCGGGAACATGGCGGGGGTAGCCAAAGGAATAGCGGGACTGGGGGCTTTGTTTTATGTGGCTGCCAAAGTATGGCAGTCGCTCGCCAGTGCCGAACCGATAGACGTTTACCCTTTGCTCCGTCCCTTTGTAATAGGCTTCTGTATTATGTTCTTCCCCACATTCGTACTGGGTACGATTAACAGCGTGATGTCGCCAGTAGTCAAGGGGTGTAACAATATGCTCGAAACGCAAACTTTCGATATGAACGCCTACCGGGAACAAAAGGACAAACTGGAATATGAAGCGATGGTGCGTAATCCGGAAACGGCTTACCTTGTTTCGGATGAAGCATTTGATAAACAGATTGACGAATTGGGATGGTCTGCCAAAGATATTGCCACAATGGGCGGTATGTACATGGATAGGGCAGCCCACAATATCAAGCAATCCGTCCGGGACTGGTTCAGGGAACTTTTGGAACTGCTCTTTCAATCGGCAGCCCTTGTGATAGACACTATCCGAACCTTTTTCTTGATTGTCCTTGCCATACTGGGTCCGATAGCCTTTGCCATCAGTGTATATGATGGCTTTCAGGCGACACTGACCCAATGGATAACAAGGTACATTTCCGTTTACCTGTGGCTACCCGTTTCAGACCTGTTCAGTTCCATTCTTGCCCGAATACAGGTGCTTATGCTCCAAAAGGATATTCAGGAGCTATCAGACCCCAATTTCGTACCCGATAGCAGCAATTCAGTGTACATAATTTTTATGATAATCGGTATCATCGGTTACTTCACCATTCCCACCGTATCGAACTGGATTATTCAGGCGGGCGGAATGGGCAACATGAGCCGGAATATAAACAGTGCAGCTAACAAAACAGGTAGCGGAGTTGGTGCGGTAGCCGGAGCAGCCACCGGGAACGCTGGCGGCAGGGTCGGCGGTAAACTAATCAAAAGTAACCAATAATTAAAAATCAAGATGGAATTTAAAAGTTTAAAGAATATTGAAACCAGTTTCAAACAGATACGGCTTTTCGGTATCGTGTTTGTCGTTATGTGTACCCTGATAACGGGTTATGCCGTTTGGAACTCCTACACGTTTGCCGAAGCGCAACGGCAAAAGATTTATGTGCTGGACGGTGGCAAATCGTTGATGCTTGCGCTTTCGCAAGACCTGACACAAAACCGTCCGGTCGAAGCAAGGGAACACGTGAAGCGTTTTCACGAACTCTTTTTCACGCTCTCACCGGATAAGAACGCTATCGAAAGCAATATCAAACGGTCGCTGTTCCTCGCTGATAAGAGCGCATTTAACTATTACCGTGACCTCTCGGAAAAGGGATATTACAACCGTATCATTTCGGGCAATATCAGCCAGACCATACAGATAGACAGCGTTTCTTGCAATTTCGATGTGTACCCGTATGCGGTGGCTACCTATGCCCGCCAAATGATTATCCGTGAAAGCAGCGTGACGGAAAGAAGCCTTGTCACCCGTTGCCGGTTATTGAACGCCGTAAGAAGTGATAATAACCCGCACGGCTTTATGATGGAAAGTTTCGAGATAACGGAAAACAAGGATTTGAACACCATAAAGCGGTAAGCCATGATACGGAAAATTCTCTCTCCGGTGAATCAGGTAATTACCCATGTGCAGGACTGGGCAGATGAAAAACTCCGCCGCCTGTGCGGGCGCATGACACCGGAAATAAGGCTGGCGGTAATCTTGCTTATGCTCCTGTTCTTCGGCGGGCTATCCATCTACTTTACGGTATCATCCATTTACCGGATAGGAAAAGAGGATGGCGAAACCATACGGATAGAACACATCAGGCAGTTGCAGTTACAAAGTAAAGACAGTACGAACATTTTTAATCAGTCAGACAATGGAAGAAAAAGAAGTGAAAAATGAAGTTCCCGCACCGGAAACGGACAGGAAGAAAGAACCTGAAAAACAGGTAAAGGAAAAAAAAGAACTGACCCCGCAGCAGATACAGCAGCGAAAGAAGATGCTGATTTACCCGCTTATGGGACTGGTTTTCTTGGGGTCTATGTACCTGATTTTTGCACCGTCCGATAAGGACGAAGCAAAGGTGGAAAACGTGGGCGGATTTAACGCCGATATTCCGCAACCCAAAGGGGACGGGATAATCAGCGATAAAAAGACAGCCTACGAACAGGAGCAAATGGAGAACAAACAGGCGGACAAGATGCGCTCCTTACAGGATTTTGCATTTTCGCTGGGAGAGGAAAACGGGGAAGATTTGACCCTGATAGATGATGCTCCGGCGGAAAAACCGAAAACCAATGTAATAGACTTCGGGGCGGGTGCGCCGAACAATAGCCGTTCCTCTATCCAGTCTTCGGCGGCAGCTTACCGGGATATGAACCGTCAGTTAGGCAGTTTTTACGAAACGCCGAAAGAGGACAAGGAAAAAGAGGAACTGAAACGTCAGGTGGAAGAACTCACTGCCCGGCTCGATGCGAAAGAAAACGGTGCGGGCAGCATGGATGAACAGGTGGCTCTTATGGAAAAATCCTACGAACTGGCGGCAAAATACATGAACGGCGGACAGCAGGAACAAGTAGCGCAAGTGATACCTACCGCAGCCGTTCAGGGCAAAGGAAATGCCACACCTGTAAAATCGGTATCGGACAGGACGGTTTCAGGATTGCAGCAACCTATGAGCAATGTCGAATTTATCACCGAATACAGCAAGCCACGCAATTACGGGTTTAATACGGCGGTCGGCAGTGGTTATTCGATGGGGAAGAACACTATCCGGGCGTGTGTTCATAACGACCAAACACTTATGGACGGGCAGACCGTCAAGCTCCGGCTGTTAGAACCGTTACAGGCGGGGAACGTGATTGTCCCGAAAAACAGCCTTGTTTCAGGAAGTGCCAAAGTGCAGGGGGAACGGCTCGACATACTGGTGTCCTCGCTCGAATATGCGGGTAACATCATTCCGGTGGAACTTGCCGTTTACGACAGTGACGGGCAAAAGGGGCTTTCCGTTCCCTCGTCACTGGAACAGGAAGCGGCAAAGGAAGCGATGGCGAATATCGGTGCGGGACTGGGAACGAGCATTTCCTTTGCGCAAAGTGCCGGGCAACAGGTCGCAATGGATATTACAAGGGGCTTGATGCAAGGCGGGTCACAATACCTTGCCAAGAAGTTCAGAACGGTAAAAGTACACCTGAAAGCGAACTATCAGGTGATGCTTTACGCCAAACAACAGTAATTTATTTATCAACCATAAAAATTTCAATCCAAAATGAAAAAGTTAATTATCATGTTCGCCCTGCTCTTGGGCGTGGTTTCAATGAAAGCACAAAGTAACGATTTGTATCAGGGCATTACTAAAAAGCTGCCTTACCGCCAAATGGTGACACCGTACGGCATACAGGTGACGTTCGCCAAAACAGTACATATCATTTTCCCGTCTGCCGTTAAGTACGTGGATTTAGGCAGTAACTACATTATTGCCGGAAAAGCGGACGGGGCGGAAAATGTTGTCAGGGTGAAAGCCACAACAGAGGGCTTTCCCGGTGAAACCAATTTTTCCGTTATCTGTGAGGATGGTAGCTTTTACAGTTTCAATGCAAAATACGCACATGAACCGGAAATGCTGAACATTGAAAAGAAAGACTTCTTGGAGAATGAGGACACAACGGATTTCAGCCATACCCGGATGAATATCTATTTCCGTGAACTGGGTAACGAAAGCCCGCTTTTGGTAAAGCTGATTATGCAGTCCATCTACAAAAACAATGACCGGGAAATAAAGCATTTGGGATGCAAACGGTTCGGGGTGCAGTTCTTGGTAAAGGGCATTTATTCGCATAACGGGCTGTTCTACTTCCACACACAAACAAAGAACAGTTCAAACGTGCCGTTTGATACCGATTTTATCCGCTTCAAAATTGTGGATAAGAAAGTAGCCAAAAGAACGGCGATTCAGGAAACCGTTATCGACCCGGTGCGGAGCTATAACGAGATACTGGTTATCGGTGGTAAAAGTACCGTCCGCACCGTGTACACCGTTCCGCAGTTCACCATACCGGATGATAAGGTCTTGGTTATCGAACTGGTGGAAAAGAACGGGGGCAGACACCAAACCATCCGGGTGGAAAACTCCGACATTGTGGCTGCCAAAGTGATTAACGAACTTAAAATCAAATGAACATGAAAAGGATATGTTGTATTATATCCCTTTTTGTGCTGTGCCTGACTTTCAACCAGGCACACGCACAAAGATGTCTGCCGGGAATGAAAGGCTTGCAGGTTACGGGCGGCATGGCGGACGGTGTTCACTGGAACAGTAAAAGTGATTTCGCCTATTACTTCGGGGCTGCCATGAGTGCCTATACCAAAAACGGGAACAGGTGGGTTGTCGGCGGGGAATACCTCGAAAAGCATTACCCCTATAAGGATTTGCAGATACCTGTGAGCCAGTTTACAGGTGAGGGCGGTTACTATCTGAATTTCCTTTCAGACAGAAAGAAAACCTTTTTCCTTTCACTGGGCTTGTCTGCCCTTGCCGGGTATGAAACAAGCAACTGGGGGGACAAATTGCTGCCCGATGGCTCGACCCTGACCGATAAGGACGGTTTTGTCTATGGCGGTGCGCTGACGCTGGAACTGGAAAGTTACATTACCGACCGGGTGGTGTTCCTGATTAACGCACGGGAAAGATGCCTGTTCGGTTCTTCAGTCGGAAAGTTCCATACACAGTTTGGCGTGGGACTGAAATTTATAATGTGATAAACTAACCTATATATATAATGTATATGAGAGATGTAATTTATAAGATGCTAACAGGGTGCTACATGGTGGTTGCCTTGTTATTAGTGGGTGCGTGTAATGACGATGTGGATATACAGCAGTCTTACCCGTTCAGTATCGAAACGATGCCAGTGCCGAAAAAATTAAAAGTGGGTGAAACCGCCGAAATCAGGTGTCAGCTTCACCGGGACGGGCGGTTTGAGGAAACAAAGTATTTCATCCGCTATTTCCAGCCGGACGGGGCGGGAACGCTGAAAATGTCCGATGGGACGGTTTTACTGCCGAATGACCTGTACCCGCTTCCGGGTGAAACATTCCGGCTTTACTATACCTCTGCATCGACCGACCAGCAAACTGTGGATGTATATTTTCAGGATAGCTTCGGGCAGGTGGTACAACTTACGTTTTCATTTAATAATGATAATAACAAAGAAGTAGAATAGAAAAGTTTTTATAGAATATGTTAAGAAGCATCGGGAAGAATTTTCTCTGATGCTTCTTTATTTTTAATTTTGCAAATTATTGGCTATTTATGTAAAGTCACCATCTAATATTAATTATAAATGCATATATATGAAACAATTAGCATTACCTGCAAGATTTGAAAATTTAGAGAAAGTTGATAATCTCGTTGTAGGATGGGAAAATGTAAAACTTGCTATTCGCCCTGATTGTAGAGATGAAGTAAGCCTTGATAAAGCAAAAACTGCTATTGAAGCTGGATTAAATGATGCTGCAATCAATTATATTTGGAACCTTGCTATCTTTGATTTACAAAGAAAGATTATAGTTTATGGGGTTGATTATTTCTCGACAGCTATTAACTGGGATGGTAAGCCACTAAAAACAATAGAAGATTTAAGAGAAGTCAAAGACCATCAATTAATTTCAGGTGCATTTGCATTAGGAATAATACCTGCAGAAGCACATTTTTTTTTAGAACAATGTCGTGAATTACGAAATAATTTTTCAACCGCACATTATCCTGTCTCTTATACACATCTCCGAG
>ENA-OXZW01000156-OXZW01000156.1-human-gut-metagenome-genome-assembly--contig:-NODE-156-length-25403-cov-7.060596_pt1 | contig 25403 bp, 28 predicted proteins | sample MGYA00243424_ERZ652812 | MGnify/ENA primary metagenome ERZ652812 (study PRJEB26926, sample SAMN06164808) | human gut metagenome | biome: ENVO:00009003; feature: ENVO:2100002; material: ENVO:00002003... | reverse complement strand
TGGGTGGGGCACTTTTTAAATGTTGTTCCGGGTCCCTTTTCAAGTGTTAGCTACATTTTATTATCAAGAAAATTTTATCCATCAACCCCTGAGACCTCCAGTTTAGCATTAGCCTTTAAATATCCTGCTCAGAGGTCAGATGTGTATGAATTGGTTGATGATATAAAAAACAGTTTTGGCTATAACATTGGATTAATAGACATCACGGATCTGGTGAGCATCGTCTATGATGTAAAAAGATGTGGCAGGAAACTGAATCTTGATTACTTTAACACATTTCAAGGCAAGTTAGAATATGAAAAAGCTACAATTAAAGAATGACTCAGTTGAAAATCGGTTTTCTGTGCAGACTAAGTGCATAGATGCGATCATCATAAAAGATGGTTTTTCTGGTTTTGAGATTAATCATAAACCATTCAAGGGTGCATGTTGTGGTTGTACCTCTAAAACCTGTGCTTCATACTCTGAAGAAGAAATATATTCAGAGATATTCTCTGCTTTTCCCAAGAATCCGAGTAAAAGAGTATGCCCAACTGATGCTATTACCTTTAAAAATGGATATGCTTATATAGATTCTAATTTATGTATAAAATGTGGGTTATGTGTTCATAGATGCCCTTATGCAGCTATCCAATTTAGTCTGGAAAATAACACTTGTTCCATAAATACTGCAAGAAACAGTATTTTCATTAAACAATCCGAGATTGAGCAAACTAAAGACATTCTCGATTTAAAAACAAAACCACGCAAGATTCTCATAGATAACATCCCTTTCACATTTGCTGATACTCTATCCAAGAAATTGGAGACGTACTCAAATAGATACCCAGATCTAAGCGAAATAGTTGTGCGTAATACCCTATTAAATTTAGGTATTTGCTGTAATACCAACGCAGCTGGAAACAATCATAATAGAATTGAATTTTTTGCCGAATGTGAGGATTACTTTATAATAGGAGAATCACAGATTTCTAACGCTGATACACTATCTGTTACGAGACGTATCTTAGACGATTTGGCGGTATTAATTAGCCGCTATCAGTTTGAAAAAGATAAGTTAATACCTCTTGCGGTTGTTAATGGTTTCCCAAATAAAAGAACTGATTTTTATGAGGTTATCGAGGATATAAACAATGTGATAAAAGTGCAAGTTGTTACGCTATCATATCACGCTTTATTCGTGCTTAATCTATTTAAACCACATATAAGTGTCAGACACTTCAAATCGTTTGTGATAAATAGGACAAAGGATAGTTTACTAAGTCCAATGAAACGAATAATAGAAAAACTTGAAGATATAGATGAGAATACAAATGGAATACATTACACTCCTATAAAATAACGAAGTATTATGGATATTCTTATTTTAACAGTGAATTATGACAAACATTGAACGCACAGAAATACTAAGGAAGGGATTAAAGCCTTTGTATGAGAACCTGCTAAAGAGTGTGGCAGAGTTTGACTGCGATAAGGCTACCTTCTGTATGCAATGGGGAGAGGACTTTCCATTGGAAGATCACTGTGGAGTTATGTTTGTCGGTAGAGCTACTAACGGATGGGTAACAGATTGTGAAGATGTTGATGTCCTTTTCGGTGACACAGAGGATGCCATTTTCAACCGTCACGATCAGATGGAATGGGTGGAGAATCTTTCAGGAAACACTAAAGGCTACAATACCAGGAAGTCTGCATTTTGGCGTGTCATTAAGAAGGTCACAAAAGAGCTATATCCTGAACCGTGGTATTCTCATGTAGCCTGGAGTAATGTCTGTAAGGTTGCACCGTGGGAAGGCGGCAATCCTAATGAGTCTCTTTATGATGCTCAACTTGGCGATTGCAAGAAGATATTTGCACAGGAGATTGAGCAGCTCTCTCCTAGGGTGGTAGTACTGTTTACTGGCGAAGGTTGGGCTATCGACTTTCTAAGATATATGAATGGTGAGGTCGGAACAAAGAGCATTTATAAACAGAAATGGTCAAACTACGAGTGTAAGGTGTATCAAATAAATGGTGTAATCTACATTCGCACAGAACACCCACAAAGTAAGAGTGAGGATGCTCATGTTCAATGTATAGTTGATATAGTAAGACGATATAATCAGTTTTAAGTATGAACAGAGAGGACTACATAATAAAGTGTTATCAAAAAATGTAAAAACATGAATATATTTAATCCGTTTTTCTTGTTTTGGAATTTTTTAAAAAGATTCTCATTTGGCATTAAAATAAATACAATATACCTATGTGTCTGTATTGTGTTAATATTGGGATGTTGGTGGCTATATCAACGTTTCAACACAATACCTGTCTTTAAGAATGAGATTGAATTATACGAGTATATATCAAAAGATATAAAGCCTAAGATTTGGTTTGTTTCTAATATTAATTTTGGAATATACAAACATTCTGATGTTCCCAAACTCAACGGTTTGATGTATCGGCAAGATACAACTCATATTAAAACAGTAGCTCCAATTTTCACTGATTCTCTTATTTCGGAAGCCCAAAATAATATTCGAGTAAGAGACTTGGAAAAGATTGGAGAAGGCGTTATGAACGAAAAATATATCAGTTTGTATGATACCCTTACCAAGTTAGTTGATACATTCGACATAAACAGGGCTGTTTATGCTGTTGATTTAAAATTTAAACAAGTGTACCCCAAAGAGATTGAATTGCCTTTGCCTAAAAGCCAAACCATAGATACATATAACCAATATACACGATTATTTGAATCCGAATTCGGCGAAGACTATATCACTGACCAGAGAACCATAGAAAGTAGAATAGTAAAGATTGAAACAGACCAAAGCAGCCGATATAAAAGTTTTATGTTTTTTAATGGGATGAATTATGGTAATAATTTTTCTAATTCATTTTTGTCAATCTTTAATTTATATGATATATCACAAGCCTATGTAGTATTTAAATATGAAGGAAATGCGAAATTGGATCATTTGCGCTTTAATTTCGGTAGTGCTGTCGTATGTACAGGTTTAAACCCTAACATAGCAGAAATTAATATGGATAACATAATAATTAAAGATTCAGTTTTTCTGAGTTCAACTCCATATAAGAATAAGCCAATAAATGATTTTGAGTTAAGATTTCATGTAGCTCCCAAAGACACACAAAATTTGCAAACTATGAGGCTTTTTGTTTTAACAACATTGTTCTCTCTATTATTAACTTTCTTCCTGTCTTGTATTGTAAAAATCATAAAAGTAAAAGTACACAGATTTATCCCAAGATTGAGAGACAATGCAGATGGGAAATTATGGTCTGTATATGATTCTTGGCTCGGAGATTACTCAAAATTTCAGTGCCACAAAAACTACGAAACAAAAGAGATTTGTGAGTTCTATATATCTTTATGTAATAGATATTATAAAAAGCACTTTATAGCGTCTTTTTTCCCCAAGAAGAAAACAAAGAAATCGAAAGCAAAAAAACTAAATAGAAAGCAGGATTAATTTTGAAGATTATGTATATTCAGAACAATAAAATACAGTATTTAAACGTTTTATAATAATAGAAGATATGAGAAACGTAATTACCATCGCCCTAACAATTGCAGCCCTATTCCTTATGGGTTGTAGTAATGATGACACGCCAGAGGTATTAACCAAAGATGTGTTGTTCAAAGTAGCCGTGAAGTGTGATGACCTGACTCTTAATGACTACTATGGCTCATCCCTCGTCCAATCCGTCCATAAATCCGATGTTGATACAGCTTATGTGCAGCTCAATGGAATGGCATACGGAAAGCATGAGCTGGAACTTGTGATTGATGGGAAGAAAGGTCGGTCTGAGTTTATAGTTTCAGATTCAACCGCCAGAGGCTATACCTTATCAACGGTAAATGTCGGTATAACATTAACGTTTGATGATGAGTGGGATGGCGAGATAATATATGAGTTTTAAGTAAGATATATAATAATATAATGTGTAACAAGAAGCGAAGTAGAGTATATCTGATAATGGCGTGTCTGCTATGTTGTATGAATACCACCTATGCAGCCATATATGACACAGCCAATTCTTTGAGATATTGCACCACCACAAAATCGTATATTTCCGTTGTAGCGATGACCGGTGGAGGAAGTTTCCCCCAGCCCGGTGAAATCAGTCTGGCACATAACGGAATTTTATATCTTGATGAACTGCCAGAGTACAGCCGTAACGTATTGGAGGTTCTTCGCCAACCGCTGGAAGATAGGAAGATTACCGTGTCACGCATCCGATGCAATGTAGAGTACCCGGCAAGTTTTATGCTGGTAGCCTCTATGAATCCGTGTCCATGCGGGTATTACACGCATCCCACCAAGGCTTGTGTATGCAGTCCTGGACAAGTACAAAAGTACCTGAACCGCATATCCGGACCTTTGCTCGACCGTATCGACCTGCAAATTGAAGTCACCCCACTCCCCTTTGAAGAGATGGCAGATTCTCGCCCCGGCGAATCGAGCGCCACCATACGCGAGCGTGTGATACGTGCCCGACAAATTCAAGAAGCAAGGTATGCAGACATTCCCGGCATATATTGTAATGCCCAGATGAACAGTAAACTGCTTGCTCGCCACGCCCGTCCGGATGACAAAGGACTTGCCATGCTCAAAACTGCCATGAACCGCCTAAACCTTTCGGCCCGCGCCTACGACCGTATATTGAAAGTATCACGCACCATCGCCGACCTGGAAGGCTGCGAATTGATACAGCCGGCACACTTGGCGGAAGCTATCGGATATAGAAATCTGGATAGGGAGGACTGGGCAGGATAAATCGTCGCGAAATAAAAATATAAAATTCCGTGGAACTTCCCAGCCCCACGGAATCATGATCAAGAAATCTATTATCTTTTTATAATAGTAGTTCTCCACATATTATACAGAAGAAATTCTCACATCTTATTCTTCATTTTGAATACCGAGTATCATATACCCATAAGGAGGCAATGTAATATGATAGTCCTCAGACAATACAGGTGGTATATTATCTCCATCCAATAGATTTAGAGGAGTTTGTCCCAGCAAGATACCCGTATTCTTCAAATTCACAGAAATGGTTTCCGTACTATTCTGGAAATTCATAATGACTAGGGCCGAAACTTTCCCATCTTTATTGCTTCGTTTAAAGACAGTATACTTACTATCATCATTTGAAGGAATACAAGTGCGCTGTCCCATGGGAGCCAACCCGTTATAGCCATTCTGCAACCTGATTAAATCATAAAACTTCTTCTGGTCCTTTTGAGGCCACTTATCAAGAATTAATTGGGCTATATAATCCGAATGATGATCACCATAATGGTTTATTACTACTGTCCCCATGGAAATTAAATAAGCCAATTCAAAAAGGCGCTCCTCATTAGTAGCTGGAATCTCCCACATTGGTGGAGTAATAGTTGTTGCCCCCAATGCCACAATACGGTCTCTATAACTCTTCAACTTTCCATTCAATTCACATGGGTTCTGATTTCTTCTGGCATTTAAGACCTCACTTCTTTTTCCACCACCCCAACCATACATATCAAAACCTTGAATTAGTTTAAAATCAAACCTGCTAATCCATTTTTCAATATTTGAAGCTCCCTCCGCATTAGTTAGAATGCCTCTACGATTTAAAACTTTTATAATAGACTCATTGATAATATCGTCAGTAATACCATCATAGACCTCAGGAGCATCCAGAAGTATTCCATCCCCCCCCTTATCTGCCCAAAAGTCCAGATAATTCCGACACTCTTCCTGCCACTCCCAATTGTTAAAGTTGTAGCTTGGAATGCGTCCTTCAGCCCCATCCGAGTTTCCCCAACACGAATAGTAATAAGCCTGGGCTCTGTCACTCCAAAACCAATTGTCATTCAACTTCTTATCACTGAAATGAAACCAGTTCCTCTCCTTACTATATACACCATTACGCTGATCATCACATGCTTTTTCAAAGAAAGGAGCTTTATACCAACAATAACCAACATTTCCAAAGAAAGTCAGCCTCATATCCCGTGCATGTACTTCACGGAGAAGGTCCTCAAAATCTTCCAATGTTCCAATAGACGGGTCTATGGCATAGTTATTTGTAGCTCCAAGCCCTCCCCACACACTAGGATCACCTTCATATATAGCCGAAAGTTCAATATTACGATAACCTTGTGCCTGCAATATATCCAAACTGTCTTTTATAGAGTTAAGCGTTTGGCGATAGTATTTGGGGTAATACCTTGTCATACCAGAAGTCTCTTCCCACCACGTTGCATTACGTGGTGAACCAAACCCCTTAATGACCAACGAACGGCTACCTGCTCTACTTTTACTTTTGGCATCCAATATAGTTAATTTGATATACCGATATACACCATTCAATTCTTTTACGTACTCAGTACCGGCAATACCCGAACGACAGTCTGCCAATAAGTCCCATTTTTTATTATCATTTGACCCTTCAATAATAAAGGACCAAACATCTTTTTCCACAAAAGTCTGTTTTATATTCCGAACATCACATGGCAAACCTAAATCCGCACATAACCATTGCGGATAAGCATTATTGTCCGCATACCAAAAAGTAGTATTGTCACCATCAAAGGCCTTCTTCTGAGTATGATTATTGTCGCAAAACGAAGAAGTGGCAGCTAAAGCATTAAAGGCCAAATCCTCAAGTTCCCGACCGCCTAAAGAAACCACATCTTTTTCTGTTCCAAAAACTCGAAATTCACAACTGTGTGCCCAATATCCCTTCGCTGAGCCCAAAATAGTCAGTCTAATATAACGGAATTCTCCTGAAACCGGAGTTTTGAAATCAAATCCACTAATACCATCTGTATTATCAACCAAAACAGCCCAGTGCAATTCATCATTGGAACCTTCAATCTTAAACTTCCAGCTATCATGGTCTTTAAAGATTTGCTGAATTCCGGATAACGTACAAACCTCTTCCAGATCAACAGTCAAAGATTGGGGAAACTGCTCATTATCAGCAATCCAATAGGTTGACATATTTCCATCCAAAGCATCATTCGGATTATGATCCTTTTGCAGCACCACATTAGTGCATTGCTTACCTAAAGCAATATTCTTATCCGCATTTGTTCCATTTATAACAAATTCTTTCGAAGAAGGCAGAAAACCATCTTTAGACTCAAGGACAGTTAATTTTACATAACGGTACACGCCACTCACACTTTCTGCAAAAACATCACCGGAAGCTCCTTTCGTCTTATCTACCAACAGCAACCAATTCTCTTTATCAACAGAGCCTTCTACCTTGAATTTCCAAACAGACGATTCATGAAATACCTGACAAATGCTAGTCAATGAATAAGAGGTTTTCAAATCTACTACAATCCATCCGGCAGACTGGCTAGATTGCCAGAAAGAAGTCAAACTACCGTCTACAGCTTTGGCTGAAGAATGCTTCCCTTTGGAAGAAGATGCCACAGTGGACGCTCCTACCGATAAATTTCCTTTCCTTACTTCAAGAATATCCGTTCCAGACCTTGCAAAAGAGAAACTATCACCATACTTTTCCCGAGAATAGCCATGAAGAGATAGCATCATCACCAATACCCATACAATCTTAAATTTCATAATCATCTTAAATTTGTTTATCATGTTTATTTGAATCTCATAGATAGAACGTTATCGAATTATCCCCCAACTTGAGTTTCATTTCCCCACAGTTTGGCACCATTACCCAAATTCTTTCGCCACTCATGCCTCCATCTATGTATATCCTGATCACGAATAAAAGCTTTAGGCCTTCTATCTTCTTTGGTCGGAGCAGGAGGTAGAACTCCAGCTTCTGATTGATACCAGTATACCACACTACTAATATCCAGTGTCAAATTATTATTATGCCCATGTTCTATTGTCCCTCTTAACGATTTCTCAAAATAAATCGGATCTGCCACAAAGAAACGATACACATGCGTTCTTCCCAACCAACCATTGTCATTATTAACCCTTGCATAACCATAATAAGGATGATTGAACAAGGTCTTCGGACACCACGAAGTATTAAAAAAGTCTTCAGTGCCCGTACCTAACAAAGATGCCTTTTCTTCACCATCAATGAATATCATATCATCTCCTTCTCCATACCACATTGTTGAAGGAGAATGGACATAATAATTTATCCCTACAAAATGTCCTTTACCCTTTATATCAGCAAACAGATAGTTATTAGCACCGTCCACATTATTACCCATTGGTCCTACCAATCCCCATTCGGTTTCACCTTCTGGTAAAGCTTCCGTCAATTCATGATTATACCATGCATGGAAACGTCCTGAACCCACCGGCAATTTTCTCATTTCTACATAATCTACATAAAAATAGATGCAATCAATATTTATATCGCTTTGATTCTCTATCTCTAAACGGGCACCATTGGCAAAAGGCATCTGGAAATAAGAAACCAAACCAGTCCCATTTGTAGGACCAACTGCCAATGGGAGTGTAGCATATTCATAATGCTCGTCCCATCCATTTCCAAAAAAAGCAGCAATCGGAGACTCTACTGAAGGAGTAGACCGTCCATCCCAATATATCCTGAATATGAGATCATTTCTCATAATATGCATCGGGGCAATAGTAAACCAAATATGGTTAATAATACCAGTACCCGGAATATCAACACTCCATTTCTCTCCTGGTTTTATAGGACCTACATTATCATTATTATTCCCCGTTTTATCGGCACTACTTATTCTACGGTTACGGACACCTTCTTGAATAGTAGTCAACCCTCCTAGTTCTCCACCCCTCACTTGAGTATGACCATCTAAAGTTGCGAAATTCATAAACTAAAGGTCAGTAATGAAAACAAATTCCAATAAACTGCAAATAAAAGCACTGATATATAAGTGTTTCTGAAAACTTCTATTTTTGCACTTGTTTCTTGACTTATCACATTATTTCTGTTGTTTTCATCATTTTTGTTTCTTATTTGTTTCTTGTTTTCGATTATTTTTCGTACCTTTGCACCCAGTTTAGGACATAAAATCGAATAGCCATGGCAAGGAACAAGAAAACGACGAAGGCAAAGGAGCCAATCCGGCTTAGGATGAAAGACCTAAGCAACGGAAACAAAAGTTTGTACTTGGATATCTATAGGAATGGCAAACGTTCCTATGAATATCTGAAGATGTATATCGTCCCCGAAACGGACGAAAACTCTCGCAGGCAGAACCAAGCCACCTTGGTCGCTGCCAATAAAATCAAAGCCGACAGAATCATTGAGCTGACAAATGGTGAGGCTGGCATCAAACAGGCAAAAGACGAGCCCAAGGTGCTTTTGCTTGATTGGATGAACACCTATATGGAAAACCAAAAGAAGCGTGGAAAGAAAGATTGGCGGCAAATCTTGGTGGCAATGAAGATTATCAGGGAATGGGTAGGCGAAAAGACAACTCTTGACCAAGTTGACCGAGCTTTCTGCCAAGGTTACATAGACTATCTTAGGACAGACTACCACCCAAGACATGTGGATCATCTTGCGGCAAATACTGCCCACAACTACTATCGGGCACTTAATGGCGCACTTAATGCTGCTGTTCGCGAGGACTTGATTAAAGTTAATCCATATACGAGAATAAGCAGTGCTGATAAAATCAAAAAGCCGGAAAGCAAGCGTGAGTATATGACAGTGGACGAGGTAAGGCAGCTCATTGCAACTCCTATGCAGAATGAAGCCGTGAAGGCTGCCTACCTGTTCTCCTGCTTCTGCGGATTGCGTATCAGTGACATCACTGCCTTGAAATGGGAGAACGTGTATCAAGATGGAGCACAGACACGACTGGAGGTAGTAATGCAGAAGACCAAGGCACCAATCTATCTGCCTCTCTCTCCAGAGGCATTACGTTGGATGCCAGAGCGAGGAAACAAAAGTTCACAGGACAATGTGTTTGACCTTCCGTCTGCTGCCGCAGTAAATGTGCTTATCAAACCGTGGGCAAAGGCTGCGGGTATCAACAAGCATTTCACCTTCCATACGGCGAGGCATACCTTTGCCACCATGATGCTGACATTGGGAGCCGACCTCTACACGACAAGCAAACTGCTTGGGCATACCGATGTGCGCATGACGCAGGTGTATGCAAAGATTGTCAACCGGAAGAAGGACGAAGCGGTAAACCTTGTTAACGGACTCTTTGACTGAAATGAGTGTGTCCGTATTGTACAGAACACATAATTCGTATAACTCAACTCTGGTTGCGCAAGTGGCCGGAGTTTTTTGTGTAACAAACAAACAACAAAAGAAAAATGAAGAAACAAGACCAAAGCGGTCATCTCTCTTTTTGGGGAGATGAGCAGCACGCATAAGCATGTGTGTTGCGATGAGGACATCTACGACGAACTTTTCATGCTATTGTCCTCAATGAAGAAACTCTATGTGGAGAAGGTAGTGAACGGCGGCATGAAACAAGCGCGTTTCATTGATTTGTTCTGTGACAGCCACTACTCCATCGGCTGTAAGCAAACCTGCTGCAACAATGCCCATCGTATGAATATGGGTATCGTGCGTAACCTGTACACGCAGGAGAAGGATATGCTTGACAGGTATCTCTACAAGGATTCGTTTACAAAGGAAGACTTTCACGAGCTTATCCATCATCACCTGACTACAAGCACAGGAAGTCAATCCCCAAGGGCTACCTCTATGTCATTCGGAGGAAAGTTCACAGACCTGCAGTTGGATTGTCTGGCGAAGATTGCACAAGACAACCATCTGTTCAAGTTGTCAAACGATACGGAAGCAAGAGCGGTCATGGATGATTTGCTCCACTGCAAGACCGGATTTACAGTAGAAGTCAGAAACCTACGCAATGTAGCCGTGTTCTTTGACGAGCTGCTGACCAACAACCTCGTCTGTTACGACTGGCAATCCGTGATTGAGAAAGGACGTTTCCTTATATCGCCAAAGAACAACAAGCGCGTTGCCGCATCGGATCTGTCGTCTGCATTGTACAAGGCGAGAATCTCATCAAGCGTTGCAAAGCACAGCATACGGGACGGCATCAAACAGATGAAAAAAGGACATACAACTGACATGTAATCCAACATAAGAATGTAAAAAGGGTGATAGTTAGGGTGAGACTGCCTAACTATCACTCTGCTTTTTATTCAAACGCCCTTTCTTGCATGTAATTTTGCACTCCGAAAGCACAGTGCTGCTGGAGGGACGCCTCCTATGTCAAACGATAAAAAGCATATCATCATGCAGAACAGAACAACATTTATGGAAAGAATCAACGAGCGTGTATGTGTCGTTGAGGACATCTTGAAAAAGATGGAACCCGTGGAGGATTTGCTTGAAAGGCTGTCAATGCTTGAAAACAACATCTACACGACAAAGAAGGTGCTGACCTTCAGTGAAGCCTGTGTCTATATGGGTGTATCGGAAAGTCTTCTATACAAGCTGACGGCGGCCCAGGAGGTGCCGCACTATAAGCCGCGAGGCAAGATGCTCTACTTCAACAAGGAAGAACTTGACCAGTGGCTCCTACAAAACAATATCCCCACTATCGGTGCGGTAACGAAAGTGGAGACCGACGAGAGAGAAGACAAGAATGAAGTAAAACCTTATTTCGGACAGAAACGCTATGGAAGAAAAAACAAAGGCAATGCTTGACAAGCAGAACGGGAACAACAAGGATCGCATATCGCGCATCCTCAGCGAGTCACTCATCAAGGCGACTGACACCTATCAGACACCGCCGCAGATAATATGGGTGGATAATTCCACTATCGCCACGTTGGGCAACTTCAGTGCTTCCACGGGTAAGGCAAAGGCGAAAAAGACCTTCAACGTGTCTGCCTTGGTAGCCGCTTCCCTCGCCAACGGCAAGGTGCTGAACTATCGCGCCAGTCTGCCAGAGGGGAAGCGCAAGATACTGTATGTAGATACGGAGCAGAGCCGCTACCACTGCCACAACGTACTGGAGCGCATCCTGAAGCTCGCCGGTCTGCCTACAAGCATCGACAACGAGAACCTTGACTTTATCTGTCTGAGGGAGTACACGCCCTCCGTCAGAATAGAGGTCATAGACTATGCGCTTGCCCAAGACCAAAGCTATGGACTGGTCATCATCGACGGAATCAGGGACTTGCTTCTCGACATCAACAATGCGGGAGAGTCGGTCGAGGTCATCAACAAGATGATGGAATGGTCATCAAAGTATGACCTGCATATCCATTGCGTATTGCATCAGAACAAGGGTGACAACAATGTGCGCGGGCATATCGGTACTGAGATGAACAACAAGGCAGAGACGGTGCTTGTCATCACCAAGAGCACCACCAATCCCGACATCAGCGAGGTGAAGGCGATGCACATCCGTGAGAAGGAGTTCAAACCGTTTGCCTTTACTGTCAATGATGAAGGGTTGCCAGAGATTGTCGAGCACACGCCGGAGAAGGAAGAAGGTGACAAGCAACCGTCAAGGTTTACTTACCAAGACTTGACACCCGAACAGCACAACGAGGCACTGACGGCTGCATTCAAGGAGAAACCTATCAAAGGATTCGATCGCATGGTGGAGGAATTGACGCAAGCCTATGCAGACATCGGCTTCAAGCGTGGCAGAAGCGTTATCATCAAAATGCTGAAATACCTGATGAACGAGCAAAAGCTCATAGTGAAGCGGGATAATCATTACTATTTCGGATATACACCTGCCGAGATTGACCTGTTCCATGAAGAGGAATAAAAACAGTTCAGGAACCAGTTTAGTTTACGTCCGTGCCTATATATAAGAAATAAGGCCAAAGTAAACTGAAATCGGAGGCTGAATTGGGAAGCGGAAAAGTAGTTTAGCAAATGGTTTAGTTTACGGGGGTGCCTATATAGGAGAAAGAGTAAAGTAAACTGTTCCCATGGACAAAGTGAAACCGAACAAATGAAATGCAATGAATATTGAACAATCGAAGAAACTGAGCATTATAGACTTCCTGGACAAGGAGAATGCAACGCTGAAAAAGAAGAAGGGCAATGCCTACTGGTATCTGTCACCCTTCAGGGACGAGAAGACCGCATCGTTCAAGGTCAGCAAAAACGAGAACCTGTGGTACGACTACGCCATTAAGGAGGGCGGCGACCTTGTGGAGTTGGTAAAGCGCATGTATAACAAACACTCCGTTTCCGATGCCCTTGCCTACCTTGCGTCCAAGAATATCACCACTGTGGATAAGGCAATCGAGACCGCCATCGCAGCCAAGGAATACACGACAACCAAGATGAACGATGTGAAGCTGCTCCCACTGAGCAACCATTCGCTGCTTTCCTATTTCAGTAGCCGACGGATAGACATCACCATTGGCAGGATGTATTGCAGGGAGATACACTACAAGGTTGAACAGAAGCATTACTATGGCATTGCCTTTGGCAACCTGAGTGACGGAAACGAGGTGCGCAATCCCTATTTCAAGGGCTGCATCGGACATAAGGACATCACCCTGCTTGCCCATACATTCAATGAGTGGCAAAGCGGTTGTCTGGTTTTTGAGGGCTTCATGGATTTCCTTGCGTATATGACCCTCGTCAAACAGCAAGATAGATGGTTTGTCGTTGAAAGCCCTTGCGACTATATGATACTGAACTCAGTCGCCAACCTCAAACGAGCATTGCAATACCTTGACCGTTACACCCACATCCATTGCTTCCTCGACAACGACCAGGCAGGACGCAAGACGGTTGAGAGCATCAGCAATGTATTCGAGTACAGGGTGACGGACGAGTCCTTCAGATATGCCGACTACAAGGATGTCAACGACTATCTGATGAGGAAGAAACGAACGGCATCTGAATGACATTATAAAGACGAAAACACCATCATTTGATGCAAAAATGGCTCAAATGCATTGAAATTACATATCAAATCTGCACTTTTTCGCCCAAACATGCTTGATTCTCAATTATTATCCTTATTTTTGCATCGTTTTAATACATTATTAAAATGTAGCAGAATGGAATTGAAAAAAGAAATAAGGATATTGGGCAGACGCTTTGAGGTGGAACCTCGTGCCAAGGAAAGCCTGAAAGGCATCACGGTTGGCGAGAAACTCTCATACCGTTTCTATGATGGCACATACCAAGGCACGCCCCTGCTGTTCGTTGAGCCCAAGAAGGGCAATCCCTCTCCACGGACTTGCGCCATCACGGGCAAGCGGTTGACCGAAGCCCTGGGACTGCCTGCGGTGTTTATCCTTGCGCCCGGACCCACCTACGAGCGACACAGACTGGCAGACAAAGGAGTCTTCTTTGTCATGTCCGAGGAATATGCCCATCTGCCAGGCATCATAGCATTGGAGAAGACAAGCAACAGGAAGATTGCCGAAGTATTGACCCCTGTGGCGCAATACATACTACTCTATCACCTACAGGTGGGCAGTATTGAAGGAATGTCGCCAAGGGATATTGCACCGTTGCTTCCATATTCTTACGAAAGCGTCACGTTGGGTGTCACCTGTCTTGAAGATGTAGGACTGTGTCAAAAGATTCAGAACGGACAGCGCAGCAAGGTGGTACACTTCGAGTTGAAGGGCAAGGAACTGTGGGACAAGGCTCAGAACGTCTTGCTGTCACCTGTGGAGAACCGCATCTTTTGCGATGACATACGCTTGGATGCGGAATACCCCGTATGCGGCATCAATGCCCTGGCACATTATTCCATGCTTAATCGTGACCGGGAAGAGATGATAATGATGACAAGCAAGGAATATCGTGCCGTCAAGTCGGCTGATGTCATGGAGAATCCCAACATCTATGACGGCAACTATATCATAGAGGTATGGAAATACCCTGTTGTCAGCAAAATGGGCGACAAAAGCCAGTGGGTTGATCGCCTTTCCCTTGTCCTTTCGTTGAGAGATGATGATGATCCGAGAGTAGAAAAAGAAGTAGAACGAATAATCAGTGAACAGAAATGGAAGGATTAGTCAAGTTCCGTGAAGCATTTGCGGAATACTCAGAAAACTATGTGGTGATAGGCGGAGCAGCCTGTGACATCACCATGACCAATACCGTGGTGCGTCCACGCGCCACACACGACATCGACATGATAGTCATCGTAGAGAACATGACCGAGGCTTTCGCCAATCGCTTCTGGCAGTTTGTGCGGGAGGCTGGCTATCGACCTGAAAAGAGGAAACAGGAGGCTGGTGAGCCACCAAGGTATGAAATGTATCGTTTCCTTGATGGTAAAGACGGCTATCCCGAGATGATAGAACTGCTGTCACGCCACCCCGACGTGCTTGGAGAGCCAAAGGGATTTGTCATAGAACCTATCCCGACCGATGAAGATGTGTCGAGTCTTAGTGCCATCATCATGGACGATGATTACTATCACTTTACTATCGCACACAGCCAACTGACTGATGGCATACGCCATGCCAATTCCGCTGCCTTGATAGCACTGAAGGCAAGAGCCTACCTAAATCTCATGGCAGACAAGCGGGACGGCAAGCATGTGAACACCAAAGACATCAAGAAGCACCGTTCGGACATCCTGAAAAATGTGGTCATAATGACTGAGGACAACATTGAGGCTCCTGCTTCAATAGTGGCATGTATAAGGGAGTTTGTCGCCTCCATCAGAGCCGACTGGTCAACTCTCGCAGAACCATTGTCAAAGTCACTCGGTCAAGACGAGGCATTTGTGACCGGACTGTTAGATCAACTGGATGAATTGTTTATAGAAGCATGACCAATATGAAGATACAATACGCATCCGACCTGCATCTGGAGTTTGCCGACAATTGGCGGTATCTGAAAGCCCACCCCTTGGAGGTGACGGGCGACATACTGCTGCTTGCCGGCGACATCGGCTATCTCGGCGATGACAACTACTCCAAGCATCCCTTTTGGGACTGGGCATCGGAGAACTACAAGGAGGTGCATTGCTGCATGGGCAACCATGAGTTCTACAAATATTATGATGTGGCGACACTGCCCGACGGCTATCTCTTGGAGGTACGTCCCAATGTATTCAGCCACTACAACGGTATTGCGAGGATTGGCGACACCGACATCATCCTCTCCACCCTTTGGTCGAGGATTCCTTTGGAGGACGCTTACTTCACCGAGCAAGTGATAAGCGACTTCCGCCGTATATTATATAAAGGTGAGCTGATGACCCATGCCCAATTCAATGCTGAGCATGAACGTTGCCTCACCTTTATCAAGGATGCAGTGGCATATTCGCAAGCAGCCCATAAGATTGTTGTCACCCATCATGTACCATCGTTCCGTATGCTCCACCCAAAGTTTCAAGGCAGCAAGGCAAACGTGGCGTTCACCGTAGAGTTGGAGGACTATATCACCGATAGCGGCATAGACTATTGGATATACGGACATTCGCACACCAACATCGATGCCAGGATAGGCAACACCCAATGCTTGTCCAACCAGTTGGGCTATATTTTCTCTAACGAACATCAGGACTTCTCCCATGGCAAGTACCTGACCATATAGCCATCCACATTTTTTTCATCCACCCTCTTTACAAGCTCTTCCCTATCGGAAGGGCTTTTTTTGTGCCTTTCGAGTTTGATTTTTGAGTATGATTGCGAGTGTAATCAAAATTAGAGTTAAGATTTGGCTCCGCGGAAAGTCATTTCGGTTTAAGATTGAAGAAAAGGTAGTTCCTTTGCATCGGCAATAAGCCAAACCATAGTAAAATCAAACTTGAAAATATGAAGTCATTTGTAATATTCGCCATTGTCGTGACCATAATCTATGTCATCTACTATACGGTCATCATCGTGCAGGATCTGTACGGAAAGCCCAAGGACGAGAAGTCACAGGGCGAGTCGTTTGATGTCAGTGACATGACCGACGAGGAAGAGTCGATAGCGGTCAGCGAGAGCGACGGTGGTTTCAGCGTAGGCGACAACCAATATGAGACAGCCTACGAGGAGAAGCAGCTTGCAGAGCCTACAGAGGAGGCAGCCGCCACTGCGGAAGAGAGCAAGCCTCATGTGCTTGAAAAGATACAAAGCGCAATCGAGAAGAAGATGGAGGAAGTGAATACCACCTATTCCGACCCCATGTATTCGGAAGAATTGAACAACACCATCATCGCCCGCGGTCTTCGTCACAATGGACGTGACATGGTCAAGGTGGAATCACTCAATAATGAGATATGATGTCAAAAACAAGAAGTGCATTTCTATCATTATATGCCGCTTTAACCCCAGCTCTGGCCAGTGCTAAGTGTGGCAACGTGGACTACAGCTGGGGAGCGGACGCACTTGCGAGTGCCCATGACTATGCCGTGACGATGATGCTCTATATCGTTTATCTGTGCTATGCAGTGGCGGGCATCGTGGTCATAGTCAGCGCCTTGCAGATATATATAAAGATGAATACGGGCGAAGAAGGAGTGAAGAAGAACATCATGATGCTGGTGGGAGCCTGCCTGTTCCTCATAGGAGCGACCATCGTCTTCCCCGCTTTCTTCGGTTATCAGATTTGAGATACAGGTGATACGAGATAAGATAACTCAAAGTGTAACAAATTAAAAGGTAAAAAGAATGTTTGAAAGGATTAACAAGAAGGTGAAGGGATTCTTCTCTTCACAGCGCATGAAAACGCTCGCCCTGATGTTGCTTGTCGGCACCACCGCAGCAATGGCACAGAACGCAGCCGGCGACTACTCGGCAGGAACGACCGCGCTTACCACAGTGACGGAGGAAAACGCATTTTGGCTAAATCATACTCAAACCAAGTATGACAAAATGAATATCAGACTAAAGAAAACACGCTACAAATGAAGGATTTACGAGTATAATTCAAATCTTAAACTTCTTAAACAGGTTTGCAATAAGTTTGATTTCTATGGGAACAATTGTGGGAACCATATTAACTTTGTACCGACAAATCGAATATAAACAGATAAAACTGAAGGAACATGAAGGTTATAGCAGTATTGAGAAAAAGTAACTCTCTCGTGTATATCCGAGTGCGAGACGGAAGGGGTAAGGACATAAAAGTATCAACGAGTATGTATATCGACCCCATCTATTGGGACAGCAAAATCCCCGGTTACAAGAACACGAAGAAAGTGCCTAAGGAGGTGCGTGAGAAGTTCAACAACACGTTGAAGGAAATAATAGCGTATGTCGAGGCGAATGTTGACAAGGATGTGACCTGCCCTGTTCTGACAGCCATCATTGATGACTTCCTCCATCCCGACAGAAAGAGCAAGGAGAATGCCAAGACTGAGGACACCACTCCATGGGGAAGTGGCTTCTTCGACAGAGCCGAGCAGTATTTGACCGAGTACAAGACCAAGAACGCAAGCGGAATCCGTGCCGTGTTCAGAAGGCTTGAACGTTTGGAGGCATGGAAAAGGGAAATGGAAGGTGATACCGATTTCAGGTACGAGGTTTCTACCTTTGGAGCGGAGCAGCTGGAGGAGTATATGAGATATGTGACGGAGGAATACGACCTCTATGTGAAGCATCCCGACTTCTTCGCCAAGTTCGGGTTGTACCACTCCACCATGCGCCCCTCTTCCAAGAACTCCTCTTTTAGTGGAGGACTTAGGTTGAAGGCATTTCTCAACTGGTGTGTAAAGAAGGGCTATTCGGACGATGTGTCTTTCCGGCAGGTGCAGACCCACGGTCATGTCTATGGCGATGCCTACTACCTGACTACCGAGGAGCGCAACCAAGTCTATCAGTGCCAGTACGGACGCAGCTATCATGCCTCTCTTGTAAGGGATATGTTTGTCTTCCAGTGCCTTGTAGGGTGCAGGATGGGCGACCTGTTCAATCTAACTCGCAGCAACATCATTGACGGATGGCTGGAGTATATCCCTGGCAAGAATCTGAACAACGGCAACACCGAGCTTGTGCGTGTGCCTCTAAGCGACACAGCCAAGGAGATACTGGCAAGATACAGCCATGTCTCGCCACGTCTGTTCCCTGCCATCTGCGAGGCTCAGTACAACATGTACATCAAGTTCGTGCTTGACTTCGCCGGCATACACCGTATGGTCACTGTGCTCAATCCTCTGACCAGACAACCCGAACAGAGGATGCTCTGTGATGTGGCAACCTCCCACACGGCACGCAAGACTTTCATCGGCAACCTCTATGCCAAGGTGAAAGACCAGGCTTTGGTTTCCTCACTCACGGGACACTCGCCCCAGAGCCGTGCCTTCCAGCGTTACCGCACCATCGACGACACCATGAAGCGTGAGTTGATTGGCATGTTGGAAGAGTGATTTCACCAACTTATATATAATCATTAGATATATACATACTATGAACGTAACAGCATTTGTAAGGCAGACCGCCACAGCCAAGAAGAAGGCAACCATCTATATCCGTGTTCGTGACAACGATACCAAGACAGACATCAAGGCGGCAACGGAACTTTCCATCAATCCTGCCTATTGGGATGCAGACAGGCAGGGCTACAAAAGCCGCGTGACTATGGTTCGTGACGAGGAGCGCAGGATATTGAACGATGCCGTCCACGACCTCTGCCGCACGGTGTCGCAGGAATACTTCAAGGGCGCAACGAGCGACTGGCTGAAAAAGACCATCTTCTGTTTCCACCATCCGAATGCGTACAAACTGACGCAAACGACCGTACAGGAAACGAGACTTTCAAAGTTGGTGGAGGAATATATCTCGCACAAGGACTTCGACAAGCGGCAAGCCACTTCGGTAAGGGGACTGGTGGGCAAGATTGAGCGTTTCGAGAGGTTTCAGCGCAACGTCCGCAAGAAGAAGGACTACACTATGAATGTGAACAATTTCACCGTGGATGATTTGGAAGCCTTCCAGTATTATCTCATCCATGAGAATGAATACTATCACCAATACCCGCAGCTCTATCTGGGCATGGACAAGTGGACAGCAGGAACGAAGCGTTCGGACAATACGCTGCATACGATATTCACCCGACTGAGGACAGTTGTAAGGTGGTGCATACACCAAGGCATCACCAAGAACAACCCCTTTGACGTGTTCGAGATACCCAAGGCCATCTTCGGCACTCCGTTCTTCCTCACCATCGAGGAGCGTGACAGGATATGGAGCCACGACTTTACCGACAGCCCTCATCTGGCAATGTTCCGTGACATGTTCGTCTTCCAGTGTTTCATCGGTTGCCGCTTCGGCGACTTGATGCGTCTGACTAACGGAAGTGTCATTGACGGAGTTCTGGAGTATATCGCCCACAAGACGATGAAGCACGATGCGAGAACCATACGTGTGCCACTTAGCAAGACTGCCATGACCATCTATGAGCGATACCGGGGTGTCCCCACCAAGTCACTGTTTCCCCATTACAATGTGAGCGACTACAACAAGGGCATCCGTGAGGTGTTGCGGACAGTGGGCATCAACAGGATTGTCAGCGTGCTCGACCCGGTGACGAGGCAGAATGTACAGAAGCCGCTCTATGAAGTAGCAACCTCCCATACGGCACGCAAGACCTTCATCGGCAACCTCTACAAGCAGGTGAAAGACCCAAGTCTGATTTCCTCCATGTCGGGGCACACCAACGGCAGCCAGGCATTTGCCAGATACCGCACCATTGATGACGAGATGAAAAGGGAACTTATCGGGATGCTCGACTGACAGGACAATTGCCACTATTGATGCCACATTCTTATGGCAGGAATATTATATGAGAGACTACGGCTGCAAGGGATTTTGGCTGTACACAAGTTGCACCAGTTCCCCCTGTCGCCTTTACAGAACAAGATTGTTTCTGGATAACTTTTTTAGATTTATGGACCTACTAAGCATGATAGAAGCAGGCGGCAAGATGAAGATCGAGGTGTCGAGTGACGACCTTGTTCTCTTTGCCGACCGACTTATAGAGAAAGCGATGGAAGCCAAGGCACTCATGATGGAGCAGACTCCCGAAGATGAGACTTGGCTGAGTACGGATGAAGTTGCCAAGATGTGCGGTGTCTGTGAGACCACACTCTGGTCATGGGAGAAGAAAGGCTACCTCGTGCCTTCACGCATGGGCAGGAAGAAGCGATACGCTCTTTCCGCCATCCAGAAGTTACTTTCCTCACATACCGATGCGGCAGCAGCCGACAGATAGCGATTTGCAGCCATTTGTATCAATCACGGCTCGGTATGGCTTCACAGCCTTGCCTTTCGGGTGTTCACCCTCTTCTGTCTTCCCTCTTTTCCATTTCCGGCAGCGCAGCAATCTTGATTGCCACGTCTGAGAAGAAAGTTTTGACTGTTTGGGGAGCAAGTATAGGTTTTACGTCCCGAAAAACCACGGCTAAGAAGCCGACCGTGCCACAACACGACAGTCAAAGATATGGATAATCCCCAAACACCCAAGAGCGGAAAACAGAAGAACAAGGGCGGTCGCCCAAGGTCTGACGAGAGGGAGAAACGGAAGTATTCCGTCAAGGTCTATTTCGACCAAGGCAACTATACGAAGCTGTTGCGAAGGAGCAAGAACAGGAAGTGCTCGCTGTCCTCACTTGTCTATGAACTTGCCGTAAACGGCTACGTCCGTGAGGCAATATCAAAGGAGGATGCCGCCAATCTCCGCTCCCTGTCGGGCATGGCGAACAACCTCAACCAGCTCGCCCATGAGGCTCACGTCCACCATTTCTCCTTTGTTGAAAAGAGGGTCTTGGAACTGGCAGGGATGATTGACGAGGTTATCGTCAGGCTGGGTAACTCTTAATGATATATACTTACTCATCCCACTATGTGCACTTACTTTGCCAAGTATCTGCACATGCTTGGGCATTTATCTGCACATTCTTTTTTATATCAATTTATATGATAGCACAGATTAACACCGGTAGGGGATTCGGAGGGCTGGTAAACTATGCCAATGACATAGCCCATAAGAACACTGTCATCATAGCATCGGCTGGTGTAAGCACCACTTCTAATGCCACTATTGTTGCCAGTTTCAAGGCACAGGCTCAGATGCGTCCATCACTGAAGAATTTCGTGGGACACATATCACTGAGTTTCCACCCAGATGACACACCCAGGCTCACCAACGAGTTCATGGCGGAAGTGGCACAGGAGTATCTCCGCAGACGTGGTATCATGAACACCCAGTTCGTGATATTCCGTCACCATGACCAACCTCACGGTCACGTCCATATCGTTTACAACCGTGTCGATAATGATGGCAATGCCATCAAGGGAGACTGCAATTTCCGTGCATCGGCAGCAGTCACCAAGGCTCTGACGAGGGAGTACGGACTAACCTTTGGCAAGGGGAAGAGGGATGTAAGGCGCAGCCACCTCAAAGGCAGGGATGCGGTGAAGTACCAGTTGTATGACACCATTTCCGCAGTCCTCAGCCATTGCCACGACTGGCAAACACTTTGGACAGCACTGGCAGCTCGGGGCATCACCATGCACTTTATCCAAGGAGATGACGGTCGCATCTGTGGCATCACTTTTACGGACAACAGTCATGGGGTCACTCTTTCCGGGAGCAAGATAGACCGCAGCCTGTCTCTCGTCCAGTTGAGCAGGACGCTGGGCATACCTGAGAACCAAGTCCACCTCTCTTCCCTCATTTCCGATCGTAACGAGGTCCGAACAGAAATCGGTCAGTCGGTCAGTTTGATTCATGGCAGTACCTCTTTCAACGAGTGGCAGCACGAGGCTTCTGCTTCCTCACCTGTTGGCTCTGACGAAGTGGCAGGCAGTACAGATAACGAAAGTTCGTCTGTCGGCAGCAATATTGCGGAAGCAGTGGCAGAAGTTATACTCCAGCCAACCATTGCCCATACATCAGGAGGTGGCGGTGGAGGCAATGACCATGGTTGGAATGACGAGGACAAGGAGAAGAACAAGAAGAAACGTAACGGAGGAATGAGGAGATAAGCGTATGGCAAACAGAAAAGTGACACCATTGAAAGATGAACCTGGCACGTCTTTGGAAGACATACAGGTTGAACTGTCCAATTGTATTCAGGCAATCAACAACCTTTCGAGCAAGATTGACACCCTTGCCAAGCCTACCGCCAATGACACGTCTTCATTGAAGGATGCCGTGGGCAAGGCTGCGGCTAATGAGGTGAGGTTGCTATTGGAGGCTCGGCAGAGGAAGTTTGAGGAAGAGGAAGAAGCGGCAAAGGCAAGAGGTGAGATAACCCAACAGGAATACTTCCAGACCTTGACCGAAAGATATGATGAAGTACTCACCAAGTGCATCGCTCTTGTAGATGCCCACAAGAAGCATTGGCCGGAGTTAGTACACCAGTGCGAGGACACCGTGAAGAGGGTTGGAGAACAGAGCAGGAAGAGCTCCGAAGCCCTGACCAAGATAGCGGATTTCGTCAACAGAGTAACAGGAGCGCAACAGCACAAATGCGTTTCTCCTCCATTGCCCAAGGACAAGGCCGAGATCATTCCGTTCATGAAGCAATACCTCTTGTATGTGGTCAAGCGTCTCTGCCATTCCTGGCATTTCCGCAAATTTCTCTACATCTGCATGTGTACATTGTGGACGGTATTCCTATGCGCTTTGTGTATCATCGCCAACGATAACGCAAGGCTGAGAACCATCGAGGAGAAGTATGTCCTTCTCCGTGACTTCTCCCGACTGGATGACCGAACCTCACAGCGAGCCGACTACATCGAATGGCTCTACTCGGACGAGGACGAGCACCGTCAGGAGATAGATATACTCTGGAAACAGAGACAACAACGATTGAAAAAAAACTTCTGTATAAGATAAATTGTCGTAAGGTGCAAATTTCTGTGGTTAATTATGGTTAATTTTAGGAGTTATAACAAAAGATTCTTGAAAGTAGATGCAGATTCAATTAAAATTCGCAATTTTGCAGCGGATTATATGGTCTCGATACCTAAATATCAATTAAGACGAGTTCTTTTATGGCACGAATCGAGATAGCCTACGCCGTACAGAGTATAGCGGAGTCACATGATGACAAAGCAATGCAAAGCGGGCATTGGGTGGGAAAAATAGTCCAGACATAATGAAGGCGTTTACTCGACGCTGTGTTTGAGACTTCCTGTAATCTAGCAAGTCACAGAATTTTGGTCTTGAACAAAGCAACGGTAGATGTCCCGGGTGTGATTATTTCACTCATAAGAGAATATTGTGAGCATGGATTGTGTCCTTTCGGGCGCAGTCTAATGTGTTATTAGGTCTCTTTACGGACATGATTTTCATATCGGTGTGGGCTCTGACGTTGTCTGTTCAACAACAATAGGCAATTGCAAGAGCCTCAGGAAGTGGAATGGACAACAGGACGATTCCACGCTTTTTTTCTGTCGCAATTTAACGGATTTCTGTCTAGAAAAAAGTTTGCAAGGTGAATTGATTGACGATTTCTTGATTAGTAATTTTGACAGATTATTGTATGATACCGATGAAATACGATATACTACGGCAAAGAACTATAATGATGAGGGTAATTTAACAGGTGAAACGGCAGAAGCAGAACCAACACCTTATCAAAAGACTGCAAATTGCAAAAAAATATGAAGCAGAACTTGGTTGGTATGGGTTGATGTCACGAAGTGGAAAAGTCATTACTCCTCCAAGATATTGCTATATTACAGCCATTGGCTACGACTTGTATTTATGTAAGACAGATGATATTATGGGAGAAATATTGAATGGCAAAGGCGTAAGGATTAAATGAATGTAGCTTATGTAGAAAAGATGGATGGCAAGCAACTACGTTTTGCCATCCACTTTATACGATTGGGAACATCCGCCAACGACAGGCTTGCCTGATGCCATGTAATCACGAAATTCTTGTATTGTCATATACGTACCTCTATTACTTTTGATGCCTTCTCACTAATTCTATCGCTTCTTTTCCCGTAAGATGCTCTATGTCGAAACGAATCATCAGCATCCGCGACAGGCCATTCTCCAACTCTTTCTGCAATGCTTCCTCTTGGTTGGGATTATATCTGTTCACAAGCATCCGGGCTGTTTCCAGTTTCTCAGTTTCATCCTCAATGATATGGATTCTTCCAAATGCGATGACACTCCGAAAGAAAGTGGTGTATTTCTCTGGATGCACTTCATCCTGTTCGATGACACAGAACGAAGCCTTGTCACACTTTCGTATGGCATCGACTTTATGACCGCTCAGCGCACTATGGAAATATAATCTGCCATCGGCATAGACATAGCTGATGGGGACGGCATAGGGATAGTCATTGTCGCCAAGTAATGCTAAAGTGCCGGCCGTAGCTTTTTGCAATATGGCAATGCTTTCTTCTTCTGAAAGCAGTTGGCGTTTGCGCCTCATTTCTCTAAATTCACTCATAGCAATCCTAATACTCCTTAATTCCGCAACACTTTGATTTAAATTAATTTATAAGTTCCTGAGCAACAAAAAGTTGCCCAGGATTTTGCCGTGTCAGATTTTTCACTTATCTTAGTGTTGCAAT
>ENA-OXZW01000147-OXZW01000147.1-human-gut-metagenome-genome-assembly--contig:-NODE-147-length-26159-cov-5.511263_pt1 | contig 26159 bp, 24 predicted proteins | sample MGYA00243424_ERZ652812 | MGnify/ENA primary metagenome ERZ652812 (study PRJEB26926, sample SAMN06164808) | human gut metagenome | biome: ENVO:00009003; feature: ENVO:2100002; material: ENVO:00002003... | reverse complement strand
GCGGGGAGAGTGGAGTCCAGAGGTAGGGAGGGGGGATTCGAAACACCCCTCCCTACCTCTGGCCCGCGCGGAGCGCAAAGCCATTTGACCGAAAGAAAAAACCTGCCCCACGCCGCAGGCGCGCGATACACTTAACCTCTACAAGCCTCAACAAACGCCCCAAACAGTCCCTGCTGTGCCGGGTCCGCGTCGCTGAGCCACTCCGGGTGCCACTGGACGCCGAGGCAGAAGTGTGCGTCCGGCTTTTCCAGTGCTTCCACAATGCCGTCCTCGCTGAGGGCGGCTATTTCTAATTCGGGGGCAATGCGGTCTGCCGCCTGATGGTGCTGGCTGTTGACGAGTACGGTGTCCTGCCCCAGCAGGCAGGACAGCAGGGTCCCCCGCCGCACCGTGACGGTATGGACTTTCGCCCAGTGGTCATTGTGGGGAACGTGCTCGAAAGGCTTGATGTCCTGATACAGCGTGCCGCCCAGCACGACGTTCATCACCTGAATGCCCCGGCAGATGCCCAGCACCGGCTTGTCTGCCGCGAGGAACGCCCGCAGCAGCTTCGGCTCGGCGGCGTCCCGCAGAAGGTTCGGCTCGCCGCAGGCGGGGATGCGCTCCTGCCCGTAGAAGGCCGGGTCCATGTCACCGCCGCCCGGCAGCAAGAGTCCGTCGCAGGTCAGCGCTTCGGCTGCGGCGGCATCCGGGTCGGAAAGCTCTACCCAGTGTACCTCGGCACCGGCCCGGGCCAGACTTTCCACATATTTTGACTGTGCGGTGGTAAGCTCCGGGTCAGTGCTCATCCGGGGCATGGCGATGGTGACAGACATAACAAGCATCCTTTCAACTTCTGGATATAACAAAAACCCAGAACCATCGGTTCTGGGTTTTGTGGCGGAAAGATGGGGATTCGAACCCCAGAACGCTTTTGACACGTTACACGATTTCCAGTCGTGCGCCTTAGACCAACTCAGCCATCTTTCCATATTCAGTTCTGCGTTTTGGGCCGTGGCCCTCAGCGCTCCACTATAATACCTGAAAGAAGGTCTTTTGTCAAGCATTTTTTCAAAAAAGTTTGCATTTTTTCAAAAATGACGCAGCTTCGATGGCTAAAAATGAAAAGAAGACGAAGCCCCCCTTGACGCAGGCGGCAAACGGGGCTATGATGAGGGCAGAGAGTATGCAGAGCGGGAAACTCTGCGGAAAACAAAAGGAATTCAGGAGGAAAAACAGATGAATTATTCAGATGTTTTGGCCAATGCCCGCGAGTGCATCGGCAAATACTGCAAGGCCTGCCCGGTGTGCAACGGCGTGGCCTGCAAGAATCAGATCCCCGGCCCCGGCGCAAAGGGCGTGGGCGACACGGCCATCCGCAATTATAATAAGTGGGCCGACATCCGTGTGAACATGGATACCCTCTGCGAGAACAGCACCCCCGATACCCACGTGGAGCTGTTTGGCCGCCGCTTCAAGTACCCCTTCTTCGCCGGCCCTGTGGGCGCGGTGAACCTCCACTACTCCGATACCTACACCGACATGACCTACAACGACGTGCTGGTGCGGGCCTGCGCCGAGAGCGGTATTGCCGCCTTCACCGGCGACGGCACGAACCCCGACGTCATGACCATGGCCACCAAGGCCATCGGCAGCGCCGACGGCTGCGGCGTGCCCACCATCAAGCCCTGGAACATCGACACCATCAAGGAGAAGATGGCGCAGGCCAAGGCCAGCGGCTGCTTTGCCGTGGCCATGGATGTGGATGCCGCCGGCCTGCCCTTCCTCAAGAATATGACCCCTCCGGCCGGCAGCAAGAGCGTGGCCGAGCTGGCTGAGATCGTCAAACTGGCCGAGCGTCCCTTCATCGTCAAGGGCGTCATGACCGTCAAGGGTGCTCTCAAGGCCAAGGAGGCCGGTGCCGCCGCCATCGTGGTATCCAACCACGGCGGCCGCGTTCTCGACCAGTGTCCCGCCACCGCCGAGGTCCTGCCTGAGATCGCCGTAGCCCTCAAGGGTACCGGCGTCAAGGTCCTGGTGGACGGCGGCATCCGCACCGGTGTGGATGTCTTCAAGGCACTGGCTCTGGGTGCTGACGGCGTGCTCATCTGCCGCCCCTTCGTCACGGCTGTCTACGGCGGCGGTGCCGAGGGCGTCAAGTGCTACATCGATAAGCTGGCCGGTGAGCTGGCCGACACCATGCAGATGTGCGGCGCACACTCCATTGAGGAGATCACCCGCGAGATGGTGCGGGTCTAAAAACATCGTTTATTAAAAAGCAGACATCCCCCTGAAAAGTCAAAAGATGATTTTTCAGGGGGACATTATTTTGAAATAGAAAACTTCATTGCTGAATTATAATAGACCTGATATAATTTGAATGGTGGTGTATGGAGAAAACGGGGGTCGGCTGAAAATAAGAGGAATCTGAATATGATTACATTAAAGCAATATACAAATGAGGAAAATCAAATCCTTCCGCTGATTCAAGGCTTTTGGAAGGCACACAGCCACTACGACCAAAGCGGAGAAGAAGCACAGGAAGATTTGACCAACTGGACAAAAGACGGACATATTATTTATTTTATCCAACACGATGAAACCGTTGTGGGTTTTGCACATTTGGGCAGTCGGGGTGGAAAAACAGACTGGTTGGAAGAACTTTTTATTTTGCCAGAATATCAGGGAAACGGCTTCGGCAGTGAAGCAATTCATCAGTTGGAAGAAATTGTAAAGCAGTATTCTGTGTCACTTTACATTGAAGCTGCTGCCCGGAATGAAGCGGCCATCCGGCTGTATCGGAAACTGGGATATGACTGTCTGAATACCATCACGATTCGCAAGGATTTTCCGGGCTACGAGTACGATGTAGTGCGAAAAGAAAAAATCCACGAGTTGGAGTTTGAGATTCGGAAAGATAAGGCCCTTTAAGATTTTATAAAAGGGATAAAGATGTAAGACGATGAAAAAAGAAGAATACATGCCCGGAGTAAATCGAATAAATACATATACGGATTCTCGATTTTCGAAAAAAGTTCTGAATCAACACGGAGCATTTCTTATTGGAGATGAACCGTATGAAGTGGAAATTGTATCAAAAACAGATGCAATTATAAGAGGAAAGAACCCAAATTTCTATGAGAGTGTAATAGAAAATTTTCGATTCTATGCTGAGCATATTACGAACTTTTGGGATGAATCGAATAATCTTGTGAAAACATATCCTGCGGTAGAATTGGTACGAATTTCCATAGCGGAAATTCAGCCTTCACAATTTTATGTGGATGAAATCAAGAAGCGAGCCGTAAGTGATTTTGTTTACACAGAAGAAGATTTGGTGATTCCGCTTGTGAAGTGGGAAGGTCGCAATGTTTCTGTGGATGGTCATACCCGGTTGTTTGTGGCGGCTGAAAAAGGAATCCAAAATGTGTATGGATTTTATACAAAGGCGGATGATTATGTCAGAGATTTTGCGGCAGAAGCTATCAGGCGAAATATTGTATCTCCTTATCAACTGATTGAAGTAAAACATAGAGATTATGAAAAGCTCTGGTTTGCGTTCTGCGATGAATACTTTTCGGGAAAATAAGTAAGAAAAAGCGGCATCTTCCATCCAAACCGGAAGATACCGCTTTGCGGTTCAAGTTTACTTCAGCGTTCCATCCAGGACCTGCTGATAGTACCACGGCTTCGGGGCATGGAAGGTCTTGCCGCTGAGGAACTCGAAATCGGGCTGGTTGAAGTGGGGCATGGTCAGCTCCCACGCGCAGAGGGCCTGATATTTGAGCTTCAGTTCGCGGTTGGCGGTGTTGTTGCCGTACTTGCTGTCGCCGAGGATGGGGCAGCCGATGCTTGCCATGTGGGCGCGGATCTGGTGGGTGCGGCCGGTGATGAGCTGCACCTTGAGCAGGGCCAGACGGCCGGAGACGGCGATGGTCTCGTAGCGGGTCTCCACGTCCTTGGCACCCGGCTGCTTGTCCTCCACAATCTTCACGATGCCGCGGTCGGCGTCCTTGAGCAAGTAGCCGCCGAGTGTGGCGTCCGGGGGCGTGGGACGGCCAAAGGTGACGCAGAGGTAAGTCTTTTTCACCTCACGGCTCTTGATGGCGGCGAGGAACAGTTCCTCGGCCTCCGGCGTCTTTGCGATGATGACAAGGCCGCTGGTGCCGGTGTCGAGGCGGTGGCAGAGGGCGGGGGTGTAGACGTCATTCTCCTTGTACTCGCCCTGCTGGTTGAGGTAGAGCAGAGCGCGGTTCAGCAGGGTGTCGTCGTCGGGACCGTCCACAGCGAGGCCGGCGGGCTTGTTGACGATGAGGATCTGCGGGCAGTCGTACACCACCTGTGCCGGGCCGCGGGCGTTCTTCCATGCCGGGCCGTCCACACGCTTGTCAGCGTCCAGAACATCGTCAAGGATGAACAGCTTGATCTCATCGCCCGCCATCACGCGGGTGGCCAGCGGCTGCTTTTTGCCGTTCAGCTTGATCTTGTTTTCGCGCAGGGCCTTGTTCAGACGGCCCGGGTTCAGCGCCGGGAACTGCTGCATCAGATAGTTGTCCAGCCGGGTGGGGGCGAGACATTTGACTTTCAATATTTTCACGGAAATTTCCTCTCTAAATTAAGAATAGGTTAAGATTTGCTTTTATTGTAGCGAATCCGCCTTCTTACGTCAAGTTGGTTGTTTACTTTTTCAAAAAACAAGAGTATACTGTGCCGGTGCAAAAAGAATTCATCGGAATTTAACGATGGTTTCATCATCAAATCTCCATTTATGGTATAATGAAAGCCTTACATGATTGAAGAGGGAAGAAGGTATTGATATGACGAACGACAAGAAACTGATGCTCCTTGCAGGCGTTCTGGCTCTGGGGATGCTGGCCGGATGCAGCTCTGCCAGCGCTGCCAGTGCCGCCAGCGGCATGGCCGGTTCGATGCCCGCCGCCAGTGAAGTGGAAGAGGTGAGCAGCGAAGTGCGCGTCCTGCCTGGCGAAGAGGGCGTCATAATGCCCATCGATCAGGGCAGCCTCGAGGAGATGAAGACCGGCTCCTATAAGTTCGCCGCGAACATCTCGGGCGTGGACACCAAGAAGCGCCAGATGACCCTGACGGTCTACAGCTACGACGCTTACCGCGCCGAGGACGTGGACGCACTGGATGTGGGCAGCGTTTTCAGTACCCATCTGGACGGCGCTGTGGAAGCACAGAACGTGACTGTGGAAAAAATCGAAAAGAATGAAGAGAACGACACCGTCTCCATCAACGGCGGCATCGAAGAGGGCGGCGTAGACCTCTGGCGCAGCGGCGACATCTACCGCACCGTCACCTACGACGACTACCCGGTCTACTATATGATGGGAGAACTCGTGCTGCCCGTGGACGACAGTGTGACCCTCAGCGACAGCTCCGCCGACGTGGACGCTGTGCCGGTGGAGACAAACGGCACCATCGAGGTAGGCAAGGCCATCTCGGAGGATAAGGACAACTGGACGCCTTACAACACCACCGTATTCACAAAGGACGGCGTCGTCAGCAATATCCTCCGTATCTGGGTGCCGTGACGCGCGATTTTTGGGAAAACCCATTGACAAATGGCCTGACTATGCTATAATCTGAAATGAACGCAAAGGAACAGTATGCCCTTTGCGCGTGAATGGTAATTATGGCAAATGGCAAGGATGGGGCCAGAAGGATGTGTGCCGCCGCCCAGAGAGAACGCCCTTGGCTGAAAGGCGTTCCGGCAGAGCATTTTTTACGCCACCCCGGAGCTTCCGGCGAAACAAACCGGACGCTGCGCAGCGTTACAGCGCACAAAGCGGCAGGAGCGCCCCGGCGGCATTTCTGCAATTTGGGTGGTACCACGGAGCTTTTCAGACAGCCTTCGTCCCTTTTCGGGATGAGGGCTGTTTTTTGTTTTTTGCCCGACTGCCATAAAAACTGCGTCCGGAGGAGGACGCCGATACACGAGGAGAGATTAAAACTATGCAATGGACCGGTTTGAATGAACTGCGTGACAAGTACCTTACCTTCTTTGAAGGCAAGGGCCACCTGCGTCTGGACAGCTTCCCGCTCGTCCCGAAGAACGACCCCAGCCTGCTGCTCATCAACAGCGGCATGGCACCTATGAAGAAGTGGTTCCTCGCTCAGGAGGAGCCGCCCCGTCATCGCGTGACCACCTGCCAGAAGTGCATCCGCACCCCTGACATCGAGCGCGTGGGCATCACCGCCCGCCACGGCACCTTCTTCGAGATGCTGGGCAACTTCTCCTTCCAGGATTACTTTAAGGAAGAGGTCATTCCCTGGGCATGGGAGTTCCTGACTTCCGACGAGTGGATGGCGATCCCGAAGGATAAGCTGCACATCTCCGTCTACAAAGAGGACGATGAGGCTTACGACATCTGGACCAAGAAGGTGGGCGTTGCCCCCGACCACATGGTCCGTCTGGGCAAGGAAGACAACTTCTGGGAGCACGGCTCCGGCCCGTGCGGCCCCTGCTCTGAGATCTACTTCGACCGCGGCCCCGAGTACGGCTGCGGCAAGCCGACCTGCGGCGTGGGCTGTGACTGCGACCGCTATATGGAGATCTGGAACCTGGTGTTCAGCCAGTTCGACGCCGACGGCAAGGGCCATTACGAGCGTCTGGCACGCCCCAACATTGATACCGGCATGGGTCTGGAGCGTCTGGCCTGCGTGATGCAGGGTGTGGGCAACCTGTTCGAGGTCGATACCGTCCAGAGCGTGCTGCACCATGTGGAGCGCATCGCCGGCAAGACCTACGGCACCAACCCCAAGGAGGACATCTCCATCCGCGTCATCACCGACCACATCCGCAGCTGCACCTTCATGGTGTCTGACGGCATCCTGCCCTCCAACGAGGGCCGCGGTTACGTGCTGCGCCGTCTGCTCCGCCGCGCTGCCCGCCATGGCCGTATGCTGGGCATCAGCCGCCCCTTCCTCGTGGAGCTGGTGGAGACGGTCATCCAGTCCAGCGAGTCCGCTTACCCCGAGCTGCGTGAGCACGACGCCTATATCAAGAAGGTCATCGGCACCGAGGAGGCAAACTTTGCCCGCACCATCGACGCCGGCATGAACATCCTGAACAACATGATCGACGGTCTGGAAAAGGCTCACGAGCACCTGCTGAAGGGTCTGGACGTCTTCAAGCTGAATGATACCTTCGGATTCCCCCTCGACCTGACCAAGGAGATCGCTGCGGAGCAGGGCATCGAGATCGACGAGGAGGGCTTCCACGCCGAGATGACCAAGCAGAAGGAGCGCGCCCGTGCAGAGCGCCTCAAGAAGAACATCTCCGGCTGGAGCGAGGACCTGTTCGGTACTCTGACCGCTGAGCCCACCGAGTTCGTGGGCTACGACACCCTCAAGAGCGACAGCGTCGTTGTGGCGCTGAGCGACGAGGAGACTCTGGCCGACGCCATCGCCACCGACGAGCAGGCCAAGGAGGGCGTGCTGGTCGTTCTCGATAAGACCCCGTTCTACGCTGAGATGGGCGGTCAGGCCGCAGACCACGGCGTCATCACCGGCGCTGAGTGCGTGCTGCGCGTGCAGGACGTCAAGAAGACCCCCAAGGGCTACTATGTCCACACCTGCACCCTCGAGAGCGGCATCGTCCATGTCGGCGACCATCTGACCGCCCGCGTGGATAAGGAATACCGCATGGCCATCGCCCGCAACCACACCGCTACCCACCTGCTGCAGGCAGCTCTGCGCGAGGTCCTGGGCGACCACGTCCATCAGGCAGGCTCCTATCAGGACGCTTCCATCACCCACTTCGACTTCACCCACTTCAGCGCTGTCACTCCCGAGGAGCTGGTCCGTGTGCAGAAGATCGTCAACGACAAGATCTTCGAGTCGATGAACGTCACCGTCAAGGAGATGCCCGTCGAAGAGGCCAAGAAGCTGGGCGCTATGGCTCTGTTCGGCGAGAAGTACGGCAAGGTCGTCCGTGTTGTTGATATTGAGGGCTGGTCCACCGAGTTCTGCGGCGGCACCCATGTCAAGAACACCGCTCAGATCGGCGGCTTCAAGATCGTCAGCGAGAGCTCTGTTGCTGCCGGCATCCGCCGTATCGAGGCTGTCACCGGCCGCAATCTGCTGATTCGTGCCAATATGCAGGAAGCGATGCTGCACGCTGTGGCGAACACCCTGAAGGCAAACAACGTCGCCGCTCTGCCCGTTCGTGCGGAGGCTGTCATGGCTGAGAACAAGGCCATGAGCAAGGAACTGGAGGACATCAAGGCAAGGGTCGCTGCTTCCAAGGTCACCAGCCTGTTCGACAACGCTGAGACCGTCGGCGACGTCAAGATCGCTTCCGCTTACTTCACCGGCACCTCCGGCGACACCCTGCGCGGCATGTGCGACACCATCCGTGACAATGCCAAGGCTGCTGCTGTGGCTGTTCTGGTGGGCAAGTCTGACGACAAGATCACCATGGCCGTTACCGTGACCAAGGACGCTCAGACAAAGGGTCTGAAGGCCGGCAATCTGGTCAAGGAGATCTCTGCCATTGCAGGCGGCAAGGGCGGCGGCAAGCCCGACTTCGCTATGGCCGGTCTGAAGGACGAGACCAAGATCGACGAGGCTCTGGCCGCTGTCAAGGGCATCGTGGAGAAGCAGCTGGGCTGATGTTTGGACAAAGGAGCTGCGCGTGAAAGGCTCTCCCTTTGGGAGAGCTGTCACCGCAGGTGACTGGGAGGGCAAGCCTGTGGCCTCAGAGCTGCGGCGGCGTGATAGGCAAGAGTTTTGTCAGAGCGATAGTGTCGCTGTGCTTTTAATATCTTGTCAGCGTCCTTGCCCTCTCCGTCTGCTTCGCAGACACCTCTCCCAAGGGGAGAGGCTTGACAATACGCCGCAGTATCCAGATAATAGAAAGTAGGAAGGAGCGATTCCCATGGAAGATTGTCTGTTTTGCAAAATTGCAGAGGGGGACATCCCCTCGAAGAAGCTCTATGAGGACGAGCAGGTGGTGGCATTCTATGACATCGCCCCGCAGGCCAAGGTGCATTTCCTGGTCATCCCCAAAAAGCACATCCCCTCGGCCGCTGCGCTGACCGAGGAAGACGGCGCTCTGCTGGGCCATGTCTTTGCGGTCATCGCAAAGCTTGCCAAGGAGCAGGGCCTCGACAACGGCTACCGCGTCATCTCCAATGTGGGCGAGGACGCCGGCCAGACCGTCAAGCATTTGCACTTCCATGTTCTGGGCGGCGAGAAGCTGCCTGTCTGATTCCGAAAAAGTAAGGGAGATCGTTGAATATGGCTAAGACTTATACGCTGAATGTCGCGGGCCTGACCCGTGAGCTGACCATCTGCAAGGTGAACGACCACATGGACATTGCGGCCTTCATCATGCTGGGCGACGCCGAGCTGGCAGTGGCCGCTGCCGCTGAGCTGCTCAAGAAATGCCCGGATTTTGACATCCTGCTGACCGCTGAGGCCAAGGGCATCCCGCTGGCTCACGAGATGAGCCGCCAGAGCGGCAAGCCCTACGTCTGCGCACGCAAGGGCGTCAAGCTGTATATGCCCGACCCTGTTGTCGTCGAGGACCAGTCCATCACCACTGCTGGCAAGCAGAAGCTGGTCATCGACCGCAAGGAGCTGGACAAGATGAGCGGCAAGCGGGTGCTGGTCGTGGATGATGTCATCTCCACCGGCGGCTCTCTCAAGGCTCTGGACGAGCTGGCCGAGCAGACCCAGTGTACCATCGTGGGTCAGGCCGCCGTTCTGGCCGAGGGTGATGCTGCCCAGCGCAAGGACATCATCTTCCTCGAGCCGCTGCCTCTGTTCCTCCACTAAACCGGTATGCGACGCCCGCTCTGCGCGTTCTGCCTGAGTGCGCTGGGTGTGTTAGCGTTGTGCTCATTTTTGCCGCAGATGGGGCTTTTGCTGCTGTCTGTGGCAATTTTTGTTGTCTTCTGCCTGCTGGTCTGGTGGAGAGGCGGGGCCGCGAGAGGGTGTGCGGTCTGCCTGCTTCTGGGCGCGGTGCTGGGCGTCGGCATCATGAAAACGACCGGCGCACGGCTTGCAAAGATACAGGATGCCTACGCCGGAAAAGAAGTGGCCCTCACCGCCGAAGTGGAGAGCACAGGCCGCGCTTATACGGCGGGCCGGGTGAGCGCCGTGCTGATGGTGGAAAAGGTGGACGGGGAGGCTGTCCGCTTCCGGGTGGAGTGCGCCAGTCTGCCCAAATGTGAGGCCGGAGGCCGCATCCGGGGCCGCTTTTCGCTGGATGTGCCGGACGCCACCCAGCGTCTGAACGGCTACGCCGACGGCATTGTCCTCAGCGCGGAATATCTGTCCGGGATGCTTCGTCTTGGGCCCAGCGAGAGCTTCCGCGCCCGGACGGCGCGGCTCCAGACGGCGCTGAGCCGCGCCCTGCGAAAAGGCATGGCCGAGAACACCGGCGGCGTTCTGGCCGCGATGGTGGTGGGCGACCGGAGCCATCTGACTTCGACTCTCCGCAGTGCCTACCGGGGCGCGGGGCTTTCCCATGTGCTGGTGGTGAGCGGCCTCCACGTCACCATCTTCTGCGGCCTGCTGGATGCTCTGCCCCACCGGGAGCGGGAGCGGAGCCGGGCTTACCGGCGGGCGAGGTCGCTGCTCCGGGCCGGGACGGCCCTTCTGCTGGTGGGCATCACCGGCGCGACGCCCTCTGTCCTCCGGGCGGCGGTGGCGGTCTGGGTCAGCTCCCTCGGCGTCTGGGTGGGAGGCCCGGCGGATACGCTCACCTCGCTGGGCGCGGCAGGCGTCCTTATGTGTCTGGGCAACGGATACGCGGTCTATGACGTGGGCTTCGAGCTGTCGTTTGCGGCAGTGATGGGAACGCTGGCCGGTGCTGAGTGCGCAGGGCGTGGGCGGGAGCGCTATTACGACAGAAAGAAGAAACGGAAGAGCCGCCGGGAGAAACCGCCCCGCGCGGTGCTCCTCTTCCGGCGCTTTGCGGGCGGCGTGTGGGACTCGCTCTGCGTCTCCCTCTGTGCCTCGGCGGCGACCTTCCCGGTGCTGGTGCTGCGGGGGATGAGCACGACGGTCTGGGCTGTGGCGTCGGGCGTGGCCGTCCTCTGGCTGGTGGGGCCGATGCTGAGCTTCGGCCTCGGTGCGGCTCTGCTGGGTCTGGCGGCCCAGAATTTCGAATCCTTGCCTTTGTTTGAGATCATCCGCCGCCCGGCGGCCTTCTGCGCCGAAGGGCTGGCATGGCTGATGAACGAGTGGGCTTTCCGGGTGTCCGTTCTGCCGGGAGCGTCCCTCTGGTTTGATGGGACCTATGCCGCACTGGTGTGTCTTGCGCTGATCCTGCTCTGCGCAATGGCAATGCGGCGGCACATCCGGCTCCGGATAGCTCTGCCGACGGTCATTCTGCTGGCGGCGCTGGCTATCGGGCTGGAAACGGCTCTGAGCTGGAATGTGGTGAACATCGAGCTGGTGGGGACCCGGGCTTCACCCGCTGTCATTATTACGCAGAGAGAAAAGGCCGTCGTCCTCTTCCGGGGCGGCAGCACCACCCGGCGGGCGGTGAAAAATCAGCTGGAAAAGCGGGGCGTAAAGACGGTCGAGCTTCTGGTTGACCTGCGGATGCAGCCGGAAGGACCCTGCCGTATCGAGGCCCAAAAGCGTATCGAGGCTGCCGCTCTGGCCGAGAATACCACCCGCCGTGCTTCCTGCGGCGGGGTGGATCTGGAACTTTTCCGCACCCGGCAGGGCTGCATTCTGCGGATGCGTGTCGGCGGGCAGAGGTTCATCACCCTCAGCGGCACCGTCCGGCCTGCAAAGCCCATCCGGGCCGAGTGGCTGCTGGCCTCGTCGGCAAGGCCGGACAATATCCGGTACACCGACTGCCTGACCCTGAGCAGCAAATACCGCTGGATGGAGGGAGACGCAGAGCCTGTCTCACGTCTGCGCCTCCGTCTCGAGGGGGGAGCGCTTTTCAAAGCGGGCAGAGTATGATAAAATAAAATAATCCTAATACAAAGGAGCCGATCATTTGGCAACGGAAACGAAACTCCGGCAGCTTGCTCAGGGAGGCTGTCCGGTCTACTATTTTTATTCCAGCGAGCGCTATCTTGTCCGGCAGGCCGTGGCCCGGGCGGCAAAGCTTCTGGCCGAGGGCGAGGACGAAGAGACGACCGTTCTGGACGGTGCTGCGCCCGAAATCGAGCAGCTCATCATGGCGGCAGGCACCATCTCCTTCTTCGGGACGCGGCGCGTGGTGCTTCTGCCCGAGGTGGACCCCGCCGCCTACAGCGACAAAGACCTCGACGAGCTGTGCGCCACGCTGGCCAGACTCGAGAATGCCGTGGTGGTGCTGGGCAGCGTGTTCGAGATGGAGCGCAATAAGCTCAAGCTGGGCAAGCGGGCGCAGAAGCTCATCGCCCAGTGTACCAAGGTCGGCTTTGCCGAAGAGCTGGCCAAGCCCAAGCCCTACGAGCTGAAGGTCATGGTGATGGACCGCGCCAAGGCGCAGGACACCACCCTCTCCGAGGGTACGGCGGCGGCCCTGCTGGAACGCTGCGGCGAAGACCCGTTCCTTCTCGAGAACGAGGTGGACAAGCTCTGCGCCCTCTCCGGCTACCAGACCGTGACCACGGCCATGGTGGCCGAGATGGGGACTGTGAGCCTCGAGGCCGACGTCTTCGAGATGATACGGATGATAACGGCGAAAAACGCCACCGGCGCCTGCAAAAAGCTGCAAACGCTTCTCCGCCTGCAGCAGGAGCCCATCCCCATCACGGCGGCCATGATCGGCAGCTATGTGGACCTCTATCGGGTCAAACTGGGCGCAGCCAAGCGGAAGAGCTACAGCACCGTGTTCAAGGATTTCGGTTACAAGGGCAGCGACTACCGGCTCAAGCGCTCTGCCGAGACAGCCAGCCACTACACGCTGCCCCAGCTGGAAGCCTGTATGCAGATTTTGCTTGAGCTGGACAAGAGTCTGAAAAGCCAGCCCGTGAGCGCGCAGACCCTGCTGGAAACGGCGCTCTGCCGCCTGGCGATGGCGGGAGGAAGAAGATGAGCGAGAAACTGGAACTGCTGCACACCGACCGTGTGCTCATCGTGGAGGGCAAATACGATGCGGCCCGTCTCTCTCATCTGACCGACGCCATGATCCTGCTGACGGACGGCTTCGGCATTTATAAGGATAAGAAGCGTCAGCAGCTCTTCAAACAGCTGGCCCACAAAAACGGCCTTATCCTCCTGACGGACTCCGACGCGGCGGGCTTCCGCATCCGCACCTACATCACGAATCTGGTGGGGGAGAAGAACGTGATACAAGCCTACGTTCCGGCCATCCACGGCAAGGAAAAGCGGAAGGCTCAGCCCGGCAAAGAGGGGCTTCTGGGGGTCGAGGGCGTGGACGATGCCCTCGTTTTGCAGGCGCTCCGGGACGCTCTGGGCGAAGAAGCTGGCATTGCCCCTGCAAAGCCGGAGGGACGGCAAATTACTTATACCGACCTCTATGAGTGGGGGCTTTCGGGTACGGCGGGCTCGGCTGAGCGGAAAACAAAGCTGCTCTGCGCTCTCGGCCTGCCGCCCCGGCTCTCGAAAAAAGAGCTGGTGGAAGCCCTCAACCGCCTTTACAGCTACGAGCAGCTGGACGAAATGCAGTCGGAACTGCTCAAAACATGAAAATACAGCAAGCTCTCCTGAGAAAAACATGAAAAAGATTCAAGCAAGACTTCTGGAAAATTTGCCGTAAGCTGTGATATAATCAATATACTGTGCGCCCGTCGTGGACGAAACGACGGGCGCAGATTTTTGCAAGGTGCAATAAAGGAGACAATCAATGGAACGCGAAAAACTCAAATCGAGACTCGGGTTCATCCTCCTTTCCGCCGGCTGCGCGATCGGCATCGGAAATGTGTGGAAGTTCCCCTACATGGCAGGTCAGGGCGGCGGCGGCGCTTTCGTGCTGTTCTACCTGCTGTTCCTCGTCATTCTGGGTCTGCCCATCATGACCATGGAGTTCTCCGTGGGCCGTGCCAGCCACAAGAGCCCGGTGCGCGCCTATCAGGCCCTCGAAAAGCCCGGCCAGAAGTGGCACATCCACGGCTACTTCACTCTCATCGGCTGCTACCTGCTGATGATGTTCTACACCACGGTGGCCGGCTGGATGCTCCACTACTTCTACATGACCGCTGCCGGTAAGCTGGTGGGCCTTGACGCCGACCAGGTGGCCGGTAAGTTTACCGAGATGCTGGCAAGCCCGCTGACCATGGGCTTCTGGATGGTGGTCGTTGTGGCCATCGGCATCTTCGTCTGCGCCCGCGGTTTGCAGAACGGCCTCGAGAAAGTCACGAAAGTCATGATGATCGCCCTGCTGGTCATCATGGTGGTGCTGGCAGTCAACAGCATGTTCATGCCCGGCGCAAAGGAGGGCCTGACCTTCTTCCTTGTACCCGACTTTGAGCGGATGAAGGAAGTGGGCATCGTCAACACGCTGGTGGGGGCCATGAATCAGGCGTTCTTCACCCTGAGCCTCGGCATCGGTGCAATGGCCATCTTCGGCAGCTACATCGGCAAAGAGCACGCCCTGCTGGGCGAGAGCGTCCGCGTCGTGGTGCTGGATACCTTCGTCGCCATCACCGCCGGCCTCATCATCTTCCCGGCCTGCTTCACTTACGGCGTGGACCAGACCAGCGGCCCCAGCCTCATCTTCATCACCCTGCCCAACATCTTCGCCAATATGGCGATGGGCCGTCTGTGGGGCAGCCTGTTCTTCCTGTTCATGGCCTTTGCGGCGCTTTCCACCGTGCTGGCCGTCTTCGAGAACATCATCTGCTGCGGCATGGAGCTGACCGGCTGGAACCGTCAGAAGTCCAGCCTCGTCAACTTCTTCCTCATCATCGCCCTCTCTCTGCCCTGTGTGCTGGGCTACAACGTCTGGGCCTGGGACGGTTTCGCCATCTTCGGCGGTGCGGTGCTGGATGTGGAGGATTTCCTCGTCAGCAACCTCTTCCTGCCGCTGGGCTCCCTCGTCTACCTGCTGTTCTGCGTCACCCGCTACGGCTGGGGCTGGGACAACTACAAGAAGGAAGTCAACACCGGCAAAGGCCTCAAGATGCACGACTGGATGCGCGGCTATCTGACCTATGGCCTGCCCCTCATCGTCCTGTTCATCTTCGTGTTCGGCCTGTACGATAAGTTCATCGCCTGATAAAACAAAAATACGGGATGCTGCATTTTGCAGCATCCCGTATTTTTTATCGCTTTATTTCACATACCGGCCTTCGCAGATATTCTTGCAGCAGGCGCTGATGGGGAACCAGCAGCAGTCGCGGCAGATGTCGGCGAGGATCTCCGGCGTGGCCTTGGCGTCGATCTCGCGGATGAGGTCCTGGTAGACGTAATCCTTTTCCTCGAGACCGAAGTATTCCACGGTCTTTGCATCGTAGCGCTTGACCTTTTCCTGCGTGTCGCAGAGGTCAGTCCCCAGCTTGTTGGGACAGCAGGAGCAGAGGGTGTCAGTGGAGAAGGTGAGGCGGATGGTGGTGCCGGGAACATCCCGCAGCTGATGCACCACATCGGTCATGTGGGCCACGAAATCGTTGTCATAGCCTTTGCCGGAATAGCCCTGTGTGCAGAGCAGATGATGGGGACGAAGTACGATGCTCATGCTTTCAGCCCCGGAATGCGCTTCCGCAGATTCAGGCCGATGGCGCAGGCCAGAACTGCCTTGATGATGGCAGTGGGGATGAAGGGCAGGACGCAGGCGGTGATCCCTACGGCGATGGTGCTGTGGGCGACCACCACGAACATTGCAACGCCCACCACATAGTTGACTACCGTGCCGACGATGACAGCGGTGACGAAAGCACCCTTGAAGGCGTCACGGTGCTCCACGCCGAGGCCGATGATGTAGGCCATCAGGGGGAAAGAGATGAGGAAGCCGCCGGTGGGGCCGACGAACTTATCGAAACCGCCGGAGAAGTTTGCCAGCACCGGCACGCCCACAGCGCCCAGTGCCAGGTACACCAGCGAAGCGATGGCGGAAAGCCTGGAACCCAGCACCACAGCAGCCAGCGTGATGGCGAAGGTCTGCATGGTCATGGGGACGCCCAGAGGCATCGGGATGGAGATCTGGGCCATGACGGCGATAACGGCGGCGAACAGACCTGCATAGCAGATGTCCCGCACAGAGAACTTGGACTTGGCGGCCGCAGCGGCCTGGGTGTTCTGACTCATAAGAATTGTTCCTCCTATACGTTCTGGCTCAAAGCGGCCATACTCCCAGTATGGCAGACTGCAAACACTGCGTCAACTTTGGATTTGCGAAAGGGTTTACAATTCGAAACGAAAAACAAAACAGAAAAATACACAAAAGATGTCGCTTTTGGTTGTGAAATGTGCTATACTAAATCTTAGCTATAAGAAGCACACCAGTGATATAGAGAGAGGAGAACATCATGCAGCATGAAACCGTGATCGTGCTGGACTTTGGCGGCCAGTACAATCAGCTCATCGCGCGCCGCGTCCGCGAGAATAATGTCTACTGTGAGATCTATTCCTATAAGACGGACCTGTCCGTCATCAAGGCGAAGAACCCCAAGGGCATCATCTTCACCGGCGGCCCCAACAGCGTCTATCTGGAGGATTCGCCCACCATTGACCCCGAGATCTTCAGCTGGGGCGTGCCTGTGCTGGGCATCTGCTACGGCAGCCAGCTCATGATGCACCTGCTGGGCGGCCGCGTCTGCCGCGCCCCGGAGCGCGAGTACGGCAAGACCGAGGTTTTCGTGGACAACAGCAGCAAGATGTTCACCGATGTGCAGCCCTCCACCGTCTGCTGGATGAGCCACAACGACTATATCGAGCAGGCTGCGCCCGGTTTCAAGATCACTGCCCACACCGTCAACTGCCCGGTGGCCGCAGCTGAGAACGAGGAAAAAGGACTGTACGCCGTCCAGTTCCACCCCGAGGTGCTCCACACCGCTGAGGGCAAGAAGATGCTGCACAACTTCGTGTACAATGTCTGCGGCTGCACCGGCGACTGGAAGATGGACTCCTTCGTGGAGAACAACGTCGAGGCCCTGCGGAAGCGCATCGGCAGCGGCAAGGTGCTCTGCGCCCTGTCCGGCGGCGTCGATTCCTCCGTGCTGGCTGCCATGCTGGCCAAGGCCATCGGCAAGCAGCTGACCTGCGTCTTCGTCGATCACGGCCTGCTGCGCAAGAACGAGAAGGAAGAGGTCTGCTCTGTCTTCGGCCCCGGCAACGCCAACGGCTTTGACATCAACTTCATCTGCGTGGACGCCCGTGACCGCTACTTTGCAAAGCTGGCCGGTGTCACCGAGCCGGAGCGCAAGCGCAAGATCATCGGCGAGGAGTTCATCCGCGTCTTTGAGGAACAGGCAAAGCAGATCGGCAAGGTCGATTTCCTTGCACAGGGTACCATTTACCCCGATGTCGTCGAGAGCGGTCTGGGCGGTGAGTCCACCGTTATCAAGAGCCACCACAACGTCGGCGGACTGCCTGACACCGTGGACTTCAAGGAGCTGGTCGAGCCTCTGCGCAACCTGTTCAAGGACGAAGTCCGTCAGGCTGGCCGTGAGCTGGGTCTGCCCGAGTATCTGGTCAGCCGCCAGCCCTTCCCCGGCCCCGGTCTGGGCATCCGCATCATCGGCGAAGTGACCCCCGAGAAGGTCGCGATCGTGCAGGACGCCGACGCCATCTGGCGTGAGGAGATCGCCAAGGCGGGCCTCGATAAGGAGATCAGCCAGTATTACGCTGCTCTGACCAATATGCACAGCGTCGGCGTCATGGGCGACGAGCGCACCTACGACTACGCCGTGGCCCTGCGCGCTGTCACCACCACTGACTTCATGACCGCCGAGAGCTACAATATGCCCTGGGACGTGCTGGGCACTGTCACCAGCCGCATCGTCAATGAGGTCAAGCACGTCAACCGCGTGTTCTACGACTGCACCGGTAAGCCGCCGGCCACGATCGAGCTCGAGTAATCTGCAAATCCCGAAAAGTATTGATGCAATGCAATATTTTGAGAGCCAAAAGGCTCTGTGATACTGCTTTGATACTATCAGGCGATTATTCATAAAGAGAGACATGAGAATGCCCTCTGAGAAACGGTAAGTTTTTCAGAGGGCATTTTTGTGTCTTTTATTCTTTACGCCACTTTTTCTTCGGCTCGTAGCGTCCGCAGCCATCGGCGGTCTGAGGCCAGTTGAGCTTCCATTCCAGATACTCTTCCTTGGTGATCTCGCCCTCCCGGAGCTGCTTCTTACGGAGCTGCCACTCCTTCAGGAAATCATCCAGCAGGCGATAGCGGAAGCTGACTGCCATGTGCTTTTCCGGGAGATCCGGGTCGGTGGTGTCTGTGACCTCATAGAGCCGGGTGCCGGGATAGTGCTCGTCCAGCTCGAACAGAGTGTACATCACATCCTCTGCGGCGTACAGGGTCGGCTCATAGAGGGAACGGTAGTTCACGTCCAGCACCTCCGCAATCTTGCGGAGCAACTCTTCTTTAGGAGTGCGGGTGTTGCTTTCGTATTGTGCGATGCGGATGTCTGCGCTTTTCTCCTCAAACCCGATGGCAATGCCCAGTTCTTTCTGGGTCATACCTCGGAGGTTGCGGGCACGTTTGATGCGGTCACCGACTGCCATGCGATTGCCTCCTGACTTAAACATATTTGTTGAACCTAGTATAGCACAGAAAAATAGGAGGTGCAATAGAAAATAAACAAAAAAGTTTAAGATTTTACCTGAAAACCTCTTGACTTAACGGAATGTGTTTAGTATAATGAGAGCACAAAAAGATAAGCAAAAATGCTTAGTAAAATTGAATGACCGCCAAACTGATCCAAACCGCCAAGACCTTCCGAAAGGAAGCGAGCGCTCCAAAAGGGGACGGCACAGCACCGCAAAGGGGATATGCCTGCCGGAAGTCAGCGAGGATGAAGCGGCACCGAAATGAAACCGACAAGGAAAGGACAAAAAATGGCAAACAGCATTTTTATCAAGGCAGACGAGCTGGCAAAGGAACTGGACATCTCCCAGGGTCTGGCGTACAAGATGATCGCCCAGTGGAACGAGGAACTGAAGGCCAAAGGCTACACGACCGTAGGAGGCCGGGTAAGCAGGAGGTACTATCAGGAGAAAATCTACGGGGCAGGGGAGGAGTGATAGGATGCCAGCCTACAAGGACAGCAAACAGGGCACATGGTACGCTTCCTTCTACTTTGAGAATTGGCAAGGTGTGAAGCAGAAGAAGCTGAAACGGGGGTTTGCCACCAAGAAGGACGCTTTGGCGTGGGAGCGGGAGTTCCTTCTTCAGCAGGCGGCAGACTTGACCATGACCTTTGAAGCGTTCGTGGAAATTTATATCACGGACAAGAAAAAGCGACTCCGGGAAAACACCTGGTCTACCAAAGAGCACATCATCCGAACGAAAATCTTACCGTATTTCAAAGAAAAGCGGCTCAGCGAGATAAAGCCACGGGATGTAATTGCATGGCAGAACGAGATGTTGAACTACCGGGACAAGAACGGCAAGGCCTACTCGCCGACCTACCTCAAGACGCTCCATGGACAACTCAGTGCCATTCTGAACCACGCCGTCCGGTTCTATGGGCTGAAATCAAATGCAGCAGCCACAGCCGGGTGCATGGGGTCAGAAAAGCACAAGGAGATGCTCTTCTGGACGAAGGAGGAGTACCTCAAGTTCGCAGAGGTCATGATGGACAAGCCGCAATCCTACTACGCCTTTGAAGTCCTCTACTGGTGTGGCATCCGGGAGGGCGAGCTGCTGGCTCTGACCCCGGCAGACTTCGACTTGGACAAGGGGCTGCTCTCCATCACCAAATCCTATCAAAGGCTGAAAGGCCGGGATGTGATCACTGACCCGAAAACGCCCAAGAGCGTCCGGGTCATCCAGATGCCACAGTTTCTGACGGACGAGATCAGAGACTATCTGAAATCCCTCTACAAAGTCCAGCCAGACCAGCGGATCTTTGAGGTGACCAAGAGCTACCTGCACCACGAGATGGACAGGGGAGCCAAGGCAGCCGGAGTAAAGCGGATACGAATCCACGACCTGCGGCACTCCCATGTATCATTATTGATCGAGATGGGCTTCTCGGCGCTGGCAATCGCAGACCGGGTGGGGCATGAGAGCGTGGACATCACCTATAAGTACGCCCACCTCTTCCCCTCAAAGCAGCAGGAGATGGCGCAGAAGCTGGACATGGAGCGAAAGGAGGGATGAAGATGGAACGAGTACTCGATCAGCAAGGCCGCTGGCGGAACAAGGTGGTAGCCTTCCGAATGTCCCCGGAAGAGGACGAGGTTCTGGAAGCTAAGGTAAAGCTCTCCGGGCTGACCAAACAGGAGTATATCATCCGTCGCCTGACCGACCGGGAGATCACCGTGGTAGGCAACTCAAGGGTCTATAAAGCCTTGCGGGAACAAATGGCTGCGATTTATTCGGAATTACAGCGACTGACGATAGCTGAAGAAATCTCGCCCGACCTGCTGGAAACGATTCAAATGGTGGCTCTGACGTTGAATGGGCTCAAGGAGGAATGCGAATGACAGACAAAAGAAAAACGACCGTACCGGGTGCATCTGTTGGCGCAGATGCGGTACAGCCGTCATGTAAAAACTACACCAATATTATAACAAATTCGGAACAGCAAATCAATCTGCAAGCCGCGAAAAAAGCAAACAATTTCGGGCTGAACACGATATCAATGACCGAGCTGTACGACACGGTGTATCAACCTCGGAAACCCATCGTGAACGACTTGCTGTACAGTGGCACCTACCTCTTCGTAGGTGCGCCCAAGGTGGGCAAGTCCTTCTTCATGGGGCAGCTCGCCTACCATGTGGCGATGGGGCTTCCGCTGTGGGAGTACGAGGTGCATCAGGGCACCGTCCTCTACCTTGCATTGGAGGACGATTACGCCCGGCTGCAGCGGCGGCTCTCCCGGATGTTCGGGGTAGAGGAGACCAGCAATCTCTACTTCGCAACGCAAGCTAAGTCCGTGAGCGAGGGACTTGACCAGCAGTTGGAAGGATTCATCCGAGAGCACCCGGATGTACGGCTCATCATCATCGACACCCTGCAGAAGGTGCGGGAGATCGGTGGGGACCGATACAGCTATGCCAGCGACTACGAAATCGTGACCAGGCTGAAAACCTTCAGTGACAAGTACGGCATCTGCCTGCTGGTGGTTCATCACACCCGGAAGATGGAAGCCGAGGATAGCTTTGATATGATCTCCGGCACCAACGGTCTGTTGGGTGCAGCGGATGGCGCATTCATCATGCAGAAGAAGCGGCGTACGGACAACACCGCACTACTGGACATCGTGGGGCGTGACCAGCCGGATTAGGAGCTGACATTGGAGTTTGACCGGGAACGCTGCGTGTGGGAGTTCCAAGGAGCCGAAACGGAACTTTGGAAGCTGCCGCCCGACCCGCTTCTGGAAGCGGTGGCAAAGATGCTCACCCCGGAACAGCCGGAGTGGAGCGGTGCGCCCACGGAACTGCTGGAACGTCTGCCGGGTGTGAGCATACAGGCAAACATCCTGACCCGGAAGCTGAATGTGAGTGCCGACAGGCTCTACAACGACTATGGGATTCGGTACGAAAGCAAGCGCACCCATGAGGGCAGGGTGGTCAAATTAACGCTGGAAAATTCTGGGGCGTGACGATATGTGACGGTCGTGACGGTATTTTTGCTACTATAGAAAATACCGTCACAATCGACACGACCGACACGGAATGGTGAAAACGATGAAAAATGTACAGATTTCGCAGGAACTTTTCGTTGCTTTGCTGCACTGCCATCTGAGCGGCAGGGACGAGTATGAAGAAGCCATCGTACAGGGTTTGGAGCAAAAATTGGATGCGATGCTGCGGCATGAGCTGTATGCCCAGTACAAGACAGCACCCACCGAGGAACAGCGGGAGCAGGCTCGGCAGGAGTATCTGGACAGACGAGGCGTGCCAGAAAGCTTCCGCTGGTGAGTTCCTCTATTGATAGAGGACAGGAGCGTGACACGCTCCTGTGAACAGCCAATAAAGCAGGAAGGTGGTGTTGGTCGGGGCAGCAGTCAAGGTGTAGCGAAGCCCCGTCCGCAGACGGATAGCCCCCGGCAGGGCGCAAAGGCATCTTTTGATGGACGAAACGTCTGTCAAAAGTGCTTTTGCGTTACTTTCGGCGAAAGTAACAAAGCCTGATGCAGTGTCCGGCACCAGTACCTTCTCCCAGAGAAAGGATGTGCGATTGAAAAGAACCATTTCAGCAATGCGGGGTCCCGGCTCCCTCAACCATAACCGGAGAAGTTTTACCGCAGAGAATGTAGACCCGGAGCGTAGCAGCCTGAATGTCGTGTACCGGGATGAGCCGATTCAAAGGGTATACCACGAACTGTTCGATGATGCAGTAGGTCGCTACAACGCCAAGCAGAAGCGCAAAGACCGCTGCATTGCCGACTACTATGAGCACCTGCGGACAGGCAAGCAGGAAAAGCTCTTCCATGAGTTGATCGTCCAGATCGGAAACAAAGATGATATGGGTGTCCTGACCGAGAATGGCGCACTGGCAAAGGAACTGCTGGACGAGTATATGCAGGGCTTCCAAGAGCGGAACCCGACATTGCGGGTGTTCGGGGCTTTCCTCCACATGGACGAAGCTACGCCCCATCTGCACATCGACTTCGTGCCGTATGTGTCCGGCTGGAAGGGCAAAGGACTGGACACCAAGGTGTCCCTGAAGCAGGCGCTGAAAGCCTTGGGCTTTGCAGGCGGTTCTAAACGGGAATCCGAGCTGAACCAGTGGATCAACGCCGAGAAAGAGCAGCTTGCCGCCGTGATGGAGCGGCACGGCATCGAGTGGGAACAGAAAGGCACCCACGAAGAGCACCTGTCTGTTCTGGACTTCAAAAAGCAGGAGCGTAGTAAAGAGGTAGCGGCTCTGGAAGCTGCCAAGCAGGAGTGCCAGACCGACTTGACCGAGATGCAGGAACAGCTGGAAACAGCGCAGACAGCCGTAGAAGCCGCTGAACAGCGGGTACAGAAAGCAGAGCTGACCTACCAGAAGCAGAGCCAGAAGCTGAACAAGCTGGCTCCCATTATGGAAGGTTTGGAAAACCTGTCAGCGCAATACTCCCAGCGGCCAGAAGAATGGGTGCCAGAAGCAGCCACATTTGAGACCGCCAAGAGCTATCGGGAGAAGAAGGCCATGCCGCTGATCCAGAAGTTGGTGAAGGTACTCTTTGCCCTCCATCGGAAGTACTGGGAGGTTAAGAACGAGAGGGATAAGTACCAGTATTTCTATCAGGACGAGAAGAAAGCTACCCGCCATTTGAGCCAGCAGCTGGAACAGGTAAAAGCTGAGAATTCGCAGCTCTATGCGATGAAACGTGATTTCAGGCGAGTATGGAACTATTTCGGTGCCGAAAAGATGCAGCAGGTCATTGGGTTTATGAGGGAGCAGGAGCAGACCACAGATAGGAGCCAGAAGAAGAACAGGCAGAACAGCGTAGAACTGTAAGCATAGTAGACCCCCGCCAGCGGATGTTGGCGGGGGCTGCCATATGGAAAGTCGGATAATTAAAGCTTCCGCAGCAAATTGTTTGTAAAAATGACGATGAATTGTTTTGCATGGACTTGACGTGTTAAATGAAAAACAATATAATCAATACTGAGAAAGTTTAACTGTTACAGCATACTGTACGAACGATAACAGGAGGAAGAGCAATGAACCAGAGCTCCTGCTTTCAGAATAGCCTTGTGGATTTATCAAATGCTCCTTGGACAATGCACGAATTCTTTGCGGGAAGTGGATTGGTAGCATATGGTTTGAAAGGTATGTTCACACCGATTTGGGCTAATGATATTAGTGAACAGAAGGCAGCCGTATACAAAGAGAATTTTGGTGATGGTTATTTTAAACTTGATGATATAAAAAATATAAATGGGAAAAATCTTCCATTTGCGAATCTCTCGTGGGCAAGTTTTCCGTGCCAAGATTTGTCTTTAGCAGGATCTTTAGGTGGAATTCATGCATCACGTAGTGGATTGGTATGGGAATGGCTACGTGTTTTAGATGAAATGCCTAATAAGCCCAAAATTTTACTGTTGGAGAATGTTCTAGGATTGCTGTCAACTAATGGTGGAGACAATTATAGGGCTCTCCATATGTCATTAGTGGAGCGTGGATACCGTTGTGGAGCAATCGTATTAAATGCATCTCATTTTGTGCCGCAGTCAAGACCGAGGGTTTTTGTCATAGCGGTTCAAAAGGAATGCGAGATTCCGAAAGAAATAGTTCGGAATGAACCCTGCTGGCTTCATAATAAAGTGGCAGTAAAGCTTGGGAAAAATCTTCCGGACTGGATTTGGTGGTATACAGAAAAACCCGCTCGAAGAAAATTGATGCTTAAAGATGTTGTGGAAGAACAAACTCAATTCGATAAAGATGAAGCGCTAAGATTAGTGCCTCCAAAGCATCAGCAAAAACTTGATATGTTAGATACAGTGTATGCTACTGGATATAGGCGCACTCGCAATGGAAAACAACAACTGGAACTTCGATTTGATGGAATTGCTGGATGTCTTCGAACACCAGAAGGTGGAAGCAGTAAGCAATATTTGGTGGTAAAAAAAGATGGGACAGTGCATGCTAGACTGCTAACAGTGCGTGAAACGGCACGTCTTATGGGAGCACCAGATAGCTTTAAATTACCAGGAAGCCAAAATGATGGATATAAGGCGATGGGGGATGCAGTGGCAAAACCGGTTGCTGAATTTTTGGGAAAGCGGTTTTTAGCTAAGATTGCGGAGGCAGTATATCAATGAAAAGCGCAGAAGATAGATTGGGAGAATTTCAAACACAAAATAATATTGCCACGAAGGGACCACTGTCACTTGTAATACAGTTTACTCGTCTTGTTCGGGATAAAGAATTTCCGTTAAATTCTGATGATTTTCAGACAAGCAGTAAAGGGCAGGTAGCTGGACTTGGTGGGGCAAATTTAAAGAAAATCTTGAAAGAACATGGGATTACACAACAGTTGTCTGCAGAGGGAGGAAGAACAAGCAGAGGCAGCATGGGTCTTATGATAAAATATGTTGACTTCCTCAATGAGTGGCATAAAGAAGAAGCCGTTGATCTTGCTGTCGTAGAAGAATTTTGGGCAGAGCAGGTTCGAGAATATTTTAGAAATCAGCCATTTATATTAACGGCGGATACATCAAAGACAATTGGTGCAAATTTGGATGAATTATTTGAACAGGCAAAGAAGCGACAGAGACAAAACCACGGAACGCAGTACCTTGGAACGGTGCTGCAACATTTGGTGGCAGCTAAATTATGTATGGTTATGCCGGAGGGCTCATTTGAAATCCATGGAGCTTCTGTAGCTGATGCACCGACAGACAGAAATGGTGATTTCGTAATTCAAAATACAATTGTGCATTGTACAACTATGCCGGGAGCACTGTTGATAGAAAAGTGTAAAGCTAATTTGCGAGCAGGATGCCACCCAGTAATTATAACGATTTTTGAGCGAGTTCATACGGCTTTGAATTTGGCAGAGGATGCTGGATTGGCTGGCCGTGTGGAAGTATGGGACGTTCAGCAATTTTTATCATCAAACATATACGAACATAGCTTTTTTGATGAAAGAAAGCGCAATTCAACTCTTTCAGAGATTATTGTGCGATATAACAAGATTGTTCTTGAAGTGGAGAGTGATCCGAGTTTAAGAATTGAATTTGAGACGAGGTGAGAACTCGTCATATCAATCGGAAAGTGGTTTTAAAGAAAATGGCAGGAAAACCGATAGAGGTGTACTCTTTTTTCTCTGGTGCAGGATTTTTTGACTTGGGCTTTGAAGAAGCAGGATTTGATATTGTGTTTGTTAATGAATTTAATAAACAATTTTTGAACGTATATCAATATGCTCGGCGTAATAATGAAAAGTTACCACAGTATGGCTATAGTAATGAGGACATTAGAAATTTTTTATCCGATGAAAATTGGTATAGTAGATTTCCACGGTACAATGACAGGGCGAATAAATTGATAGGATTTATTGGAGGACCACCATGTCCTGATTTCTCTGTTGCGGGAAAAAATGAAGGAGAAACAGGTGTAAATGGGCAGTTAACATCTGTGTATGTTGACTTGATTGTTTCTGTCTCTTATACACATC